>Ga0224555_1000468_pt1 | contig 61329 bp, 49 predicted proteins | sample 714S23034metaG_FD_180687 | JGI IMG/M metagenome (GOLD analysis project Ga0224555, IMG submission 180687) | Peat soil microbial communities from Stordalen Mire, Sweden - 717 S2 30-34 | ecosystem: Environmental > Terrestrial > Soil > Wetlands > Peat | place: Sweden: Norrbotten County, Stordalen... | reverse complement strand
ATTGGAGCTAAGTGCTTTGAAATATGGTGGCCAGGGACGGAGTTGAACCGCCGACGCCAGCCTTTTCAGGGCTGCGCTCTACCACCTGAGCTACCTGGCCACTTCCTGCACATCTCTGTCCGCACACCGACTGACGGCCGATTGGGCCGGGCCGCTTTTGCTCGTAGTACTTGCGCTCTCACTGGGCGGGATGCCGCGAAGCAAAACAGCCGATGCGCTGGGACCGTGCGGAACTCTCAAATTATAACAACCCTGTGCCGTTCCCTCAAAATGGTTGCAGACGATTTTCGCCGCGCTTTTTCTTGCGCGCTTTTTCTTGCGCACGTTTTCTCTCGCGCTCCTTCGCACAGTCTCTTTTCACGAAGAGAGAGGGCTGTTCCGCACGCCATTCATGATCGTCAGCGCGCAACGATTGGCGCCAAACCAGTATGGGATCTCGCGATAGTCGCTCGCGTCAAACACGGCCAGGTCGGCGTCTTTGCCCGCTTCCACGCTGCCTTTGCGATCGGCGAAGCGAAGCGCCCAGGCTCCATTGATCGTCGCCGCTGCGATCGCCTCCGCCGGCGACATCTTCATATGGGTGCAGGCCAGCGACATCGCCATCGGCATGCTGAGCGTTGGAGAAGAGCCCGGGTTGTAGTCCGTGGCCAGCGCAACCGCTACACCGGAGTCAATGAACCGCCGCGCATCCGGATACCTCGATAAACCAAGAAAGTAATTTGCCCCCGGAACGAACGTTGCAACCGTGTCACTCTTGGCGAGGGCCGGCAGGTCGGTGTCGTTCACGTGATCCATGTGGTCGAGAGACGCTGGCTGGTAGCGAAGCAGCGGCCCGAGCCGCGTTTCGCTGAGTTGCCCTAAATGTGCACGAACGGCGAGGACGTGTTCTTCCGCAGCCGCGAAAATCTGCGCTGCTTCTTCGGCGCTGAAGGCTCCATGATCGCAGAACACGTCCACGAACTGCGCCAGTTTGCGCTTCGCGACGGCCGCCATCATTTCGTTGCAGACCAAGTCAACATATTCCTGGGAACGTCCGCGATACTCGGGTGGAACCGCGTGCGCGCCTAAAAAAGTGGGAACCACGGTCCCCGGCCACGCACGCGCCGCCGCGCGGATGGCTGCGAGCGACTTCAATTCAGATTCGAGGCTGAGACCGTAGCCGGACTTAGCCTCGACGGTCGTAGTTCCGTGACGGGCCAAATCCGCCAGCACCGCGGAAACCTTCCGTGTCAGCACGCTCTTGCTGGCCTTGCGCACGCCGTCAATGCTGGAGCGAATTCCTCCGCCCGCCGCGGCGATCTCTTCATAGTGGGCGCCAGAAATTCGCTTCTCGAAATCCACCAGCCGCGGCTGCATGAACACCGGGTGAGTATGCGAATCGACGAAGCCGGGCAAAACCACGCGGCCGCGACAGTCGATTTCGGTAATCTTCTTGCGATTCTTCTTGAGCCACGGATCTCGCAGCGCGTCTTTCGTAGCGCCAACCGACACGATCTTCCCGCCAAGGCAGAGCACGGCCGCGTCCTGAATGATTCCAAGTTCGGAAAGGGAAGCGCCGCGTCGAGGGCCATTCGCCGCCGAGCGCAACGTAAGGAGCTGGCCGATGTTGGCCAACAAGAGCGCCGATATCCTACGCATTCCTGCTCCGTCGCGTGTTCATGGGCGCGCCATCGGAATGCGAACGCCCGCCTTCTTCGCAAACTCCTTCGCTTCCTCATACCCCGCGTCCACATGGCGAATCACGCCCATCCCCGGATCGGTCGTCAGCACGCGCTCGATGCGCGTGGCCATCGCATCGGTGCCGTCGGCCACCGTGACCTGCCCGGCGTGCAGCGAATATCCAATACCCACGCCGCCGCCATTGTGGATCGAAACCCATGACGCGCCCGCCGCCGTATTCACCAGCGCATTCAGTAGCGGCCAGTCAGCCACGGCGTCCGAGCCATCCTTCATGCTCTCGGTTTCGCGGAACGGAGAAGCGACCGACCCACAATCAAGGTGATCGCGTCCAATTACGATGGGAGCTTTGATCGTGCCTTTTTTCACGAGATCGTTGATCGCCAGCCCGAACCGCGCACGCTCACCGTATCCCAGCCAGCAGATGCGCGCCGGCAGTCCCTGAAACTTGATCCGTTTGCGGGCAAGTTCGATCCAGCGCCGCAAGCTGCGATTCTCGGGAAAAAGTTCAAGCACCAGATCGTCGGTGACGGCGATGTCCGAAGCTTCGCCCGAAAGCGCCGCCCACCGGAACGGCCCGCGCCCTTCGCAAAAGAGCGGTCGTATATAAGCCGGAACAAATCCCGGAAAGTCATAAGCATTCTTAACGCCGCGCTGAAACGCAAACGTGCGAATATTGTTGCCGTAATCAAACGTGACCGCTCCCATCTTCTGCAGCCGCAGCATGCCCTCAACGTGCTTAGCCATGGCGTCAAGCGACCGCTCCTGATAAGCCTGCGGGTCGCGCTTGCGCAGTTCCAGCGCCGCTTCGAACGTCATCCCGTTCGGCACATATCCGTTCAGCGGATCGTGCGCCGAAGTCTGGTCGGTGAGAATGTCCGGCACCACGCCGCGTTCGGCAAGTTCCGGAATGATGTCCGCGCAATTGCCCACCAGCCCGACCGAAATGTTTTCTTTTTTGCGGACAGCATTTTTCAGAATGCGCAGCGCCTCGTCCAGAGTAGTAACAAGAAAGTCGCAGTACCCAGTCTTAAGCCGCTTCTTGATGCGCTCGGGATCGACGTCAATCCCCAGAAACGCCGCGCCCGTCATGGTAGCCGCCAGCGGCTGCGCGCCACCCATCCCGCCCATTCCGCCGGAGACGATCAGCTTCCCGCTAAGGTCGCCGCCAAAATGCTTGTCACCCGCCGCATTGAATGTTTCATAAGTACCCTGAATGATTCCCTGCGAGCCAATATAAATCCACGATCCGGCCGTCATCTGGCCATACATCATCAGTCCGGCGCGCTCCAGTTCGTTAAATTTCTCCCAATTGGAAAAATGCCCAACCAGATTCGAGTTCGCAATCAGCACGCGCGGCGCATACTCGTGAGTTTTGAACACGCCCACCGGCTTCCCCGACTGCACCAGCAAAGTCTCGTCGTTCTCAAGCTCCTTCAGCGAGCGGACGATAGCGTGATAGCAATCCCAATTGCGAGCCGCCTTGCCCGTGCCGCCATAGATGACGAGATCCTGAGGCCGCTCGGCAACTTCCTCGTCAAGATTGTTCATCAACATGCGCATAGCCGCTTCCTGCTGCCAACCTTTGCAGGAAAGCGAGTTACCGCGCGGGGCGCGAATGCGGGTGTAGGAAGAGGTAGGAGTTTCGATATCAACTGGCATGAGTCAATGGTAGTTCTTCTGCGGCAGAATCTTCAATCGGAAGAACGCCCCGCCTGCGCCTTACCAAATTCTGTCATCCCTCCAAATTCTGTCATCCTTCCTAATTTTGTCATCCTGAGCGAAGCGAAGGACCTATGCATTCTGCTGGCGCTGGCGAAATAGTTTTTCCGCAAGCTGTTCAGCCGTGTCGTTCGGGCCCTGAAGAAATGCGGGCTTTAGCCCCTGAGGGAAGCGTCGCTACTAGGCTCGGTGCCCCAGGTTCGCGACCGTCTTTTGGTCGCTAACCTGGGATCACTGGCCGATACCATTCATCCTTTTTCATCACATCCGCCGGGTGCCCCACTTATCGCCTTTCTTTTTTGCGATGAGTGGGTTTCGCGCGATCGCACCGGTCGCTTTGCGATCTTAGTCCTTGACAGCGTCACTTATACTAATAGTATCGTCGCAGTTAATTTCAAGCGTGTGCCCGCCTCCAGAGGCGACCAAAGCGCTCTTTGACATTTTCGATTCCCCGATCGGGCTTGACAAACTGATCGGGACGAAACGGGGGTCGACCAACAGGAAACAGATCGAAAACCCGTAAGTCCTTATTTCGGAATACTTTGATATAAGTCCTTATTTTTCAAAGACCAAGTCCGAAAATTGCCCGTAACCTCATGATTCCTATAGATAGGGGGGGAGGGGGGTACCGGTACTAACCAGTTAACATCGAGGCATTTTCCAGCGGGCATTGACCCGACAACGACCGGGCAAGGGAAATTTATTTTTGGTCTCTCTGAGGGCCCTTACTGAGAACTGAGAACCGGGAACTGGGTCATTCCCATTCAATAGTGCCTGGAGGCTTAGAAGTGATGTCGTACACGACGCGATTCACGCCGCGGACCTCATTCACAATCCGATTCGAAATCGTCTTCAGCACTTCATACGGCAGCGGGACCCAATCGGCGGTCATACCGTCTTCCGAATGCACGGCGCGAACCGCGCAGGTGTAAGCGTAAGTCCGCTGATCGCCCATCACTCCGACCGACATCACCGGTAAGAGCACAGCAAACGACTGCCAAATTTTCTGATACAGCCCGGCCTTCTTGATCTCGCCTACCACAATCTCGTCGCACTCGCGCAGCAGGTCGGCGCGTTCTTGAGTCACTTCACCCAAAATACGCACCGCCAACCCCGGCCCGGGGAAAGGTTGCCGCTGCAGAATCTCCTCGGGGATGCCGAGATCCCTCCCGATCCGTCGCACTTCATCTTTAAACAAGTCTTTCAGCGGCTCGATCAGCTTGAGCTTCATCTTCTCCGGCAGTCCGCCCACGTTGTGATGCGACTTGATGACCTGCGACGGCCCCCGCACCGAGCGCGATTCGATCACGTCGGGATAGAGCGTCCCCTGCACCAGCCACTCGACTTCACCTTCTTCTTGCAAGATGCGATGCGCTTCGGCGTCGAAGACCGCGATGAATTCGTTGCCGATGATCTTGCGCTTGGTCTCCGGATCGCTGACTCCCGCCAGTTTCCGCATGAAGCGTTCGGTGGCATCGACCGCAACCACGTGCAGCCCAAGATGGTCGCGTAGATTCTGCTGCACTTTCTCAAACTCATTCTTGCGCAGCACGCCATTGTTGACGAAAACGCAAGTCAGTCGCGACTTGCCAGAAGCATCCCGCATGGCGCGGTCCACCAGCACCGCCGCGACCGAGGAATCCACTCCGCCCGAAAGCGCGCAGATCGCGCGCCCGCTGCCGACCTGCCGTCTCACCTGCGCCACCGTCGCGTCAATAAAATGTTGAGGCGTCCACGAAGGCTTCGCTCCACAGATGCCGAGCGCGAAGTTACGCAGGATGTCCGAGCCGAGCGGCGTGTGATGCACCTCGGGATGAAATTGCACCGCCCACATCTTTCTCTCAGCGTTTTCGATGGCGGCAACCGCGTTGGGAGTTTTCGCCGTCAGCCGGAAACCCGGAGGCAGTTCTTCCGCCGAGTCGCCATGCGACATCCAGACCGCGAGCAGCTTGGGCAGTCCCTGAAAAAGTTGCGAGTCAAGTTCCTGGATCTCAACTTTGGCGTGACCGTACTCGCGTTTAGCCGCGGGGCGCACCTTGCCGCCGAGCGCGTACACCATGAACTGCAATCCGTAGCAGATGCCGAGCACGGGGATGCCGAGATCGAAGACACTCTTGTCGGCCAGCGGCGCATCTTTGTCGTACACCGACGACGGCCCGCCCGACAAAATGATCCCCACCGGAGAGTAGCTGCGAATTTCTTCCAAGCTGGCGTTGAAGGGCAAGACGACCGAGAAAATTTTCTGTTCGCGGATGCGGCGCGCAATCAGTTGCGAATACTGCGCCCCGAAGTCGAGGACAACGATGGATTGGGTTTCCACGGATGAGTCTCTCAGATTGGATTCATTTAGTCATTGAATCATTTAGTCATTGAATCGCTTAGTCATTGAATCATTGGATCAGTCGGTGTCGTGCTTTTCAATGACTCAATGACTCAATGACTCAATGATTCAATGCCTCAATGACCCTACTTGACCACAATATTCACGAGCTTTCCCGGCACTACGATCTTCTTCACAATCTGCTTGCCCGCGATCGCCGCCTTCACTTTTTCGTTTGCCAGCGCCGCTTGTTCGACCTGATCGTTGCTCGCGCCCGCCGGTACCACCACCAGTCCGCGCAGCTTCCCGTTGACCTGCACCGGAATCTCGATCTCGTCCTCCGCCGCCAGCGCCGGATCGTACTTCGGCCAGGGAGCTTTCAGCAGATTGCTCTTCGCTCCGGTCATCTCCCACAATTCGTGCGCCAGATAAGGAGCCATGGGCGCCAGCAGCAAAGCAATGTTGCGCTGCACATCCAAAATCAACCAAGCCGGAATTCCGCCAGCAGCGCGCGTCTCCTCGGCCCCATAAATCTCGTTTACCAGTTCCATGATGGCCGCGATGCAGGTGTTGAAATGCCAGCGTCCCTGGAAATCGTCGCTAACCCGCTTGATGGTCTGATGCAGCTTGCGCTGAATGGCCCGAGCTTCCGACTGTAGAGACGGGGCTTGCCGCGTCTCCGCAGCCGCGTCAAGCCGCGCATCGACAGGATTCCGCAGGTAGAACCGATACACGCGCCCCAGAAACCGCTGAATCCCCTCAATCCCCGATTCCTGCCAATCCAGATCGCGATCCGGAGGCGCCGCGAACAAGCTGTACAGCCGCGTAGCGTCCGCCCCGTAGCGCGCCACCATCTCATCTGGTGATACGACATTGCCGAAACTCTTCGACATCTTCGCGCCGTCTTTGATCACCATCCCCTGCGTGAACAACCGCGCGACCGGTTCGTCGTTCTTCACAAGTCCCATGTCACGCATGAACTTCGTCCAGAAGCGCGAATAAATAAGGTGGAGAATGGCGTGCTCCACGCCGCCAATGTACTGATCAATCGGAAACCAGTACGCGATGGTTGCGGAGTCGAACGGCGCCTGGTCATTGTGCGCGTCGGCGTAGCGGTAGAAGTACCACGACGAATCGACGAACGTATCCATGGTGTCAGTTTCGCGCCGCGCCGGCCCGCCACATTTCGGACACGTCGTGTTTAGAAATGACGGCACATTCATCAGCGGCGATCCGCCCGACAGCGTGATCGGCACGTTGTCCGGCAAAATCACCGGCAGACTTGTTTCCGCGACCGGCACCACGCCGTCCTTCTCGCAATATACCATCGGAATCGGCGTGCCCCAATAGCGCTGCCGCGAGATACCCCAATCTTTCAACCGAAAAGTAACGGTCGCTTTGCCAAAGCCTTTTTCTTCGGCGCGCGCCGACATCGTAGTAATCGCATCCTCGCAGCTCAGCCCGTTGAACTCGCCCGAGTTCACCAGGATCCCATCCATGGTCGTAAAGGGCAGCGCCGGTTCCGCCATGGTTTCTTCCGGATCGCTTGCGCGCGGCAGAATCACCACGCGGATCTCCAGCTTGTATTTGTTAGCGAATTCATAATCGCGCTCATCGTGCGCTGGCACGCTCATGATCGCGCCCGTGCCGTAGTCCATCAAAATGTAGTTCGCCACCCACACCGGCACCGCTTCGCCGTTATAGGGATTCTTAGCGTAGCGCCCTGTGAACACGCCATGCTTCTCGATGTTGCCAATATCGCCCGCTTCTTTCGCCCTCCGCTGCTCGGCGATCAACTCTTCCACCTGCGCGCGCAGTTCGGCATTGCGGGCAATCATGTCCACCACAATCGGATGCTCGGGCGCCAACTGCACCGAAGTCGCGCCATAGATCGTATCCACGCGCGTAGTGAACACGGTGATCGTCGATCCCGCCGGCCCCACCGTTCCGCCCAGATCGAAATCCACCAGCGTGCCTTCGCTGCGTCCGATCCAGTTCTGCTGCATGATGCGGACTTTTTCCGGCCAGCCCTGCAACTTGGCAAGATCGCGCAGCAATTCGTCCGCATACTTCGTGATCCGCAAGAACCACTGTTCCAGTTCGCGCTGCTCAACCGGAGTGTCCTCATGCCGCCAGCACATCCCACCCACAACCTGCTCGTTAGCCAGCACGGTAGCGCACTGCGGACACCAGTTCACCTTGCTCTTCTTGCGATATGCCAATCCCGACTCGTAAAGCTTCAGAAAGAACCATTGATTCCAGCGATAGTAATCCGGCAGACAGGTCGTAACCTCGCGCGACCAGTCATAGGCGAAGCCAAGGCGCTTCATCTGCACCTTCATGGCCGCGATATTCGCCAGCGTCCACTCCTTCGGAGGAGTGTTGTTCTTGATGGCAGCATTCTCCGCCGGCAGCCCGAACGAATCCCACCCCATGGGATGAAGCACGTTGTACCCGTTCATCCACATGTAGCGAGCCAGCGCATCGCCGATGGAATAGTTGCGCACGTGTCCCATGTGCAGCGCGCCGGAAGGGTAGGGAAGCATCTCCAAAACGTAATACTTCGGTTTCGTCGAATGGGCCTCGGCGGCGTAAAGCGAAGCGTCGCTCAGCCAGCGCTCAGTCCATTTCTGCTCAATGCGCTGCGCGTCATAGCGGTCGTCGTTGCGCACTTCGCGCGCGGGCGAGATAGGTTTATCTTCCTGTGGCATAGGTAGGAATAGTGCAGTAAAGAGTAATCTTTAATTTTACAACGGGCGGACCGCCAACACGCGCCAGACGACTTTGTTTGCCCTTCGCCGCACCGGACGCTAAACTTATAACCTTCGGAGTACCCATATGCTCGTCGTCATGCAAGCGCAGGCCACCGAAGAGCAGGTCCGCGCCGTTTGCCAGAAAATCGAAGCGCTCGGATACCGCGCCCACTCCATGCCCGGCGCGCAACGCACCGCCATCGGCATCACCGGCAACAAAGGCGAGGTCGAATGCGGGACGCTCGAAGAAATGCCCGGCGTGCAGGAAGTCATCCGCGTCACCAAGCCCTACAAGTTGGTCAGCCGCGACACCAAGCCCGACAACACGATCATCAAGTTTCCAGGGTCGCAAGTCACCGTCGGGGGCCCAGCTCTGGCCATCATCGCCGGCCCGTGCGGCATCGAGAGCCGCGATCAGGCGTTCACCATCGCCGAGCGCGTAGCCCGTGCCGGAGCCCAGTTCTTCCGCGGCGGCGCCTACAAGCCTCGCACCTCTCCTTATTCCTTCCAGGGCTTGGGCGAAGAGGGACTGAAGATCATGGCCGAAGTCCGCGAGCGCTTCGGCCTGCTCATCGTGACCGAAGCCGTCGATTACGAATCGCTCGATCTGGTCGACCAGTACGCCGACGTCATCCAGATCGGCGCCCGCAACATGCAAAACTTCTCGCTGCTCAAGCGCGCCGGCCGCGCCCACAAGCCCGTCCTGCTGAAGCGCGGAATCTCGGCGACGCTGGAAGAATTTCTCATGGCCGCCGAATACATCATGAGCGAGGGCAATTACAACATCGTCCTGTGCGAGCGCGGAGTGCGCACCTTCGCCGATCACACTCGCAACACGCTCGACCTCAGCATCGTGCCCGCCGTGCAGCGCCTCAGCCACCTGCCCATCATCGTCGATCCCAGCCACGGCACCGGCAAGCGCAACAAAGTAACTCCACTCTCCCGCGCTGCCGTGGCCGTAGGAGCTGACGGCCTGATGGTCGAAGTCCACCACGATCCCGACCGCGCGCTCTCCGATGGCATGCAGTCTCTGTTTCCAGATCAATTCGACGCATTGATGGTGCAAGTGAAACAAATAGCCGCGGTGTTGGGACGAGGCATCCCTGTCACGAGGAAAGTCCATGCTGAAGCCACGACATCCGCGGACTGATTCTATGAGGCGAACTCGCCTGCGCACTGCCGCAGTCGCGCTGGTTGCCTGTCTCATGCAGCCTGCATTTGTGCTCTGCCAAAACGACGCTGCGAAAGATTCTCCTGAGGCCGAAAAGGTTTATCACGTCGGGGGCCACGTCAAACCACCACGAGCCATCGAAACGCCCGGTCCGACGTTGACCGAGGAGGAGAAGAAGAAAGCAGACAAGTCCCAGCACACAGGCGTGGCCGTGCTCGAAATGATCGTTACGACCGACGGAAAACCCCACAACATCAAGGTTGTAAAGAGTTTTGGAAAAGACTTGGATAAAAGGGCAGTCGAGGCTGTCAAAACTTGGAGATTCGATCCGGCCACCAAAGACGGCAAGCCGGTCATGGTGAAGATTTCGGTGGAAGTTACCTTCCATCTAGACCAATAGAGCACATCTGATCATCTCTTGTCTTCAGCGAGGCCAATTCATCCTTGAGAAAATTCCTTCTACTTGCCGTCCTCGTCCCGCTGGTCCTGGCCGCAGGATGGTACTACTTTCACGAGCGCTCGCTCCCTGGCTACGGCCCGCTCTACCGCGAATATGCCTACATAACTAATGGCAAGAGCAACACGGTTACGGTCATTGACCTGCTTAGTTTTCGGCCGGTTCGCACTCTGCAGGTCGGAAACGATCCTACCGGAGTTGCGGCCAATCCTAAGCGCAATGAAGTTTACGTGGTTAACAGCGGTTCCTCGAACGTCAGCGTGATCGATGCAGAGCAGAATAAGGTTGTCGCTACAATTGGTGTATACGGACGTCCTTTCTTCATCGATGTCTCTCCTGATGGGCATCGCGCTTACGTTGCCAATTCGGGGTCTGACAATGTTTCTGTGATTGATCTCGATCGGCGCACAGTTGCGGCTACGCTTCATGTTGGCGGAAGTCCTGGCTTGGCACGGGTTTCGCCGGATGGATCTACTGTGGTTGTCACCAATCGCGCCGACAATTCTGTCTCCATCATCGATGCCGCGCGGCTGGTGGTGCGCTCCGCCATCAACATTTGCATTCATCCGGAAGACATTGCCATCCTGCCTGATTCCAGCAAGGCGTTCATTTCCTGTTCTGGATCGGGACAAGTTGCGAGCATCGCTCTTAGAAACGCGACCCAGAAGGAGAATGAACTCCAGAACGACAAGCTGCTGGCGCTTCTTGATGTGGGGAAATCTCCGGTTACTCTGACGCTGAAACCGGACGGCGGAGAACTGGTTGCTTTCAACTTCGACGCGGGCAGCATCTCCATCATCGAGACTACGGGTAACGAAGTTTCCGGCAGCTATCTCATCGGCGCGCAGCCTACTCGGGGTGTAGTCTCGCTTGATAACTCGCGCCTGTACATTTCTAACTTCGGATCGAATAACATCGCGGTCTACGACATCGACTTCGGCAAGGTTATCGCATATCTGCCGGTTGGGACGCATCCCGACGCGCTGGCGCTTTCGCAGAATCAGAACTATCTGCTGGTCGTCGACTCCGGTTCCGGAGACCTTGCTGTAATTCAGAAACGGCAGCCCAGGAAGAAATTTGAGCCTTCGGAATATTCCTTGCTCACCATCATTCCCGTCGGCATGCAACCGAATCAAATCGTGGTGAAGTCGTTTCTGGCGACGAAACATGCGGACGTGCGCTAGCGGCGAGCTTGCCTGGGCTGGTTTATTAACTCAGCCAATGTGGCGGTAGAACAGATTTCCCATCACGGCTACCAATCGATCGGGTGCTGCTTTAACGAGCCGTGCTGCGATTGTTCTCGCCCACGAGCTCTCGTGAGAATGCGAAAGATTCGGGTAACGCCAATAGTAGAGAGGGGAACAAATTCCACCCAAATGCTCCTTGAATGCAATTAGACCCTCGTTGCTGCTGTCGGTGCGCCCCAGGTCGAGTTTCTCGCAACCTGCAGCCTTGGCTTGCTGGATCGTAATCCAAAAGAGCAACGCCATGCCTCCTGCCGGATGCGATTGGGCATCGCTGCAGCCATACTTATAAGTGACCGTCTTTTTGTGGTTCAAAGTCAAGATGCTGGCAATGGGCACGCCGTTCTTGAATGCAACTCGTATTGTAAGGCTGGCGCCGAAGCTTGCCATCAGGCTGCGAAACCACTTCAACGGTTGCGGAGGTAAGTGTTGCCTTTTCCGGGTCACGACCAGCAATTTGTAAAAATGCCCGAGCAGTCGCTCCGAATTGCCTTCCTCATAGACTAATGCCTCGCGTTCTGCCCGTCGGATCTTACGCTGCACGGAGGCCTTATGGAAATTCCGAAAAATGTCATCAATGCCCGGTCGCAAATCGATGGCATGCAAGTAGTATCGGTTACTTTGTCCCAGCGTGGTCGATTTACCAGGCGTGAAGCGAACTGGCCGCACTTCGCAATAGTCAAATTTCCCGGCATCAACCTCTTCCCGCGTTCGTGACAGGAAATCATCAAACGCTACTGGACTTTCCACTAAAGGCTCGCAGTGATCTGAAAAAGGCAGCGACACCAAGCGGCATCCCGTAAGCCAACTCTTTACCTTACAGAACACGACGCCGGCGGTAAGTTCGGCGGAGGGCTCACAGCTCGTGTAAACCACGGGTTCGTACCCGTAAGCCAGCTTTAAGGCGGCTAACCATTCTGTGCGGTGAAACACAGATGACGCCGGATGCCTTTCGACTAACTCCGGCCATCGCTTATCTCGTAATGGATCAAGGACAAAAACACTCTTCGAGTTCAAGTGAGCCAGAATTCCTTTTTGACTTCGAAAACAGCGCCATAGTACACGCGTTGCGCTGGTTCGCGATACTGTAAAGTGATTTCCATCGGAACACCTCCCGATGGTCTGCCATCGACACAGCACCGCCCAAATTCCGCCATTGGTGGCCGGCTTTTGCGACTGCGCCACCCGTGATCATTACCTTGGTTATCTGTTGCGGTAACCTCACGCGACCGAGAATGAACCCTTATGAAACCTTGGCGCCTGCTGCTGGCATTGGTGTGGGTGGTCGCGGCCTCCGGGACCGGCCAGGCGAAGCAGCTTGCGATCGTGGCGGATGCGGCAAACTCCACCACCAATCTGACGAGCGCCGAACTGGTGAAGATCTTTAACGCGCACACTCGCAGCTGGCCGGACGGGAAGCCGATCACCATCGTGCTGCGCGATCCGTCGTCGGCGGACATGCAGCTGATTTTGAAAAGAGTCTTCAATATGACGGCGGACGAGGCGCGCACCTTCATTCACACGCACGCCGCGACCATGGTGGTGGCGGATTCCGACGATGCGGTCCAACGTTTTGTCGCCAACACTCGAGGAGCAATGGGGGTGGTGGATCTCTACTCGCTTACCAAGGATGTGCGGGTGGTGAAAATTGACGGCAAGTTGCCGGTCGAGCAGGGCTACTTATTAAGGGGAAACTAGTCATGATTTTAGGAGCGACGATTTTGAGAATAATGCGCACGGTGTTCGCCGTCAGTTTGTTTTTTTCCGCCGGATCTGTGTTTGCTCAAACCAGTCAGCGAGCGGACGTACTGCCGCTGACGACCAAGTCCGCGGAAGTTCGGCGTCTGGTGGAAAAGGCTTGGGACCTCGACCTTGACCAAGTCGAGCAGGAGCAGGCGATTGAGGTTTTGCGAAAAGCGGTCAAGATCGATCCCAATTTCGCCATGGGGCACGAGCTTTTGTCGCAGACCAGCCTGGATCCTGCCGAGCAGGTGCGCGAGCAGCAGAAAGCCTTTGCCTGCCGCAGTCATGCCAGTGCCGCCGAGAGATCGATCATCGAATGGCTGCAGGACGCGAACGATCACAAGCTGATACCGGCCATCACCAAAATGAACGATGTGCTCAGCCGCTATCCTCACGACAAATGGGTTGTCTTTCTGGCGAACTGGTGGCTGACGCAGCAAACGCAGTATGAGCGGGCGATTGCGGTCTTTGAGAATTCGGGGCTCGACTCTCCCGGCCTCATGAACAACGTCGCTTACACCTATGCTTACACGCGGCAGTTCGAGAAATCATTTGCGCTGATGGACAAGTACGTCGCGGCCTTGCCCAAAGACCCGAACCCGCAGGATTCCTACGCGGAAATTCTGCGCATGGCGGGACGGTTCGATCAGGCGATCGAGCACTACCGGGCGGCGCTGGCCATCGATCCCACATTCTATTCGTCGCAATTCGGAATCGCAGACACGTACTCGCTGATGGGAGACCAGACGCGGGCGCGCCGGGAGTACGAAATTGGCTTCAGGAAATTTCCGCTGCCGGAACTGCACCGCATTCAATGGAGGACCAGAGAGGCCACCACGTTTGTGCGCGGGGGCGATTATGCTGGAGCGAACCGCGCCTTCCGGGAAATTGTCGTCTACGCCCAAGCCATGCACATGAGCCAGCCGGAGGCTGAGGCCTGGCGCCAAATGGCGATCTACCAGCAGCGTCCCAGGCGGGCGCTCGCACTCCTCGCCAAAGCCCAGGCGGCCGTGGAACACGGCAACAATGCGATGACGGCAGCACTGCAACAGGAATTGGCCCAGATCCTGCGCGCCCGTGTCGACGTCGCGGTCGAGATCGGTAACCAGCAAATGATAACTTCCACTCTGGCGCAGCTGGAACGGATGTCGGAGACTTCAAACGACAAGATTATCGACTCCGCTTACCACGGAGCCGCGGGCGCTGTACTGTTCTCCGGCCAGAAGTACACGGATGCCATCGCGCATCTGGAAGAGGACATCAACAATCCATTTTCGTTGCAACTGTTGGCCGAAGCTTACCAGAAGAGCGGGGACAGCTCCGCGGCCCAGCGCACTACCGAGACGCTGGCGAACTTTAATGATCCGACGGTGGAGCAGGCGCTGGTGGTACCGGCGTTCCGCAAGTGCTACCAGGATCCCTCCTGCAACAGCAATCTGAAGGGCGTGTCCCTGAAGAAGTCGTTCCCGAGGACTTTATAAATCGTACGTTAAGACGGATAGCTCTTTGAATCGGCTGAATTTTTCGGAAGCGCTATTTCCAATCGAGGTTCGCGATGTCATCAAAAAAATTTCCGGTTGCGGTGTTGTTGTGTGGATTCATCGCTCTGCTTACTCTGGGTCTGTCAGGCTGCGGCGGCTCGAGTCAAGCCATCGGTGTCGCGTTGACCCCTGGCAGCACGCAAGGCATCGATCAAGGGCAGACGATTTCCATCACGGCTTCGGTTACGAACGATTCGAAGAGCGGCGGCGTGACCTGGACGGTTTCGGGTGGCGGCACGCTGAGCGCTACTACGACGACCTCGGCCACTTACAACGCGCCCGCCTCGGTGACCAGCGCGATCACGGCAACCGTGACCGCGACCTCGGTTACAGATACGACGAAATCGGCTACCTTGCAGATTACTGTCAGCGCTCTGCCCGCCATCACGACAACTTCTCTTCCCGCGGCGACAGCTGGGGTCGGCTACAGCCAGAAACTGAGTGAGTCGGGCGGAACCAGTCCGTATAAGTGGAGCATTACCGGCGGGGCGCTACCTGCGGGATTGAGTATGGTCAACGCCACGGGGGTCATCAGCGGAGTTCCGACCACGGTCGGCAGCAACTCGGCAACTTTCGAGGTCACGGATGCCTCGGCTGGTGGGAAAATGTCCTCCGCACCCCAGGCGATTACCATTACCGTGAGCGCACCTCCGCCGTTGAGCATTACGACTACGACCCTGCCGGCGGCGACAATTGGCACGCCATACACTGCCGCGTTGAATGCCACCGGCGGAATTCCTGCCTACACATGGAGCGTTACGGCGGGGAGTTTGCCCGCCGGTTTGACCTTGAGCAGCGCGGGTTCAATCTCGGGCACACCGACCGGGACCTCCACCGGCACCGCCAATTTCACCGTGACCGTGACCGACTCGCAGACGCCGACGGCCAATACCCAGAGCGCCGGCCTGAGCATCGCCGTTGCTATTGCAACTCTGAAGATCACCACCACGTCGCTGCCGGCCGCCATCACCAGCACGTCCTACAGTGCCACGGTGAACGCCACCGGCGGAATTCCTTCCTACACATGGGGCCTCAGCGGCAATCCGTCCTGGCTCTCCATTAACCCCGCGACCGGGGTGCTCTCGGGCACGGCGTCGGCCACGGCCGGAACCACGCCAACCTTCTCGGTTACGGTCACCGATTCGGAAAGTCCGGCGCAAGAAACCAGCGCCAACTTCACCATCACGATTAATGCCGCGGTAGCCTGCACGGGCACAGACAACGACCTCCTCAAAGGGAACTACGCCCTGATGCTGAATGGGTGGAAGAACGGCTCCACGACAGCCACCTCTGCCGTAGGCAGTTTTGCGGCCGACGGAAACGGGAACATTACCGGTGGACTCCTGGACATAGCCGATCAAAGCAAATCAGCACCCCAGAGCACTAGCTTCACCGGGACGTACTGCGTGGGCTCGAACAATCTTGCTACGGTTACCTTGAACCCCGCTGGCGGCAGTAGCACCATTTTCGAAGCCGCACTGGACGCGAGCGACGGTAACGGCCACATCATTGAATACGATAGCAGCGGCACGCTGGTTTCCGGGCTGCTGCGCAAGCAGACCACCAGCGCATTCTCAACCAGCGAGATCAAAGGCCACTACGCCTTTGGACTGGTCGGAGCCGATCCGAGTGCCAACCGCTTCGCCATGGCTGGTGAAGTCAACTTCAACGGCGTCCCCTCCCTTTCTGGCGAGGATGACAGTAATGACAACGGAACCATTCAGACTGAGGAGACTTTCAGTGCCAGCGATTTCAGTGTGGCGAGCAATGGTCGCGGCACGGCAACCATAGCCTACAGCGATAGCAACGTGAACTACGTCTTCTATGTCGTCAGTGCCTCCGAGTTGCTGATGATGGCAGTGGACACAGAGACACCGCCGGCGATACAAGCCGGCCAGGTGCTGCTGCAAAGCGGCACGTTCGCCGATGCGTCGCTCGACGGCGTCACCGTGATGGGGTTTGAAGACCTCGATATGGGAAACGCGCCAGCCACGCCGGAAGCGCAGGCTGGACTCATCACCGTAACTACTCCCGGCTCGTTCACCGCAACCATAGACGACAATGATGGTGGAGTAACGACCTCGGTTGGCATGACAGGCTACTACAACGTGTCGTCAAACGGACGCATGACGCTCAGCAACGTCACTGGATGTACGGGCGGTTGCGGTACCCAACAACCTGTCTTCTACCTCGTTGGCCCGAACCAGGGTTTTCTGGTTGGGACCGACGGCAAGGTGGACTTTGGTACGTTGACACCGCAGACGGGAAGCAGCTTCGACGTTTCCTCGTTGTCCGGGAATTACGTGGGTGGAAGTCAACCGCCGGTCAGCGCGAACGTGGATGAGGAGATCGACTACGTAAACGCCGCTGGCGGCACTCTCACCGGAACATCGGACAAGAATGGCAGCGGGGGGCCGTCCTCAAGTGCCATCAACCAGACTTATGTCGTTTCATCCAACGGACGAGTGGTCGTGAGCCAGAGCGGCGTCGAACAGTTGATCCTGTATATAATTTCCACTTCGCAGGTCGTCGCCCTGCCGACGACCAGCAACAACCCGTACCTGACTGACTTCCACCAGTAACGTTGACGTCGGCCGAAATCGCGGACCGATGGCTCGTGCCACCGGTCCGTTTTTTTCGATGACAGCCGGCATTCAAGTACATAGGTCCTTCGCTGCGCTCCGGATGACAATGACAATGATGCCGAGGGCTGATAGCTAAGAGCTAAGAGCTAAGTGCTAAGTGCCGTCTTCCGGAAGTGTTCCAGTATTGCTTCGGCTTGAGATTTGGTCACTACCGCCGATAGCGCGGCTACATCCGCTTGCTTCACGGCTTGCAGGCTGCCGAAATGTTCGAGCAGACGGCGGGTGGTGGATTCCCCTACGCCGGGAATTTCTCGTAACTCGGTGGCGCGATCGCGGATCTGGCGGCGCTTACGATGGAAGGTTACGGCGAAGCGATGGGCTTCGTCGCGGATCATCTGCACCAGATGCAAGACGGGAGAATGATGGTCGAGAACGACGGGGTCGTCCTCCTGTCCGTGGACGTAGATGATTTCTTCTCGCTTAGCGATCGCGGCCAGCGGCTGGTTGATGATTTCGAGGGCTTCGAGCGCCTGGGCGGCGGCGTGGAGCTGTCCCAGGCCGCCGTCGATCAGCACCAGGCTGGGCATGGGCTTTTCCTCTTCCTGTAAACGCTGGTAACGGCGCGTGACCACTTCGCGCATGGAGGCGAAATCGTCCACGCCGGCTACGGTCTTGATGATGAACTTGCGGTAGTCTGATTTTTTCATCCTGCCGTCTTCCCACACGACCATCGACGCCACCGTTTCTGCTCCCTGGATGTGGCTGATATCGAAACACTCGATGCGCTTGGGCGGCTCGGGGAGGGCCAGCGCGTCCTGGAGAGCTTCTTGAATGGCGCGCGCGTTTGGCTTGAGGACTCGGAAACGCTGATCGTAAGACTGTTTGGCGTTGTTGCCGGCGAGATCGATGAGTTCGCGCTTGTCTCCACGCTGCGGGACGGTGATGTGGACTCGCGTGGCTCGTCCGCCCTCGCCGGCCAGTTGCTCGCTCAGGGCTTCTTGCAGTTCCTCGCGGTCTTCGAAGTCGACGGGGATGTAGATGTTGCGCGGAACGTAGGGCTGCGCGAGATAGAGCTGCTTGAGTAGCGCGGAGAAGAATTCTCCGGGATGGAAGGAATCAGTGGAGAGACGGGCGTCCCCGCCCGTCAAAGCGCGGACATCTGCGGCCGTCGCTGGCGAGCGATGCCCGCCTAGACGGGCGGGGACGCCCGTCGCTCCATCGTTTTGTTCGTTTGGTTGCGCGGTGAATTCCTGCATGGCAAATTGGGGTAGGTCTTCCCAGAAAAATTCGCGGCGGTCCAGAACTTTTCCTCCGCGCATGTGGAACAGGTTCACGGCCAGCATCTGGTTTTCGTAGTGAAAGCCGAAGACGTCGGCGTCGTCGCCTTCGGCGGCCGCGATGCGCTGCTTCTCCTGCAATTGCTCGACGGTCGAGATCAGGTCGCGATAGCGGGCGGCGCGTTCGAACTCCTGCGCCTCGGCGGTTTCCGACATGCGCTCACGCAGAGATTTGACGAGGTCGGGTTGGCGGCCTTCGAGGAAGAGCTTTACGTCGCGCACGGCTTCGGCGTAGATCTCGGGCGTGGTCAGCTCTTTCACGCACGGACCCAGGCACCGCTTGATATAGAACTGGAGGCAGGGGCGGGGATGGTTGCGGGTTAAATCCACTTTGCAGGATGGGATCAGGAAGTGACGATGAATGAGGTCGACGATGCGATAGGCGAGATTGGCAGGGAAGTATGGGCCGTAGTAGGCGCTGCCGTCCTTGCGCAGGCGGCGGGTTACGTAGACACGCGGGAAACGCTCAGCTAGGGTCAACTTCACGTAAGGGTAAGTCTTGTCGTCGCGCAGCAGGATGTTGAAGCGCGGCTTCTTTTGCTTGATCAGGTGATTTTCGAGAGCTAGCGCTTCTTTGTTATTGGCGACGACGATGTAGTCGACGTCGACCGCCTCGCGGACGAGCGTGCCGGTTTTCGCGTCCTCCCAGCGGCCTTCGTGGAAATAGGAGGAGACGCGCGAGCGCAGGTTCTTGGCCTTGCCGACGTAGATGACTTCGCCTTCGGCGTTTTTGTAGAGATAAACGCCGGGGGAAGCGGGCAGGGAGCGGATTTTCTCGGGGAGATCCATTGCGAAGCGTTACTTTAGTGTAATGTAAAACATGCGAACAGAAGTGTGTTACAATGATGTTATATGGGAGACACAATCACAGTTCGTCTTACAGAGGAACTGGCGTCTTGGCTGAAGAACACCGCCCGCAAGACAGGAGTGCCCGTAGGTCGATTGGTTCGTGAGCAATTGGAACGCGCGAAGCGGGAGACGGGGGACAAGCCTTTCATGCGCCACTGCGGATCGATCGATGGACCAGCCGACCTTTCCTCGCGTAAGGGATTCTCGAGAAAATGAAGGCCATCGCGGATACCGGTTTTGTGGTGGCATTTCTGAACCGCTCCGACCGATATCACGATTGGGCTAGCGAGATTGGGAGAGGGATTTCGGAACCGTTTCTGACCTGCGAAGCCGTATTGGCGGAGGCCGCGTTCCAGGTCGAATCGGTGAGTAGAGTTCTGGCGCTGATGCAGGACGGATTTTTGAGAATTGCGTTCGATCTAACGGCGAACATTGAGGAAGTCGCGGCGCTGGCTGAGCGCTATCGAGACCGCACACCCGATCTTGCGGACTTATGCCTGATTCGCATGAGCGAACTGTATGACAATCTGCCCGTGCTCACAGTCGATGAAGCTGATTTCCGCGTCTATAGGCGGAACCGAAGAGAAATAATTCCGATCGTCTGTCCTCCGCGGGGCTGATTTTGAGTTTGGGGTGACCGCCTTACGCGGACCGGAAAAAGACGCGGCAAGCCGCGTCTTTACGGTAGGGAACGCACGCAGTACGGCGTGCTCGCAATTGATTTCCAGCCGAGTGCTGCCGGCGGACAAGGTGGGCATGAAGTCACCACCAGTTTCGCGTGGGTCTGTGCCAACAGGTTATAGACGTTCTGCCGCGCTTCTTCGGGAGCGTTCCAGAATTGTTTGGAGCCTTGGTTCATATCCGTGTTCCTATCCATGTTTGTATCCATGATCTCGGCGACGATGCGCAGCTTCGCCAAACGGGCCCAATACGCGGATGCGCCGTCGCCGATGACCGCGACCTTGTCCTCCGGTTCAGCCCCCATGCGGCGAAGTTCTTTGGCGGCGACGATATCCTGCCAGGTTGAGTTCGGACCACTGCCGGCGATCGCAAGATGGTTGGTAAGGACGCGAAGCGTGTAGTCGGCCGTGCCCAGCGCCATCACTAGAAACACCGCGACGGCCACGCAGCCGCCGCTCTTTCGAACGTCCTCTTGAAGATCGGGGCGAAGTCGCACCGCCGCGATCAAGGTAAGGAATAACACCAGAACAAACCCTCCGAGATGACGATCATGTTCAAGAAGAGGAAGGTAGATGCCGAGGCCGGCCATCGACATCGCTATAAGTGGCCATAACTCGCGCAAACCGGCCAGCCATAACTGTCCACTAAGTAGTGCCAGAATGATGATTCCGGCGACTAACTCCGGCCGAGCGCGAAGCAGAAGTCGCGCCTCGGCTGGGACTGTGCTCGCCAGCACTTCCAATTGAGGTTTTAACTTGAAATGCCCTTGCAGCCCCTCGTTCCAATAAGAGGGGTCAGCCCACGGCGGATAAGTGGCGACGACGGGACCGTCGAACTCAAAGACGGGAGGGTGCTGCAGAAGTTGGCGCGTGGGATGAACCGCGGCACCACTGCCCGGGACTCGTCCTTCTCCTTCTCCCTCTCGTTGTCCCTGCCAGTTTCTCCAAAAGGTTCGGGGAGATACAAACCACGCATAGTTCAGCTTCCCCGAATCGCCAAACGTGAAGCGGCCCTTCTGGTGCGACAGCAAGAAGATCAACGGAGCGGAGGCGCACAGAAAGACCAAGGCGGCTAGAGCCATCCCGCGTCCCCAGCCTGGGCGCGAGCGTTTCCATAAATAACCTGCGGCAAGAGTCACAAAGCCCAGCGGGAACAATATTGCTTTCGTCCAGTAGCCAAGGGCGAGGATGAAGCCAAACAACGCGAACTGCCAAAGCATGCCGCCCTGCCGGAGGCGCAACAGCATTCCCGTCGTCAGGCAAACGCAAGCCAGGACGGCTAGATCGGGCGTGACCTCAAACATCCTTTCTACTTCTAAAGCAGTCCAGAGAAATATTGCATAGGCCAGGATTACCAGCGCCCATTCCGGCAAGGCCGCGCTGGCGTTTGGATTTGCGTCAGCAGTTGGTTTGTCCGACAATCGCTCGCAGGCGAACGCTGACAATGCGTGCAACAGAAAGCGAAAAGCGAACAGCGCGACGACGAAAACTCCAAAGTTGACCAGGTGAACCAGAGGGAATTCCCACCTCGGCGAAGGCTGCGCTGCTCCTAGAACGAGCCCGATAGTCCAGGGGTACAAAGGACTCCAATATGCGTTCACGGCGTTCGTCCAATCGTGACGAAAGAAGGAGTCGCCGACATCCAGGTACGACATGCCATCGCGATTCATGGCGTAGCGGCCGAGCCACGCGTGCAGGAGGCCAAGAGCGAGGCTGGCAAACAGGAGAACGGGCTCTAAGGAGGCCTTCGAAAAAAGACGATTTAGCATCGGGAGGCTCTAGCGATCATGCCTCCGACTCTGCTCGACGTCTGTGACCGCGACCACAATGGTTCTGTTCAATTAACTGGAAGGCGCCTGCACAGGCTGCGGAAAAAGTCCGGTTTCGTATCAGGGTATCGCTTTAGCGATACCGTAAGTCCTTCAAAATCAGACGCCCCTTTAGGGGCCAGGCAGCGGCAATTTACTTTTTCCGCAGCCTGTTCAGCCGCGGGTCTGGAGCCGCGGATCTACGGTAGCTCTCTACGCACTCCATCCCTTGACGAACTCTACCAAACTGCGCAGGGCTATTCCTGAGGGGCCTTTGGCGATCCAGGGTTTGTTCTCTTCCATCCAGGCGGTGCCGGCGATGTCGAGGTGAATCCAGGGTGTGTCTTCGGCAAATTCTTTCAGGAACATGGCGGCGAAGATGGCGCCGCCGTAACGACTGCCGGAGTTGACCATATCGGCGATGTTGGATTTGAGGTTTTCTTTGTATTCGTCGTCGAGTGGAAGGCGCCACATCTTCTCACCGGCTTGTTTATTGGCGTTCGCGAAGCGCTCGTACATCTGATCGTCGCTGGCGAAGATTCCGGCGTTCACGTAGCCGAGGGCCACGACCACCGCGCCGGTCAGGGTCGCGGCGTCGACCAGATGAGTGCAGCCGAGCTGGCGGGCGTAGTAGAGGCCGTCGGCCAGGATGAGACGCCCTTCGGCGTCGGTGTTGATAATTTCGATGGACTTGCCGGACATGGCGATCTGCACGTCCCCTGGCTTTTGCGCTTTGCCCGAGGGCATGTTTTCGGTGGCGCAGATAATCGCCGTGACTTTGACCTTGGGCTTGAGCAGGGCAATCGCGCGCATGGCGCCGATCATGGTGGCGGCGCCGGCCATGTCGTATTTCATTTTCTCCATGCCGTCGGCGGGCTTGATGGAGATGCCGCCGGTGTCGAAAGTGACGCCTTTGCCGACCAAGCCGAGGTGAACGTCCTTTGCCGCGCCCTCGGGTTCGTAGCGCAACACGATCAGCGCGGGAGGTTCGTCGGACCCCTGAGCCACTCCCCAGAACGCTCCCATCTTTAATTGCCTGATCTCGTCGGCGCCGTGGACTTCGCACCTCAGGCCAACATCAGCGGCCATCTTCTTTGCGCGTTCGGCGAGAATGGTCGGCGTCATGCGGTTGGAGGGTTCGTTGACCAGGTCGCGGGTGAAGTTCTGCGACTCGGCTACGACGCGTCCGGCATGCATGGCGCTTTCCAAGGGCTTCGTATCGCCGGGCACTACGACGGTGACCTCGTCGATCTTCTGGTCGTTGTCCTTGTCCTTGCGATCACTCTTGTAGTAGCCGGGATCGAAGTCGCCGACAAAGGCGCCTTCGACGATCGCGCGCACTCCTTCGTTGGCCGCAACGGCGCTCTCCGGCAGAACAAAGGCAAAGGTGCGGATGCTTTTGCCTTTCAGGGTGCGTACGGCCGCGCCGGCTAGTTTGCGTAATTCGGCGGCCGAAAAGGCTTTGGCTTTGCCACCACCCAGCAAGAGCAGGCGTTTTGCTTTCAGTCCTGTGGGGTTATGCAGCAGCGTGGATTCGAACGCCTTGCCGGTGACTTCACCGCTGGAAAGCACGTCCCTGGCGGCCTCGCGCACGGCGGCGTCGCTGGATTCGAGCGCAGGGGCCGGCTTGTCTTTTTCGCTACGGTCGCTTTTCTGTCGATCTTCGCTTCGATCGAGCACCACAACGACCAGGCAATCGGTTTCCAGTTGAGAGGGGACGGAGGACGAGAGGTTTGTGTTCATGATGGACTGTCATCAGTATCCACGGTAGAAGGGGAAACGCGCAACTCAGGACACAGCGGCGGCGAGCTACGCCCGCCCGGGCAGCCGAGGGCGGCTGTCCCTACGTTTTCCTTCCTCTGGACATGGCTTCGCGGGCTTCCTTGTCAGCGGTGCGACGGCGCTCGGTCTCGCGCTTATCCCACATCTGCTTGCCTTTGGCCAGAGCGAGTTCGACTTTGATTCTGCCGTTCTTGAAATAGATGCGGGTGGGGATCAGGGTGAGCCCCTTCTGCTGGGTCTTGCCAATGAGCTTGCGCAGTTCTTCTTTGTGAACCAGAAGCTTGCGGGTGCGCAGGGCGGCATGATTGGCAGAGTTGCCGTGGTCATAAGGGCCGATGTGGCAGTTGAGGAGCCAGAGTTCCCCGTCCTTGAGCAGGCCGTAGGCATCCTTGAGATTGGTCTTGCCGGTTCGAACCGATTTCACCTCGGTTCCGGTGAGTACGACTCCGGCCTCGAATTTTTCGAGCAAGAAATAGTTGTGACTCGCGTTCCTATTAACGGCGGCGTCTTTTTCGCCGGAGGCGGTAGGCTGCCGGCGCGGATTCTTCTCCCGATTGGGCTGGGTCTGGTGGGTGGTCTGCTTGGCCATTGCTGAAAAGACGCTGAAAAGAAAGTAACACGAAACCCAGTTGCCAGTAGCAAGTTGCCAGAACCAGGGAAGGCTGAAAACTGGCAACTGGCTACCGCAGCTGTTCCATCGGGACCTGTACTAATGAGTGTAAACACCGACGTACCAATCACTTCGGGTGCAAGTTGGTGCGATGTTATAATCCAAATTTCCGGTACTTTCTGCGCGTGACGGCCGCTGGGATGCCCGGCTTGCTGGCTTTTTCGGGTGGTTGGATGAGTCTTAGCTTGGTGAGTCTGGGGCGGTGCCGCCGGCGAGAGAAATTTTTATGAGGACTGCTTGATGAGACGCCTGATCCTTCCGGCTCTGTTTGTTCTGCTGCTGCTCTGCTTGAGGCCTCCGGTTTTTGCCAAGAGTGATTCCGCCAAGGCGTTTTACGAGAAGGGCACCGACGCCGAGGCGCGGCAAAACTACGAGCAGGCCTTCGACTATTTTAAGCAAGCCTACAACCTGAAACCGAAAGACCTGAGGTATCGAACCGCGTTCGAGCGGACCCGCTTCCTGGCGGCATCGTCGCACGTGCATCGCGGGCAGATTCTGCGCGATGCGGGCAGGCTCGACGAGGCGGCGGTGGAATTCCAGAAGGGATTGGAGATCGATCCTTCTTCGTTCATTGCGCAGCAGGAACTGAAGCACACGCAGCAGATGATTCGGGAGGCGCAGAATCCGCAACCGCAGGCCGTGTCGCCGGGTACGACCGCGTTGCGTAAACGGCTGGAAACGGCGCAGGGCCCGGTGGAACTGGCGCCCATCTCGAACCTGCCCATCACGCTCAAGGTCACGGAGAAATCCAATGTGATCTATGAGACGGTGGGCAAGCTGGCCGGCATCAACGTGCTTTTCGATCCCGATTACACGCCGCGCCAGGTGCACGTCGAACTGAACAATGTGACGCTCGAAGAAGCCCTGGAAATTATTTCCTTTGAGACCAAAACTTTTTGGCGTCCGGTGACGCCCAATACGATTTTTGTGGCGCAAGACAATCCTGCGAAGCGGAAAGAGCTGGAACAAAACGTCATCAAAACTTTTTATCTTTCCAACCTTTCTCAGCCGACCGAGTTGCAGGATGTAGTGAACGCGATGCGCACCATCCTCGAGGTGAGCCGAATTCAGCAGTTGCCCTCGCAGGGAGCGATCGTGGTGCGCGGCACGCCCGACCAGGTGGCGCTGGCGCAGAAACTGGTGGACGACCTCGACAAGGCGAAGCCGGAGGTGCTGATCGAAGTGGCGGTGATGCAGGTGAGTCGCGACAAGGCGCACACGCTGGGCATCAACCCTCCGACCAGCGTCTCGGTCTCGCTGCAGCCCAATATCAGCACCAGCACTTCGAGCAGTTCCAGCTCCACGACCACGGGGTCTTCAACGTCGTCAAACGGCATTAACCTGAATACCATCGCCAACCTGAATGCCACCGACTTCCAGGTGACGATTCCGCAGGCGACGGCGACGGCATTGATGAGCGCTTCCGATACCAAGGTCATCCAGAGTCCGCAGGTCCGCGCCTTGGACGGGCAGAAGGCTACATTGAAGATCGGCGATCGCGTGCCGGTAGCGACAGGATCGTTCCAGCCGGGAATTGGCGGAGTCGGGATCAACCCGCTGGTCAACACGCAATTTCAATACCTCGACGTGGGCGTGAACATCGAAATCACGCCCCGGGTGCATGCCGGACGGGAAATTTCCTTGAAGTTGTCGATGGATGTCTCGGATGTGGACTCGTATGTGAGCATTGGCGGCATTAGCCAGCCGGTGATCGGGCAGCGCAAAATCGAGAACGATATCCGCCTGAAAGATGGCGAAGTCAGCCTGCTGGGTGGCATGATGGAGGATTCGAGGACGAAGTCCCTGACCGGGATCCCGGGTCTGGCCTCGATCCCGATCCTGAAATATCTCTTTTCGCAGGATACTTCCGATCACTCTACGAACGAAATCGTGTTCGTCCTCATCCCGCACATTATCCGTGGGCCGGAGGGGCAGCGCGGCAGTGCCGATATGCTCGACGTGGGTACGGCCAATTCGATCACACTGAGACGATCGAACAGCAAGCCGGCAACGCCAGCGAGTACGGCTGCGCCGGGGGCCCCGGCTTCTTCTCTAGGAACCCCGGCCGCACCGGTAGCCGCTCCGCCGCAGCCGCAGGCCGCGATGCCCCAGGCGCCGCAGAATCAGGTTCCGCAAAATCAGCCTCCACAAAGTCAGGCGGGCGCAGGAGCAGGAACGTTCCTGTTTGATCCGGCCACCTTGAGCCAGGCCAAGGGGTCGACCTTCACCGTGAATGTCATGCTTTCCGGCGGGCAGAACGTGTACTCCGTGCCCGTGCAACTCAACTACGATCCGAATCAGTTACAGGTGATCAACGTTTCGAACGGCGGATTCCTGTCACAGGATGGGCAAGCGGTAGCATTAGTACATCGCGATGACCCTGCGACCGGCACGCTGCAAGTCACGGCCACGCGGCCTCCGGGCGCCGGCGGCGTTTCGGGACAGGGCGCGGTGGTGACGCTCACCTTCATGGCCAAGGGACAAGGCCAGTCCGCTCTGACCATCACACGGGGCGGAGCACGCGACCCGGCGATGCAGCCGATTGCGATGAGTGGAGCGCAGGCGGCCATTACCATTCAGTAAGCGCGTTGGAGGAGTTCTCAGTTCCCGGTTCTCAGTTCTCAGTGAGAATCGGGGGCGGTTTTACTGACAACTGACAACCGATTTATGCACCAATCGATAAATATGCGGAAGTCCGGGCCGGCGGTTGGCCGAGGGCAGCACGGGTTTACGCTGATCGAGTTGATCGTCGCTACGGCCATCCTGGCCATCCTGGTGGGGGCGGCGTTTCCGCTGGCGAGAATGACGATAGTTCGGGAGCGCGAGCACGAGCTACGCTACGACCTCTGGATGATTCGCGACGCGATCGATCGCTATAAAGATGCAGCCGACCGCGGAGCTTTCCAGATCAAGGTCGGGAGCGAAGGCTATCCTCCGGATCTCGACACGCTGGTCAACGGTGTGGATGTTGCCGGTAAGAAACTGAAATTTCTCCGCAAGATCCCCGTCGATCCCATGACCAAACAGGATTGGGGAATGCGCTCCATGCAGGACGATAAAGATTCGACTTCATGGGGTGGGCAAAGCGTTTTCGATGTTTACACCAAGTCGGACCAAATCGCTTTGGACGGCACGAAGTATAAGGACTGGTAGATGAGATTCAGGTCCAAAGCCCGCAATTTCAAAGTCTGCAACCGGGGTTTCACGCTGATCGAGATGGTGGTGGTCATCAGCCTCATCCTGGTGCTGCTGTCGATTGCGTTGCCGATGTACAACCAGAGCATCGTTCGCGCCAAGGAAGCCAAACTTCATCAGAATCTGACGACGCTCAATAAGGTCATCCAGGAGTATTCGCTCGATAAGAAGCACGCGCCCCAGTCGCTTGACGATCTGGTGCCCGGATACATCAAGTTCATCCCCGAGGACATCACCGGCAGCAATACCTGGCAGACGGACGCGGAGGATTCCGAAGATGCGTGGGATCCGAACCAAACCGGCATCAAGGGTGTGCACAGCGGTTCGAATGAGACGGCGAGCGACGGCACTCCCTATTCGAGTTGGACGCACTAGCAGGCTGCGGAAAAAGTCCGGTTTCGTATCAGGGTATCGCTTTAGCGATACCGTAAGTGCCTCAAAATCAGACCCCCCTTTAGGGGCCGGGCAGCGGAAATTTACTTTTTCCGCAGCCTGCTAGAGCAGGAAATGGGTCGGGGAAATGAGTCAGGCGATGGCCAGTAGAGGGACAGGACGGAACCGCGGATTCACGCTGATCGAGATGATGGTGGTGATCAGCATCATTCTGATCCTGTTAGGGGTAGCCATACCCATCTACAGCCACAGCATTACAGCGGCGAAAGAGCAGAGTCTACGCAAGAACCTGGAAACGCTGAATCAGATGATCTACCAGTACACACAAGACAAGCAAAAAGCGCCGCAGTCGCTAAGTGATCTGCAGACGGCGGGTTACGTGAAGACCATCCCGGATGACATCACGGGCAGCAATACCTGGGATTTGGAGCAGGGAGAGGACACGATCATGTCGCTGGACCAAACCGACACTGGTGGCGTCATCGGCGTCCACAGTGGTTCGAACCAGATTTCGAGCGACGGCACCGCGTATTCAACTTGGTGAGGTCAGTACCCAGTTGCCAGTACCCAGTACCCAGAAGTACGGACTGAGAACTGGCAACTGGGTACTGGGTACTGACTTTGGAGGTTTGCGTGGATTTTCTCAATCGGCTGCAACCGCTGGCGCTGCTCGTGATGCGGCTCGTTCTGGGAGCGATCATGATTGCGCATGGTTATCACAAGGTGTGGGGCGGGTTTCATCATCACATGGATTTCGTGGGCGCGCTCGGTATTCCTCGCTGGCTGGCATATTTTTCCGCGGGAACGGAATTCTTCGGCGGGATCGCGATCGTGCTGGGATTGTTTACGCGCTTCTTCGCGCTCGCCTTCGCGATCGAAATGGGCGTGGCCATCTGGAAGGTGCATTTCAAGAACGGGCTGATGGGCACTGGCGGTTACGAATTTCCGCTGGCGCTGGCTACAATTGCGCTTGCGCTGCTTTGTTTTGACGGCGGCCCGTGGGGATTGACGTTTGGCGGGAGGACAGGCGGTCGTAAAGGAAAGAAGGCTTCATAGGTTTGGGTTCCTATTCCACTAGCTATTGAGCCATAAATATGGCAGAATGGAATCGATGCGAACTACCGTGGACATTCCCGACCCCCTTTACCGCGACCTGAAAAGCAAGGCTGCCGGGGAAGGGCGAAGCGTAAAGGAACTGATTCTTCGCGGCGTCGAAATCGAACTGCAGTTGACGCCGAAGCGGCGCCGGCGGCCGGTGACGCTTCCGTTGGTCCGCTCGAAGCAGCCTGGGACGGTTGCGCTCGACAATGCCAAGATTTTCGAGATCATTCCTTTTCCCTGATGTGAACGTCTGGGTTGCCCTCACGTCGGACAGGCATGCCCACCATGCCGTCGCTGCGCGTTGGTTTGCGAGTCTGGATGAGGACGCGCGTCTCTGTTTCTGCCGGATCACTCAAATCAGCCTCCTGCGGCTGCTTACGACACAAGCCGTGATGGGTACAGAGGTGATGACCCAGCCAGAGGCTTGGCAGATTTATGACCGCTGGCTTGATGATCCGCGCGTTGCCTTCCTCGACGAACCATATGGGCTGGAAGAAGCGTTCCGAGACTACTCACGACGGCGAATTCCAGCGCCTAAGGAGTGGGCCGACGCATACCTGCTGGCGTTCGCCGCAGTATCCGGTTTAAGGCTGGTCACCTTCGATCAGGCATTTCGTGGCAAAGCGAAAAGCCTTCTGCTCTTGAACGGATAGCACGAAGCCGAGAGCCAAGAACCAATCGCCCCTCAGAATTCCGCCAGCTCCTTCATCGCGCGGAACAGGTCGCTGGCCTGGGGCAGGATGGCATTCTCGAGAATCGGCTGATAGGCGACGAAGGTATCGGTGGCCGCGATTCGTTTCACCGGGGCATCGAGATGATGAAACAATTTGTCGGCGATGCGGGCGGCAATTTCGGCGCCGTACCCCCAGCTCAGCGAGTCTTCGTAGGCAATTAGCGCGCGGTTGGTTTTCTTCACCGAAGCGGCAATCGCATCCCAATCAAATGGGTTTAATGACCGCAGGTCGAGCAGTTCGACGCTGACGCGGTGCTCGCGCTCCAGTTTTTGCGCGGCCTGCAGCGCGCGCGGAACCACCGCGCCATAGGTGATAACGGTGAGGTCGGTTCCGGGCTGCACGATCTTCGCTTTTCCAAACGGAACCATGTAGTTCGGGCCGGGATAGGGCGCGCGCCCGTAGGTTTCGCGGTAGAGGCGCTTGTGTTCGAGGAACAAGACCGGGTCGTCGCAACGGATCGCAGTGCGCAGCAGGCCCGCGGCATCGAGCGCGTTCGAAGGGAACACGACGCGCAATCCGGGAGTATGCGTGAAGATGCTTTCGCCGCACTGCGAGTGGTAAATGGCGCCGCCCGTCAGATAGCCGCCAATCGCCACGCGGACCACCACCGGCGCCGAAAAGGCGTTGTTCGAGCGCCAGCGGATGATGGGGAGTTCGTCGCGCAGCTGCATCATCGCCGGCCAGATGTAATCGAAGAACTGGATCTCAACCACGGGCTTCAATCCGCGGGTTGCCATGCCGGTGGCGCGGCCAACAATGTTGGCTTCGGCCAGCGGAGAATTGAAAATGCGGTCGGAGCCGAATTCGATTTGCAGGCCCGCCGTCAGTTTGAAGACTCCGCCCTTGCCCTTGATCACTTTCTGCTTGAGATACTCTTCGCGGCTGGCGTCGGCAACGTCTTCTCCGAAGATGATGACGCGCTCATCGCGGCGCATCTCGTCGCGCAGCGTGGTGTTGATCAGGTCCGCCATGGTTTTATTTGGCGACGGCTTATTCTGCGGAGTAGCGCTCTGCGGATTAGCGTTCTGCGGATTAGCGTTCTGCGAGTCGGCGGAGCGCTTGCCATCCGTGGCGGTCTCGGGAGCGGCGGACGCCGGCTGCGTGTTGAACGCCGCCGAGGTGGGATCGAGATCGGGTGAGTACACGTAGTTGTAGATCGTGTCTGGCTGCGGTACCGCGGCTTCGAGCGCGCGGTCGGCGTCGGCCTGGATCTGCTCTTCGATTTCCTGCTCGATTTGGTTGATCCCTTTTTCGTCGAGGATTCCCTCCCGCAGCAGGAACATCTGCAGGCGCGGGACCGGGTCGCGCGCGGCATCGGCGCGGCGCTCGGCTTCGGGACGGTAAAGGCGCTCGTCGTCGGAGAGCGAGTGGGAATAAGGACGAATCACATGAGCATGGACAAACGCCGGACCATGGCCCGCGCGGCAATGGTCGGACGCCCGCTTGAAGGCCGCATAGGCGACCACGGGGTCGGTGCCGTCAATCTCTTCGAAATGAAAGTTGGGGAAGCCGGAGACGAGACGCGAAATGTTGCCCCCGGCAGTCTGCACTTCGACAGGCACGGAGATCGCGTATTCGTTGTCTTGCACGCAAAAAATTACCGGCAGACGGCGGTTGGAGGCGGTGTTCAGCGCCTCCCAGAATTCGCCTTCGCTGGTAGTGCCGTCTCCGAGCGAGACATAGGTAACTTCATCGCCCTGGAATTGGACGTCCTTGAATTGGCGGTAATCGCCCTCGGCTTTTTGCGACGCCTTGGGATGCCTGGCGAAATAGCGTCCAGCTTCGGCGCATCCGACAGCTTGCAGAATCTGGGTACCGGTGCAGGACGACTGCGTGACCACGTTGAGCCGTTTGTAGGCCCAGTGCGAAGGCATCTGGCGCCCGCCGGAACTGGGATCGTCAGCCGCGCCTACGGCGCCGAGCAGCATTTCATACGGAGTTGCGCCCAGGGCGAGACACAGCGCGCGGTCGCGGTAGTAGGCATAGAACCAGTCGTAGCTGGGCTTCAACGCAAGGGCGGCAGCGACGCCCAGGGCTTCGTGGCCGGCGCCCGAGATCTGGAAGAAGACCTTCTGCTGGCGCTTGAGCAGGATCTCGCGGTCGTCGACGCGCCGCGAGGCGAACATGATGCGATACGCGTCGATGAGTTGCTGACTGGTCAGGCCCTGATAGGTCTTAGCCGGTTCCGCAACGTTGCTTTCGTTCAGCTTGGGATCGACTTTGGTCGTGGCCATGCCGCGCTGTTCACCCCACTGAGTTCCAGCCCCGCATCATTGTAAACCAGTACCCAGTTGCCAGTACCCAGTACCCAGAAAAAGACTGAGACCCGCAACTGGGCGCTGGCAACTGGGCACTGACTTCCTGCGTTATCCTGAACTGTCCATGATTCGCTTCCTGCGCCCGTTCGATCCGCATCGCGTCCGCTTGCTGGTGTTTGATCTCGATGGCACTCTGATTGACTCGCGCCTGGATTTGATTCACTCCGTGAATTCGATGTTGCGACACATCGGCCGCCCCGAACTGGACGGCGACCTGATTGCCAGCTATGTGGGAGATGGCGCGCCCGCGCTGGTGCGCCGCGCGCTCGGCGACACGGACACGGATAACGAGGCGCTGTTCCGAGCAGCGATGGAGTATTTTCTCGGCTACTATCGCCTGCACAAGCTCGACCACACCACCGTTTATGAGGGGATTCCAGAGACGCTGGCGAGCCTGGCGGAGCCATCCAATGGACGGCAGCGGCGGATGGCGGTACTCACCAATAAACCGGTCAATGCTTCGCGCGATATTGTGCGGGCTCTGGGGCTGGGAGACTTTTTTTTGTGTGTATATGGCGGCAACAGCTTTACGACCAAGAAGCCCGATCCGCTGGGGGCGCGGACCATCTTGCAGGAAACGGGCGTGGCGGCGGATGAGGCGCTGATGATTGGCGACTCGTCGATTGACGTCTTGACGGGGCGCAATGCCGGGTTGTGGACTTGCGGCGTGAAGTACGGGTTTGCTCCGCACTCGCTGGAAGAGGTGCCTCCAGACGTGCTGATCGAAAGTCCTCGCGAACTGGGGGAGTTGTTGCGCTAGCGGCGGCGGACCACGGCAACTATCCACTAACCACTGTTGCGCAACTCAGGAGACGGCGCCCAGGGTTTGCAGGGCTTGGCGCAAACGCGAAACGTCTTTCCGTTCTCCTTGACCGTCCAGGGTGAACTCGCATCCGTAACGATAGCCATTGCGGTTGCGCACCGCACCCGGAACGCGAATGGGTTCGCCGGAATACGGAAGAGTAAACTCAATTTCGACTTCTTCTCCAAATTTCAATTCCACACCCGCCATTACGCACATCCCATATTCGCTAATCTCTGTGCCCCGCCCATCTCTTATCAGAGTTGTGTCTTGTTTGCGGAAAATAAGCCGGAGCGGGACGTCGAGTTTGTAGCGTATCGAACGGCGGTTAGTTTGGTAGGTAGGCGGCAAGCCGGCAACGATCTCAGGGGCCATAATGCGACCTTAACAGCTTTGCTCCCGCCGGTGGAAGGAACGGAGGTGCGGAGCGTCAATCGTCAGTTCCATCGTGCTCCTGCACCGGCATGGTTGCGGGAGGCGGTCCAGATCTGCGGTTCGCTGCCAGATGCAGATCCCTCGCTTCTCTCGGGATGACAAAATCTGGCGAATTGCAGTTGAAAAGACGGGCTTCACTTTCACCACATGCCGATAGGGCTTGTTGTCATTCGCTCACCCACGGACCCGCTCTTCTATTCCCAATCATCGCCCGATCCTGCTACCTTCAAGTGACTCTGCCATCAGCGCGAGCCGCGGCAAGCCGCGTCTCGACGGGAAAATTTGTGTGAGCAACAAGGTCAATGCCTGGGGTCTGACCCCCGCCGAACTCCGCAAGCTGCGCAGCTTGAAGACTCCTCATGGGATTCAGCGATTGCTGGACGACATGCCGTATCACCTGGCGGACAGCGCCTGGTCTCCGCGACTTGTGCTGAGGGAAAACACCTCGCATTGTTACGAGGGCGCGCTGTTTGCGGCGGCGGCGCTGCGCGTCATCGGATATCCTCCGCTGATTCTCGATCTCGAAGCCGAGCACGATACCGACCACGTGATTGCCGTTTACCGTATCGATGGACACTGGGGCGCGGTTGCCAAATCGAACTACACCGGATGCCGTTATCGCGAACCAGTGTATCGTTCGCTGCGCGAACTGGCGCTCAGTTATTTCGACACTTACTTCAATCTGCGGGGGGAGCGGACGCTGCGGACTTTTTCCCGGCCTGTCCATATGCGGCGGTTTGATTCGCTCCATTGGATGACCACGGATCAGCCGGTCTGGTTCGTGGCGGAATACCTGCTTACCATCTCTCACTATCCGCTGATTACTCGCGCTCAGGCGAAGCGACTGCATCGGCTGGATGGACGGTCGTTCCGGGCTGGGTGTTTGGAGCGGGCCGAGAAAAAAACTTAACCACAGGGGGCACAGGGGTTCACAGGGGAAACCTGCCTTCGTGAGGAACTGCTGGTGGGGTTGTTTCGTATGTCTGTCATGGGTTCTTGCGTCCGGCTTATCTTTGTCGGGTACATCTCCGCGGTTGTTCTGCTGGCGGGCTCCGTCCTCGCTCAAGATTCCACTTCGGCTTCAACTCCGCCTCTCGCTTCAACACCAACCGCTCCCGGTCCACTGCCCACTGATCTAAGACCCACTGATCTAAGACCCATTGATCTGAAGCCCGATGCCAGCGGTGCCGTGCCTCCACAGCAGATCCGCGAACTTCTGCTCCGTGCCGAAGAAAAGGACCTCGAAAACGATAAGCAGCAGCGCGATTACACCTACATCGAGCGCGTGGAGGAGCACAAACTCGATGGCCAGGGTGGGGTGAAGAAAATCGAATCGCGGACCTTGGAGATCCTTGAGATTTATGGAGAGGACGTCGAAAGGCTGACCGCCAAGGATGACAAACCGCTGTCGGCCGACGAGGCGAAAAAAGAAGACGACAAAATTCAGAAGATCATCGACAAACGCAAGAACGAATCCGACGAGGACCGCCGCAAACGGCTGGAGAAGGAAGAGAAAGGCCGCGAAGAAGATCGCAAATTTGTGCTGGAGATTGCCGACGCCTTTAACTTCCGGCTAATCGGCTCGGAAGTGCTCGATGGGCACGATACGTGGGTGCTGGAGGGTGAACCTCGTCCCGGCTACGAACCCAAACAGCGTGGCGCCAAAATACTCAGCAAGTTCAAAGGCCGCGTCTGGATCGACAAAGCCGAAGCGCAATGGGTGAAGCTCGACGTCACCGCCATCGATACCATATCGGTCGGCTTCGTACTCGCCAGAATTCACAAAGGCACGCACGCTGTCATCGAGATGACCCGAGTGAACGATGAAGTGTGGCTGCCCAAACACGTTCAGTTTCACGTCGAAGTGCGTCTTGCCCTGCTCAAGAACTACGACGAAGATATCGAACAGACCTTCCGCGATTACAAGAAATTCCGCACGAAGACGAAGATGACGGTGATAGGGGAGGAGACTCGTTCTCAGTGACGGCGAGGGCGCAACCTCAAAGCATGCTCGCGCTATGCTGATTTCTTTGCCGATAGGCAAAACCTGATCACTTTTCCGGGTTTTGACTGCGGAACCGACGTCACTTTTCTTCGGAAGCTGGTCGGCGTGTAGAAATTAATAACTCGGGCCATAGCAGCTACTCCCACCCATGCGACAAGCAAGTGAGTTGCCAAAGCGCGCGCGACCCAAGCAGGCGCTCTGGAACTCGCTGAAGAAGCGATAGAAAAATGCGAAGTCGTCGTCTTTACGGCATTTACCACAGAAAAAATGGGTCTCGAACCGGTGGCTGTTCCCACCAAAGAGAGTGGCGGGTTCCCACCCAAGTGAGGAGTGGGTAATCTCCCCTCACACGAGTGGGTGAATTCCCGTGCCCCCAACTCGGAATGCGTTCCAACGAGAGTGTAGCTACGCGCGGCCGCCCACTACTCCATCCGATACTCGATCTTGATTCCCCGGCGCTCGATTTCTTCGAGGAAGGTTTGGGCGGGGACGTCCCGTTCCTGCAAGACTGCGCCGTGCTTGCTGACCGCGCCCATGCACATCATCTGCAGGACGATGGACGCCGGAAAGGCGGTGGTGCGCATCATGGCGCTCATGTCGCTTTTCGGATCGTAGTGGTCGACCATGGTGAAGGTGGCGACTCGGCCTTTGAGTTTTCCGCCGAGCAGGCCGCGAACTCCGGGAGCTCTGACCGATTCGTGGGCCTCGAGGCGCATGATGCAGACGTCGGGGCCCTTGCCGGCAAATTTCCCCTCGAACACTTTTGACAGGAGCGCGCGCGGCGAAACTTCCACGTTGCCGACCCGCATTTTCTCGTTCGAAAACAGGCCCAGCTCCTTCAATTCGCAGAGCAGGTCGTAGTGGCCGGGATAGCGCAGAGTCTTCTCGAAGCACTCGCCAACTTTGCCCTCGAAAGTTTCGGGCATGGTAGAGGTTCCGCCGGAAGTTTGAAAGGCCACGAGTGGCGCGAAGCCATCCATGTGGAAAGGTTCCGGCTCGGTGAGCGGCTCGATGGTGACCAACTTGCCTTTGCGCAGAATGCGCGCCGGTTCCACGTATTCGTTGATCAGTCCTTCGACGGAAAACACGAGCTGATAATTAAACGGAGGCATGGGGCGTTCGGGCAGGCCTCCGACGTAGAGCTTGAGCGCGTCGGCGCGTCCGTCGAGGCGGCGCACCAGTTCGCCGCCGAGAATCGAGGCCATGCCGGGAGAGAGACCGCAATCGGGAGCGATGCCAATGCCGCGTTTTTCGGCTTGCTTGGCCAGCGCCAGCTCCTGCCGGACAACTGTGTTGTTGCCGCCGAGATCGGCGAAATGGCAACCCGCGCTGATGGCGGCTTTTGCCAGGCCGAGGTTCAGGAAGTAGGGAACCGCGGAGAGCGCGCCATCGTGGCCCTGCATGAGGCGAGCGGCGTCTTTTTCCTTGGCGGCGTCGAGCCCGACGGCGCGCACTTTCTTGCTGGCGGTGATGCGGTTGACGCGAACAGCGACGTCTTTGGCGCGCTTGACGTCGTTGTCGGCGAGAGTGACGGAGTCGACTTGGCCCTGGCGGGCCATATCGTAGGCGGCTGCTGATCCCATCATTCCGGATCCAATTACGAGTAGTTTCATGAGTGCTCCTAGGGGTTAGCAAAAAGTTGGGTTAGCAAAAAGTCGATTGCTGGAAGACACAATAGCCTAGCGCAACCTGGCGAGAAGATGAAGTGATGTACCTCACTGAGCGCGGGTGAGGTGAATATCGTAATATGCAGTGTTCTCCCATCATGCGCGCCACGTGGCAAAGAGTCGTTCCCAATCTTCATTACGCGGCCACGCTTCTGCTGGCAATTTTGGCAGTGCCCGCGATTCAACACCTCCACTTGCCCACGCATCTCAACTGGGGCGCAATCGTTGTGTTTTACTGGGTCACCGTTGGATCCAGATCCCTCTTGTATGCCCTCGTGCTTTGCCTGTTGGCTTTACCGCTGCGCCAGAGTATTGGAATCTTTTGGGCACGTTACAGAAAAGAAAAGCTGCGCTTCGTTTTTGCGCTGTTGTTCCTGGTCGCGTTGCATCGTTTCCTCTCCTTCGCCATCGCAATGTTGCTTACCGTGGAGGCCTTGTTTGTTGCCGAATTGGTGGAAAGAAGCAAGTCGGAGGCGGGTTCGTTTCCGAAGAAAGCGCTTGCGGTCCTGGCGTCCGCAGCCTACATGTTCCTGGGCGCCAGTCTGGTGATGATCTATAACGACATCATTGTCGCCGCCAGGTTTCCACTCTCCTACGATGCTTTCCTTAACCGAGTCGACACCAGCATTTTGTGGGGCCGAAGTGTTTCGGTCATCGCCCACACGATGTTTACCGTTCTGCCTGCCCAATTGCTCAGCTTCCTGGATTTTGCTTATTTCCAGATGTTTCCTGTGGTCGGAGCCGCCCTCCTTATCAGCGCCTACCATTCGTGGAAGCGGGGCATGCAATTCGTCGGGTGCTGCCTGACTGCGTACTACCTGACGCTGCTGGTTTTCTATGTCTGGCCCACCTATGGCCCTTATATTTTCTGCAGTACCCATACGGCACAATTCCCCCGCTATCTCACGTCGTATATTTTCCAGACGGCTGGAATCGAAAATCTCCCAGCCATATCGCAGCATCGAAGCCGATCCCTCGCCAGCGGGTACTACATTGCCTTTCCCTCCATGCACCTTGGACTGCCGGTAATCGCGATGTGGTTTATGCGGCGCTGGGGATTCGCGTTCTGGTTCCTGGCCGCCTACATCTGCATTGTGGCCTTCACGGTTGTGATTTTGGAATGGCATTATGCGCTCGACATTCCTGGAGGAATTGCCGTGGGCGCACTTGCCCTTGCCATCATGGGCTGCAAAACGGCTACGGGCGACTGAAGATTCGAGGAGAGATGGGAGACTTTTCGTTTCGAGCCACTCGAATTCCTTGCTTCCCGCGATCGAATCCACAGCCTCATTTCGCCCGTAAGCAAGGGTTTTTTTGAAGGTGGCAGCGGGTATTCTAGTGTGTATTTTCAGCGGGTTGCGCGTCTGTTCAAGTACTTCCGTACCGTCTCTAGTACCTTAGTTACTCCAACCCGGGTGACCGGTGCTCTACTTGTGCGCAGACTACTACCTGTAGCGGTATTCATTAACTTGAATACAATATATAGAACTAAGCTGCAACCCCGCATTTTGTGAATTCCAGAAAACCCCCATAAAACCCAACAAAACCGGAAGATTCACGTGGAGGGGCCCTCGCTTCCGGTTGAGTTATGCTCAGCACACGAAAATACACTCGAACCCGTAGGGAAACGTTAATGGCCGACTCGCGAGAAGTGATGAATATTCGTCAAGCTTCGCAGTATCTGGGAGTGAGTCCGGACACGCTTTACAAGTACGTGAACGAACAAAAGATTCCGGCCTTCAAGTTGGGCAATCGCTGGCGCTTCAAGAAATCGAAGCTGGATCAGTGGATGGAAGAGAAATCGATGGAAACGGAGCCGCTGGGTAAGAAGAAAATCAAGGCGGCGGTGAAAGCTGCGGGAACTCCGTAGACGAACTCGGTAAACGATCTTCGTAAAAGAAGGGCGGGCACATGTTTGGAATGGGAACGAAAACGATAGTGGGTCTGGATGTGGGCTCTTCGAGCATCAAGGCGGTCGAGCTCAGGAAGACACGCACTGGAATCGAAGTGGCGCACCTCGGCCTGGAGCCCATCGCGCCCGACATCGTGGTCGATTCCATGATCGTGGACTCGGGCACGGTTTCGGCGGCCATCGCCAAGCTGTTCACCGACACCCTGATCAAGTCGAAGTCGGTGGCCACGGCGGTGAGCGGACACTCGGTGATCGTGAAGAAAATCTCCTTGCCCTCGATGAGCGATCAGGAACTGGCGGAGACCATCCAGAAGGAAGCGGCGCAGCACATCCCGTTCGATCTGGCCGATGTGAACCTCGACTACCAGATTCTTTCCGACGACGCGACCAGCCCGACCATGGATGTGCTGCTGGTGGCGGTGAAGAAAGACAAGATTCTGAACTACACCAACGTACTCTCGATGGCGGGCAAGACTCCGGCTATTGTGGATATCGATGCCCTGGCCCTGCAGAATTGCTACGAATACAACTATGAGCCGGCGCCGACGCAGGTGGTGGCGTTGCTGAACCTGGGCGCGAGCGTGATGAACATCAACATCGTCAAGGGCACGACGCCGCTGTTCCCGCGCGACGTTTCGGTGGGCGGCCATCAGTACACCGATTCGCTGCAGAAGGAACTGGATCTCAGTTTCGACGACGCGGAATCGCTGAAGCTGGGGCGCAAGGTGGGCACCGTGCAGGACGACGCGAAGACGCCGATCCTGCAGCAGGTCACCGAAATTATCGTGCTGGAAATTCAGAAGACGTTCGACTTCTTCCGCGCCAGCGCCGCCGGCGAGCACATCGAGAAGATTTATCTGGCGGGCGGTTCGGCCAAAGTTCCGGGACTGGTGGAAGCGCTGCGCCAGGAGTTCTCGATGCCGGTCGAGTTGTTCAACCCGTTCCAGAGAGTGGTGCCTCCGGTGGAAGGCGCCGGGGCGCAACTGGTCGAACAGAACGCCGGCCAGTTGGCAGTGGCCGTGGGTTTGGCCCTGAGGAGCTTTGAAAAGCTATGATCCGAATCAACCTGCTGGGTTCTCCGAAACCGAAAGGCAAGAAAAGTTCTGCCATCAGCATGCCGAGCTTCGAACTGGGCAACCTCGGCGGCCCATTTGTCCAGGTGGCTGCGGTGTTGCTGATTGCCGGCGCCGTCAATGCCGGGTACTGGTACCAGCTCGACCGGGAAAAGAAATCGATCGAGGTGCAAACTCGGCAGGCGGACCAGAAGAATCGCGAACTGGCCGACATCAAGGTGCGCTACCTGGCGCGGCAAAAGCAAGCCGAGGCTTACAAGCGGCGGGTGGATGTGATTGACCAGCTGCGCGCCAACCAATCCGGCCCGGTCAACCTGCTCTCCATGATCGGCGATACGGTCAACAGCACCGAGGCGGTCTGGTTGAACAGTATGCAGGATCAGGGCGCGAGCGTGGCCATTGACGGCACGGCGCTGTCGAGCGATGCCGTGGCCAACCTGATTTCGAACCTGCAGAAGACGGGTTTCTTCCGCAACATCGAGATCAAGGAAAGTTATCAGGACGACGCGGTGAAAGACATGCAGGCGTTCCAGTTCACGCTGACCTGCGAAAAGGCGAAGTCGTAAAGGCGGAACCGACTATGAATCTTGGCGAATTAACGGGTGTGAAGTTGCTGGGAGTGCTGATCCTGGTGGCCGTCGTGGTCACGGGTGGCCTTTACTACACGGTCTATAAATCGGAGCGCGATCAAAACGACGCGGCCCAGATCAAGTTGCAGGCCAAACGGCGCGAGAACGCGGAACTCGAAGCCTACCGGCCGAAACTGGCCGACATGGAGCGCCAGCTCGCCAGCTTGAAGCAGCAACTGGAAATCGAGCGGCGCATCGTGCCCGATGAAAAAGAAGTGGACAATTTCATGCGCATGGTGAGCGGAGAAGCGCGCAAGGCGGGAGTGGAAATCCGCCGCTATACGGCGCGTCCCTACGTCGCCAAAGAATTCTATACCGAAGTGCCGTTCGAAATTGAGCTGGACGGTCCCTACTACTCGATGCTGGGGTTCTTCGACCGGCTGGGAAAAGTGGAGCGCATCGTCAACGTTTCGAACCTGATGGTGGCCTCGACCCACTCTCCAGGCGGCGCGAAAACGAAGCATATCTACCAGTACGCGGCCAGTGAGAGTGTGGTGGCTACCTGCCTGACCACGACGTATTTCAGTCATGACCTGGATCCGGCGGCGCCGGCCAGCCAGCCCGGACCACCGGTGAAGAAGTAGGAAAGGGACAGGATGAAGATGAAGCCAGCTATCACGATAACGGCGACAATTCTGGTTTCGGTACTGGCCGCGGGCTTGGCCTCGGCCCAAAGTCCCCGCATCATCCAGAACACACGCAACACGATGAACGGGGTGCAGCACCAGCAACAAGAGGCATCGAATGAGGCGCTGCGTGCTCGAGATACTGCCCGGCCGACGGAGAGGAATACGCACCCTCCGGGGAAGAACCAGCAGCAGACCAGCTCGGCGCCGCGACCGCCGCAGGCAAGGGTTCCATCAGCGTCGTCAGGCGAGCGCCGAGCGAGCGCGAAAGGATCCTCCCACCATAAAGGGCATTGGGTCCACGGAGTCTGGGTCGAGGAATTCGTGCCGGGTATTACCGAGGGTCAGCAAACCCCGGGTCAGCAAACCCAAGATCAGCAAGCTGAGGATGCCCAGGCAGAGCCTGCGCCGTCCGCTTACCCCGGCAACGGCGCGGAAAGCGAGCAGAACGTTGCTCCGGACAGCAAGTCCGCCGCCAACGGGAGACGAGATCCTTTCATCAGTCCGGTGGTGAGCCACGCCGGCGGTTCGGGTTGCAGCACCGGCAAGAAGTGTCTGGAGATCGGGGCGATCAACCTGCGTGGGGTGGTGCGCGCTGAAAGCGGCTTTATCGCCGTGGTCAGTAACGGAATGAATAAAGCTTATTTCTTGCGGGAAAACGATCCGGTGTTCAACGGTTACGTGGTGAAAATCACCGGCGACTCCATCGTTTTCCAGGAAACACTGCAGGACCGGTTGGGCAAGACGTTTACCCGGGAAGTAGTGAAAAAGATTACGACTCCGGCAGTGTAGGCCTGGAGACTTAAAGACTTCGACGAAACACATGGAGGCGAAATGGCCTCGCATGGGGAGATAGGGAAATGCGAAAGCAACTGCTGGGTCTCTTGGTTCCGCTGCTGGCGTTCGTAGTGATAGTGATCACGATCGCAGCCGCGGCTGACATGACGGGCAAGGGGGTGGCGGCGAGCGCTCGGTTGCAGAGGCTCACGGTCACCGACAGCCAGGATGGATTGCGGGTCGAGTTCAAAGCGGAGGGCGGAGTGACGCCCAAAGTGACGACGCTCGATTCACCGGCGCGCATCGTCGTCGACTTTCCCAACACCGTGATGGCCACGGCGCAGAGCCGCATCAGCGTTGGCCGGGACGGCGTGAAGGACGTCCGCGTCGGGATGGATGGGCAAGTGCCGCCCACCACACGCGTGGTCATTGATCTAGCCAACATTGATCTCGCCAACCGTGATCTGGCCAACAGCCGCCAGCATGAACTGGTGGCGGGCCCGGACGGCAGCTTCATTCTCAGGATCCACGATGCCGTCGTGGCCCATCGCCAACCGGCGGTGCCGGCCGCGAAGCCGGTGGTCGCAAGCGCAGCGCCGCAACCGGTGCTGGCTTCGGCTGCTCCAGTGGCTTCGGCTTCGACAACCGCGGATGCGCCGCCTCCGGCCGCGGCAGAGAACTCCGCGAAACCGGCGGACTTTGCCTTCGTCGAGCCCAAGTTCTCGGTCAAAGAGGGCAAAGCTGACGACAAAGCTAAAGCTAAAACTGACGACCAAGCCGCCCAGCCGTCTGCCAAGGCCCAGGAAGCGGCGGGTCGCTTTGCCGACAAGACAGCGGCGGAACTGGTGGCCAGCAATACCAACGCCGCGATGGGTCAAACTGCCGCCAACGCGCCGGCCGTCACGCCGGCCGTGAACCTGGCCGCCGAACAGAAGGTTCAGTTGGCGCAGAAGCCGGTGGTGAGTGGCGGAGCCAAGTACACCGGCGAGCCGATCTCGGTCAATCTTAAGGATGTGGATCTGAAAGACTTCTTCCGCCTGATTCACGAGATCAGCGGTCTGAATGTGGTTCTCGATCCCACGATCCATGGCAGTCTGACGATTGTGCTCGATGACGTGCCGTGGGATCAGGCGCTGGACATCGTTCTCAAGAACAACGACCTGTCCCGCCAACTGGACGGCAATGTGCTGCGCATCGCCACGGTTGAGACGTTGAGGAAGGAAGCCGAGGGCCGGCGCGCCCAGATCGATGCCGAGGCGCTCGCGGTCGACAAAGTCAGCATCACCCGCTTCCTCAGCTACGCCCACGCCAAGGACCTGTTGCTGCCGCTCAAGAAATTCCTCAGTCAGCGCGGCGACATAGTCGCGGACGAACGCACCAACTCGCTGATCGTGAACGACATTCCGGGGGTACTGCCGCAGATTGACCGTCTCATCCAGCAGATGGACCGCAAGACGCAGGAAGTCGAAATTGAAGCCCGCGTGGTCGCGGCTACTCGCAGCTTCGCTCGCGACATCGGCGTGCAACTCGGCTTTGGCTGGGGCAACGGCACAACCTCCGTGGGCGGCGCGCAAGGCGTCGGGAGTTCGACCAACCTCGTCCCCGGGCTCAATCCGTTGTACCAACAAAGCACCGCTATCCCGGGATCGATTCCGTTGTTCTCGAACCTGGGTGCAACCGGGCCGACCAGCGGTCTGTCATTTCTCAACGCTACCAACAACATGCGGCTCGACTTGATTCTCACCATGGCTGAGACGCGCGGCTTGCTGAAAGTTCTTTCCCGTCCGCGTGTCGTCACCCAGAACAACATTCAGGCGGTGGTGAAACAGGGCGTGCGCGTACCGATCGTGACCCAGGCCCAGTTGGGTGGTCCGCCGACCAGTACCTACGTGGATGCATTCCTGCGGCTGACGGTGACGCCACAGATCACATCGGAAGGAACCATCTTCCTGAATGTGGATGTCGAAAACACCTTGCCTAACTTTGGCGTGGAAGACTCCCAGGGCAACCCGGAACTGATCACACAGCAGGCGACCACGCAAGTGCTGGTGACCGATGGCGGCACAGTGGTGATTGGCGGCGTTATCCAGACCCAGAACACGCTGGCCGTGTCGCAGGTGCCGGTGCTGGGAGACATCCCGTACCTTGGCAACTTGTTCAAGCACCGTACCGTGACTACTCAAAACCAGGAGCTGATTTTCTTCATCACTCCGCGCATCATTCAGACGTAAGCGCGAAGCTGAAACGAGCCACAGCCGCCGGCTTTCTCGGAAAACCTGCCGAGAGCCCGGCGGCTTCGCTTTTTGGAGTGCAGTTGCCAGTTGCCAGCAGAACTGCGAGCTGCCATCGCTGGCAACTGGCGACTGGCAACCGGCAACTGACAACTGGTTCTTGCTACACTCCACCTATGGATCACGCTGGCCGCCTGAGTCGTCTTCGATCTGGGCTCGAAGAGAACGATCTGGACTTACTGCTGGTGACTCACCTTCCAAATGTTCACTATCTTTGTGGGTTTACTGGCAGTGCGGCTGCTTTGCTGGTCGCCGATCGTGGTTCCATCCTCTTTACCGACGGGCGCTACCGCACCCAGGCAAAGGAGGAAGTAGAAGTAAAGGATGCGAGGATTGTCATCGCTCGCAAGCCCCCACTGATGGCCGCCGCGGAGTGGCTGGCCGCGCACGGAAGAAGTTTGAAGCCAGCGTCTTTGACGCCGATATCCGTCGGCATCGAACCGGAGTCGATCACCGCCGGCATGCGCGACCGGTTGGCATCCGTGCTGAAAGGGAAGGCGCGCCTTCGTTCCGCGCCCCCGCTGATCGAGCGCGCCCGCATGGTGAAGGATGCTGCCGAGATCCTGCGCATCCGGAGGGCGGTTGAACTCGGCGCCAGTCTGTTCCGGATCGCGCGCCAGAAAATTCGACCGGGCGTGAGTGAGGTCGAAGTCGCCGCCGCTATGGAATACCAGGCGCGTTGCGCCGGGGCCGAAGGCATGTCTTTCCCGACGATACTCGCCTCCGGAACTCGCTCCGCCATTGTGCATGGCCGGGCCTCGGACGCGCGCATTCCCCGGCGCGGGTTCGTGGTCTGCGATTTTGGTGTTATACTCGCGGGTTATTGTTCGGATCGTACGCGCACCGTGCATGTCGGACGGCCGTCGCCAGAAGCTCGACAACTGTATGAGGCGGTGCTGGAAGCGCAGCAGGCTGGCATAGCGGCGGTTCGTTCGGGTGTGACTGCCGCAGAAGTGGATGGCGCCGCGCGCCGTGTGCTGCGCCAGCGGAAACTGGCCCGGTACTTCACTCATTCGACCGGACATGGTTTAGGATTAGAAATACACGAGGCGCCCCGGTTGGCAGCGGGGCAAACCCAGACGCTGGAACCTGGAATGGTCATTACGATTGAGCCTGGCGCTTACATTCCAGGGAAGTGGGGCGTGCGGATCGAAGATGTAGTGGTGGTTACCTCTTCGGGCTGCGCAGTGCTGACGCCCACGGATAAAGACCTGGTGATTATTTAGAGCGTGTTTCAAAAATCGGTTTTGGGTAGGGCACGGCTTTAAGAGCCTGCCCTGAGCGAAGTCGAAGGGCGCCGCCATGGGCCAACAAAAATGCGGGCTTTGGAGCGTGTGTGAGAGCTTGTTCTTGGTTAACTCGGTGGAACGAAGCATCCGCAATTACCAGCCCCGGAGGGGCGACCCAGCTTAGCCCACCGCTTTAGCGGCGGGTAAAGTGGGAAAAATGATCCAAGTCCCGGAGGGACGACCCACTTCTCACGGAGTCTCTTTAGCTCCTGAGGGATGCGCCGTCCGACCTGAAAGGCATTTTTGGAACACGCTCTAGAGAGACTGGGCAAGCCCCGTCTCTACAGCCGGAGAAAACTATGGCATCGCTAAGGCGATGTCCGGATACGAACCAAAGCGGAACCCGCCGAATCCATGAATCAAAAAGAGCTGAAAGAACTCATCGAATTTCTAATCGAAAAAGATATTGCCGAGTTTGAATTGGAGCGCGGCGATGTCAAGGTGAAGATCAAGCGCGGAGCCGCGGCGCTGCCGGACGCGCATTATGTCGCGCTTCAGTCCGCGCCGGTAGCGGTTTCTCCGGCTTCGGCTCCCGTGCCGGCGCGCGTCGATCTGGCAGCGAACGACATTTCGCCTGAGCCTGAGGAAGTCCTGCACATGGTGCGCTCGCCGATCGTGGGCACGTTTTACGAATCGCCCTCGCCCGGATCTCCGCCCTTCATCAAAGTGGGAGACCCCCTGGAAGTGGGCCAGGTTTTGTGCATTGTGGAAGCGATGAAACTGATGAACGAAATCGAGTGCGACGTGGCGGGAGAGTTGGTCAAGAAACTCGTCGCCAACGGCCAGCCCATCGAGTACGGTCAGGAACTGTTCGCCGTCCGGCCAACAAAATGAGAATCGGGTCATCGGGTCATCGGGCCATCGGGTGATCGAATACGCGGCGTTGCTTTAGATGACCCGATCATCCGATTCTCCGACATTCAAAGAAAATCCTGATGTTTAAGAAAATTCTGGTAGCGAATCGCGGAGAGATTGCGCTGCGCGTCATTTGCGCATGCAAGGAGCTCGGCATCCGCTCGGTCGCGATCTACAGTGAGGCGGACCGGAATTCGCTGCACGTGCGCTTTGCCGACGAGGCGATTTGCATTGGCCCGCCGCAACTGGCGCTGAGTTATCTCAACATTCCCGCCGTAATCAGCGCCGCCGAGATCGCGAACGTGGACGCCATCCATCCCGGTTACGGCCTGCTCTCGGAAAACGCCAACTTCGCGGAAGTCTGCGAGGCCTGCCACATCAAGTTCATCGGGCCCACTCCCGATGTCATCCGGCTGATGGGCGAAAAAGAAAAAGCTCGTGCTGCCATGAAGCAGCACGGGGTGCCGATCCTTCCTGGCTCGGACGGCGTGGTCGCTTCCGCCGAAGAAGCGCGCGAGTGGGCGCGGACGGTCGGTTTCCCGGTCATCCTCAAGGCGACGGCCGGCGGCGGCGGGCGGGGCATGCGCATTGTGCGCGATGAAGATGAGTTGCCCGCGCTTTATCGGCAGGCGCAGTCGGAGGCTTCGGCCGCATTCGGCAATGGCGATCTTTACCTGGAGAAGTATGTCGAGCACCCGCGCCACATCGAATTCCAGGTACTGGCCGACGAGCACGGCAACGTCGTCAGCCTGGGGGAACGCGAGTGCTCGATTCAGCGCCGCCACCAGAAGCTGATCGAAGAGTCGCCGTCCGTAAAGATGACGCCCGAGCTGCGCAAGGAAATCGGGGATATCATCTGCAAAACGCTCAGCACTGTCGGCTACCACAATGCCGGCACCATCGAATTCCTCATGGACACGGACAAAGATAGAGATAGAGATAAAGATAAAGAGCCGCGCCTTTACTTCATCGAGATGAACACGCGCATCCAGGTCGAGCATCCGGTCACAGAAATGGTCACGGACGTCGACCTGGTCAAAAGTCAGATCATGATCGCCGCCGGCGAAAAGATGGCCGACGTATTGCACGGCCCCATCGTCCATCGCGGACACGCCATCGAATGCCGCATCAATGCCGAGCACCCGGAGAAGTTCACGCCCTCGGCGGGCAAGATCACCACATTCAATCCGCCGGGAGGGACGGGCGTGCGCATCGATACTGCCGCTTATGCCGAAGGCACGATTCCTCCATACTACGACTCGCTCATTGCCAAGCTGGTGGTCCGCGGCAAAGATCGCGACGAAGCCCTCTCGCGCATGAGCCGCGCTCTCGGAATGTTTATCGTGGAAGGAATCTACACGACGATTCCGCTGCACCGCCGTATTCTGGCCGACCCAGATTTCCGCGCAGGCAATTTCGATACCGGATTTATCGAGAGATTCCTGGCGAAGAAGGAGACCTGACGCTGAATCAAACAGTGGAGGGACGGGCGTCTCGCCCGTCCCAGCCGAGCGGGGACGCCCGGCTCTCCACCGGCGAGGTTAGACGCGGCAAGCCGCGTCTCTACAGTTGAAACCATGATGCAACTACCGCGACTCTACCCGATTCTCGACCCCGCGTGTTTCCCCGACGCTGCCGCTATGTTCGCCGCCGCCGAGGAACTCGCCGCTGCCGGCTGCACCCCGCTGCAGTATCGCAACAAGTCTGGCAACGCCCTGCGAATGCTCCACCAGGCGCGCGAACTCAGGGCGCGCCTCGTCCCCAACGTCAAGCTCATTATGAACGACCGCGCCGACCTCTGCGTGGCCGCGCAATATGACGGCCTGCATGTGGGGCAGGATGATCTGTTGCCCGAATCGGCGAGGAGCATCATCGGCCCCACGCGCTGGCTAGGAGTATCCACGCACAATCCCGAGCAGCTTGCGGAAGCCGACAAAACGTCTGCCGACTACCTCGCCATCGGCCCCATCTTCGCGACCAGCAGTAAGGCCAATCCCGATCCCGTCGTGGGACTCGAAGGCCTTCGGCGGGCAAGGGAACTGACGCGCAAGCCTCTGGTCGCGATCGGCGGCATTACTTGCGCCAACGCTCGTTCCGTCATCGAAGCTGGCGCCGACTCCGTCGCGGTGATATCCGACTTGTTACGGGATCCCCGCAAATCAGCAGAGGAATTTTTGAAGGTTCTGGGGTAAAGTTAAATGCTCTTGCAACGACGATGCCCGTACTACACGGTCTCTTGGGAGTTCGGCGTTTAAGTGAGATTCGTATCAGGGCATGCCTTCAGGCATGCCGCAAGTGCGTTAGCATCAACGCGCCTTCAGGCGCTGGATTTCGAAATTTGAGTTTCACCACGGTCCCTTAGGAGGTTCGTGAGCACGAACGTTCCACCCCCAGTTCCCGCTTCGAAAATCGCTTCGAGCACGAGCGATTGGGAGCGTCACCTCCATCAGGACAAAGAGCTAGTCAAAGGTCTCGGCCTGACCAGCGCGACCATGCTGGTGATGGGCTCGATGATTGGCTCGGGTATATTCATTGTCTCCGCCGAGATTTCCCGCGAGGTCACATCACCCGCGCTGCTGATTGGCGCCTGGGTCATCACCGGCTTTCTCACCATTGTCGGCGCGCTCACCTACGGCGAACTGGCGGCCATGATGCCGCGGGCGGGCGGACAGTACGTTTATCTGCGCGAGTCGCTAGGCCCACTCTGGGGCTTTCTCTACGGTTGGACTCTGTTTCTCGTGATTCAGACGGGCACCATCGCTGCCGTGGGCGTCGCCTTCGGAAAATTTCTCGGCGTCTTCTGGCCGGCAGTCTCCTCCACTCATTGGATCGTCCACCTGTGGAAAGTTCCGAAGTTCGCGATCGGTCCAGCTCGATCGACGATGACGCTCGGCGGCATGGACATTGGGCTGAACACGCAGAACCTCGTCGCCATCCTGGTCGTGGTCGTGCTTTCGATCGTCAATATTTTCGGCGTGAAGACGGGCGCCTTCATTCAGAACATCTTCACCACCGCGAAAGTTGCGGCGCTGCTCGGACTGATCTTCTTCGGAGTTTTTCTTGGCCGGAACGTGCAGGCGCTGGCCGCGAATTTCGGCGCAAACTTCTGGAACAATTCTGGCCTCGGCACTTTGCACGACGTCGGCGGCGTTCTGGTTTCAACCGTGACGCTGCTGGCGATTGCGCAGGTTGGCTCGCTGTTTTCCGCCGATGCCTGGAACAACGTTACGTTTACGGCCGGCGAGGTGAAAAATCCCAGCCGCAATCTTCCGTTATCGTTGGCGCTCGGTACCGGCGTGGTGATCGCGCTCTTCATCGCGTGCAACTTTATTTATCTAAGCGCGCTGCCGCTGGTGGGCAGTCCGACCGGCGCGACGCTCGTGGAGCGCGGCATCCAGTACGCCCGCGAAGACCGCGTCGCCACCGCGGTCGTGACCCGGATGTTCGGTTCCGCCGGCGGAGCGCTGATGGCTGTGGCCATCATGATTTCCGCCTTCGGCTGCTGCAACGGTTTGATTCTCTCCGGCGCGCGCGTCTACTACGCCATGGCGAAGGATGGTCTGTTCTTTCGCGGCGTTGCCCGGCTGCATCCCGGCTACAAGACGCCCGCGATTTCGCTGATGGTGCAGATGGTTTGGACGTGCGTCCTCTGCATCTCCGGCAGTTACGGCCAGTTGCTGGACTACATTATTTTTGCGGTGCTGGTGTTTTACGTGCTCACCATCTTCGGACTTTTCGTTTTGCGCCGCACTCATCCCGAGGCCGAGCGTCCGTACAAAGCCGTCGGATACCCCATTTTGCCCGCAATCTATATCGTGATGGCTTTGTTTATCGACGTGGTGCTGTTACGCTACAAACCGCAATACACTTGGCCGGGACTGTTCATCGTGCTGCTCGGCATCCCGGTGTACTACATCTGGCGGCCGCGAGCCCAGAAAACTTCGGTTTAACCTGATAGGAGAGATGCTACCGATGACTGACCTCTTTGCGAAAAAGCCGCTTGAGCTTCTGCTGCACGAGGCGCAGGCGACTGGCACGCATAGCTTGAAACGCACGCTGGGTGTATTTCAGTTAACGGCGCTGGGCGTCGGCGCGGTAATCGGAGCCGGAATCTTCGTGCTTTCCGGATTGGGCGCTCACTATGCCGGGCCGGGGCTGATGCTTTCCTTTGTGCTCTCCGGTTTGGGTTGCACTTTCGCGGCTCTGTGCTACGCGGAGTTCGCCGCCATGATCCCACTCGCGGGCAGCGCTTATACCTATGCTTACGCTACGCTGGGCGAACTTATTGCCTGGATCATCGGCTGGGATCTCACGCTCGAATACGCCATGGGCGCCAGCACGGTGTCGTCCGGCTGGTCGAACCACTTCATCGAACTGCTCAATATCTTCCACATCCGGATGCCGTTGTGGCTGGCGTACGACCACTGGACTGGACTCAGCCAGGCGGAAAAGATAGTCGCTCGGCAGATGGCGCTGGCATCGGATTCCACGCTTGTTCCCGGCACCCAGGCCTTTCTCAACAAGGTCACTGCGATCATGAGCGCGCAATCGCCAGAGTTGTTGCAGAAAGGCCACGACCTGTTAAGCGCACCGCATCTGTTCGGGTATGAAATCGGGGTCAATGTGCCGGCCTTCTTGATCGCCCTGGTGATCACGGCGATCCTGGTGATTGGCATCAAGGAAAGCGCCCGCTTCAATGCAACCATCGTTACCATCAAGGTTGCGGTTGTCCTTTTTGTTATCGCGCTGGGTTTCCACTACGTCAGCGCCAGCAACTGGGGAACGGACTGGGCGACTTTTGCGCCATTCGGATTCTCCGGAATCGGGGCCGGAGCGGCTTACATCTTCTTCGCGTACATCGGATTCGATGCCGTTTCCACCACCGCTCAGGAGGCAAAGAATCCGCAGCGCGATCTTCCGATCGGTATCATTGCTTCGCTTCTGATCTGCACATTCTTGTATATCGCGGTCGCGGCGGTTCTGACCGGGATGGTGCCGTGGAGAGAGGTCAACATCGAAGCGCCGATTGCGCGCGCTTTCCTGGACCGTGGTCTTACCGGCGCATCGAACATCATTACGCTCGGAGCGCTGGCCGGTCTCACCAGCGTGATGCTGGTCATGCTTCTGGGGCAGACCCGAGTCTTGTATTCGATGGCCAACGACGGCCTCTTGCCGAAGAAATTCTTCGCCGATATTCACCCGCGCTTCCGGACGCCATGGAAGAACACGATGCTCGTCGGCCTGCTGGCGGCGATCGTGGGCAGCCTGACTCCGATCGACGATATCGGAAAAATGGTTAACATCGGGACGCTGCTGGCGTTCGTGATTGTCTGCATCGCCATCCTGGCTTTGCGCCATACGAACCCCGGCCAACCGCGGCCCTTCCGCACGCCCTGGGTACCGTTTGTGCCCGTGATGGGCATCCTCTTCAACGGCTACATGATGTACAAACTCGGCTGGATCAACTGGGCGCGATTGATTATCTGGTTGATTATCGGTTTAGTCGTCTATTTCACCTACAGCCGCAAACACAGCCGCGTGCAGGCAGCGCTGGAAGGCCGCAAAACAACGCTGTAGAGACGCGTCTTGCCGCGTCTCCCGGCGTGCAGCATCTCTGTGGTTTAGGTCCGTCCAGACGGGCGGCGACGCCCGTCGCTCCATCGCCGATTATTCTTCCTGTATTTTCCTGGCAATCGCCGTCACCATGCTTCGCGGGGAGAAGCGCACCGATTGCGCCACCAGCCAATTCTTTAATCCCGAAATCATCACGGGTTTTCCTGCCATCAATGCGCGATAACCGTCTTCGGCAACGGTGCGCGCATCCATCGAACCCATCTTCAACAGGCGCATGCCGGTTGCATTCGCGCGCTTGTGGAACTCCGTAGCCGTCGCGCCCGGGCACAGGCAGGTGACGGTGACGCCTGTCCCGTGAAGTTCATTCGCCAGCGCCTCCGAGAAATGCAGGACGTAAGCCTTGGTCGCAAAATATACGGCCATCAGCGGTCCCGGCTGAAACGCCGCGGTGGACGCCACATTCAGAATGCCTCCGTTCTTGCTCCAAGTCTTCGCCCTCTCAATCATTGCCGGAAGATACAGGCGCGTGAGGTGGGTAAGAGTCGTCACGTTGAGTTGGATCTGGCGCAGACATTCTTCGAGATCGTTCTCGGCAAACAAGCCATATTGTCCGAATCCGGCGTTATTGACCAGCACATCCACCTGAATGTCGGCGCGCGTGGTCTGATCGAGTACATACGCCGAAGCTCCAGGCTCGGCCAAGTCGGCCGCCAGAATCAGCGAGCGGGCGCCGTGGGCTTTCTCGAGTTCGGATGCGAGTTGACGAAGTCTGTCCGCGCTGCGGGCGACAAGAACCAGGTTGTAGCCTTCGCGCGCGAAGATGCGGGCGAATTCCAGTCCGATGCCGAACGAGGCGCCAGTGATGAGAGCGGTTTTGCGGTCAGGCATGGGAAACCAGCACTTAGCACTTAGGCAGCAAACAAAGGCGGGTCCGAAGACCCGCCTCAGCTCTTGAGAAACGGTTTCACCTACACGTGGGCCAGCGCGGGCTCCACTTCGTAGATCGAGTGCCACGAGGTCGCGGCCTTCAGTTTGCCGTTGACGTTGTTAATGTTCTTCACGCCCTCGGTTTCCAGCCACTTGCGGAAAGCATCGGCGCCGTGTTTCGCGTAGATGGGGATACCATCTTTCCAGGTGGCGCGTCCGCAGAGCACGCCGTTGAACTTCACGCCCGATTCCCCGGCCAGTTCGAGCGTCTCGCTGAATTCCGCGTTGCTGACCCCAGCCGAAAGATAAATGAACGGCTTGGTCGCCACGTCGGCAGCCTTGTGGAAGAGGTCGATGGCTTCTTTCTTCGTGTACGCCTTCTCGCCTCCAAACGATTTCGTGCCCTCGACGAACTTCATGTTCACCGGCACTTCGACTTTGAGCACGTCGACCCCGTAGCGCGGTTTACTGAATTCGCGCATGCTCTCGGTGACGATCTGCGGTTTCTTTTTGGCGTACTCGAGTCCCTTTTCGTCCGCGCCTTCTTCGTAGCCAACAAACTCGAGGAAGAAGGGAATGTCGTTGGCGCGGCACTCGTCGCCGATGCGCTCGACCCAGGCGTGCTTTTTGTCGTTCACGTCCTTCGGATCAAACGGCGTGTAGTAAAGCAGAATCTTGACGCAGTCCGCGCCCGCTTCCTTCAGTCGCCGCGCCGACCAGTGGTCAAGCAGATCGCCCAGGCGTCCCGGTCCGGTCTTGTCGTAGCCGGTCTTTTCATAAGCCAGCAGCAGGCCCGCGTTCTTGGCGCGCCGCTTCGAAGCCGGCAGTCCCCACTCGGGATCGAGCAGGATGGCGCTGGCATGCGGCGTCAGCACCTCGCTCACCAAAATCTTGAATTCTTCCATCATCGTGTCAGAAACCGCCGAACCCTTTTCCTTGGCGAGAGACTTCTGCAATGAGCCGCGCTGGTCCATAGCAGCAGCCGCGATTACGCCACGTTCATTCGATACAGCCTTCATTCCAGCGAGTTTGCCGGGGGTAAGTTTCATAAATCCTCCTTATCAATATCAATCCAATATGTCATTCTAAACCACCGTCCCTGCCATGCGCAGGGGCACTTTAGTAGACGTCCCTCGCAAAGGGCGCGAAGGTTTGATCTGCCGGGGGTTCCTACGTGCTCCTTTGGGAAGGGCACGACTTCAGTCGTGCCGTAAATCCTCGTGCTCCTTCGGGAAGGGCACGACTTCAGTCGTGCCGTAAATCGTCGAAAATGGGTTGCGCTTTAGCGCCTGAGGGACGCGCCCTTTTAAGTGGAGGAACTCCAGTTCACTGCCGCAGAGCAAGTTTTCCGAGCAGCGTCCGTTGCCTCGCAATCAGCGACTGGATGCCCTGCCGGGCGAGCGACATCATCTTCGCGAGCTGAGCGTCGTCGAACACCTGGTGCTCGGCGGTGGCTTGCAGTTCAACAATTTTGTTGCCCGCGGTCATGACGAAGTTCATATCCACGTCGGCGCGCGAGTCTTCTTCGTAATTAAGATCGAGAAGCACTTCGCCGTCCACGATGCCCACGCTGATCGCCGCCACAAAATCCTTGATCGGAGCCGCCGTCAATGTTCCCGCATCGATCAGGCGTTGCAGAGCCAGGCCGAGCGCGACGAATGCTCCGGTGATCGAAGCCGTTCGCGTGCCCCCGTCCGCCTGAATCACGTCGCAATCGATCCAGATGGTGCGCTCGCCCAGCCGCTTCAAATCGGCCACCGCGCGCAGCGAGCGTCCAATGAGCCGCTGAATCTCCTGCGTGCGCCCGCTTTGTTTTCCCTTGGCCGATTCGCGCGCGGTGCGGGTCAGCGTCGAGCGCGGCAGCATTCCATACTCGCCCGAGATCCATCCCTTGCCCGAGTTGCGCAAGAACGCAGGCACCGATTCCTCAACCGATGCCGTGCAGATGACGCGAGTGTTCCCCATCTCAATCAGCGCCGATCCCTCCGCGGTCGAGATGAAGTCGGGAATGATGTTGACAGGCCGAATCTGCTCAGGAGCACGGTTATCGCTGCGAAAGATCATTGGACGGAATTCTAACAGCCATCAGCCATCAGGGGGCTGGCCCACCCTTTCTCGCATCTCACTCCCGAGGGTGCCCCGCTCTTGTCGCGTTTTCTGCGACAGGGCGGGGGCTTTTGACCTCCTATCCCCAGCACGACTCCCATCTCTTCTCTCTTCCGCGCCGTCCATTGCGACTCAATTTCCACCACTCCTTCCACACCTGAGAGATAGTGACGAAAGCTGCTCCACGCCCAATCCTCCGGACTCTGCGCCAGACCGCGCTTCACCGGATTACGGTGGATATAACGTAACTTCTCGGCCCGCTTGGCCTCGCTCCAAACATTGAAGTCATAGTATCGCGGCTGCCACAGCAGACCGCCCTCCGGCGAGCGCAAGCGCCGCGCCACATTCTGCTTGAGCATTTGCAGCGCGACGGAAAGCTTTGCCCGTTCCGGTTCGCTCATCAGCAAATGAACGTGTTCGGGCATGACCACGTATCCAGAGACATAAAATCCATACCATTGCCGCGTCTGCTCGAAGGTTTGCTCGAAGATGTCGCGGGCGCGCGCTGTGGCCAGAAGCGGGGCGCGTCCATAGCAGCTAAATGTCAGAAAGTGCAGACAGCGTGCTTTCTGAAAGCGCTTGAGGCCCCACGGCATGAGAGCATCGTAACCCTGGAACTTGGGCGCGGGGACCACGGCCGCTAAAATTCTTAATCATTCTTCCGCAATTGGGAAGGTCAAACGAGGAAGGTCAAACGGGGGAAGGTCAAACGAAGAAGGTCAAACGGGGAAGGTCAAACGGGTGCCCCGTCCTTGTGTCTGCGTTCTTTGCAGACACAGGACGGGGGTTTTGACTTCCTATCCGTTAAAACTTCCTCGCGGTTCTTCCCCGACTGTCAAAGTCAAAGTCCCCGCCCCGTCGCAGAAAACGCGACAGGAGCGGGGCACCCGCGGGAGTAAGATGAGCGAAAGGGTGGGCCAGCCCCCCGCTAAAATTCTTCATCATTCTTCCGCAATTGGGAAGGTCAAACGGGGAAGGTCAAACGGGTGCCCCGTCCTTGTGTCTGCGTTCTTTGCAGACACAGGGCGGGGGTTTTGACTTCCTATCCGCTAAAATTTCCTCGCGGTTCTTCCGCGACTGTCAAAGTCAAAGTCCCCGCCCCGTCGCGGAAAACGCGACAGGAGCGGGGCACCCGCGGGAGTAAGATGAGCGAAAGGGTGGGCCAGCCCCCGGGAAAATGGGTCGGGCCGAGGCACGGGTTGCCCATCACCCCTTTTTGACCAGCGACTTGTACTTCACGTCGTAAGGAGTTGCCTGGGCAGTTTCCCTAAGTAACGTCTCATTGAATTTGTCGTCGACAATGCTAATGGAAATCCTGACCACGCCAACGTCCGTTAATATCCTTGAACGGCTCCTTAGAATCCTTGCGTTTTACCTTATCGAGGAATGAATTCAGATCCTTAACACGCGTCGGAATAGAATGAGTTTTGATCCTCTTCCCATGGAGCCCTCGCTGGAGAATAAATGCTGCTTCCTCTTCTAACGCCGAATAGTCCGTTGCTGGCGTTGGAATTCAGCCCTGATCTCATCTTCAGTCATCGACCTGGTCCCTCGGTTCCTCCGTCTGGCGCGCTACTCGCATTATCTTCCCTTGTCCTCATTACGGCAAAAGGCAAACGACATACCGTCTAAACGGCGACTAAAAGCTATCAGGAAAATTGTCCCTCGAATACTTTTTGGGCAGGTGGACCACTTCCCTCCCGTGCGGATAGGTACAACGCTGGCTGTGCGGGTGCTTCGCCCATCGCGTTCTGTGCGATGAGTGGCATGCCGCGAGCGTTTCCACTTTCTTCAATCCCACCCCTGACCTTTTTTTCATCACAAACCGTCTGTGTGCACCATCACAGACCCCCAACGCGCGCTGCGCGAGAATGAAGAGTCTCTGATCTGGGGCGGCAAAGACGTGTGCCTATGTAACAAGACGGCATTCGAAGCTGCACCAACCCCAGTTGTTAGTTACTCTTTGGTAATACATTGGCTGCAATCTGAGGCGATTGAGCGGGAGTCAAAAGCCGCCAAAACTATGAAGTTTAGTAGAATTAGGCAGAAAATCGAGCTAACTCCTTATTCCGGAATATTTTGAAAATAAGTCCTTAGCGCTCTAGATTTTGGCGGGAAGACTCCCCCTAACCCCATCATTCCAGTAGGAGGGGGGTAGGGGGGTGGTGGTCAACACGGGTTAATACCTTTGTAGTGAACAAACAAGAATCCACTTACTGATTGCCCGCCTGCTCAACCGTGGTCACATCGAACGATTCGGTCAGGTCCGCGTGTCCGGCGAGTGTGTCCCGCGTTTTGCCTTCGACCAGGATGTTGACCCGATTGATGCCCGGAACGTTGAGGGCCAGCGTCTCCACCAGCGAATTCACGGTGAGCTGCTCGCTGAGAATGCCGGAGCGGTGCTGGTCGGCGAAGGCGGCATTCAGATCGATGACGGCCGCGCCGGGAGCGACCAGGTAGATGCTGCGGATGTCCGCCGCCGGAGCCAGAGGATGGGCCGCGCCCGGTTGCTGGTATATGCGGAGCAGCGCGCGCAACAGCTCCTCGGCTCGCTGCTGGCGTCCTCCGGGAAGAGGAATCTGCGCCGAGCGCGCCCGGAGCATGCCGGCGGCGTCATCCGCCACATACAGAGTCACCGTCTCCGTCGGACCGGAGGCTGGGGGAGGGACGGGTAACGCGTCGGATGCCGAAGACTCAAGTTGCCCGGCCTGTCGGCGCATGTGGCGAAGGTAGATGCCCATCGATACCACCAGGAGCAACAGCGCGGCCACAGTGATCAGAAGATAGCGCGGGATCATAGGTGGACCCCTGGATCGGGTGATCTGGTGATCGGGCCATCGGGTGATCGAAGTTCAAAGGCCTTTGACTTTAGATCACCCGATGGCCCGATGATCCGATGACCCGATTTTCTTATCATTGCTGGACTCCCAGGCGGTCGCGGACAGAAGCAACCGCATCGGCAATCGCCGACGCAGCGCGTTGTTGATAATTGGCGGAGGTCAGGTCGGCGACGCCATCCGCTCCCGGCGCGAGTTCGACCGCGACCGCGGGCATGGACACGTTGTTCAGCGGGCGCAGCGAAGCGGAAGATGCTTGCACCGGGAATTCTCGCTTCTGCATCTCGGCAACGATGGCCGCGGACACGATGCGGCTGATGGGCAAAGCCGGCGCCTGGGCGGCATTCCACGCGTGAAATACCCCTTTGCTGGGGCCTTCCACGGGCAGCAGCGCGGTGTAGACGCGCACGCCGCTGCCCTGCGAAACCGCGTGCAAACTGATGTAGATTCCGGCGCGGGCCACGTTGGCGGCCGTGGCGCGCTGATCCACAGTAGAAGTGTTATCTCCGTCGCGCGACAACGCAACCGCGAAGCCACGAATCTCCAGTTCATGGCGCAGCAGCCGGGCAAAGCCCAGCGTGACGTCTTTCTCGGCCAGCTTATCGGTCAAGGCCGCGCCCCGCTCGTCGCCGCCGTGCGCGGGATCGACGACGGCCAGAATGCGATGGACATTACTAGTGGCAGCGGCGCTGTTTGCTGCCGGTGAGGCCTGCGGCGGATTTTGCGGTCCGACAACACCCGGTGGCACTGGCGTTGGCGGGACAGCCGAAACCGTAATCGTCCTGCGGTCGTTGCTGAAGGTTGCCATCAGCGGCTCGGTCGCAGCCACGTCTAATTCGGCGTCACCGTTGCTCTCGGAGTAGCTCGCCAGGGTGATGACCTTGTTGGCAAAAGAAATAATCTGGCTGCCCGGGGACACGACCGGGTCGCGCTTAAAGACCATACGCAGCTTGCCCGGTTCGGTGGAGATCGTGGGGTTCACGGGAGCGCTGAAATTCAGCGCCAGACGCGGCGGGTTGCTCGCGTCCAGTTGGAAACTGATTTGGACGCCGACATCGCCGACGAATAACCGGCGCGAGCTTTCGTGAAAATTAACCGGCGCTCCCAAAAAGCGCGGCAGAAACCCGCTTACCGAGCTTAGCGGGACCAATCCGCGCGAGTTTTCGATAAGAAAGGGAGCCATGAAATCAAAATCGCGTCCACGAATTTTGGCTCGCGTCTTTCCCGCAACAAACTCGGCATCAACAGCGTTATACCGGAGTGTCCAGTGCGATCCCTGCGTCTGGCTGCGGACGCGGCCAAGCGGTTCCAGAAGTTCGAGCAGGCCGACATACTCATGGCCGCCGCGGTCCAGGACCGGGAGGGTGTAGATCGCGACCGGAGAGTAGACGGAGATGTGCTTTTCGTCGGCCGAGGGCGCCGCGGAGAGGAGGGTGACGGTGGCCAGCAGTACCCAGTACCCGGTACTCAGTACCCAGCACCCCGTTTTCCTCTGAGAACTGGGTACTGGGTACTGAGTACTGGTTTTGCTACTCCAGCGCATAAATCGTGAGCCCACTGAGCAACTTGGGGTAGAAATCGGTGGACTTCTGGGGCAACACTTCGCCGGCAAAGGCGATATCGCGAACCTGCTCGATGCGTACCGGATTCATCAGGAACGTAGCTTGCACCTTTCCGCTTCGCACCTGCGCCAGCGCTTCGGCGGCCTCGCGACAATACGAAACATTTTCCTGGTTGCGAATGGCTTCTTCCGAAATCTTCAGAACACCTTCCAGCAGGCACTTGTGCAACTTCACGATGTCGAGCGCTTGCTGGCGCAGAGAAAGGTTTCCGAACAAGCGAGTGCCAACGGCCTTCGGAGTGTGCAGCAGAAATGTACGCTCGGCGGTGACCGCTAGCAGCGCTGTTCCCGCGTGCCCTGCCTGCTGCAGAATGGCGGTGGCGCGCGCCGCATCGATACCGGCATCGACCTCTTCCACGTTGAAGAATTGCCGGGTCTCCGCCTGAAATTGCGCCGCCGAAAACGATGGCAGGCCGAAGACGAGCCGGTGGGTCGGCAGAATCACCAAGCCTGGGCGATCTTTATCGCGGCGATCCATATCACGGCGATGCATGTCGACGAAGGTCATCATCACCGAGTCGTACGGAGCGGGAATGCCCGAACTGGTTTCGGCCTCGGCGCGCCGCTGGTTGCGATAGTTCAAGGCAGTCTCATAGCGGTGATGGCCGTCGGCGATGATCAGCTTCTGATCCCGCATCTGTTCCTGCACGGAGGCGATGACCGAGGCGTCAGAAATCTTCCAGACGCGGTGCACCACCTCGTACTCGTCGGTGACCTCGATATCTGGAGCGATGTCCGGGGCTGCCGCCGAATCGAGCAAAGCATCCACCTTGCCCGCTCCGCTGTAGAGCATGAAGATCTGACCGAAGTGGGCTCGATTCGCGCGCAGCAGGTCCAGTCGGTCAGCCTTCGGCTTGGCCAGCGTCTGCTCGTGGCGGAACACGACGCCGGCGGAATAGTCCTCGATCCGGCCGAGTGCGATGAAGCCCCGCCGCTCGGCCAGCGCCTGGCTTCCAGGAATGCTTCCCGGAATTCGGAACGTCTGACAATAGCGATAGATCGAAGGCTCGGGATCCCGTCGCAAAACGCCGGTCTGGCGCCAGTTCTGGAAGGACGCCGCCGCCCGGGTATAGACGTTCTCGGCGTCCCCGTCCCCCGGCAGACGCTTCCCGAGAATAATCCGCACCAGGTTATAAGGACTGGCCTCGTAGTAGCGTTCCTGCATTGCAGGGGTGATTTTGTCGTAGGGCTGGGTCACAACCTGCTGAATCGGCACGCGTTCGGGGTCGTAGCGCCAGGCTCGAAATGGGGAAATCATTGCCATGAGTGGAAGGCAGAATTGTAGCAGGGACGAAAGAGTCCCGGCGCAAAGCGAAAAGAAATGCGCAGAGTCAGAAGCGGAGGCGGTATGCTGCGCCGAATCTAACGGTCGCGCCCGAAAATGTGACAACACTTTTTCAAACCTGTGCTAGTATCCGGCTCAGAGATTGTTGTGACCCGCCTTTTTGGGATAGGGGTCGCCTCCCTTCATGGCGCGGATTTAGTGGGGCCTATGTTGTACCGCAAACAGTTCGCGGCTCGCGTCTCCCTCGCTTCACTTCTGGTGTTTACTGCGTGTGGCGCCCTCCCGGTTCTCGGCCAGACTTCGACTGAGGACGTCCACATCCAGCCCCGCGTGCAGCCCCCAGCTCCGAAAGCGCCCGACTTGGATCCGGCGCTCAAGACGCACACCAAGCCCATCAAAGTCGACGTGAATATGGTGCTGGTGCCGGTCACCATCACCGATCCATTAAACCGGCTTGTGACCGGCCTCGACCGCGAGAACTTCAACCTTTTCGAAGGCAAAGACCAGCAGGAGATCAAGACTTTCTCCAGCGAAGACG
>Ga0224555_1000467_pt1 | contig 61410 bp, 40 predicted proteins | sample 714S23034metaG_FD_180687 | JGI IMG/M metagenome (GOLD analysis project Ga0224555, IMG submission 180687) | Peat soil microbial communities from Stordalen Mire, Sweden - 717 S2 30-34 | ecosystem: Environmental > Terrestrial > Soil > Wetlands > Peat | place: Sweden: Norrbotten County, Stordalen... | reverse complement strand
TGAGCCCTCATATTTGGACGGAAGGCGGTAGCCTTCAAATTGGTGGCACGAGCCGGATGAGTCGAGAGGCTCACGTCCGGTCCTGTGAGCGGCTCTGGGTGAAACTCCCGGGGCCGACTCGACCAAAGAGCGTATCTCTTATGCCTGCTAGTAGATAGGCGTTCCGCCTCGCGCGACTGGCGGGATCGAAGGGCGCCCAGCCCTGGCGGTTTCTGCTCTAAAAAATCGATCTCAGCCAAAAGCGCGCAGGCGAGTTTCTATAATGATCTTTCGCGCTTTCACTCGATTGCGAGGTGGTTTGAGGGGCAGGAGCGAATGAAGACGGGTCGAGCGAGTCCCTTTCGCAAGCAGGGAAAGCAACAACCTTCCAGACAGCGGCCGGGCGTGGATGCCGCGACGGTGGATGGTTTGCTGGAGCGAGCTCGCGCCCATCGCGAAGCTGGGCAACTTGCCGAGGCCGAGAAGCTCTATCGCGAGCTACTGCAAGCTGCTCCCGAGCAGCCGGATGCGCTGCATCTGCTGGGGGCGATTGCGCACCAGGTTGGACAAACTACGCTGGCGCTGGAACTGATCGACCGGGCACTCGCGGCAAGGCCGGATTTTATGGAGGCCTGCTTCAGCCGCGGCACCACTCTGTATGCCCTGGGGCGATACCAGGAAGCGGTGGAGAGCTTTGACAAGGTCATCCAACTGAACCCGCAGTATGCCGAAGCCCACAATAACCGAGGCGGCGCACTGCACGCGCTGGAGCGGTACGAGGCGGCCCTGGAGAGTTTCGACAAGGCCATCCTGATAAGGCCCGATTATGGGGATGCACGCCGCAACCGCGGCAATGCGCTGCACGACTTCACGCAGCAGCAGGCGGCGCTATATCCCCCGGTAAAGGCAGAATCGAGCGGCAAGGACCTGGTGTTCTACTGCGGGCCGACCGACGAAGTGTGGAACCCGGAGACGGCCAGGACGAAGGGCATCGGAGGGTCGGAGGAGGCGGTGATCTGGCTCTCGAGGCGGCTGGAGGAGCGGGGATGGAACGTGACTGTGTATGGGAATTGCGGCGCGGCGGAAAAGGAGTACGGCGGAGTTTTCTGGAAGCCCTACTGGATGTGGAACCACCGCGACCGGCAAGATGTGACGGTGATATGGCGGTATCCGCAGTTGCTGAAGTACGAGATCAATTCAGGCAAGGTGGTTTTGGACCTGCATGACACTATCCCGGAGAGGGAGCTGACTGCGGAGAGAGTTCAGAGGGTCCACAGGATATTCGTCAAGTCGCGATTTCACCGTTCGCTGTTCCCCGGCATTGCCGATGAGAAGTTTGTGGTGGTCCCGAATGGCATCGACGCGAAGCTGTTTGAGGGCAATGGCAATCGCGACCCGATGCTGCTGATCAACACCTCGTCGGCGGACCGCAGCCTGGAAGCATTCGTGGACTGCTTCGCGGAGATCAAGCAGCAAGTCCCGGGTGCGAAGGCGCAATGGGCGTACGGCTGGGGAGTGTGGGACTCCGAGCCCTCGGTGCGGGCGCAGAGGCAGGAATGGAAGGCAAAGATGCAGGCGCGCATGCACGCGCTGGGGGTTGAGGAACTGGGCAGAATCAGCCACGGCGAAATCGCCGCGCTTTACCACGCGGCAAACATTTTTGCCTATCCCACCGAGCACGCCGAGATCGACTGCATCTCGCTCTCCAAGGCGATGGCGGCGGGGGCGATCCCGATTACGACGGATTTCGCAGCGCTGGGGGAGAAGGCCAACCACGGCGGGGTGTTCCTGCACTCGAAGAAGACGAAAGACGACTGGATACAGGGGAACCAGTTCCATTTCGAAATAACCGACCCCGAGCAGAAGGCGGAGTTTGTGCGGGAAGCGGTGAAGCTGCTGCGGAACCCTCCGAGCGAGGAAGAACGGGAGCCGATGCGAGCGTGGGCCAGAGCGACGTTTGACTGGAATACGATCGCCGACGCGTGGGATGAGGTCCTCGCAGTGCAACCGCCCTGGGGGAAACCGGCGGGCCTGGGCGCCGCAACCGTGGCTGTCCTGCTGGAGCGAGGTCGCGCGCAGCACGGAGCCGGACAACTGGCCGAGGCGGAGGCGCTGTATCGCGAGGTCCTGCAGATTTCTCCAAACCATGCGGACGCACTGCATCTGCTGGGGGTGATTGCGTACCAGGTTGGACAGGCTGCGCCGGCGCTGGAACTGATCGACCGGGCGATCGAGGCAAGGGCGGATTTTGCCGAGGCCTACTTCAGCCGCGGCAATGCTCTCTATGCTCTCGAGCGCTACCCAGCGGCGGTGGAGAGCTATGACAAGACGATCCAACTGAATCCGCTCTATGCCGAAGCCCACAACAATCGAGGCGGTGCACTGCAGGCCCTCGAGCGGTACGAGGAAGCTCTGGAGAGTTACAACCAGGCGATCGGTCTGAAGCCGGATTATGTGGAGGCCCGCCGGAACCATAGCAATGCTTTGCTAAGTTTCAAGCAGCAACAGAAGGCCGCGCTCAATTCTCCGGTAAAGACAGAATCCAGCGGCAGAGACCTGGTGTTCTATTGCGCGCCGACCGACGAGGTGTGGAACCCGCAGACGGCGCGGGAGAAAGGCATCGGGGGATCGGAGGAGGCGGTCATCTGGCTCTCGAAGCTGCTCGATGAGCGCGGATGGAAGGTCACGGTCTATTGCAACTGTGGCGCGGAGGAGAGGAACTACGACGGCGTTATGTGGAAGCCTTGCTGGATGTGGAACTCGCGGGACAGACAAGATGTGACGGTGATATGGCGGCATCCCCAGCTGACCCAATACGAGATCAATTCAAACAAGGTGATTCTGGATCTGCATGACGCATTTCCGGAGGGGGAGCTGACTGCGGAGAGACTTCAGAGGATTCACAAGATCTTCGTCAAATCCGCGTTTCACCGTTCGTTGTATCCCCATATTTCCGACGAGAAGTTCGTCATCGTGCCGAATGGCATCGACGCGAAGCTGTTTGAGGGCGATGGCAATCGCGACCCGATGCTGCTGATCAATACCTCCTCGGCGGACCGGAGCCTGGAGGCATTCCTGGATTGCTTCGAGGAGGTCAAGAAACAGGTTCCCGGTGCGAAGGCGCAGTGGGCATACGGGTGGGGGGTGTGGGATTCCGACTTCTTGCTGAAGGCGCGGAGGACGGAATGGAAGACGAAGATGCAAGGGCGCATGCATGCGCTCGGGGTTGAGGAACTGGGCAGAATCAGCCACGGCGAAATCGCCGCGCTCTACCAGAAGGCAAACATCTTCGCGTATCCGTCCGAGTATGCGGAGATCGACTGCATCTCGCTCTCCAAGGCCTTGGCCGCAGGGGCGATCCCGATTACGACGGATTTCGCTGCGCTTGGGGAGAAGGCCAACTACGGTGGGGTGTTCCTGCACTCGAAGAAGACGAAGGACGACTGGATCCAGCCGGACCAGTTTCATTTTGAAATAACCGACCCGGAGCAGAAGGCGGAGTTTGTGCGGGAAGCGGTGAGGCTGCTGCGGAACCCTCCGAGCGAGGAGGAACGGGAGCCGATGCGCGAGTGGGCCCGGTCGACGTTCGACTGGGAGGCGATCGCGAATCGATGGCAAGAGGTCCTGGAATCGAGATTCCCGGAGCCCGTGAGGGCAGAGGATTTACTCGAGAAGGCCCGTGCCCACCACAGCGCCGGGCAACTAGCCGAGGCGGAGGCGGTCTATCGACAGATACTCGAAACCTCTTCCGACCACTCGGTCGCGTTGAATTTGCTGGGGGCGATCGCATACCAGGCTGGAAAGTATGAATTCGCGGTTGGACTGATTGACAGGGCGATTCAGGGAAATCCGGGGAATGCAGAGGCGTATTTCAACCGCGGCAATGCGCTGTATGCCCTGGGGCGCTACCCGGCGGCAGTGGAGAGCTACGACCAGGCGATCGAGCTGAATCCGGGGCACGCGGAAGCCCACAATAATCGAGGGAGCGCTCTGTACGCTCTGGGGCAATACCAGGAGGCGCTGGAGAGCTACGGCAAAGCGGTGGGTCTGAAGCCGGATTATGCCGACGCACACAGCAACCGGGGGTTTGCTCTGAATGGTCTCGGTCGATCCCGGGCGGCGCTGGAGAGCTACGCCAAGGCGATCCTGCTGCAGCCGGAGTCGGGGGCGTATCACTTCGGCCGCGGGAACGCGCTGCATGCCGAGCAGCAATACCTGGCAGCGCTGGAGAGCTATGACAAGACGATCGAACTGGATCCGCTGAATGCGGAAGCGCACAACAATCGCGGCAGCGCACTGCATGCTCTGGAGCAGTACGAGGCGGCCCTGGCCAGCTACGACAAAGCCATTGCGCTGAGGCCGGACTATGCCGACGCGCACAGCAACCGGGAGAGCACCAGACGGGCGCTGCAACAGTACGTTTTCTTCAGGCCGGATTATGAATACGAGCAGGAGCGCGAAGTCTTCGCAGCGGTGGTGAGGGAGGTTGGGCGGATTGCGAAGATCGAAGACAAAGCGCAGATGAAGGCGGAACTGGACGCGCTGCCGCTGGCTATCCGTTCGCATCCGGCAGTCAGCAGCCTGCGCAATTTGAACTTTGTGAAGACAGACGCCAGCGGCAGAGACCTGGTGTTCTATTGCAGCCCGCCGAATGAGACGTGGAATCCGGAGACGGCCAGGACGAAAGGCGTGGGAGGGTCGGAGGAGGCGGTGATCTGGCTCTCCCGGCTGCTCGGTGAACGGGGATGGAACGTAACGGTATATGGCAACTGCGGGGTGGAGGAGAGGGACTACGACGGGGTATTGTGGAAGCCCTATTGGATGTGGAACTGGCGGGACAAGCAAGACGTGACGGTGCTATGGCGGTATCCGCAGTTTGCGAAGTACGAGATTAATTCAGACACAGTGGTGGTGGACCTGCATGACGTTATTCTTGAGAGCGAGTTCGCGCCGGAGAGACTTAAGCGGATCGACAAGATCTTCGTCAAATCGAGGTTCCATCGTTCGCTGTTTCCGGCGGTCCCGGATGAGAAGTTCGCGATCGTCCCGAACGGCATTGACGCGAAGCTGTTTGAAGGCGGCGGCGACCGGGACCCGCGCTTACTGATCAACACCTCGTCGGCGGACCGCAGCATGGAGGCATTCCTGGATTGCTTTGCGGAGATCAAGAAGCAAGTGCCGGATGCGAAGGCGCGGTGGGCGTACGGGTGGGGCGTGTGGGACTTTAGCAACTCAGCGAGCGCGCAGAAGATGGAATGGAAGAAGCAGATACAGGCACGCATGCAGGCGCTGGGGATTGAGGACCGGGGGAGATTGAACCACGGCGAAGTTGCGGAGCTGTACCGGGAGGGCAATCTGTTCGCCTATCCTTCAGAGATGGCGGAGATCGACTGTATCTCGCTGTCCAAGGCGATGGCAGCGGGAGCGATTCCGATAACGACGGATTTTGGGGCGCTGGGGGAGAAGCGAGGGCACGGAGGTGTATTTATCCACTCGAAGAAGACGAAGGACGACTGGGTCGAGCCGGGCCAGTTTCATTTCGAGATGACCGACCCGGAACAGAAGGCGCGCTTTGTGGAGGAAGCGGTGCGGTTGCTCAAGAACCCGCCCACCGAGAAGGAGCGGGAGCCAATGCGGGAATGGGCGAGATTGACGTTTGACTGGAATGCGATTGCCGACGCCTGGAACGAAGCACTTGGCGTTCTGCAACGCTCTACGAATCGATCCGACGGGAATCCATGAAGAACAAGCGCGACCGAGCTTATCGCCAGCAGGGCAAGCCATCGCCCGCGAACCAACCGGCAAGTTCCGGTGCCGCAACTGTGGATGTTCTGTTCGAGAGAGCTCGTGCCCACCACGGAGCCGGACGACTGGGGGAGGCGGAGGCCATGTACCGCGAGATACTCGAAGGCTCTCCCAATCATGCGGATGCGCTCCATCTTCTGGGGGTGCTTGGGTACCAGGTAGGCCTGGCTGCGCCGGCGCTGGAGTTGCTGGACCGGGCGATCGAAGTGAACCCGGATTTTGCCGAGGCCCACTTCAGCCGCGGCAACGCTCTCTATGCCCTGAAGCGCTACCAGGCGGCGTTGGAGAGTTACGATCGGGCGATCCAACTGAAGCCGCGGTACGCGGAGGCGCACAGCAATCGCGGCAGCGCGCTGCACGTTCTTGGGCAATACGAGGGGGCGGTGGAGAGCTACGACCGGGCCATCCTGCTGAAACCGGATTATGTGGACGCTTACAGCAATCGCGGCGCCGCTCTGTGCGTTCTGGGGCGGTTCCAGGCGGCGGTGGAGAGCTATGACGAAGTTCTGCTGCTGCAGCCGGACTTGGTGGAGGCGTACTGCAAACGGGGCGATGCTCTGTATGTTCTCGAGCAATACCAGGCGGCGGTGGAGAGCTTTAGCCAGGCCATTCTGCTGAGGCCGGAGCTGGCGGAGGCCTACGTGAGCCGGGGCAATGCTCTGCATGCGCTCAAGCAATACCAGGCGGCCCTCAAGAGTTACGACCAGGCAATAGGTCTGAAGCCGGACTTTGCGGAAGCCTACAGCAACCGGGGCAGCTCCCTATTTGCACTGGAGCAGTATGCGGCGGCGCTCGAAAGCTTTGACCGCGCCATTCTGCTGAGGCCGGACAATGCGGACGCTTTGAGCAACCGCGGCGCCGGGTTGCATGCGCTTAAGCAATACGAGGCGTCGCTGGAGAGTTGCGACCGAGCCATCCTTCTGAATCCACAGTTTGCGGACGCTCACTACAACCGGGGGAACGCGCTCGATGGCCTGGAGCGGCACGAGGAGGCCCTGGCGAGCTATGACCAAGCGCTGCTTTTGAATCTGCGCCGACCTGAGCTCTACAACAATCGCGGAAGCGCGTTGCTGGCGCTCGAGCGGCATCGGGAAGCGCTGGAGAACTATGACGAGGCGATCCGACTGAATCCGGAGTTTGCCGACGCCTACTGCAACCGGGGCAACGCGTTGCAGAGGCTGAAACAGTACGCAGCCGCCGTGGAGAATTACGACAAGAGCATCCTGCTGAAGCCGAACAACGCGGACGCCCTGTACAACCGGGGCAATGTTCTGCAGGCCCTGAAGCAGTACAAGGCGGCCCTGGAGAGCTATGACAAAGCGGCGGCGGTGAATCCGCAGCACGAGTATCTGCGAGGAATGCGGCTGCACATGAGGAGATTCCTGGGGGATTGGGAGGGGATAGAAGGTGAATTCCGGGATGTGGAAGCGCGGATCAATCGCGGCGAGAAAGGGGCGGTCCCATTTCAGATTCTAGCCATGAGCAACTCGCCGGCGTTGCAAAGGCGGGCGGCGGAGATCCATGTGGGCGACAAGTTTCCGGCGGGTTCGAGCGCGGGGGCAATTGCTCGCCGGGCGAGGCGGGACAGGATTCGCATTGGGTATTTTTCGGCGGATTATCACAATCATGCGACGACGTATCTGATGGCGGAGTTGCTGGAGCGCCATGATCGCAGCAGGTTTGAAATTCTGGGGTTCTCTTTTGGCATGAATACCGCGGACGAGATGGGCAGGCGGGTCTCGACCGCAATGGACCGCTTTCTGGATGTGCGCTTGCTGCCGGACCGGGAGGTGGCGCAACTGAGCCGGGAACTGGAAGTGGATATCGCGGTGGACTTGAAGGGGTTCACACATGAAAGCCGGACCGGCATCTTCGCCGCGCGGGCCGCTGGGATCCAGGTAAGCTACCTTGGCTATCCGGGCACGATGGGGGCCGATTATATCGACTATCTGATTGCGGACCCGACGCTGATTCCGGAGGCCAGCCGGCAGTACTACTCGGAGAAGATTGTCTATCTGCCGGACAGCTACCAGGTGAACGACTCGCAGCGCCTGATTTCCGCGAAGCCGTGCGCGCGGGCCGATGAGGGACTGCCGGACGGCGCGTTTGTGTACTGCTGCTTCAATAACGCGTACAAGATATCGCCGGCGGTATTCGATGTTTGGATGCGGGTGCTGGGGCGGGTGGAGGGCAGCGTTCTGTGGCTGCTGGAGGAGAACCCCTGGGTGGCCGGGAATCTGCGCAAGGAGGCAGCGCGGCGCGGGATCGCACCGGAGCGGCTGGTGTTTGCCAAGCCTCTTCCCCTGGCCGAGCACCTGGCGCGGCAGCGGCTGGCTGACCTGTTTCTGGACACGCTGCCGTACAACGCACACACGACGGCGAGCGACGCGCTGTGGGCCGGGTTGCCGGTGTTGACGCGCATGGGCGAGACCTTCGCCAGTCGAGTCGCGGCCAGCCTGCTGCGGGCGATCGATTTGCCCGAACTGGTGACAGCGACGGAGGCAGAGTTTGAGGAGTTGGCGGTCGCGCTGGCGCGCGATCCGGAACGGTACCGGGCGCTCCGCCAGCGGCTCAAGGAAAACCGGCTGAGGGCCCCGTTGTTCGATATTCGGGCGTTCACCAGCCATCTGGAAGCGGCTTACAGCGCGATGCACGAGCGGTATCAGGCGGGGCTGGCGCCGGAGCACATCGAGGTTGCCAGGCTCGAGAATCGGCCATGACGCGGTGAATCGCCATGAGGGCATTGACGTCCTTCTTGGTCATGGGATTGGCACTAAAGTTGCATACTGCAACGGTACCTCCCTTGCGAATTGCGTTGCCTTTGGATTTGGCCGGGACTTATGATTCGCGGGCGGGCCGATTGCGGTCGGCGGACGTTGCCTATCGAGTTAGAAGAGATGTCCTGGCGCCTTTTTCAATCGAATTACATTGTGGAGTTGTCATGCGCAAGTTGTCTGCCTCCCTCGGCCTGTTTTTGGTTGTTCTCCTCACCGGTTGCAGCACAGGAACGGTTTCCAACCTAGCAACAGGCACATCGGGCAGTCTTGCCGTGCAGAGTCCACAGGGAGTGGTGCATGGCGGGCAGCAGGCGATCACGGGCGCAAACATTCAACTGTGGGAGGTGGGGACGACCGGCTACGGATCGGCGCCGACGCTGCTATACACCACCTCGACCAATGGAAGCGGCAATTTCAGTTTTCCGATTGCAAGCTGGACGCCGAACTGCACCGCTGTGAACAGCGGGTCGAACAGTTCGATCCCGGTGTATATCACTTCGACCGGCGGGAATGCGGGCTCGGGGACGAACTCGGCGATTTTGCTGATGGCGGCGCTGGGTTCGTGCAACAACATCAACGCCTCAACGTTTGTGAACATCGATGAGGTCACGACGGTGGCGGCGGCCTATGCGCTGGGGCAGTTCATGAACCCGGCCAATTCGGCGCAGATCGGCTATTTGTCGAACCAGACGGGGATTCAGAACGCGTTTACGACGGCGGGCAATCTGGTTAATATCGGCACTGGAACCGCAAGTGCACTGACCCCGAACGGCAACGGCAGCATCCCGCAGACGGAGATCAACACGCTGGCGGACATTCTGGCGTCTTGCGTGAATGGCTCGGGGACGAATTGCACGACGCTGTTCAACGACGCCTTCAACTCTTCGGGCAGCACGCTGGGGACGAGCTTTACCACGCCTACGAATACGCTGATGGCGGCGCAGCAGATTGCGGCGTATCCGGGCCACAATGTGGGCGCGCTGTTTGGGCTGACGGGGGGTATAGGGGCGCCGTTCCAGACCGCGCTGACGAGCGCGCCCAATGACTGGACAATTGCGGTACAGTACGCGGCGAACGGGACGGACAAGATATTCAATCCGCGGGTGGCCCTGGCGATCGATAACAGCGACAACGTCTGGATTGCGAATCTGGGCGAAAGCAATGTGGAGATGCTGAACAACCAGGGTGTGCCGATGGCGTTCAGCCCGGAGACCAGCAATATCAGCACGCCCACCGCGCTGGCGATTGATACGCAGGGGAACGCCTGGGTTGCGAACAACGGCAACAACACGGTACTGGGTTTGTGCCCGAGCGGAGGGCTATGCGGCCAAATCTACAACAACACCAATGCGTGCAATAACAGCCCGTGCGGGATCAATGAGCCTGTCTGGCTGGCGTTCGATGGGAGTGGGAACCTGTGGGTGGTGAATACTGGGACAACGTCGTTGAGCGAGTTGTTTGGCATTGGCAACAGCTCCAACGCCAACCAGGGCTTTGCAATCTATACGCCATCGTCGGTGGTGAATCCGGTGTTTGTGGCCCTGGATGTCTCGGGCAACGCGTGGGTGGCCGATTATGGCAGCGGCAAGAGCGGCACGGACGCGGTTGAGAAGCTGAGCGCGCATGGCGTCTCGCTGGCAAAGGAGACAGGCAGCGGGCTATCCGATCCGGAAGATGTTGCGATCGACCGCTCCGGGAACATCTGGGTGGGAAGCAAGGCAGACGCAGTGTTGACCGAGTACAACAGCAGCGGGACCGTGCTTTCCGGCAGCAGCGGATTTACGGGCGGCGGGATCGACGACCCGACGGTGGTGGTGGTGGACGGCGCGAATCGAATCTGGACAGCGAATGGGGGCGGCAACTCTATCAGCGAATTCAGCAATACGAGCGGCACTATTGGAACACCTATCAGCCCGTCGACGGGGTACACGAGCAGCGGGATCAATACGACGTCCTGGCTGGCGATCGACAAGTCGGGGAATGTGTGGGTATCGAGCGAGATGCCGACAGCGGTCGCTGGGACCAGCTTGTGGGGCGCCATCACGGAGTTTGTGGGGGCGGCGGCGCCGGTGGTTACGCCGCAGATGAACGCGTTGCAGAGCGGGCAGTTGGGGGTGACGCCGGGCACGCCGACTCCGGTGTCGATCCTGACGAACACGCTGCCGTATTATGCGCTAACGGTTGCCGGCTTCAGCCATCCATACAACGCGCAGTTGCAGGCGCTGGGCGGTTCTGGCAGCTATACGTGGTCGACGACCAGCACCACGATCCTGACCAATGCTGGGCTGGCGCTGAGTTCGGCTGGGGTGATCAGCGGGACGCCGAGCCAATCCGGTCCGCTGACGATCAACGTCACGGTGGCGGATTCGACCAACGGCAGCAATACTGCGTCGACCACGCTGACGCTGAACTCGGCCGACCAGATGGCATCTTCGCCGGGCGCGAATGACAGCGAGTTGAAGGGGACGTATACGTTCTTCATGCAAAACATCAGGAACGATGCAACGAACGCCGGTGTCGCGCCAATGAGCATCATCGTTGGTTCCCTAACCGCCGATGGAAACGGCAATATAACCGCCGGCGAGTTCGACTTCAATGACAACAGCGGCCTGAACGGAGGCGGTTCCAGCGGGGCGATACCCTTTACCGGCTATTACACCGTCAGCTCGAGCAACGTCGGCATCATCTCGCTGCTGCCTGAGGTGTCTGGACAGGGCGCCATTGATGTTGCCGTTTCCGCAGGGAATCTGGGCACATCGCCTGCGGTGTATCAGAACCTGGAGATCATCACTTACGACAATACGGCTGTGACCACTAGCGGATCAGGGACGAAGGAGATTGGGGCGGGCTTTGCGAAGCTGCAGACGGCGACGAGGCCGGCTACGGGGAACTGGGTGTTTGGGTTCAACGGGGAGACGCCGTGCACTACAGCGGGCGGGAATTCCACCTGTGCCGCGGGCTTGACTGCGCCTTACGGTCCGCTGAGCGCGGCGGGGGTTATCACGGTGAACGACTCGGGCGGGGTGACTGCAGGCGAGGAAGATGCTTCGGCGGTGTGCCCGCAAACCGCTGGCAGTTGCACGGCCTACAACTACAGCGCGGTTACCCTTACGGGGAGTTATGGCTTGACCGACGGCTTTGGCCGGGGCACGGCTACGCTGACGCCAACGGGCAGCTTGTATCCGGACCCGCCGACACACTACCTGTACTACGTCATCAGTGCGACGGAGGAGGTGGTGATGTCGTCGGACAGCCACGTGACGTATTCGTTATTGGGCGGCGACGTGGCCCTACAACAGGGGACGATCGGCAACAGCACGTTCGCCGGCGGCGTGACTCTGCTTCCCTACGGTCTATTGCCCAACAACGGAGATGGAACCTCTGTCTACCCAACCCAGTCCGCTGCTCAGATTGTCTTTGCATCGGTGACGAATCCGGGCAGCGGCTGCTCGGGTACGCCGTCTCTCAACATAGACATATACCAAAATAACAATGGGAATTATCAATACAAGCCACAGGGAACGATGTGCGTCAGTATTGCCAGCAATGGGCGTCTGACGTTTACGGGCGCGGGTGCACCGGTCGGTTATGTTGCCAGCAGCAGCCTTGCCATGATGAGCCAGCAAGTCTCAAACCCAGGCGACAATCCGGGGATGCTGCGCATGGAGACGCAGACAGCGACGACGTTCAGCACGTGCGATATGTTCTCCGGCATACTGCCCCCGCCGGTGCCGATGACGGTCAATGTTGGTTATTTGTCGGCCAGTTCCTGCCCAACGTCGACTTACTCTCAGATAGGATTTGCCAGCTCCTCCTATGGCCTGCTTGAATCGGGCACGGGCACGGTGAGTATCGGCACTCCGAACAGCAGCGGCGTGATTACCGGTGTAACCGATTCCCAGGGAAACAACAGCACAATCATTGTTGTCAGCGGGACAAAGGGCCTGGTCATTGACGCCAACGAGGGAGATTCGACCCCGTCCCTTTTCATACTGCAGAAATAAGATAGCGGGCAACCACAAGCTGGGCGGTCGAGAGCGGGTTTGGGGCCGTCGGGCGTGGTATGCTTATAAGAGCGCTGGAGTGCCGTTTCGACGGCAGCGGCGAGGAACGCCGGTTGGCAAGGGCGAGCCTCCCTCTGGGTGGCATTGATGGTGGCCTGAAGTTCTAGCGGCCCACCCTAAGCCTCTGCGATCAAAAGGATTGGAGCAAGACCATGGCAGCCAAGTGTGAACTCTGCGGCAAAGGGCCGCAGTTCGGAAACAATATCTCCCACGCCAACAACACCACCCGGCGGCGCTGGAACGTGAACCTGCGCCCGGTGAGCGCGAAGGTGGATGGGATGAGCAAGCGCATCCGCGTATGCACGAGCTGTATCAAGTCGGGCAAAGTGGTTAAGGGCTAGGTTCCGGGCGCCAGGCGCCAGGCGCCAGGTGTTTGCGGCGGCTATCGGCAAACTGAAAAGAGACGTGCCCCGACTGCTTCGGCAGGCGGGGCTTTTCGCGTTTGGGGCGGGGCTAAAGGCACGAGCGAATCACAGAGGACACAGAGGAAGAGCGAGAGAACAGAGGTTTGCTGGTGGCGGCTTCGGCGATACGCTGCGGGTCTGCTAACTTGGATTGTTTAGAAAGGCGATGCAGATGGCGTTTGCGTTTAAGGGCTTCGATTTTCTCGATCTTGACTCCGGGCTTTCCGAGGACGAGCTGCTGGTGCGGCGGACGGCCCGCGACTTTGTGGAAGACAATATTGTGCCGATTGCGGAGGAGTGCTTTCGCGAGGAGCGCTTTCCGCGCGAGCTGGTGGGGAAGATGGGGGAGCTGGGCTTCTTTGGGGCGACCCTGGAGGGGTACGGTTGCGCGGGAATGTCCAACGTGGAGTATGGGCTGGTGATGCAGGAGCTGGAGCGCGGCGACTCGGGCATGCGCAGCTTTGTGAGTGTGCAGTCGGCGCTGGCGATGTACCCGATCTACACGTTTGGTTCGGAGGAACAGAAGAGCCAGTGGCTGCCGGCGCTGGCGACGGGTGAGAAGATTGGGTGCTTTGGTTTGACGGAGCCGGGATTTGGGTCGAACCCGGGCGGGATGACGATGAGGGCGCGGAGGGACGGCGGCGAGTACGTTCTGAACGGCGAGAAGATGTGGATCACGTCGGGCTCCATCGCGGACGTAGCGGTGATCTGGGCGAAGCTGGAGGGGGAAGGGGAGAGCGGCAACGACTCGATTCGCGGGTTCCTGGTGGAGGCGGGGCGGAAGGGGTTTGCGGCGCAGGACATTCATGGGAAGTGGTCGCTGCGAGCGTCGGTGACGAGCGGCTTGACGCTGGAGGATGTGCGGGTGCCCGAGGCGAACCTGCTGCCCGGCGCGGCGGGACTGAAGAGCCCGCTGATGTGCCTGAACCAGGCGCGGTACGGGATTAGCTGGGGTGCGATCGGGGCGGCGATGGCCTGCTACGACACGGCACTCGAGTACGCGAAGATGCGGAAGCAGTTCCGCGGCGAGCCGATTGCGAGCCACCAATTGGTGCAGGAAAAGCTGGTATGGATGGCGAGCGAGATCGCGAAGGCGCAGTTGCTGAGCCTGCAGGTGGGGCGGCTGAAGGATGCGGGGAAGGCTGGGCATCAGCACATCTCGATGGCGAAACGGAACAACGTGTGGATGGCGCTGGAGACGGCGCGGATGGCGAGGGATGTGCTGGGCGCGAATGGGGTGACGGAGGACTATCCGATCATGCGGCACATGATGAATCTGGAATCGGTGAAGACGTACGAGGGGACGCACGATATTCATGGGCTGATTCTGGGGCAGCATTTGACGGGGATTGCGGCGTATTAGGGTCGGGCGTCGCAATTACGGATCGCAAGAAAAGCGAATCGCAGAGTACACAGAGCAGAAGAGAGAACAGAGAGAGAGATTTCAGATGGTCATCTGCGTGCGTGCTGCCTGGCTTTATTCTTTCTCGAAGGCGAGGGAGGCGCTGTTGATGCAGTAGCGCATGCCGGTGGGGCGGGGGCCGTCGGGGAAGACGTGGCCGAGGTGAGCGCCGCAGGTGGCGCAGGTGACCTCGATGCGGCGCATGCCGTGGGCGTTATCCTCGTGGGCCTGGATGGCGTCGGCGGAGACGGGCAGCCAGAAGCTGGGCCAGCCGGAGCCCGAGTCGAACTTCTTGTCGGAGGTGAAGAGCGGGGCGTTGCAGGCGGCACAGTGGTAGATGCCGTCGTCGTGGTTATCGACGAGGGCGCCGGTGAATGCCGGCTCGGTGCCTTTCTGGCGCATGATGTGGAACTGCCCGGGGGTGAGGAGTTCGCGCCACTCGGCTTCGGTTTTATGGACCTTTTGTTTGGGCGCTTCGGTGGCAGCGGGGGTCGGGTCAGCCATGTCGGGGATCCTCCGGTGATTGGATGCGTGGAGTTGGTGGATGATGCGGGTGGGTGGGTGGTTGCGGCTTTATGTCGAGCTTTCAGCCCTTGGTTCCTTCTCCTGCGCCTGACCTGGGGCGTTCCACCCCAGCCAGCAAGCTGGCCGGGGACCCCGGGTTGCCCCAGGCTAGGATATTGCGCGGCGTTGGCGCTTGGAGCGGCGGCGGTTCGGCGTTTGGGGCTCCGCCGTTGGCGCTTGGTGCGGCGGGCGGTTCAAGGCCACTTGGCGATTAGCTCAATCTCGACGAGGGCATCCTTGGGCAGGCGAGCGACCTCGACGGTGGAGCGTGCGGGGGGCACGACGTCTTCGCCTTCGGGCGCCAGGTAGCGGGCGTAGACCTCGTTCATTTGGGCGAAGTCGCCCATGCTCTTGAGGAAGACGGTGGTTTTGACCACATGCGCCAGGTCCAGGCCGGCCTCCTCCAGGACGGCGGTGAGGTTCTCGAAGACGCGCACGGTCTGCTCGCGAATGCCGCCGGCGACGAGCGCTCCGGTGGCCGGGTCGAGCGCGACCTGGCCGGAGGTGTAGAGGGTGTCGCCGATGCGGACCGCCTGCGAGTATGGGCCGATGGCGGCGGGGGCGAGAGTGGTGGAGATCATGGTCTTGATAGTTGGCATAGGAGTCGATTGTGAGGCCTGCGGCGGCGCTGCGGGGAAAGATATTGGATTCATTTACTTACGTGGCGCGGATATTTGTCAAGGTGTCCGTTCCAAACGGCCGCGCACAATACTCATAACGCGGGGGGCTAACGCGTTTGAATCAGGAACCACTGGTTGTGAAGCCTGGGGCGATCGTCGAAGTTGCTGGTATAGACTACGTGCCATTCTCCGGCCGCGATTTTCTGCTCGATCATCTGGTCGAGATAGCGTTGCGGGAGGGGACTTCCGTGGTTATATATTCGCTCGTGCAACGCGAGGTTATCCAGTTGCCTCTGGTAGAGAATCCACTTGGGCGGCGCGGTTTGAAGTTCGGCGATGAGGCGGTCGATCGTATCCTTGCCGGAGATGTCGAAAAAGGTTTGCACATAGCCGTGCCAGGGCGGGATGGAGCAGAAGTAGTTGGGATAGGGGAAGGGCAGAGAGACGAATCCCTGCTGGGCGCCATCTGCCTTGACCGCAGCGCAGACGGGCTGGATGAACGCCAGTTGGTCGCGCTCGATGATCATGGGGCCGTAGTCGGGATGGTGGTACCACTGGCGTCCGACAAACATCTGGCCAACCTTGTAGCTGTGCCAAGAAAAAGGAACCATGTACTTCTGGGCGGCGCAGTCGACCGCGAGGAGAGTGAGGATTGCGAACGCAGATGCTCGGACGGAATCACGCTTGAGATGGATGGGTGAAGCGATCGGCAGCAGGAGGATCGTCATTGCGAGAGGCGCGTTGAGTCCAAGGGGCGAGCCTCCGGAGGACATCGACCCCGATGCCAGTTGTCCAAGGGGGATGAGCAAGAGAATCTCGCGGGGGTTCCAGGTTGGTACCGTTGCGGGCGCCAACCACCGGCAGAGAAGGCGAACCACGACCACCAGCCCGAATCCATAGGTGACCAGCACTCCGAGCGGGGGAAATACGAGAACTGCGGTGGAATCCACCACGTATTGGTGCAGGTAGAGCGTCGGCAGCAGGATGAGGATTGCAGCTACGCACAGTCTCGGGATGTCCCGCAACTGTCTGGTTCGCCAGGCCGGACGAATGATGGTCATCCAAATGAGAACTAAGCCGAAACTGTACACGGCGAGCAAAGCAATGCCAAAATTCCAGAGGAATTTCAGCGTGTTCCACGGCAGACGCAGGGGCTCGGCGAGGACCTGGTTGGTTCCGCCCTTGATCGCGGCTGCTTTGAAGATGGTGTACGTCGCCCAGTCGTGGAGAGAATCCCCGGTGCAGCGGACCACCAGCAGAACGGTGAGCGCAGCCACAGCGCTGAAGAGAGCGAGGGAGAGGATGCGTCGTGAGGGCGCCATAAACAGGATGGCGATGGCCACCCCGACAAAGAGGGCGGCGCCATCATTCAGCCTAGTCATGAGCGAGAGTCCGGAGAGGATACCCAGGGCAGCAGCGAGGCAAAGCCTTCGCCAGGGCGCGGAGGCCTGTTGGAGAGTCAGCAGGGCGACGAGGGAATACACCATGAGGCAGTCGGCAAGCACGTGGTAATCGTCGAAGCGATAGGCCACGAAATCGATCGAGGTGAAGAAGGTGCAGGCGAGGACGAGCGCCTTTTGCCTGTCGGAGAGGTTAGAAGAGCGAGCGATCAGCAGCAATCCGACGCAATAAAGGACCAGATGCAGGAGGGCAGGCACCTTGGAGGCGAGCCAACCTTTACCGAGGAGCGCCAAGAAGGATGCCGTTTCCAGCACGAAGAGCGGCTGCAAGGCAAGATGCAGGCCGGCGTAGAGACGCTGTCCGTTGCGAAGGAGTACGGCATACCAGAACCACACGCCATCCGCGGCTGTTTGGGTCTCGGCGATCATTGCCAAACCGAACAAGATGCAGAAAATCAGCGTCAAGTTCTGAAAGACGGTTGCGCGACCGAATGAGGATTGAGTGGGGCGCGACGGGTTCAACGGCATCGCTTCGGACCCTGCTTTCCGACTGCCTGTCGCAATGAGATTGATCCTTTTGAGGAGTGTACAGAAGGAAGGCTTTTGCGGACGCAGTTTTCTTACTGGCGTAGGCGGGCCATTACCAGGAGGGTTTCGCTGCGGACGGGGTAACTGGCGACAAAGTCGATTTTGGAGTCGATAATCTCGAACCCAGTGCGTTCGAGAAGTGCGGCCATGGATTTCCGATTGAAATAATTGAGGTGCTCGTGGCACTTTGCGAAGCCCAGGGGCGGAACGAAGCCCAGGCGAATGCGCGCGGCCGAGGAGTAGAAGTCCGCGGCAAACAAGAGTGAGGGGAAGCGCAGGAGGGCGTTCAGGTAGCTGCGATAGAGCCTGCTTTTCCCGGCAAAGCGGACCCCGTAGCGCTCGTAGGGCACGGTGACGCACAGGAGCGATCCCGGGTGCAAGCAGGACCGCACCTGGTCGAGGACATTCGCGGGGTCGGAGCAATGTTCGAGGACACAAAGAATCATGACGAAGTCGAACTGCCTGCCCTGCAATTCTTCGCGGGTAGCGATGCGGGTGACTCCGTCTACGGGCACTGCATTCGACATCTCAAAGACATACTTCGATTCGCCGAGCGATTTTGGGATGAACTGTCCCCGGTCGCCCCCGTAGTCGAGGACGGTCCCCACCGCTTGCTGGTCCACGTGGGGAAGGGCAAGCTTTTCAAGGGCGGCCACGCGGTCGGCGATTTCCTTGGGGTCCCCGCTGATTCCGGAGTTGACCTTGCGGGAGTACCAGAATTCCCAGCGATGGCGCTGGGCGAAATAGCGTTCGCCTCGATACTCGGAGTAGAGCCGGTCTACTTCATCGGGGGTGAGCCGCACATTGAAAAAACGGAATGAGCAGTCGGAGCATTCCAGCAGCTTGCAAAGGAACGGGGGTTGGCCGACGGCGAAGTGTGCCAGGAACGGGGCAACAATCGCCCACCTTTCACTCGATCTCCTGGATAGGCAGCACGGGCACGCCTCGACGCTGTACATGTATACATACATTAACATGCGAAGGCGGGGATCGATGGGCGCAGCGATGCGCCGGCGCAGCGGAAGGCGGCGTCGATGGGCGCGACCCGGGTGCAGAAGCGGATTTTCTGAGAGGGCGACGGTGGGGTCAAGGCAGAGTTCATTTGAGGACGTAAACGTCGTAGGTTTCGTCGTTGTTGGAGGCGCGGTTGGAGACGCTGCCGAAGCTTTTCAGCAGGCAGGTTGAGGCCTGGAAGCGGCGGACCTGGTCGGGCGTGGTGGAGAGGGTCCAGTCGTAGGCCTCGGGAATGACTTGGGGCGGCCTAGCGGGGTCGAGGCGGTCCTGTAGGAGGATGAGGACGGGCTTGCCGGTGGCGGCATGGAGTTGCTGCGCCTGGCTGAGGATGTCGTCCAGCGAGAGATTGAGCGTGGCCTTGCGGGTGAAGTGAACGATATTGCCGAAGCGATGCTCGCGCAGCAGGTAGGTGGGGTTGGAGACGTAGTAAGGCACGGTTTCGACGAGGTAATCGGGGTCGGCGACGACGATGGCGTTGCGGAGGTTGGCGTGAGCGTCGATGAGGCGGCCAAGGTCGCGGGCGCGGCCCTCCGGGGCTTTGTGGAGGAGCAGGGGCGCGATGGCGAGGAGGCCGGCGACGGTCTGGAGGGCCAGGAGGAGTATGAATGCCACATAGCCCGAGGACTGGAGGAGGTGAAGAACGGGGGTAGTCTTTGCCGCCGACGCGGTTGCATCATGACGGTGGTCACGGCCGGCGATCCAGTAGAGGGTGATAAGGAAGACCAACCAGAGGGCTTCGTGGCGATAGCCGCCGGGATAGACGACGGCAAAGAAGGATACAAAGCCGGAGAGAGCGAGCCAGGATGCGAGCAAGGCGGCGGGGCGGCGAACCAGTCCCAAGGTGCTGCCAAAGAGGAGCAGCGACATGCTTGCCCCGAGGATTTTCAGGTATGGCTGGTGGAGGAGCGAGAAATGCTGCAAGAGCAGATGGAGCGGCTGGATGTGCAAGAGATTGCCGAATGACTCCGACGCATGAAGGAGAGAATTGAAGAGATACGCGAGGAGCGCGATGCCATGCGGATGGGCGATCGTGGCGGCGTCGTTGATGGGCGGGTAGATGGTGGCGGCGCAGAGTACGATGCCGACGATGGCGATGGCGGCGTTGAGGATGTAATTGCGCAGTACCTGGCGGCGGGGCGTGGGTGTGTTCCAGAGGAGATCGAGCAGCCAGAAGACGAGGAATGCGCCGACGAGGAGGACGGAGTGCACGTTGCAGTTAGCGAGCAGGAAGAGCAGGGATCCGAGGAGCAGGCCGCGGTCGCGATGGCGCGGGTAAACGAGGGCGAGCAGGAAGAGGAGCAACATGCTGATGCCGTAGTTGCGCGCCACGACGGAATACTCGTAGACGGCGAAGCGGCTGAACAGCAGAAGCACCAGGGAGAGAGAGCTGAATGGAGAGCGGAACACGAGGAGAAGCATCGACGTGAATGCGATGAGGTACGCGACGATCTGTAGAACCTGGGGGCGGGGAAGGAGAGCGTGGCCCAGGCGGATGAGGATGTACCAGAGCGACGAATTGCTGTCGCCGTGCAGGGACCGGAGGAAGGCAATGAAGTTGTTCCCCTGAATGACCAGCGAGTACGCGCGTACCTCATCCCGCCAGACGGCATGATTCCAGGCGAGGACCAGAACGAGGAGTGTCCAGGCGCAGAAGAGGAGCAGAGAAAACGCTCGACGAGGGCCGCCGTCGCCATAGACCAAGGTGCGTGCGTTCATGGGTTAGGTTCCATGTGGGACGGGATGCGGACGTCATTCGCAGTATAGCGAAGCGAGGGTGCGGCGCACGGTGTCGGGAGATCAGATGGTGCGGGTTTCGATGAACTTGAAGCGGGAATTGAGTTTGAGGAAGGGTCCTCTAGATTTTCTGGACGCGCTGGATGTCGCGGACGCCCTGGACGCGGCGGAGTTTGTCGATGAGGCGGTTGAGGTGGCGGACGTCGACGGTTTCGATGACGAAGTCGACGACGGCGCCTCCGTCGGCGGTGGCGTTGGAGGCGGAGGAGCGGATGTTGGTGCCGTCGTCGGAGATGATGGCGGTGAATTCCTTGAGCAGGCCGGCGCGGTCGTCGCAGAGGACGGTGAGCTTGACGGGGTAGGTCTGGGGACGGGGTGCTCCGGCGGTCGCGTCGGTGGAGAGGGGCGCCCACTCGACCTGGATGCGGCGGTCGGACTCGTAGAGGAGGTTCTGGACGTTGGGACAACTGCGGGCGTGGACAGCGACGCCTTTGCCGCGGGTGACGTAGCCGATGATCTCTTCGCCACGGATGGGGTTGCAACAGCGGGCGCGGTAGACGAGCAGGTCGTCCTGGCCCTCGACCTGGAGGGAGTCCGAGCCCTTGCCGAAGAAGACGCGCTTGACGGCGTCGGACATGTGCGAGAGGGTGCTGCCGATGGCGCCGGCGTTGGAATCCGGTGCAGGCTCGGCGGCGATGGTGGAGCCGGGCTCGAGCTTGTTGAGGACCTGGCGGGCGGAGAATTTGCCGAAGCCGACTCCGGCGAGAAGCTCGGCCTGGGTGGTGAGGCCGTACTCGGCGGCGACCTTGTCGTAGTCGGCCTGGTGATACTTGGAGAGGCCCATCTTGTACCTGCGGGCTTCGCGGTCGAGGAGCTTCTGGCCGATCTCGATGGCGCGCTCGCGCTGGTGCTCGTTGATCCAATGCTTGATCTTGTTGCGGGCGCGGGAAGACTTGGTGAAGCTGAGCCAGTCGCGGCTGGGAGCGTGGCCGGTCTGGGTGGAGATCTCGACGATGTCGCCGTTGCGGAGCTTGGTGCGGAGGGGGACGATGCGGCCGTTGACCTTGGCGCCGATGGTGGCGTTGCCGACCTCGGTGTGGATGGCGTAGGCGAAGTCGATGGGGCTGGCGTCCTTGGGCAGGACGACGACTTTGCCCTTGGGGGTGAAGGTGTAGACCTCCTCGGGGTACAGGTCGATCTTGAGGGTCGACATGAACTCGTTGGGGTCGGACATCTCGCGCTGCCACTCCATGAGCTGGCGGACCCAGGCGAGACGGGCTTCGTCCTTGGCGGTGACGTTGTCGCCGGCCTTGTACTTCCAGTGGGCGGCGATGCCTTCCTCGGCGACGCGGTGCATCTCTTCGGTGCGGATCTGGACCTCGAACTGGTGGCCGCCGGGCGCGATGAGGGTGGTGTGCAGGCTCTGGTAGAGGTTGGGCCGGGGCATGGCGATGAAGTCCTTGATGCGGCCGGGGACGGGACGCCAGATGGAATGGAGGAGGCCGAGGACGGCGTAACAGTCCTGCACGGTCTGGCAGATGACGCGGATGGCGAGGAGGTCGTAGACCTGGTCGAGGGGCAGCTTCTGGTCGGTGATCTTCTGCTGGATGGAGTAGAGGCGCTTGATGCGCCACTCGACGCGACCGGCGATTTTGTGCTCGCGGAGCTTGGCTTCGAGCTGCTTGACGATGCCTTCGAGGAAGACTTCGCCTTCGCCGCGGAGGGCGTCGACTTCGTTGGCGAGCTGCTGGTAGGCGAAGGGGTCGGTGTAGCGGAAGGCGAGGTCTTCGAGCTCGCCGCGGAGCTTGCCCATGCCGAGGCGGTGGGCGAGCGGGGCGAAGATGTCGAGCGTCTCGCGGGCGATCTTCTGGCGCCGGTCTGAGTTCAGGTGTTCCAGGGTGCGCATGTTGTGGAGGCGGTCGGCGAGCTTGATGATGACGACGCGGACGTCGGTGACCATGGCGAGGAGCATCTTGCGGATGTTCTCGGCCTGGTGGTCTTCGCGGTTGGCGAACTTGATTTTGTCGAGCTTGGTGACGCCTTCGACGATGTGGGCGACCTGGTCGCCGAAGCGCACTTCGATCTCTTCGGAGGTGACGTTGGTGTCTTCGACGGCGTCGTGCAGGAGGCCGGCGGCGATGGCGGTGGAGTCCATCTTGAGCTCGGCGAGGACGAGGGCGACCTCGAGGGGATGGACGGCGTAGGGCTCGCCCGAGGCGCGCTTCTGGCCTTCGTGCTGCTGGAGGCAGAAGAGCCAGGCCTGGCGGATGATTTCGAGGTCGTCGCCGGGGCGGTTCTGGTGGACTTCGTGGAGCAGGCGGGCGAACTTCTCGTCGATTTCGGAGACCAGCGCGGGGCTGGATCCGGTGAGGTGCCCGGCGGAACTCTCTTCGGGAGCGGAGTCGCCTGAATCTGCCGGGGGACCAGAACTTAGGGCGGGATCCGCAGGCGGGTTCTCCGGGACAGCGCGGGCGGCTGCGGCGGCACTGCCCATGGGCACTCCCGGGCGCAGCAAATCCAGCGGCGCAGCAGGCGGTGGGGCCGACTCCAGCTCAATGCCTGTGTCCGTTGTAATAGGCTCGGAACTCATGCCTTCGAGGATCGAAGGTGCGGCTTTTCCGGAGGGTCCGGAGGCCGCTGGAGTGATTGCCATAGGCCATTATAGAAGGCGATCCGCTGAATGGCTGCCGGCGAAGCGAATTCATGGGATTGGGGCAAGTTCCAAGATGGGTCGCCCTGGGGATTTCGGGCGATTTGCGGGGGCGATTTGGCAGCGGGTCAATTTGAAATGAATGACTGAGGTTTCCGGAAACTGGACTTATCGGGGGGGCCGGTTTCGGATTACACACAAAAATTATTCCAACTTAATTTTCAGCAAACCCGCGGCCCAAACGTCTATGGGTTAGACGGAACATGTTGCAGCAATCGAAGACAGGGCTTGCGATAGCTCACGTCGGGTGCGCCTATAAGGCGTGTTTCACAGCCCGGGAGCGCCGCAAAATCAGTCTTCATTCTGCCCAGAAAGCCGCTGAGACAAGCAGCAGCGGCAACGACAAATCTCGATGTCCAATCAATTACGGAGACCAGTGATGAAGATCGCAAGCAGATGGTTCGCAATTACCCTGGCCGCAGCACTGAGCGGCCCACTCGCCTGGACGCAGACAGCTCCGACAACAACAACCAAGCCAGTCGTACCGCTCCAACTCAAGCCGCTCTCCAACGCTCCCATCACCATCCATATGATCGACGAGAGCAAGACCATCTACCAGGCTATCGGTAAGCTGGCCGGACTGACTGTTCTGTTCGATCCGGACTACATCTCCAAACGGGTGCAGGTGGATCTGACCAACGCGAGCCTGAGCGATGGGTTGCGGATAGTGGGCGAAATCGCGGGCACTTTTTACAAGCCGCTCACCCCGGACACGATCTTCGTTGCCCAGAACACCTACCAAAAGCACCGCGATCTGGACGATCTGGAGGATGAGACCTTCTACCTGAAGAATGCCACCCAGCCAGCCGACGCCAACGAGTTGATCGCCGCTCTGCGTAACATCCTTCCTGCCGATGCGAAGGTCTACCTGGTTATTAACGAAGACGCGATCGTTGTGCGCACAACCCCTGAGCTGCTGGTGCTGACGCAAAAGCTGCTCAACGACCTCGATCTGCCGAAGAAGACGTACCACCTGACCTACACCGTGACTGAAATGGACGGCACCAAGCTCATCGGCACGCATCACGTCGCTATGCTCGCCGTGTCGGGGCAGCAGATTAAGGTCAAGCAAGGCAGCAAGGTCCCCATCGCCACCGGCTCCTACAACACCGCGTCCACCGATAACAAAGCCGCCGGCGTCCAGACCCAGTACACCTATATCGATGTCGGCTTGAATTTCGATTCAGTGCTCACGGCGGTGGGCGATTTCGCCATGCTGAAAGCGGACGTCGAGCGATCCAGCGTCGCACCCGAGCCCTCCGGCGTAGGGGCGCAGGACCCAATCGTCAACCAGACATCCCTGCAAGGCACCTTCCTGCTGGCCCCGGGCAAGCCGGCCAGGCTTGGCTCGCTGGACATGCCCGGAAGCTCGCATCATCTTGACATCGAGGCCACGCTGGAACAGCTCCACTAATCGGTTGCCACGGAGCGAACCCGCATCGCCTAGTGGAGTGCGTCGTAATTACCTATCGTTATTTCTTGGCACTCGACAAAAGCGAATCACAGAGAACACGGAGGAACTGAGAGAACACAGAGAAGCCCACAGAGAAAATCGATCTCTCTGTTCTCTCTTCTGCTCTGTGCACTCTACGATTCGCTTTTTGAGGGCTGCTGCGATAACTGTCCATCTGCGTGACGCACTACGCTAGATCGAGGCGCGTTGTATGGCTGAAGCATGGTGCTACACTTGCTCCCGATGAACGGCTGGAGTGCAAGGCGGGGCCAAATCCTGGGATGGGCAGCGGTTTCCATTTCCACGGCGTTCGCCTGTCTCTGGGCGTTTTGGGGGAGCAACGAAAACTTCCATGAAGCGTGGTATTTCCCAGGCATCTGGCGGAATATCGCCCTGATGTTGGTTCAATACCTGTGAATCAGCAATTCGCGATCGAACGAGCAAAACGAGTACCTCAGGGGCTAAAGCCCCACGATTTCTATCGGCTTTTACGGCACGGCTGAAGCCGTGCCCTTAACACGACAGAGAAGCACGACAAAAAGCACAGCGAAGAAATCCGGGCGAAGAAGACGACAGAGAAGCACGACAAAAAGTACAGCGAAGAAATCCGGGCGGAGAAGACGACAGAGAAGCACGACAAACGGCACAGAGAAGAAATCCGGGCGAAGAAGACGACAGAGAAGCACGACAAAAAGCACAGCGAAGAAATCCGGGCGAAGAAGACGACAAAGAAGCACTGCGAAAGTGTTCTTAAGTTAAGGCGCGATTTTGGCTGAGGCTGGGAGATAGAGAGCAACACATGAAGATCACAGAAGTGCGCACGCGTGTCGTTCAATGGGAGGGCGAGACGGTTGCGCTGCCCCCGCATTTTTGCACCAACCCCATGGACCTGGTGGCGTTTGGCGATGCGTCTATGGGGAACTTTGCGTTCCATGGCTGGGTGGTGGTGGAGATCTTCACCGACACGGGGCTGGTGGGGCTGGGGAATGCGGCGCTTTCGCCGCTGGTGACGAAGACGCTGATCGATACGTATCTGAAGCCGCTGCTGATGGGGGCGGACCCGTGGGACACGGAGTATCTGTGGCAGCAGATGTACCGGCGGACGATCGCGTTCGGGCGCAAGGGCGTGGCCATGACGGCGATTTCGGCGGTGGACATTGCGCTGTGGGACCTGCTGGGCAAGGATGCGAAGCAGCCGGTGTACCGACTGCTGGGCGGGCGGACGAAGGAGCGGATTCCGGTGTATGCGAGCCGGCTGTACGCGATGCCGATTCCGGAACTGCGCGTGGAGGCGCAGAAGTACAAGGACGAAGGCTACACGGCGATGAAGCTGAGGTTCGGGTGGGGGCCGATCGACGGCGCCGCGGGAATGCAGAAGAATGTGGAGTTGATTCGCAATGTGCGCGAGGTGATTGGCTACGACATTGACCTGATGGCCGATGCGTACATGGGATGGACGCTGGATTATGCGAAGCGCATGCTGCCGCTGCTGGAGCCGTTCCAACTGCGCTGGCTGGAAGAGCCGGTGATTCCGGACGATACGCGCGGGTATAAAGAGCTGAAAAGCTATGGGCGGGTGCCGATTGCGGGCGGCGAGCACGAGTTTACGATCTTCGGATTCCGCGATTTGCTGGAGGCGAACGCGCTGGACTATATCCAGTTCGATACCAACCGGGTGGGCGGCATCAGCCAGGCGCGGAAGATCTCGGCGCTGGCCGAGTCGTTCCAGGTCCCGGTGGTGCCACATGCGGGGCAGATGCACAACTTCCACGTGGTGATGGCAAGCCTGAATTCGCCGATCGCGGAGTTCTTCCCCAAGGTGGATGTGGAGGTGGGCAACGAACTTTTCTGGTACATCTTCGATGGGGAGCCGACGCCGGTGGATGGGTATATCGACCTGGATGAGAAGAAGCCGGGGCTGGGACTGACGGTGAATGAAGAGTCGCTGAAGCGGTTCAAGATTATCGAGTAGGAAAGAGAAGCGCATGATTCATCTGGTGCAGATCGGCAACGGTGCGGAGCGGCGCGTGGCCATGGTCGAGGAGCCGCATCTTCGCTGCCTGGAAGAGGTATTCAGCGTGTATGAGCTGGTGCAGCGCTACACGCAGTCCGGCTCGAAGCTGAGCGAGCAGGTCTCAGCGCTGGCGAGCGGCGAGCTTCTCGATTATGACGCCGTCTATGCCGGGAGGTCGGAGTGGCGGCTGCTGGCGCCGATCGATGTGCCGGGGCAACCGTCGCGCGTGCTGGTGAGTGGGACCGGGCTGACGCATCTGGGCAGCGCGAGAGAGCGGCAGGCGATGCATCTGGGCGGGCCGGTGAAGATGGAAGAGGCGGTTACAGACAGCATGCGGATGTTTGAGTGGGGTGTGGAGGGCGGGCGGCCGGGTGAGGGTGCGATTGGAATTGCGCCGGAGTGGTTCTACAAGGGCGACGGCGCGGTGCTGCGCGGACCGTTCGAGGCGCTGGAGATTCCCGGCTATGCGGAGGATGGTGGCGAGGAGGCGGAGATTGTGGGGGTGTACGCGATCGATGATGAGGGCAATCCGTGCCGCATTGGGATGACGCAGGGGAATGAGTTTTCGGACCACAAGTTTGAAAAGCGGAACTATCTGAACCTAGCGGGGTCGAAGCTGCGGACGTGCAGCATTGGCCCGGAGCTGGTGATTGGGCCGGAGTTCGCGGATGTGCGGGGAGAGGCGCGGATTGAGCGCGGGGGCGAGACGGTTTGGCAGCGGAAGATCGCGAGCGGCGAAGAGAACATGTGCCACAGTTTGGCGAATATGGAGCACCATCATTTCAAGTTCGCGGGGCACCGGCAGCCGGGCGGCGTCCATGTCCATTTCTATGGGGCGGACGCTTTGTCGTGCGGCGATGGCGTGATCCTGCAGGATGGGGACATTGCGGAGGTGCGGTTTGAGGGATTTGGCCGCGCGCTGCGGAATGCGATTCGCGAGGAAGCGCGGCAGGCGGCGCCGGTGCGGGTGCGGGTTCTTAATTGATGGTTAAGGTTGACTCATGCAGTTTGGGACAGGAATCAGTGGAGACGGTATGGCGAAGCAATCGGTAGGGTTACTTGGGCTAGGGACGATGGGCGCGGGGATGGCGGCGAATCTGCTGAAGGCAGGATTCCCGCTGGCGGTGTACAACCGGAGCCGCGCAAAGGCGGAGGCGTTTGCCGCGCAAGGGGCACGGGTGGCGGAGACTCCAGCGGACGCGGCGCGCGGGGCGAACGTGGTGCTTTCGATGCTGGCGGACGATGCGGCATCGAGGGCGGTGTGGCTGGGGACGGATGGGGCTTCGGGAGCTTTGGCGGCGGCGGCTAACGGTGCGGTGCTGGTGGAGAGCAGCACGGTGACGCCAGCGTGGATTGCAGAGCTGGCGGAGGCGGCGCGGGCGCGGGGACTGACTTTGCTGGATGCGCCGGTGACGGGCAGCCGCGCGCAGGCGGCCGCGGGGCAGCTCTCGTTCCTGGTGGGCGGACCGCGCGAGGCGCTTGAGGCAGTGCGACCCGTGTTGGAGGCGATGAGCAAGGAGATTGTGCCGCTGGGGCCGGTGGGGAGCGGGGCGAAGCTGAAGCTGATCAACAACTTTCTATGCGGGGTGCAGATTGCGTCGCTGGCGGAAGGCATGGTGTGGCTGGAGCGCAGCGGGCTGGACCGGGAGCAGGCGCTCGAATTTCTGAAGAGCGGAGCGGGAGGGAGTCCGGTGCTGGCGAGCCTATCGGCGCGCATGGCCAGCCGGGACTACACGGTGAATTTTCTGCTGAAGCTGATGGCGAAGGACCTGCGATATGCCGGGGAAGCCGCGGCAGAGAGCGGCGTGGAACTGACGACGGCTGCGAACGCGCGTAGATTGTTCGAACAGGCGGTTGCGCTGGGATATGGCGACAAGGATATGTCGGCGGTGGTGGAGCCGCTGCGGGCTGCGCCGGGCGAGGCGCTGGAGTATGTTTGGCAGGGATATCCGATTGCGGGGAAGAAGTAGCAACAGGAAGGGTTGTGGTTACATGAGTATTCGCGTTTCAGCGGTAGTGGCTGCGTTTTGTATAGCGTGCGTGCCGGTGGCATTCGCTGCGTCGGGCGTGGAGAGGATCAGGAATGAGAAGGTGCTGGTGACGGAGGACACGCTGGCGCCGGGCGAGCAAGAGCCGGCCGATCGCCTGCCGAGCATGGTGGTGTACATGTCGGGAGGGATGGTGGAGGTGAAACCTGCCGGCGGAGTTGCGCGCGCGGAGACCGTCAAAGAAGGGGAAACCGTCTTCCAGGAAGCGCACGCGGGCACCTTGAGGAACGCGGGGGCTTCGGCGTTGCACTTTGTGCGCGTGGAGTTTCTGGGAGCGGGCAGCGCGGAGATGTGGGGGATGACCGGGCTGGCGCCGAACTACAAGATGCTGGTGGAGGACCGGTATGCGCGGGCATACGACATCAAGATTCCCGCGCAGACGTTTGAGCCGCAGCACACGCACCATGACCGCGTGGTGGTGTCGCTGTCGGGGGCGGAGCTGGAACATATTCTGCCGGACGGGACGAAGCAGCCGTCCACGCTGAAGACGGGTGAAGTGGTGTGGCGGCTGGGCGCGACGCACATCGGACACAACCTTGGGCATACGGACCTGTGGGTGATCGCGATTGAGCCGAAGTAGAGATGGGGAAGGAACGCCGGTGCATAGGTGTCTGAAACCGGTTGCGGCGGCGGCGTTGCTGCTGATGGTTGCGGCGACGATGCGGGGACAGACCGCGGCGGCGGGCCGGGGGGTGCAGGTGTTCAGCGTGGTGGATTTTGGCGCGAAGGATGACGGTTCCGCGCTTGCCACCGAGGCATTCCGTAGCGCGATCAAGGCGGCAAAGGCGGCGGGAGGAGGGACGATTTACGTGCCGCCGGGCAAATACATCTCCGGCCCGATCGATTTGTTCAGCAACATGACGCTGGAGGTCGATGCGGGAGCGACGATTGCGTTTCCGGTAGCTGCAATTCCGTTTGAGAAGACGAGGTACCTGGGCGTGGAGGCGCTGGCGCCGATGGCCTTGGTCGGCGGGCGCAACGTGGAAAATGTAACCGTTACCGGTCGCGGCACACTGACGACGGAAGATTACGACGCGTGGGGAAAAGCGTACGGGCCGGCGCCGGTGATTCCGGACAAGAGCGAGAATGCGAATGGGCCGCATTGGAACCATCTGCTGAAGGCGCTGGAAGCGGGGCAGGCGGTGACTGAGGCGGATTATCGGGCGGCTGCGCCAGAGCTGCGGCCATCGTTTGTGTACTTCGCGAACGCAAAGAATGTGCTGGTGGAGAACGTGCGCATCGTCGGTGCGCCTGGGTTTGTTGTGCACCTGCTATATGCGGAGAATGCGACGGTGCGCAATGTGACGATCGAGGCGTATCCGGGGCCGCACGCCAACGGGATTGTGGTGGATTCGAGCCGCTTTGTGCGGATTGCGGACGACTATATCGATACAGGCGATGACGGTATTGTGATCAAGGCGGGCAAGGATGCGGATGGGTTGCGGGTGAATCATCCCAGCGAGGATGTGACGGTCACGAACTGCACGGTGCACCATGCGCATGGCGCGGTGACGATTGGCAGCGAGACGTCGGGGAGCATCCGCAATGTTGTGGCGAGCAACATTACCGCGGTCGATACGGAGAACGGCATCCGTATCAAGAGCCGGCGCGGGCGCGGAGGGGTGGTTGAGGATGTGCGCTTCGACAACTGGACGATGGAGAACGTCGGCACGGGAATCGTGGTGACCAGCTACTACGTGATGGGCGGCGAGGGAGCAACGGCGGAAGAGCCGGCCTCCGCACGCACGCCGGAGTTCCGGAACATCGCTATCAGCAATGTGACGATCCACAATGCGAAGGCGGCAGTGGACATCGAAGGGCTCCCGGAGATGCGGATTGAGGGATTGCGCCTGACGGACGTGGTTGCGTCGGGGAAGACGGGGTTGCTGGCGACGTACACCGATGGGCTCGAGTTGCACCATGTGCAGATGAGCGCGGGGAGCGGTGCGGACTTCACGATCGAGAACGCGTCGAACCTGCTGCTGGAGGATGTGTCGAGCGCGAAGCCGACTGCGAGCGCGCCGGTGGTGCGGCTTACAAAGAGTCCAGGGGCGATTCTGCGGGACAGCCGCGTTTTACCGGGAACAGGCGTGTTTCTTTCGACCGGCGAGGGGGAGATGAAGTCAGTCGTTCTTTCGAACAAAGCGTTGGGAGACGCCAGGAAGGCGTCGGAAGAACGCTGAACGAGATGCAGACTGCGCAGATTCTTGACGATAAGGGCCATACCTCCTACCATTGCATCGCGAAAACGTGCGCGCATTTGACGCGGTCACAGCAACCAAATTGAATGGTTGTGAAGGAACTACACTGAACGTGTGGCAGGAGCAGAGGAGTCTATGGCAAAGCTGGGATTTTTGGGACTGGGCATTATGGGTGGGCCGATGGCCCGCAATCTTATTCGCGCCGGGCACGATGTGGCGCTGTGGTCGCACTCGGGAAGCAAGGCGGAGGCACTGGCGAAGGAGGGCGGAACTTTCTGCAAGACGCCGGCGGAAGTTGCCAAGCGGAGCGAGTGCGTATTTCTGTGCGTGGGCAACACCAAGATGTCGACCGAGGCGATCCTGGGGCCGGAGGGTTTGGCGAGCGGACGCTCGGGAGCGCTGACGATTGTGGATTGCAGCACGGTGTCGCCTTCGGAGAGCCGAAGGGTCTCGGCGGAGCTGGCGAAACAGGGCATCGATTTTCTGGATGCGCCGTGTTCGGGATCGAAGGCGGGCGCGGAGGGAGCGTCGCTGACGTTCATGGTCGGCGGCGATACCAAGGTCTTCGAACGGGTGAAGCCGTACATCGAGGCGATGGGCAAGCAGCTTTATTACTGCGGTTCGGCGGGCATGGGGCTGCAGGCCAAGCTCTCGCAGAACATGATCCTGGGCAACCTGCTGCAGGCGTTCAACGAGAGCTTTGTGCTGTCGACCAAGGCAGGCGTGCCGCCGCAGTTGATGCTGGACATCATCAACAACAGCGCGGCGAAGTCGGGGATGGTGGCCTTGAAGGCGCCGGCGGTGTTCGCGCGCAACTTCACGCCTAACTTCAGCGTGAAGTGGCTGGAGAAGGACATGGCGCTGATGCTGGAATCGGCTGCGGAGCAAAATGTGCCTGCTCCGGTTACAGCTTTGTCGCGGCAGATGCTGCGCGCAGCGATTGCGGAAGGCTACGGCGACGAGGACATCTGCGGCTCCATCCGGGTGCTGGAGAAGCTGGCCGGTTGCGAGGTGGTGGCGAAGCCTGAAGGCGCGTCATCCTGAGGGGGTAGCCAACCGATGCGACCGATCGCAAGCAAGCTGGCCCGGGGTATGGCTTCCCTTCTAGTGTGGGGATGGCCCGGATGGATGGTCGCACAGGCCCCTGCGGGCGCAGGCAAGGCCGTCTTCAACATCCTGGATTACGGTGCGGCCAGGGATGGCTCGGCGAGCTCCACCGAGGCGTTTCGCAAGGCCATCGCGGCGGCGCAGAGAGTGGGCGGCGGCACCGTCTATGTGCCGGCGGGAAATTACACGACCGGGCCGATCCAGATGGTGAGCAACCTGACGCTCGACTTCGACGCGGGAGCGATCGTGCGCTTTCCCGCGACGGTGCTTCCGTTGACTCCGGGGCGGCAGCAGGGCATCGAGACGCCCACGCCGATTCCGCTGATCGGAGGGCACGATCTGGAGAATGTAACTGTAATGGGTCGGGGGGTGCTGACGACCAGCAACCTGGACTGGATGCGGTTGCATGCTCGCGCGCTGCGGTCGGTGGCCGACGCTGGGAGCGCCAACGGGGCGAACTGGGAGCGGTTGCTCAAGGACCTGGAGGCGCAGAAACCGATCTCCGAGGAGGAGTACCACGCGGCGGCGTCGGAGCTGCGGCCATCGTTTGTGCGCTTCATGAACAGCAAGAACATTCGCATCGACGGGCTGCGGTTCATCGGGTCGTCGATGTGGACGGTGCATCTGCTGTACAGCGAAAACGCGGTGGTGGAGAACCTGGTGATCGAGACCTATCCGGGAGTCCATGGCGATGGGATTGTGATCGATTCGAGCCGGTTCGTGAAGCTGGAGAACGACTATATCGATGCCGGCGACGACGGGCTGGTAATCAAGTCGGGCAAGGACCGCGACGGGTTGCGGGTGAACCGGCCGACGGAGAACGTGACGATCACGAACTGCACGGTGCATCATGCGCAGTCGGCGCTGGCGATTGGCAGCGAGACGTCGGGCGGCGTGCGCAATGTGGTGGCGAGCAATATCACGGTGAAGGATACGGTGAATGGGATTCACATCAAGAGCCGGCGCGGGCGGGGCGGCGTGGTGGAAGACATTCGCTTCGACAACTGGACGATGGAAAATGTCGGCCAGGCGATTTCGATTTCGGATGCGGGCTACCAGATGGAGGGTGAGGCGCCGGACCCGGGCGCGGGAGCGGCGACCAATCGAACGCCGGTGTTCCGGAATATCGCGGTGAGCCACGTGACCATCGATGGAGCGCAGGGGCTGATCGACGTGAGCGGGATTGAGGAGATGCCGGCGACGGGCGTGCGGATCAGCGATGTGGTGGGGACTGGCCGGCGCGGCATGACCGGTTCGTACACGGATGATCTTGAGCTGCACAATGTGCAACTGAACGTGGAGGCGGGGCCGGCGTTCCAGATGACGCACTCGACGAATCTGGTGCTGGACGATGTGAGCACGCGCAAGCCGATTGCGGGAACGCCGGCGATCCGGCTGGAAGAGACGCCGGGAGCGGTGGTGCGGAATAGCAGAGCCTATCCAGGGACGGGAGTTTTCCTCTCCGCGCCGGAGGGCGAACTGAAGGACGTGGCGTTCGAGGGGAACGTGATGGCGAATGCGGAGACGCCGACTGCGGCAGGAGCGCGGGTGAACGGACGCTCCGGGCCGGCGAGACCAAGGGAGGCTTGCCTGGCGCAGTTCGATGTGGACACGAAACATCCAACGGAGGTTGGCGATGAGGCGGTGGTGTGCCTGAACACCATCGCAGCAGACCTGAAGCGGGGCCGGACTACAACGCTGGCGCTGATCGGGAACAGCGGGGTGACCCAGGTCGCGGGCAGAAAGGCTGGAACCACTGAAGCGGATGCATTGCAGCGTGCGCGCAACAGCAGGGATTATCTGGTGAAACAGGGAATTGAGCCGGGGCGGATACAGGTGTATGTGGGCGATCCGAAGACGGATGGGCCCGAGGACATCGACAGGATTGAAGCACAGATGGTTGCGGGGACCGTGGCGGAGGGCAATGTGGAGACGATCCTGATCCCGGCGGGCGCGGCGATGAAGTATGGGGGCTTGACCGAGGTGAAGTAGAGCGGAATCGGCGTTGGATGCGGAGCCGGCAGCGCAGATGCAGGAGAAAGGGATGGAAGCGATGACAAGCAGACGCAAGCTGGAAGTGTTGGCTGCGGTTCTTACGATTGCAACCGGGTTGTGCGCACAGGAGACGCGCAGGGTGGTCCCGAACCCCTCGCCGAACCCGAAGGACGACAGCAAGCCCAACAGCAGCGCGGTTCCGGACGCCTATGCATTGGTGGGCCACTTCGACAGGATTGTGGTGATCCGGCTGAAGTACAAGGCGAACCTGCTGGAGGGAATGAAGAAGATCGTGAAAGAGCAGCACATTCAGAATGGCGTGATTCTCTCCGCGGTGGGATCGCTGCGCGGCTACGAGATCCACACTGTTTCCAATCGCGACATGCCCAGCGAGGACACCTTTGTGAAGAATCCGACGCAGCCGGCGGACCTGGTCGGCATGAACGGATATGTGATCAATGGCCGCATCCACGCGCATATGACGATCGCAACGCCGGACCGGGTGATTGCCGGGCACGTAGAGGAGGGGAACGAGGTGTTTACCTTCGCGATCGTCACGATCGGCGTAATGAACGGCACGAACCTGGACAAGGTTGACGACAAGACCTACCGCTGAGGAGCCAAGGTGGGGAGTGCGAGGCTGGATGGCGGAAGGCGAGCAAATCAAGGTGAAAATGTCGGGCAGGGAGTGGACGATCGTCCTGCTGCTGGTGGCCTCGGTGGTCATCAACTACATCGATCGCAGCAATCTTTCGCTGGCCGTGCCGCTGATCCAGCGGCAGTTTTCGCTGACGCCGGTGCAGCTTGGGGCGTTGCTGTCGGCTTTCTTCTGGACGTACGCGCTGATGCAGCTCTTTGGGATTGCGGGCTGGCTCTCGGACCGTTTTCCGGTGGGCTGGGTGATGGTTGGAGGCTACCTGTTGTGGTCGGGCGCTACGATGGCCACGGGACTGGTCGCGAGTTTCTCGACCCTCTATGCGGCGCGGCTGCTGCTGGGTGTGGGCGAGTCGGTGGCGTACCCCTGCTACTCGCGGGTGTTTGCCGCGCTTCCGCAGGAGCATCGCGGACGAGCGAACTCGTTGATCGATGTGGGGACGAAGCTGGGGCCGGCGATCGGCGCGTTTGTTGGAGGCATGCTGCTGGTGCACCTGGGATGGCGGATGCTCTTCATGGTGCTGGGAGCGGGGGGACTGCTGTGGCTGCTTCCGTGGATCAAGCTGATGCCGCGGGTCGAGCGCAGAGTGGAGGCGGAGAGCGCGGCGGCGCTGCCATCGATTGCGAAGCTGCTGCGGATGAAGTGCGCGTGGGGGGCCTTCTTCGGCCATTTCTGCGGGAACTACTTCTTCTATTTCCTGCTGGCATGGCTGCCCAACTACCTGGTAGTCGAGGAGAAGATGGCGATCGGCTCGATGTCGAGGCTGACCTCCGTAGTGTTCCTGCTGATTGCGACGGTGACGCTGGCGACCGGATGGACCACGGACCGGTTGATTTGGGCGGGGTCGTCTGCAACGCGGGTTCGGCGGGCGGCGGTGGTGGGCGGACTGGGCGTGGCCTCGAGCTTTCTATTGCTCCAATTCGTGCACAACGGACCTCTCTCCCTCGCCATCCTCGCGGTGGGGTGCGCTGGGTATGGGGCGTTTGCGTCGAACCACTGGGCGATTACGCAGACGCTGGCCGGGCCGACCATGGCGGGGCGATGGAGCAGCTTGCAGAATGGCGTGGCGAACCTTTCCGGGATTGTGGCTCCCTGGGTTGCCGGGCATATTGTGCAGAGCAACGGCAGCGCGCGCCTGGCGTTTGCGATTGCCGGAGCGGTCGCACTGGTTGGTGCATGTTTGTGGGGATTTCTGGTGCGGCGCGTGGAGCCGGTGGATTGGGGCGAACCAACCTACGTTGTGGAGAGTCTCTGATTTCGCTATAGCTTGAGCTTTTGGTGACGGAAGGGGAGCGCGTTGGTTCCGGTGTAATCGCGAACGATGTGGCCGGAGCCGATGAGGCGGTATTTGTAGGTGACGATGCCGTCGAGCCCGACCGGGCCGCGCGCATGCAGCTTGCTGGTGCTGATGCCTACCTCGGCGCCGAAGCCGTAGCGGAAGCCATCGGAGAATCGGGTTGAGCAATTGTGGAGGACGTTCGCGGAATCCACCTCGGCGAGGAAGCGCGCGGCAGCGGCGGCGTCCTGGGTGAGGATGGCGTCGGTGTGGTGGGAGCCGTATCGTTCGATGTGGTCGAGCGCGTCGTCGAGCGAGTCGACGATGCGAATGGCGAGGACGAGATCGGAGTACTCGGTGTGCCACTCCGAGTCGGAGACGGGGTCGATTGCGGAGGAGGGCAGGAGGGACCGGGTGCGGGCGTCGCCGCGAATCTTTACGGAGTTTTCTTCGAGGGCGCGGACGAGCGAAGGCAGCAGGGCGGGCGCGATGGCAGCGTGGATGAGCACGGTCTCGACCGCATTGCAGACGGCGGGATATTGGGTTTTGCTGTCGACGACGATGCGGTTGACGATGGCGGGATCGGCGGCCCGATCGATGAAGATGTGGCAGACGCCGTCCGCGTGGCCGAGCACGGGGATGAGGGTGTTGCGCTGGATGTGCTGCACGAGGGCGTTCGATCCGCGGGGAATGACCAGGTCGATCAACTGGTTCATGGAGAGCAGGGCCTGGACGGACTCGCGGCCATAGACACCGCAAACGGCGTCGGCGGGGACGTGGCCGTGATGCTGGAGGGCGGTGTGGATCACGCCGAGGATGGCGCGCATGGTGTGCTCCACCTCGTGGCCGCCCTTCAGGATGACGGCGTTGCCGGACTTGATGGCGAGCGCGCCGATCTGGGTGATGGCATCGGGGCGCGCCTCGAAGATGACGGCAAGGACGCCAAGCGGCACGGTGATTTTTTCCAGCGTGAGTCCGTCGGCAAGCAGGGTGCGTTCGAGAATACGGCCGGAGGGGTCGGGCAACCGGCGGACCGCGCGCACGCCTTCGACCATGACGCGAAGCTTGTCCGCGGAGAGCAACAGACGTTGAAAGAGGGCCTGCGAAAGCTCTCCGGTGCGGACGAGTGGCCCGGCAGCGGCGACATCCGCGGCATTGGCAGCGAGGATGGCTGCGGCGTTCGCTTCCAGTGCAGAGGCGATCGACTCCAACGCTTCGTCTTTCGCAGTGGTGGGCAGAGTGGAAAGCAGGCGGCTGGCGGCTTTGGCGCTGCGCGCTATCTCGATCACCGGTGTGTCGGCAACTGTAGCTGCGGCGGCGGTGTTCATGGGTGGACCTTTGCAGGCTGTAAATGGGGATGGGGATGGAAGACGGTGCCAATGGATTCGCCCGCGACCACGCGCTCGACAACGCCGGGAATTCGCCCGTTGGCGATGACGGTGATTTTGCCGGCTTCGGCGACAATGCGGGCGGCCTCAATCTTGGTGGACATGCCACCGCGTCCGCGGCCTTTCGAGATCCGCGCGAAGGCCGCGAGTTCAGGGGTGATCTCCGCGACCTCGGAGACGAATTCGGCTCCGTCGTCGTGGGGATGGCTGGTGTAGAGGCCATCGACGTCGGAGAGCAGGACGAGCAGGTCCGCATCGATCTTGGTCATCACCAGCGCGGACAGCTTGTCGTTGTCGCCGAAGACGCGATGGCGCCCCACGGTGTTGCTGGGGCGATCGAGTTCGAGGGTGGAGACGGTATCGTTCTCGTTGATGATGGGGACAACGCCGAGCTTCAGCAGCGTGTCGAGGGTTGCGCGCAGGTTGGAGTAGCGCTCAGGATTGAGGAAGTCATCTTCGGTGAGCAAGACCTGGGCGGTGGTGATATTGAAGTGGCGGAAGGCATCGCGATACATCGACATGAGGCGGCCCTGGCCCACGGCCGCGCAGGCCTGCTTGAGCGCGAGCTCTCGAGGAGACTTGTCCAGGCGCAGCGACTTGGCCCCAAGGCCGATGGCGCCGGAGCTGACGATGAGCACCTGGCGGCCGGAGCGGAGCACGTTGACGGCCGACTCGACGATTCCGTAGACGAGGCCGATGGCGGGTGCGCCGTCGTCGCGCATGATGACGTTGGTTCCCATTTTGATGACGATTCGCTGCGCGGCGGCGACACGCTGGCGCACCGTCGCTTCCAGTGCTTCTGCCGATCGGCTCATAACCACTTAAGGGTATCAGGAATGAATTCGATGCCGCTGTTTTTAGGCCGAATTGGGCCGTTGACCGCGTGCGGCCTGCGTCTATAGAGTCGGATACGGCGAGAATGGATGGGCCGCACATGATGAGATTTGTTCCAGCGCCGGTGTGGACGTTTGCAGTGTTCGCGATGCTCGTTGCGGGGGGACCGACGGCGCGAGCGCAAGCTGATGGTCCGCCCCAGCCGAGTGCGACGGCGAATAAGCCTGCCGATGCCCGGCGATTTGGGCAATGGCGGAAGCAGATCGAGCAGGCGCTGTTTATCCCGGACCCGCTCCCGGCCATTGATGCGCACAGCTATGGGAGCTTCTCGCCGGTGGCGGGGGTGGTGGCGGAACGGGTGACGTATGCGACGACCTATGGGATGCGGGTGCCGGCGATTGTGTACCGGCCGGCGAAGGCAAGCGGGCGGCTGCCGGGACTGGTGGTGGTGAATGGCCACAGCGGCGACAAGACCTCCTGGTACGCCTATTACACGGGCATTCTCTATGCGCGCGCCGGAGCCGTGGTGGTGACTTACGATCCGGTGGGCGAGGACGAACGGAACAGCGGTCGCAAATCGGATGCCAGGGCGCACGACACGTTTGTTCCTGGTGCGCAGATGCCGGAGCGCATGGGCGGACAGATGGTGGGCGACGTGATGCAGGCGGTCGGGTATCTGGCCCAGCGTGCGGATGTCGACGGGAGGCGGATTGCGGTCGCCGGTTATTCGATGGGCTCGTTCCATGCCGCGATCGCCGCCGCGCTCGATCCACGGATTCACGCACTGGTGCTCTCGGGCGGCGGCAATCTGGACGGCGCGGGAGGCTATTGGGAGTCGAGCTCGAAGGTGATGTGCCAGGCTGGTCCGTACAAGGCGCTCAGCTTCCTGGGCGATCGCGGCGCGGTCCTGTACGCGCTGAACCAGCAGCGCGGCGCGACCTTCATCATCAATGGAACGGCCGATCCGCTGGTGCTTTCGAAGAACACGCTGGAGCCGTTTTTCGAGGACCTGCGCGAGCGTACGGCAGCGATCGGCGGTACGCGGGCTGGGCTGTTCGAGACGTTCTGGATTCCGGGCGCCGGGCATCGGCCGAACTTTGTTACCAGGCCGGCGGCACTGTGGCTGGAGAGCCAGTTGCACTTTCCCAACTGGACCGAGGCTCAAATTCGCGCCATGGGCGAAGTCCACATCAGCGAGTGGGCGGCGCAGACCGGCGCGCACATTGGCAGCTCCTTTGCGAATGAGGCGTCCGAGGGCGGGGTGCGGGCGCTCGATGCGGGCGTGCCCAACCTGGCGCGGGAGGTGTTGCAGGCGGTTCCCGCTGAAGAATGGGAGCAGCACAAGGGCGACTTGGTGTGGGAGTCGTGGGTGGAACGCGCACGGGCGGCGTCGCTACGGAGCGCGGGGGATTCTGCAGGGGCGGAGCACCCGGTCTCCGCGCGCTAGGGCCACTGCAGGGACGGGTCTTAGCGCGCTAAAGCCGCTTAAGGCGGGTCTCAGCCCGCTAAAGCCTCGCCGGCGGCATCCAAACCGAGCGCTTTCATAATCTGTGAGGTTTTAGTTGGAATTTTTACGAGGGACAGGAGTAGAGTGTTTTGACCGGGTTTGGTGCGCCCGAGATTTCGCGATTCGAAACCACGAAATCATCCGTGGAACCGGGAATCGGCGGTATCCAACTCCGGCGAACGAAGAACTGCAAGGCAACGACACAAGCGTTTCTCCAAGGCTAAGGTTGTGCTGGGTTTGCAACCCCCCGTGCTGCGTGAGTGCATCCATCGCTAACGGGTGCGGCCAGACCTCATAGATCGATCTTTACGTTTCAAAAAAAGGGCCCTGAAGAGGTGTTCAGCGATGAAATCTTCTCTTCGTGCGTTGGTTGCCGTTGCAGGCGCCTTTGCAGGTCTGTTCTGCGCCTGCATAACCCCAGGCGGCCAAATCTACGCGGCACCCATATCGGACCGGCCGGATGCCGTGTCTGCCGGGGCTGGCGCGCCGGCATTGGCAGCGGCCGAACGGGTTGCGATTCCGGGGCCACTGCGATCTTTTTTGCGCATGGCGGGCATCAGCCAGGAGGTGCCCCTGGATGAGGTACTGCCGCTGCTGGCCCGCAACACCTACCTGCTCGGCTATGACGAAAGCACGCAAACCGAATTTTTGCGGTTAGTGAACCGATACCTGCATCAGGCGAGGGAGTTGCAAATCCTTGCCGGCGCGAACGGCACGATTCATGTTGCCAACTGCAAGGATGCGGGCACACTGCTGAAGGTGCTGGGCTACCGGCTGCGGCAGGGCTGCGGAGAGAAGGATGCCCTTCTGGAGACCGCAAATCCGACGCGGGCGTTTCTGACGATCGATTCCGGCTTCCCGCTGATCGAACTGGAAGAGGCGCTCGAGAACAACACGCCATTTGACTATCCGTATCCGAGCGCATGGATTCCCGTGCTGTTCAAGCAGAACGACTGGCTGGCCCTGGGCAGCAGCGAAAAGGTGGGCTTCGGAAGCGTGGTGGATATTCTGGCGAATGATCGGGGCATCGCGCGTCTTTACTTTGCGCTGGCCAAAGAAGATGCAGAGACCAGTGTTGCGTTGGACCAATCTGCCGGGCTGAGAAAGCTGCTTCCCTATGCGGCGACGCTTGATTTTTACGGAAGCCAGATAAGTATTCGTTCCGGACACGTGGCGGTGCCGGGAGGCGCGACCGCCGAGCCAAGCTGGAAAGAGTTGGCCGGAGCGAGCCCGGACTCCCCCCGGAGAGTTCGTCACTCACCTGCTGGCGAAGGATAATGGCTGGCTGGCCGCGTACTTTGATGCCATGTCGCGCACCAGCCAGGCGCAACTGGATCGCCTGACTGAACCTCAGCGTTTGAAAGGTCTTTACGAGGCTTATCGATCGCCGGGCGATGATTTTCCCGCGGCGAGGGGGGTGCTGCCTCAAGGGGCCGGCCTGGTGGTCCTGCTGAGCCGCCTGCACTGGGAGCCCTCCGGCGAGATTGCGGTCCCGGGCGGTCTGGACGTTTGGAACCAGATTCTGCGTCAGGCTGCGGATTCCAAGTCGGCCCGTAGGTGGGCAAGGCGTATTCGCAGCTCGGACCATCCGGAGGAGTTGCTGGATGCGATGGCCTCCCTGGCGCGAACGGAAACCGACAGCGGACCTCTCCAGGTCTACTTGACGCTGAGCGCGATGGACAGCGCCCGGCCGGCGGAAAAACGCCTGTCCGCCGAGACGGTCCGCCTGTTGGCCGGCCGGTATGCGCAGCTGAGCAGCTGGTATCTGGTATTTGCCGAGTTTCCGAGTCTGAGCGACGAGTCCATCCTGCGCTTTGTCACGGTGGCGGACGCAATCGACAAGATTCCGGATCAGGCCCTGCGGGGAAACGCAATGGGCGCGTTTCAGGCCAATATCGGACTGTGGCAGATCCTGGCCCGCCAGGGCGAGATTGCGAACCCAGAACTGGATTCATCATGGCAAAACACGATTCAGCCTTTTGCCAGGATCCCATCGTCTGTACAACTGCTTGACGCCGCCCGAACGTCACTGGGCGCGATGATGCAGGCAGCAACGGGCAAGGCGGACATCTCGCAGGATGCGTTGGTCGAACTGCTTGCGGGCCCGCAGCAGGAGAGCCCGGACGGGCAACAAGTGCGCACGGCCCTGGCGGGGAGGATCCGATCGGTGCTGAACGACCAGCGCCTGGTTTCGCTGGATACTCTCTTCGACCTGAGCGATGGCCTGTCCGAGATGGCGCATGGAAAACCCGCGAACGACCGGTTGCTGTCCCTGGCAGAGGAACTCCGCACTTCGAGTTGCCGCGGCAGATTTTCAGCAAGAGCGAGAAGGTGGAGTGGGCGCCACGAGCGAATACGGGCCATCACGCGGAGTTGCAGGCAAAGACAGACCTGACGAAGGCGATCAAGGAGCGGGCTTCGCGCGCACAACTGGAAGCCGCCCGGGGCCAACTGGCTCCCTTGCTGAGGGACGCGCTGGTGGGGCTGAATTATGCGTACTACGAGCCGCCCAACGCCCAGATACTGCACATCAATCCGCTGTTCGTCCGCTCGCATGACTTTCTGGGAATAACGCTGGGAACGGAGCCGGCTTCGAAGCCGTAGAGGAGTTGAGGCAGGCGATATCTGCTGCGTGGCCATGGGGAGCGGACGCTGGTTGGGCGCTGCGGCGGCGGGCTTCGAAAGATATTGGTGTCCGGTAAAACTATATCCATCAATAATTTGCGGCTGCACTGCACTGAAATCGCAGCATTCTGCATTTGAATCTGCGGGAGCTTTAGGCGAATATTAGGCGAAGATTATGCCGTCCGCCTTCGCATTGCGCTCCCAGATCGAAGCTGCCCTCGCCGAGAGAATTCCGGCTGCGCTGACACCTGCGACCAGAATCGCCCGGGAGGTGGTGCCGACCGGCATTGAGACGGTGGATGCGGTGCTGCAGGGCGGCTTGCCGGTGGGTACGCTGACGGAGATGATCGGCGCCGAATGTTCCGGACGCACCGCGCTGGCGCTCTCCTTGGTTGCGCGGTTGACGCGAGCGGAAAAGGTTTGTGCGTGGGTGGATGTGTCGGATGCGCTGAGCCCTGAATCGGCCGCGGCGTGTGGGGTGGACCTGGTGCGGCTGCTGTGGGTGCGGTGTGGGGTAGCGCGGCCGGTTTTCGAACAGGAAGATCCGAGGGAAGGCGGTTTCTCGCTGCCCAAGAAATATTTTGTGCCAAAGCCAGCGATCAAGGGACTTCATGGTGGAGGAATGGGCTCGCATCCGCGGGGCGAGGCCAAAGGGATGGACACGGCAGTAAGCGGCTTGCTGCGGGCTGAGGCTATCTCGGCGCGATGCGCAGAGCCGCAGCGGAGAGTGCAAACGGAGCGTGAGGTCTTCGAGCCTGCGCCTGCACGGAATTTTGCTTTGGGGCAGCGGGCCGGCTACGGGAGCGCGGCGGGAAGGCCGTGGGGGCGCATCGAGCAGGCGCTGAAGGTGACCGATCTGCTGCTGCAGGCGGGCGGATTTGGAGCGATTGTGCTGGACATGGGCAGCATGGCCCCGGAACACGTTTCGCGGATACCGCTGGCGACGTGGTTTCGCTATCGGGCCGGCGCGGAGCGGACGCGGGCCAGCGTTGTTCTGCTGACGCAATATCCGTGCGCGAAGAGCAGTGCGGGGCTGGTGCTGCGCCTGGAGGGTGGCGCTGTGGCGACGCAGGGAGCGGCGGTGTTGGCGGGATTTGAGCGCCGGATGGAGGTATCGCGCCAGCGATTCGCGCAGGTGACGGAGAAGGTGATCCCGATGCGCAAACCGCCGCAGCGAGTTGGAGTCGCAACGTGGCGCAGCGGGATGACATGGGCGGGATGCAGATGAACGGGCAGGCGCTGGGAGTGCGGGGAGGGCTCTATGCGTGCGTGTATGCGAGGGAGTTTCCTGCGCAGGCGATGCTGCGGCTAAGGCCGGAGATACGCGAAAAGGCAGTGGTCGTGATCCACCCCAGCAATCAAAGATTGCCGGGGACCCCGGTGATGGAAAGCGAGGCGCCGCTGGAGGAGGTGTGCTCGCTGAATGCGCGGGCGCGGAGGATGGGGGTTGCGCGCGGGATGACGCGGGTCGAGGTCGACACATTCGATTCGGTCGCAGTGCTGCGGCGTTCGACTGCGGAAGAAGCTGCAGCGAGAACGGCGCTGCTGGAGTGCGCGGGCACATTTTCTCCGCGCGTGGAGGAGCGGAGCGATCGCGGTGCGTTTGTTTGCGCGATCGACGTTGCAGGGACGGAGAAACTGTTTGGTCCGCCGCAGGCGCTGGCGGAGAGCTTGCTGGGTCGCGTGCGGGCGCTTGGCGTGGCGGCGTCGGTGGCGGTGAGCAGTAACTTCGATGCGGCGATTTGTTACGCGCGTGGGGGTAATATGCAGCGCGCGGTCATTCCCGAAGGGATTGAAAGTATCGCGCTGGCTCCGCTGCCGGTTGCGGTGCTCGATCTTTCGGCTGAGCATGCCGAGCTTTTTTCGCTGTGGGGGATTCGCACGCTGGGGGCGTTGGCGGCGCTGCCGGAGAAGGAACTGATCGCGCGGTTGGGGCAGGAAGGAAAACGGCCGCGGCAGTTGGCGCGGGGAGAGTTCCCGCATCTATTTGTGCCATTGGAGCCGGAGTTCTGCCTGGAAGAGCGCATGGAACTGGATGCGCCGGTGGAGGTGCTGGAGTCGCTGCTCTTCGTGATTGGCGTGATGCTGGAACAACTGGTGGTGCGGGCGACGGCGCGGGTTCTGGCGCTGGCTTCGGTGTGCGTGGAGTTGAAGCTGGAGGGCGGGGGGACGTATACGCGCACGGTGCGGCCGGCATTGCCAAGCAATGACCGGAAGATGTGGTTGAAGCTGCTGCATCTCGATCAGGAAGCGCATCCGCCGGGAGCAGCGGTGCTGGGGATTGCGCTGACGGCGGAGCCGGGGAGTACGAGCAAGGTGCAGATGGGGCTGTTCTCGCCGCAGCTTCCGGAGCCGATGCGGCTGGATGTGACGCTGGCGCGGATCAAGGCGATTGTGGGCGAGGAGTGCGTGGGCCGCGCAGTGCTTGCGGATACGCACCGGCCGGATAGCTTTCGCATGCAGAAGTTTTCGGTTTCGTCCGGACTGGTTTTGAATGCGAATGGGGATGCGCCGGATCGATCGATTGCGGCGGTGCGGCAGCTTCGGCCTGCGGAGAGGGTTGCGGTGATATTGCGGGGGCAGCAGCCGTCGGCATTCACATTTCGTGAGCGGCGATACGAGGTCGAGCGCGCCTATGGGCCGTGGCTCGCCTGCGGCGATTGGTGGAACCCGTCGCTGTGGGGTGTGGAGCAGTGGGACCTGATTGCGCGGCCCAGTGACGGAGGGCTGCTGTGCTGCAGTGTGGTGCGCGATCCGATGCAGCATGGGTGGTCGATGGCGGCGCTGTATGACTGAAGCAGGTTCGAGGTTCAAGGTTCGAGGTTCGAGGGAAAAGCGACAACAAATACAACAGCAGATTCCCTTCGGGAATGACAACAAAGAGTGCGTATGAGTGGGTATGTGGAGCTGCATGCGGCGAGCGCGTTCAGTTTTCTGGAGGGCGCGTCGCAGCCGGAAGCGCTGATCGAGCGGGCGGCCGAGTTGGAGATGCCGGCGATGGCGCTGCTCGACCGCAATGGCGTCTATGGGGCTGCGCGATTTCACACGAGTGCGAAGCGGAATAGTGTGCGCGCGCATGTCGGCGCGGAGATTGCGGTCGAGAGTTTCGGTGCACGGCTTACGCCTCCCGCATGGCTTCCGCATCAATGCCTCAGGGAACCGGCGCGGCTGCCGTTGCTGTGCGAATCGCGTACCGGCTACCAGAATCTTTGCCAGTCGATCACCCAGTTCAAGATGCGCGAGAAGATGAAATGCGAGGGCGCGGCGACGTGGGAGGATGTGCAGCAGTACTCGGCTGGGCTGGTGTGTTTGACGGGAGGAGAAGAAGGGCCACTGGCGGCGGCGCTGGCGAGGGGTGGTGAGGAAGCAGGGCGCGAAGTTGTGCGGCGACTGGTGGAAAGTTTTGGCAGAGACAACGTCTATGTTGAAGTGCAGCGTCATCGCGAACGCGAGGAGGAGTGGCGCAACCAGGCGGCATTGCGAATTGCGCGGGCGCTGAATCTGCCGGTGCTGGCGACCAATGGCGCGCGCTATGCGACGGCGTATGAGCGGGAGGTGCTCGATCTGTTTACCGCGGTGCGCCACCACACCGATCTCGACCACGCCGGGCGGCTGCTGACGCTGAACGATCAACGGCATCTGAGAACGGCCCGAGAGATGGCGGGACTATTTTGCGATGTTCCGGGCGCGGTCGAGAACACATTGGAGCTGTCGTCGCGCTTGCGGTTTGAACTGGACGATCTGGGTTACGAATTTCCGCGTTATCCGGTGCCCGACGGTGAGACAATGGACAGCTTTCTGCGCAAGCGGGTCGCGGAAGGAGTGATGCGGCGGTACGGGGGGAAGAATGATTGCGGGCTGCTGGAACGCGCGAAGAAGCAGGTGGAGCATGAGCTCGGGTTGATTGCGCGGCTCGGCTTTGAGGGATACTTTCTCATCGTCTGGGACATTATTCAGTTCTGCAAGTCGCACGACATCCTGGTGCAGGGAAGGGGCAGCGCGGCAAACTCGGCCGTCTGTTATGCGCTGGAGATTACAGCGATCGATCCGGTGGGGATGGAACTGCTGTTCGAGCGGTTCCTGAGCGAGAACCGGGGCGAGTGGCCGGACATCGATCTCGATCTGCCCTCGGAAGACAAGCGCGAGCAGGCAATTCAGTACGTCTACCAGCGGTACGGCGAGCTGGGCGCGGCGATGACAGCAAACGTAATCAGCTATCGCGGCAAATCGGCGGCGCGCGAGGTGGGCAAGGCGATGGGGTTCGATGCGGAGTCGCTGGGGCGGCTGGCGGGGCTGGTGAGCCAGTGGGAGTGGCGCGGGAAGAACGATACGATGGCGCACTCGTTTCAACATGCGGGGTTCGATCTGAAGCATCCGCGGATTGCGAAGTACCTGGAGCTTTGCATGCGGATTCAGAATCTGCCGCGGCACCTGGGGCAGCACTCGGGCGGGATGGCGATCTGCCAGGGCAAGTTGAATTGCGTGGTGCCGCTGGAGCGCGCGTCGATGCCGGGACGCACGGTGGTGCAGTGGGACAAGGAAGACTGCGCCGACCTGGGAATTATCAAGGTCGATTTGCTGGGGCTGGGGATGATGGCGGTGCTGAAGGATTGCCTGGAGCTGATCCCACGGCATCACGGCGAGCAGGTCGATCTGGCGCAACTGCCCGAAGACGAGGAGATCTACAAGGTGCTGCAGAAGGCGGACACCGTGGGCATGTTTCAGGTGGAGAGCCGCGCGCAGATGGCGTCGCTGCCGCGGAACTTTCCGACCAGGTTTTACGACCTGGTGGTGCAGGTGGCAATCATCCGGCCGGGCCCGATCGTGGGCAAGATGATGCATCCATACATGCGGCGGCGGCAGGGCAAGGAAGAGGTGAGCTATCCGCATCCAACGCTCGAGCCAGTGCTGAAGAGGACGCTGGGCGTGCCGCTTTTTCAGGAACAACTGTTGCGCATCGCGATGACGGTCGCCAACTTTTCCGGTGCGGAGGCGGAGGAGTTGCGGCGCGCCGTGGGGATGCGGCGGTCGTGGGAGCGAATGAAGAACCTGGAGGCGAAGCTGAGGTCAGGCATGGCGGCAAACGGAATCGACATGAAGACGCAGGACACCATTGTCGAGAACATCAGCTCGTTTGCGCTGTATGGATTTCCGGAATCGCACGCGGCGAGCTTCGCGCTGATCGCGTATGCGTCGGCGTATTTCAAGGTGAAGTACCTGGCGGCATTCACGTGCGCCATCCTGAACAACCAGCCGATGGGCTTTTATATGCCGGCGGTGCTGGTAAAGGATGCGCAGCGCCACGGGCTGCGAGTGAAGCCGATCGACGTGCAGGTGTCCGATTGGGAGTGCACGATCGAGCATGAGAGCGACATGTCGCTTTCAGTACGGATGGGGCTGGGCTATGCGAAGGGATTGCGCAGGCATGCGGCGGAAGCGCTGGTTGAAGCCCGTTCGCGCAGTGGGCCATTCCGATCAGCGGAAGATTTGGCGCTGCGGGTGCCGATACTCAATCGCAAGGAGCTTACACTGCTGGCGCGGATTGGAGCGTTGAATTCGCTCGACGGGATCGAGCACCGCAGGGATGCGCTGTGGCAGGTGGAACGCGCGGGCAAGCTGGAAGGGCCGCTGCTGCGACAGAACAGCGAATGGTTGCGGGAGGATTCCGGGACTTTGCCGCTGCGGCAGATGAGCACAGGCGAGCGATTGGTGGCGGACTACGCGGGAACTGGCCTGACCGTCGGCAGACATCCCATGCACTACCGGCGGAGCGAACTGCGGCGGCTGGGTGTGCTTTCCGCGGAAGAGCTACGGAGTTGCAAGGACGGCGAATTCGTGCGCACGGCGGGGTGCGTGATTGCGCGGCAACGTCCGGGCACGGCCAAGGGATTCATCTTTCTGGCGATGGAAGACGAGAGTGGAATTGCGAACGTGATCGTTACTCCGGATCTCTATGAGCGGGAGCGCATGACCGTGGTTCGCAGCAAGTTTCTGCTGGCGGAAGGCCTGCTGCAGAACCAGGATGGGGTGATCCATGTGAAGGCGAAGCGATTGTCGCGGCTAGGCGACGGAGCGATGGAGTTGCGATCGCACGACTTCCATTAGCTTCAGACATGCTCGAGGAAGCGGCGCCGGATGAGTGGCAGGAGGGCGTCGTCGGCGTTGGCCCAGATCTGGTCGTTGAAGATTTCGACTTCGATGGGGCCGGTGTAGCCGGCGGCATCGACGGCGTCGCGGAGGCGGCGCAGCTCAATGACGCCGTCGCCCATCATGGCGCGGCCCATGAGGATGCCGGGGAGGGGGACAGGCCAGTCGGAGACGTGGAAGCCGGCGATGCGTCCGCGGGCGCGCTCGATCTGGGGCATGAGGTCGGGGTCCCACCAGACGTGGAAGGCGTCGATGACGACGCCGGTGGCGGGGCTCAAGAGTGCGTCGGCCATGTCGTTGGCCTGGCGGAGGGTGACGACGACGGAGCGTTCGGCGGCGTACATGGGGTGGAGCGGCTCAATGCCGAGGGTGATGCCGGCGCGCTCGGCGTCGGGGAGGATTTCGCGGAGGCCATCGAGGACGGTGGCGCGGGCGTCGTCCAGGGTTTGGCCATTGGCGGGGCCGGCGACGATGACGAGGACAGGGGCACCAAGCGTGGCGGCCTGCTCGATGGCGAGGCGATTGTCCGCGATGCGCTCGCGGCGTTCGGCAGGAGTGGGCGCGGAGAACCAGCCGCCGCGGCAGAGGCTGGAGACGCGCAGGCCTGCGGAGCGGATGAGGGCCGCGGTGCCGGTGGCATCGGCGGTGCCGAGCTGGTGGCGCCAGACGCCGATGTAGGGGACGTTGTGTTGCGCGCACTGGCGGACGGCGCGCTCCAGAGGCCAGGGGTCGGCGGTCATCTGATTGAAGCTGAGGCGGGCGAGGAGGTCAGTGGGCCGGCTCATGCGGCACCTGCGACAGCGAGGAAGGTGCGCATGCGCTGGGTGGCGGCGCCGGGGTCGCGGAGAACGCCGGCCTGGTCTGCGAGCGTGAAGAGTTCGCAGAGGTGGGCGATGGAGCGGGCGTTTTCCGAGCTGCGCACCATGCGGAAGTGCGACTGGAAGCCGTTGAGGAAGGCGAGGAAGACAATGCCGGTTTTGTAGTGCTGGGTGGGCGCGGCGAAGATGTGGCGCGAGAGCGGCACGGTGGGCGCGAGGAACTGGTGGTAGCGCGGGATGTCGCCGGCGTCGAGTGCGGTGAGGGCGAGCGAGGCGGCGGGGGCGATGGCGTCGAAGATACCGAGGAGAGCGTCACTATGAGAGTGAGCATCGCCGAGGATGAGGCGGTCGTAGTTGAAGTCGTCGCCGGTGTACATGCGGATGCCGGGAGGCAGCTGCGCGCGCATGGAGACTTCGAGATCGGCGTCGAGGAGGGAGATCTTGATGCCGTCGATTTTGGCGACGTTCGCGCGAAGGATGCTGAGGCAGTTCTGCGTGGCTTGGGAGATGGAGGATGAGCCCCAGTAGCCTTCGAGCGCGGGGTCGAACATGGGGCCGAGCCAGTGGAGGATCACGGGCTGCCGGACTTGCGTGAGGACGCGGGCGTAAACGGAGGCGTAGTCGTCGGCGTGGCGGGCTACGGCGGCGAGAGCACGGCTGGCCATGAGAATGATGCGTCCGCCGGCGGCTTCGATGGCTTCGCATTGACGGAGGCAGGCAGCGGTGACGTCGTCGAGGGTGTGGGCTGCGGATGCGGGGAGGTGGTCGGTGCCGGCACCGCTAAAGAGGAGCGCTCCGCGTGCGTTGGCGGCGGCGGTGCTGCGGCGGATGAGTTCGAGTGCGAGCGGCCAGTCGAGGCCCATGCCGCGCTGCGCGGTGTCCATCGCCTCGGCCACGCCAAAGCCGAGCGACCAGAGATACTCGCGGTAGGCGAGAGTTGCGTCCCAGTCGAGAACCGGGTGGGTCAGCGGCGCTGCGGTGCGCAGCGGATCGACGACTACGTGGGCGGCGGCGAAGGCGATGCGGGTTGTGAACGGGCCGCGCGGTGCGGGTGCGAGCGGGGCGCGTGAGGGGGCGTATTCGTAGAGGGAGCCGTCGGGGCGGACGAGTTTGAGGGAGTTGGGCACAGTCAAGCTTTCAGTTCCGGAACGTCGAGCCAACGGCGCTCCCGCCAGGACTGGAGGCCGAGTTCGGCGAGTTGCACACCGCGTGCGCCTTCGAGGAAATCGTGCGGGAAGGGCGCGTCTTCGGCGACGTGGCGGAGGAACATCTCCCACTGGACTTTGAAGCCGTTGTCGAAGACCTGATGGTCGGGGACGTCCTGCCAGTGCTCGCGGAAGCGGAAGGGGTTCTCGATGTCCGGGTTCCAGACGGGTCGCGGCGTGTTGACGCGGCTCTGGATGCGGCACTCGCGCAGGCCGGCGACGGCGCTGCCCAACGTGCCGTCGACCTGGAGCGAGAAGAGTTCGTCGCGATAGACGCGGAACGACCAGGAGGAGTTGATCTGCGCGACGATCCCACCGTCGAGCTCGAAGGTTCCGTAGGCGGTGTCGTCTGCGGTCGACTGGTATTGGTTTCCCTGCTCGTCCCAGCGCAGAGGAATAACGGTGCCGCCGAGGCACTGCACCGCGCGCACGCGGCCGAAGGTGTGGTCGAGAACGTAGCGCCAATGGCAGAACATGTCGCCGATGATGCCGCCGCCGTCTTCTTTTCGGTAGTTCCACGAGGGTCGCTGCGCAGGCTGCCCGTCGCCCTCGAAGACCCAGTAGCCGAACTCGCCGCGCACGGAGAGGATGCGGCCGAAGAAGCCGCTGTCGACCAGCTGCTTCAGTTTGCGCATGCCGGGCAGGAAGAGCTTGTCCTGCACGACGCCGTGTTTCACGCCTGCGGCACTGGCGTGGGCGGAGAGGCGGAGGGCGGAAGCCAGGTCGCCGGCGAGCGGCTTCTCGCAGTAAATATGCTTGCCGGCGGCGATGGCAAGTTCGACGCTGGGGGCGCGGAGGTTGGTGAGCTGCGCGTCGAAATAGATGGCGTCGCCGGGGTTGGCAAGCGCGGCGCGAAGGTCGGTGGTCCAGCGGGTGACGTTGTGCTCGCGGGCGATCTGTTCGAGCTTCGCAGGGTTGCGACCGACCAGGATCGGATCGGGGAGCAGGCGCGAGCCGTCGGCGAGGGTGACGCCACCCTGGCGGCGGATGGCGAGGATGGAACGGACCAGGTGCTGGTTTAGTCCCATCCGTCCGGTGACGCCGTTCATGATGATGCCGATCCGGGTCTCGCTCATGATCCTGCTTTTCCTCACTCAGTCAGGTGAGAAGCCGTATTGCTCACTTCGCGCAAAAAGCTGCGATCGCGCGCCTCCGGTCCCAACCAGATGATGACGATCATCAACACGATGACACCGGCCTCGAACACGGTCAGCGCCCAGGGATATCCGAAGCGGTCGCGCAATCTGAATTCTACTGCCGTCGCGGGCGCAGCCAGCAGAGTTCCCAGCTGGTACACGATCCCGGGGAACAGGCTCCGCACCATGTCGGGGGAAAGCTCATTCAAGTGTGCCGGGATGACACCGAACGCGCCTTGCACCCCGGTCTGCATCAGGTACGATCCCGCGGCCAGCACGCCCAGCGAGGTTCCGAACGCCCACGCCGGGATCGCCAGCAGCGCAATCCCCAGCGCCAGCATGATGGCGTTGCGCCTGCCGATCCTTTGCGACAGATGGCCGAAGAAGAGCGCGCCGACAATGGCGCCGATGTTGTACAGAATGGGTATACCAAAAAGCGACTTCATTCCGAAGATGGACTTCGCCGCGATGCCGGGGATGGACTTGAGAAAATCGGGATAGAGGTCCTGCGCGCCGTGCGACAGGCACAACAGCGCGCTCATCATCAGCAGCAGGTAAAGGAACATGCCCTGGTGGTGGAGAAGCGATGCGAATACCTGTCGCATCGACGCAGGCCGATGTTGCTTCCACGCGACCGACTCCGGCGCGAACAGCGTGAGGACAACGATGACGACTGCCGCAGGCGCACTGACGAAGAAGACGGACCGCCAACCGAAAGCCGGGGCCAGCGTCTGCATGGCCACCGACGCGAGCAGGTAGCCCATGGGATAGCCGGCCTGGATCATGCCGGAAAGCACACCGCGAAACCGGCGCGGCGAGCTCTCCAGGGCATAGGAAGCGCCGATGCCCCAGTACCCGCCCATGCCGATTCCGTAGAGCGCGCGGCAGGCGACAAAGCTGGCATAGTTGGGCGCAAACCCGGTGAGCACGGTGAACAGCGAGAAGTAGAGAACGCAGAAGATGAGCGGACGCTTGCGCCCGAACCTGTCTGCGAGAGCGCCGAAGAACAAGGCCCCCAGCGGCCGCATGGCGAGGGTCAGGGTGAGCGTGTACACCACCGAGGCCTTCGACACATGGAAATGCCCGGCCAGCGTGTCGAACAAGAACACGACCACAAAGAAGTCGAAGGCGTCCAGCACCCAGCCCAGGATGCCTGAACTAACGGCGAACCTCCAGCCTCTCGTCTCCCGGTCGCTGCTCGTGTCTGCGGCGGATACAAACGTCATGTTTCAGTTCGCCATTTCCGCGACCGTCTGCCGGGGCTGGGGGGACAATTCAAGTGCCTGTCAGGTGGAAAGATTGTATCCCGATGCTGGATTCAGGCAAAAGCAATACGAAGAGCCGAGCGGAAGATGCTGGGATTATGATGGCGTAAACGAGAACCCATTTTGCGGGGCCGGTTAGGGGAGCACATACGAGTGGAACTGGACGAAAAGACGATTGAAACTCTCTCCGGCGTGGCCACAGCGACGCTTACGACGGTGCTGCTGAAGAAGGGTCTGCGCAAGGTTTGGCTACGCGGCAGCAAACCGCTGCGCCCGGGGCAGAAGCGCGTCGTCGGCCCGGCGTTCACGTTGCGCTTTGTCCCGGCGCGGGAGGACCTGGCGACGCCGGAGTCGTGGAGCTCGCCCATCTCGACGCGGGCCGCGATCGAGGCCATGCCCCCGGGTTGCGTTGTGGTGGTCGACGCGATGGGCGTCACCGACGCAGGCATCTTCGGGGATATTCTGTGCGAGCGCATGCAGGTACGCGGGGTTGCGGGACTGGTCAGCGATGGTGTCGTTCGCGATGTGGCCGGCGTTCTCCGCACCGGATTGCCGGTCTGGTGCGCGGGTGTTGCGGCACCGCCGTCGGTTGCCGGCCTGACCTTTGTCAATTGGCAGGAGCCGATTGGGTGTGGCGGGGTGGCGGTGTTTCCCGACGATGTGATGGTCGCGGATGAAGATGGCGCGGTGGTTATTCCGAAGGCGCTGGTCAACGAAGTGGCAGAGACGGCAGCGGAGCAGGAGCAGTTGGAAGCGTGGATTGTGGGCGAGGTGCAGGCGGGTGCGCCGCTGCCGGGCCTCTACCCTATCAATGCAGAGAACAAGGCCCGGTACGAGGCTTTCCGTAAAGGTCGAACCGGAGTCGCCAAGTAGGCGCGGCCTATCGCTCGCTCGCGGGGGAAACATTTGTCACCAGCAGGTCACGCCGCGCCCAACACGTCCCCGGTCAGCACGCACGATTCGCTCTATCGCAAGATTGCGTGGCGAATTATGCCGATCATGCTTATCTGCTACATCGTCGCCTACATCGACCGGGTGAATGTGGGCTTTGCCAAACTGCAAATGCTGGGCGACTTGAAGTTCAGCGACAGCGTTTATGGCTTCGGCGCAGGCGTTTTCTTTCTGGGATACTTCGTTTTCGAAGTTCCCAGCAACCTCATTCTTCACAAGGTGGGCGCGCGGGTCTGGATCTGCCGGGTGCTGGTGACCTGGGGGATCATTTCGGGCTGTACCGCCCTGGTGCACACCCCGGGTGAGTTTTACACCATGCGGCTGCTGCTCGGCGTCGCGGAGTCCGGGTTCTTCCCCGGCATGATTCTGTATCTCACGTACTGGTTTCCATCGCATCGGCGGGCCAATATGGTGGCGATCCTGCTGACTGGGAGCGCGATCTCAGGGATCGTCGGCGGTCCAGTATCAGGCTATATTCTGCACTACCTTGCCGGAATCCTCGGGGTCGCGGGATGGCAATGGCTCTTCATTCTGGAAGCTCTGCCCGCGGTTGTTTTGGGCATCGTCGTCCTGTTCACATTTGACGATCGCGTCGTCAACGCGGACTGGCTATCCCCGGAAGAGAAGGCGGTCGTGGTTGCCGAGATCAGTGAAGAAGCGAGCGCAAAGACGCACCACACCACCCTTTCCGTGTTCACCAGCGCGCGGGTGTGGCTGATGGGGATCATTTACTTCGGCATAGAGATGGGATCGTACGCCATCGGATTCTGGCTGCCGACCATGATTCGGCAGACGGGAGTGAAAGATTCGTTCGACATCGGCCTGCGCACGGTTGTGCCCTATAGCTTCGCGCTGATCGCGATGATTCTGGTTGGCCGCCACTCGGACAAGACGCGCGAACGGCGCTGGCACGTGATTGTGCCCTCGATCGTCGCGGCCATCGGTTTTGCGTTGTGTACCCAGGGGAATGGCAACCCGGTCCTGGTGGCGATCGGCATGAACATGGCTGTGGCGGGCGTGGTGACTGCCGTGCCGATGTTCTGGGCGCTGCCAACTTCCTTTCTTGGAGGCACGGCCGCGGCTGCGGGCATCGCGCTGGTGAATTGCACGGGCAACCTCGGCGGGTTCTTCAGCCCCGCGATTGTCGGCTACCTGAAGACCCATACCGGAACGCTGAACTCAGGGCTGTATCTGATCGCCGGATGCATGCTGGCATCGTCCATTCTGATTGTTGCGCTGGTTCCGGCGAAGCTGGTGAATCGTTGATTGCGACGGATGGGGTAAGATTTTTTGTGCTGGCTCAGGGGGAATCTTGTATGCCCGGTGATTTTGCGACGAAGCTTCCTTTTCGCTGGTTCAGCTTGCCCCTTCGCTCTCTGGTTGGCGCGGCCCTGCTGATGGCATCCGCGGGAGCCGTCGCTCAGCAGCCGGCAACCGTGCAAGGCCCCAGTGCACCGGGGTCTCAGACCGGCAACAACACCTGGACAGCGCCGCCGGGCTCGCAGATCACTGTCGACCGCCGGTCCGGCCGCTACAGCATCACCGTGCCGATCCAGCCGACCGACGGCTCGCGCGAACAGGCACTGCGTTTCGCCGACTGGGCCGCCCACCTCTATGCGGGCTCGGGACCGTACCCAGCCACGCGCGAGGAGCCGGCCTCGCTGGCGACGCACACCGTGTACAGGCCGGCGGACCTGGCCAAGACGGCAAAGCTGCCGGTGGTGCTGTGGGCGAATGGCGGATGCCGAAACACATCGGTCGAGTTCACCCGCTTCCTCGGCGAGTTGGCATCGCACGGGTATCTGGTTATCGCTGTCGGCCGCAGCAACATTCCATTCCTGGTGATTCACGGCAGCATCGCCGCGGTGGCGGACCAGAAAGACACGAACGGAAATCCGCTTATCATCAGCGATCCGGCGTATATGATCAAGGGCCTGGACTGGGCCATCGCCGAAAACGCGCGCCGGGACAGCCCGCTGTTCGGCAAGGTCGACACCGCGAAGGTCGCAACCATGGGGCAGTCCTGCGGAGGCCCGCAGGCCTTCAAGGCGGCCAAAGATCCGCGTGTCACCACGGTGGTCGCGCTGAACAGCAGCTTCCCCACGCGTAGCGCTCCTGACATGATTGGCCGGGTGGACGATGGCTGGCTGGCGGAGAAGCTCGCCATCCCCGCAGCGCTTTTCAATGGCGGTCCGGCAGACAGCGGCTATGCCGGGGCCGAGCAGTGCTACAAGGCACTCCCTTCCACGTTGCCAGTGCTCAAAGCCAGCCTGACGCCGGTCGGCCACACCGGTGCGTATCCGATGCCCGACCTTCGCTGGTCCACCGCGGTGCTGGCATGGCTCGACTGGCAACTGAAGGGCGACGCACGGGCGGTGCACACGTTTGCCGGGCCGGACTGCTCTCTATGCAAAGACCCAGACTGGTGGATCGATTCCGAGAACATTCCGTAGCATTCGACTGGGACGGTCAGGACGTTTAGAGGGAACGAGAGAATGACAAAGGGCTTGTACAAAGGGCTGACCAGTTACGGCGACGCCGACTTCTCCTTGTTCCTGCGCAAAGCCTTTATCAAGGCCGCGGGGTATTCCGACGACGCGCTCGATCGCCCGATCGTCGGCGTGACCAACACCTACAGCGACTACAATCCGTGCCACGGCAACGTGCCCGACCTGATTGAGAGCGTGAAGCGCGGTGTGATGCTCGCCGGTGGGCTGCCCATGGTGTTCCCCACCATCTCCATCGCCGAGAGCTTCGCGCATCCCACCTCGATGTTCCTGCGCAACCTGATGGCGATGGAGACCGAAGAGATGATCCGCGCGCAGCCCATGGACGCGGTAGTGGTGGTCGGAGGCTGCGACAAGAATCTCCCTGCGCAGGCGATGGCGATCGCCAGCGTGGATCTGCCCGCGGTGGTGCTGCCGACTGGGCCGATGCTCGTCGGCCACTACAAAGGCGAAGTGCTGGGCGCCTGCACCGACTGCCGGCGGCTGTGGGCGCAGCATCGTGCCGGCGCAATCGACGTTGCCGAGACGGAGCTGATCAGCGGGCGGCTTTGCCCTTCGGTCGGCACCTGCAGCTCGATGGGTACGGCGAGCACCATGGCCTGCCTGGTCGAGGCGCTTGGCCTTGCGCTGCCCATGAGCGCCACCGCGCCCGCCACGCACGCCGATCGCCGGCGCATTGCCGAGGCCAGCGGCAAACGCGCCGCCGAGATGGCGCTCTCCGGCGCGCCCAAACCAAGCGACCTGATCAGCGCTCGATCCGTGCGCAACGCCATGATCGTGCTGCAGGCGATTGGCGGATCCACCAATGGGTTGATTCACCTCACGGCAATCGCAGGCCGCGCCGGCGTAAAGTTCGATCTCGAGGCCTTTGACCGCCTGGGGCGCGAAGTCCCGGTGCTGCTCAACCTCAAGCCTTCCGGCGCGCACTACATGGAGGACTTCCACCACGCCGGCGGCCTGCCTGCGCTCATGCGCGAGCTTGGCGGGCTGCTTGATCTCGGCGCACCCGGCGTCGGCGGGGCTCTCGGCGACGCCATCGCTGAGGCGGAGCAAGTGCCGGGGCAGGACGTGATTCGCGGCCTTGCGGCGCCGCTGAAGAAAGAGGGTGCGATGGCGGTGCTGTACGGCAACCTGGCCCCGCGCTCGGCGGTGATCAAGCACTCGGCTGCGTCGCCCAACCTGTTGCGCCACACCGGCCGCGCGGTGGTGTTCGATTCGCTCGAAGACATGGCTGCACGCATCGACCTGCTTGACCTCGACGTCAACGCCGACGACGTGCTGGTTTTGCGCAACGCCGGGCCGAAGGGCGCGCCGGGAATGCCCGAGGCGGGCTATCTGCCCATCCCGCTGAAGCTGGCCCGCCAGGGGGTCAAGGACATGGTGCGCATCTCCGATGCGCGCATGAGCGGGACGGCGTTCGGGACGGTGGTGCTGCACATCGCGCCGGAAGCGGCCGTGGGCGGCCCGCTGGCAATCGTGCAGGCGGGCGACCGAATTTCGTTGGACGTCGAAGCCCGCCGCATTGACCTTCTGATCGACGATGCGGAGTTGCAACCCCGGCTGGCCGCGTGGAAGGCATCGCCACCGCATCGCGAAAGGCCCGCACGCGGCTACGCGCGGCTGTTCGAGGATTGCGTACTACAGGCCGACCAGGGGTGCGACTTCGATTTTCTCCAGCGCGAGGGGCGCGGCAAAGCTTCTCCGGCGCGGGAGGAATGCTCTAGACTTACCCCGCCGGCGAAATCGTAAGAGCTTTGATCCGAAGGGCAAACTCCGCATGGAAATCTCACGCCGTCTTCCCCTCGTTGGTTCTGCCGTCCTGGTTTGCCTGGCTGCGTCGACTATGGCTGCGGCACAGGGTGCGCCCGCGCCTGCACCACTGACACCGCCCGTCGATTTGAAGTTCGACTTCAGCGCCGGCCCAGCCAGGCCGGGGTACGCGCGAGTTGTTCCGACGGCCGTTTACGCGGATGCAATCGGATATGGATACGAACCCGGCGCGCAGGTGGCCACGGGCGACAACGGCCAGACTACGACCAGCGATAAGCCGTTTATGTTTTCCGCGAAGGCGCCGGAAGGCAACTTCAATGTGACGGTCACGTTCGGCGACTCTACCACCGCGACCACCATGACGTTCAAGGCGGAGTCCGGGCGCTTGATGCTGGAACGTGTTGAAGTCGCGGCGGGCCAGGTTGTAGAGCGCACCTTCACTACCAATGTCCGCACACCGAAACTGCCCATGCTGCCGTTGAACGCAACCGGCCGCGAAGAGGTGAGTCTGGACCAGTTCGACGGCAGCAGCTCGCGCGATTGGGACGACAAACTGACGGTGGAAGTGGTGAGTCCGCACGCAGCGTTGCGCTCAATTGAGATCACGTCGGCGCCGAATGCAGCGACGATCTACATCGCGGGCGATTCGACGGTGACGGACCGTGACGGCGGCGGCGACGTGAGTTGGGGACAGTTGCTGCCGGTGTTTTTGAAGCCGGGGATCGCGGTTTCGAACAACGCCCAGTCGGGCGAGACGATGAAGTCGTTTATGAATGCGCTGCGCCTGGACAAGATGCTGAGCACGATGAAGAAGGGCGATTATCTCTTCATGCAGTTCACGCACAACGATTCGAAGATCAGTTGGCCGCAGACCTATGTGGACCCGGAAACTACCTATAAGGCGTATCTGAAAGTCTATATCGCCGAGGCCCGCCTGCGCGGCGCTACGCCGGTGCTGGTGACGGCGATGGATCGCGGCGCTCGCGGCACCGGAGCGCCTACGTATGGCCATGGCGGCTATCCGCAGGCGATGCGCGAGGTTGCGCAGGAGGAGCATGTGACGCTGATCGACCTGTACAGCATGAGCGATACGTTTTATGAATCGGCCGGTGCGGACGCTGGGAAGGTATTGGCGGATGGGACGCACTCGACTGCGTACGGCGGCTACGAGTTCGCCAAGTGCATTGTGATGGGGATCAAGCAAAACAAGCTCGACCTTGGCAGATTCATCGTGGACGGGTTCAAAGACTTCGATCCGGCACATCCTGACAGCGCCGCGGCACTGGACCTCGGCCCGCTTTTCAGTAGTGGCGGAGGCGGGCGTGGACCCCGACCCGGCGGCGCAGGGCCCACGGGAACTCCAGGCTCCCCGAATCCACCTGCCAATGCGAACCCCGGTCCGGGACCGCTCTGAAGCTCAGCCCGCCGAATCGTTGCTATCCTGAACCAGAACGGGAATTGACTATGAAGCTCGACCATACCGCAAAAGGCGTTTACGCCATCGCTGTAACGCCATTCACGCCGGACGGCGCGGTCGACGTCGAGTCGGTGGATCGCATGACGGATTTCTATCTGTCCTGCGGCGTCTCCGGCCTGACGATTCTGGGAATGATGGGCGAGGCGCCGAAGCTTGATCCGGCTGAGGCGTTGGCGATCTCCAAACAAGTTGTCGGCCGGGCGAATGTGCCGGTGGTGGTCGGTGTCTCCGCTGCGGGCTTTGCGGCGATGCGTGCGCTGGCCCGCGGAGTGATGGATGCGGGAGCGGCCGGCGTGATGATCGCGCCGCCGCCCGCTCTGCGCACGGACGATCAGATCGTGAACTACTTCGCGCAGGCGGTGGCGGCGATCGGGACCGATATCCCGTGGGTCCTCCAGGATTACCCGCTGGCGCTGACTGTTGCGATGACGCCGAAGGTGATCCGCCAGATTGTGATGGATAACCCGTCCTGCGTAATGCTGAAGCATGAAGATTGGCCGGGCCTGGAGAAGATCTCCGCGTTGCGCGGCTTTCAGCGCGACGGGTCGCTGCGGCCGCTCTCGATTCTTTGCGGCAACGGCGGCTTGTTCCTGGACTTCGAGATGGAGCGCGGCGCGGATGGCGCGATGACCGGCTACGCCTTTCCGGACATGCTGGTCGACGTGGTGAAGCTGGCGCAGGAAGGCCGGCGCGATGCGGCACACGATCTGTTCGACGCGCATCTTCCGCTGATCCGGTACGAGCAGCAGCAGGGAATCGGATTGGCTGTGCGCAAATATGTGCTGCAAAAGCGGGGCTCTATCGCGCATGACACGCAGCGCGTCCCGGCGGGCTGCCTTAGCGCGACGGCAAGAGCCGAGATCGACTACCTGCTTGGCCGGCTCGCGCGCCACGATCCGCGTGCGGGATTCTAGTGCTACGGCAAGCCTAGAAGCCGTGCCGGATTTACCTTCGACATCTGATCGATGTCGGCCTGCGAAAGGCCCTGTTTCTTGAGGCCATCGAAGAGTAACTGCAATCCGTCCGGGTGGAGCGGGTTGGCGGGTTGCCCCATGTCGGAGGACAGGATGCAGTGCTCCACTCCGACGGCGCGAATGGCTTTCGCGTAGTCGGAAAAATCGAATTGCTTCGATGCGCCGATCAGGCCGTTGTAGACGAATTCGATGTAAGCGCCAAGCTGCGCGGCTTGCTGCATCTGCGGAATTGTCATCGAGGTTGGGGCCAACATCGCATGAGTGACAACCATCTGCTTGAGGCCCTGCCTGCGCGACTCCTGAATGAGCAGCAGATCGTCCTCGGGCGAGTTGTGCCCGGTAGCCATCACGAGATCGTACTTGGCGATCATGGCGATGACGGCCTTCGTTTCAGGAAGAAGTTCGCCGTTGCGCGAGACGGCGACGTAGGGGCGGTCGACTTTCGAGGCGATGACCTGAGCGCGGGTGTCGTAGGTCGCCATCCAGACCAGCTTGCCCAGATGCCCGGTGGTGAGCGCCATCTTCTCGACCGCTGCGGGGTTCATGCCGCCCACGCTGAGGTTGAGGTCGATGCCTCCGAAGACCTGGATGCCGGGAACTACTTTGTGGACAAGATACGCATCCGACGCGGTGGGCGCGAAGTGATTCTTGAGGACGATGGCGCGCATGCCGCGGCTTTCGGCGAGCTTCGCCAGATCGATGGCGTCGATGCTTCTCGGCGTCGAGTCGGGAGCCGTATGAACATGGATATCGATGACCCCGTCGAGGGGCTTGTTCTGGGCCGGCGCCTTGCAGGAGAGGAGAGCGCCGCAAATCAGGATGGCAACTGGAAGGGATTTCATAGCTGCCTTTCGGTAGAAGAGCAAAATGGCTAGCCTGCATTATTCGTGAAGCTGCCGAAGAGTGGTTTTGGGGCGGCGAGATTGTGTCGAAGATGCTCGCGGCAGCGTGATATTGGTTGCATGGCCGTACTGGTGAGCTTGTGGGCGTGCGGAG
>Ga0224555_1000465_pt1 | contig 61535 bp, 55 predicted proteins | sample 714S23034metaG_FD_180687 | JGI IMG/M metagenome (GOLD analysis project Ga0224555, IMG submission 180687) | Peat soil microbial communities from Stordalen Mire, Sweden - 717 S2 30-34 | ecosystem: Environmental > Terrestrial > Soil > Wetlands > Peat | place: Sweden: Norrbotten County, Stordalen... | reverse complement strand
CCACTAAATCCCAGGTAGCGCGTCAAGTAATAGCGGCGCGGGCAATTGGCGAACATAGCGATGGAGGTGACGTTGGCTTGCGCATCGTGCTGCTCGGTTAGCACGGGCCGCTGGAGATACTGCGCCGGGACGGGCGCTTCATCGCTTTCGCGCGGCGCGGGCCGATCCGGCGGGGCGGTGACGCTTCGCACGGGCAGGCGATCTGCGACGGTGGCCGCCCAGTTCTGCGGCTTCTTTCCATTGGTCGAAAACGACAGCACCAGGTGATCTTCGGCGCGGGTCATGGCTACGTACAGCAGCCTGTTGCCCTCTTCTTTTTCGCGCTGCTTCAGCTCCTGCCGGATGGCGTGCTGGAAGGCGTCGTCTTTATCCTTATCGTCTCGACCGAGCGGATGATGCCAGCGCGCGCCCAGCCCGATGCGCGGCGAAAACGAAATCGCGCCGGGGTTGGCGTCGATGCCCTTGTGCATCGCCGCCAGAAACACCACCGGAAACTCCAGCCCTTTGGCCGCGTGAACGGTCATGATCTTCACCGCGTTGGCCGAATCTTCGGGTGGCGCGTCGGGCTCGCGCGGTTTGGATTCCCGCAGGATCTCGATTTCCTCCACGAATTCCGCGAGCGTCTGCCGCATACTTGCGGCCCGCGCCTGCGCCAGGAACTTTTCGATATTCGCCGCGCCGCGCGGCCCCTCGGAGCACTCATAGCCGCACTCGTCCATGGCGCGCAGCAGCAATTGGTCGATTGCCGTATTGTCCCGCGTCGCGCGCCATCGCGCCAATCGATCGCGAAAGCGTGCGAGCTTCTGCGCGTCGTCCGGCGCGAAGGTCTCCAGCATCTCCTGCGCCAGTTCTTCCAGCGCGCTGCCGATATTCCCCAGACCTTTCAGGCGCAGGAGAGCTTCGTCGGACGCTTCCACGAACGGCGAACGCAGCACGGCCGCCATTCCGATTTCATCCCGCGGATTCGCGAGCACGCGCAGCAGGTGCATCAGGTCCACCACTTCACGCGTCTCGTAGAATCCTTTCCCGCGATTGACCAGATACGGAATGCCGCACGCGTCGAAAGCGCGCGTAAAATCGGGGAGCACTTCGGAGTTGCGCACCAGGAGGGCGACGTCCCGGAATTCGCATTTCAGCTCCAGAATGCGCGCGGCCACCCATTGCGCCTCCAACTCTGGCGTGGTCGCCGACAGCACCTCCACCGACGGCTCCGCCTTGTCCGAAAACTGCAGGCCCGCGATCAGCGGCCGCGTCTCGATGCCTTCGGCGCCGGCTGACACCGCATCGACTGCGCGTAAAATCTCGGGACGGCTGCGGAAGTTCTCGACCAGTTGCACCAGCCGTTTGCCAGCCTGCTCGACGGCGTCGCGATATTCCCGAAACACGCGCGGTTCGGCGTGGCGGAATCCGTAGATCGACTGGTTGATGTCGCCGACGGCATAGAAGCGGTCCGGCGGCCGCAGCAACTCCAGCAACCGGGCCTGTTGACCATTGGTATCTTGGAACTCGTCCATCAGCACCTGGTCGAATTGGTTTTGCAAGCGGCGCCGGACATCCGGATGATCCTCCAGCAGCCGCACGGCGCTTTCTTCCAGGTCGTCGTAATCGAGCGCGCCTAATTGCCGCTTGCGCTCCCGATACAAGCCGTCGAAGCGGGTGAACAACTCGACAATCGTAGCGCGCTCGGCCGCATAATACTCGGTTACAGTCGAGTATTCGAAGTCGGGAATCAAGTCGTCCTTGAACGACTTGAGGAGATCGTAGGCGCGGTTGCCGCGCTGCAACTTCGTCAACTTGCAAGTGAACGACCGCATGGCCCGCAGGGTCTCCGCAGGCCCGCTTGGCAGCGCCGCCGCGATGCGCGCCGCCCAATCCTGCGCCTCGTGCAGGTGAGCCAATTGATCGAACTTCCAGCCCGGCGGTCGCAGGTTTCGCACTTCCGTGATCGCCGCGGCGATGTCCACCACTGGCGGCGCGGCGAAACCGGCCAGATCGCCGACCTTCACGCCCGCCGCGCGGATCGCGTCATACGCGTCCAGCACTTCCCCGCCCGCGTCGTTGGCGGCAAGCGAGCGCATCAGCGCACGCATGCGATCGGGCTCCGCCGCGAACATACTGTCCAGCGTTTCGTCGATGGCGCGCCGTTGCTCGCGCGCCGATTCGCGCTCGTCCATTACATGGAACTCGGGATCGAGACCGGCGAACACGGCGTTCTCCTTCAGCAGGCGGGCGCAGAACCCGTGCACCGTGGAAACGTAGGCACGCTCCAACTTGCCGCGTGTCTCCGCGCGGTCGCGAAACGCGTGCGCCAGTCTGTCGCGCATGTTGTTGGCGGCTTTGTCGGTGAAGGTGATGGCCAGAATGCGCAGCGGATCGACCCCGGCCGCAACCAGGCTCTCGAAGTGCGCCACCAGAACCGTCGTCTTCCCGGATCCCGGTCCAGCCACCACGCAAGTGTCCCGTGGAGTCTGCTCGACGGCGACGGCCTCCAACTGACGGGGCGTCAATCCCACGACGACACTCCTTCGGCAAGCGCGGGCGCCGCGATGACGAACCGGCAGACATCGCGATAATCGCAGAGCCGGCATTTTTCCGGGTCCGCGGGATGCGGCTCCACGCGGCCCGCTCGAATCTCACCCACGACTCGAAGCGCGGTCTCGATAGTTTGCGCGGGATCGAACGGCGCCCATGGCGTGCGTTGAATGCCGCCTTTGAAGCCCCAAAACGACATGCCCTCGGGATGCAGTTCAAAAAAACGCTCCAGCGCCAGCATGTAGAGTTGCGGCTGCAGCAGATTCTCATTGGTCCCAAGGCTTTTGGTATTCTGCGCACCGCTGTATTTGTAGTCGATCACGTAAGCGCCATGGTTCGGGGTAACGTCGATGCGGTCGATGCGCCCGCTGATTTCCACGTCCGCGCCCAGCTTGTAGCGGAACTTCTGTTCCGTGCGGATGTCGTACCCTGTGGCCCACGCCGGGTCTTCCACCAGCGCGCGCAGGTCGGCCAACATGCGCTGGCGGCAAGCTTCGGTACGATAGCCCGCGGGCACTCGCTCCCGTTCGCAAATGTCGCGGAAGACGCTGTCGAAGGTTTGCTCCCACCGGTCCGCACCGGGGTGAAGCTTCGCCAGCACGGCATGCACGATGGTGCCTTGCGTTCGGAAGTCGAGCCGCTTTTCCGGCCGCACTGGGGCCGCGCGCAGCCGCAGCGTGTCCCGGCCGAAGAACTGGAACGCACACTGCAAATACGTTTCCAGCGCCGTGGGCCGGAACGACAGGTGGCGCAGCGCCAGGGCCTCCAGAAGGTCGGGGCTGGCGACGGCTGTCGGCGGCCTCGCTACGGCGCCCTGCCGTCCCGGCCGCGGCGCCACAGACTTCCATTCGCTCGGCGCCGCTGCCACGCCGTCGAGGTATAGCGATGGCAGATTCTGCTGTCCCCGTGCATCGCACCGCGGGTAGCTAAGGGTGAGCGATTCGGTGGCGCGTGTGACGGACCAATCGAACAGGAAACGCTCTTCGGCCTCGAAATCGGCCACCGTGCGCAGCCGGATGCCCGCCTGCTTCAACTGCGCCCGCGCCGCTTCCGGAAAGAATGGATCCTGCGCGTGGAATTTCGGAAATTGCTTTTCGACCAATCCACAGACGAAGACGACCGGCAACTGCCACTGCCGCGCTTCGTGCGCGCCGAGCACATGCACCACGTTGCGGCGGCCATCTTCGACGCGCAAGGGCGTGAGCCGCAACACCGATTTCGCCGCGCGCCAAAACTCGCTGAGCTTCACGGCACGCCCGCCCAGCGCCTCCGCCGCTTCGTTCATGGCGCCGTCGAAAAGTTCCAGCACCGCGGCTTGGCCGCGCGCGATCGCCGCGGTTTCGTGACTGCCGGGTTCCGGATTTCGCGGCGCGAACAAATCTCGCAGACTTTGCAGCCGCACGGCCCACTCATCCGGGGCAACGGAGAGCACCCGCCATGCTTCCAGTTTCTCGAACGATTGAAGCAATCCCAAGACCTCGTGCTGCGCGCCCGCGGCCAAGTCCCGCAGTGCGGCCAACCCTCGGCCCGGCATCCTTTCGCGCACCGCGAAATCGAATTCGTCGCACGCGATTCCCGGGGCCAGGCGGATGGCCGCGAGGGTTTCCGTATGATCCCATCCTCCGAGCAGCGCATCCACGATTCCGGTGAGGTAGCGCGCCAGCGCGTGGTTCGACAGATCGGCGTCAAAGTAGAACCGCGCTGGGATGCCGAAGCGGTCGAGGGTTGCGCGCAGGACCGGCTCATAGACCTCCGGGCTGCGCACGATCACGCCCATCTCGCGGAATGGCCGGCCCGCGGCAGCCTGCTCCAGGATGCGGCGCGCGATTTCGTCCGCCTCACGTTCGATGGAGGGCGTGGCGCAAAGCTCGATGCGCGGTTTCGGCCGCTGCCACGTACACGCCTCTTCCACGAATCCCCTCGCGAGCAACCGTGCGCGCGTGGGACCGGTGATCGCGGCGACGGGCAGCGTAAGCGTGACGTCCGCATGACGGCACATGGCGCCGATGACGGCCAACTCCGGATCGGGCAGCGCGTAGAATCCATCCAGCCAGATGGTGTCGATCGCGGGAAGGCCCTCGCGCGCGATGCGTTCGGCGGCGTGCGCCAGCCGTTGGGAACGCGTCGCCAGTCCGCGGCGGCTGAGTTCGCGATCCACCTCGCGATAGACCTCCAGAAACGCCTCGCCCAGTGGCGCCGAGTTGCCTTTGCGTGTCAGGCTACCGGCGAGCCGTTCCGCATCGCATCCGGCCGACGAGAATTCTTCCATGGTGCGCACCAGGGCTGCACAGAATCCAGGCAGCCGGACCACGCGCGCAAACTCCGGGCGGTTCACGCGGCTGGCGGCTTCCTCCACGATGAGGTAGTGCAGCGGTTCGGAGATCTGCGGCATGTCCGCGGCAAACGCATCCACGAAGCGCGACAACGTTTGGATTAGTGTGGGCCGGAAGACGAACCCCTCGCGTGCCACTTGGTTTTGCAGGTGCTGCGCCATGGTGGCCGTGGGAGTGAGCAGCCGCACGCCGGAATCCCGCCGCCGCAAGGCGTCGCGGAAGCGTTCCAGGATGCGGGAGGTCTTGCCCGACCCGGCTGGGCCGGTTAGCAGTCGCATTGATTCCAGATTAGCCCGCTTTCGGGTTAACAATTCATGCGATATTTGGCCCAGCGAGCCACTAATTTGACACATGCCTCAAAAACAGAAACCGGCGAGAGCCTCCTCGCCCAGATCCGCCGTGGTCGCGATCACGGCGATTGAAAAGCACATCTATGTGATACGCGGCCAGAAGGTCATGCTCGACCGCGATCTCGCCGAACTCTATGGAGTACGGACGATGGCGCTCAAACAACAGGTGAAACGCAACGCCAACAGGTTCCCGCCGGACTTCGCCTTTCGCCTCTCGAAACCAGAGGCGGAATCGTTGATATCACAAAATGTGATATCAACGCGGCGCAGCTTCAGCCGCATCTTGCCCAGCGCCTTTACAGAGCAAGGCGTGGCGATGCTGTCCTCGGTGCTCAAAAGCGAGCGGGCCGCGCAGGTGAACGTCCTCGTCATGCGCGCCTTCGTGCGCATGCGCGAGGCGCTCACGGGTCAAAAGGACGTTCTCAAGAAGCTCGATGAATTGGAAAAGAAATACCAGACACACGACACCGAGATCAAGGCGATCTTCGATACCCTGAAAAAGCTGATCCAATTTCCAGTGCCGCATCACCGCCGGATCGGCTTCATCGCGGAAGCACCGCGGTAATTCAACCGTGCCGTTTCGTGCTATAAGGGACCTTGAAAATGGTCGTTCGCAACAAGACCCGCAACACCGTTCTGGCCGACGCGGCCGAAGTCGCCGACACCAGCGAAAAGCGCCGCACAGGATTGCTCAAACACGACTGTCTGGCGCCCGGCCAAGGCCTCTGGATTGTCCCGTGCGAATCCGTGCACAGCTTCTTCATGAAGTTCGCCATCGACCTGGTTTACCTGGACCGCAACAAGAAAGTGCGCAAGGTCCGACACCGCATGGTCGCCTGGAGGCTGTCCGCCTGCCTCTCCGCGCATTCAATCCTTGAACTGCCGGCCGGAGCGGTGGCAGCCAGCGGCACGGAGGCGGGGGACCAGTTGGAGATGGTGGAGCAGAAGACAGAAGACAGAAGTCAGAAGTCAGAATAAGAGCCGCGGTCGCCGGGCCATTCTGACTTCTGTCTTCTCACTTCTGTCTTCTTAGCTGCTTCCGATCAACACCCCGGCCAGAAACACCAGCACTCCTCCCAGCACCACTTGCAGCGTGGCCGCCAGCAGCGGGCTGTCCATGTAGCGATGGCGGATGTAGCTGATAGATGCCAACTCGACCGCAACCACCAGCACGGCGGCCGTAAACGCAATGTGAAAGTTCGGAAGCAGGAACGGGAGCGTATGTCCGATGCCGCCGGCAGTAGTCATCAGCCCGCAGACCACGCCGCGCACCCAGGGATGGCCGCGGCCGGTGAGCGATCCATCGTCGGAGAGCGCCTCGGCGAAGCCCATGGAAATGCCCGCGCCCACCGAGGCGGCCAGGCCGACCAGAAAGGCGTCGTGGCTTTTCTGGGTGGCGAATGCCGCCGCGAATAGCGGAGCCAGGGTCGAGACGGAACCGTCCATCAGGCCGGCCAATCCGGGCTGCACGATCTGCAGCACGAACAGGCGCCGGCTGGCGGCATCCTCCTGCTCGCGCACGTTGGTCGTGAGGCTCTGCTCCAGCGACTCCGCGTTGGCCTGGTGCTGACGCTCCATTTCCGCCAGATCGCCGAGCAGCTTGCGGGTGGACGCGTCCGTCACCCTCTGCTGTGCTTTCTCATAAAACTGGCGGGTTTCCAGCTCCATGATCTCGGCCTGCTTGCGCACGACATTGATGCCCAGCGGCCGCACCAGCCACACCGGCCGGCGCGTGACGAAGCCTTTCACGTCCTGCCGGCGGATCAGCGGAATGTGATCCCCGAAACGCTGGCGGAACATGTCGATCAACGCGCGGCGATGTCCGTTTTCTTGCGCCTGCATCTCCTCGAACATCTGCGCGGTGGCCGGATAGCTCTCGCGCAAGCCGTCCACGAAGTCGCCGTAAATGCGGCCGTCTTCCTCCTCCAGCGAAACGGCCAGCGCCAGGATTTCCTGCTCGGACAGTTCTTTGAAATTCTTCGCCATGGATTCTCCAGATGGGTTACGGATACATCGACGGGTAGGCCCCGCGCATCTCTTGGGCCAGCGTCCGCACCGTTTCGATGCGCACCAGTTGGCCCTTGCCGATACCCGGACACCAGGCCGCGGTCCCGCGCCACTTGCGGCTGCTTTCGGACAACTCCGGCCAGAACGGAAAGATGCGGCATTGCGTGGGTTTTGGCCGGATGAATCGAGCACCCGTCCGCGCGCAGAAACCGGCATTGGCCTCCGCGCGGGATGCGCAGGCGGCGCAGATTCTTGGTCCGGTAAATGTAGCGCTCCTCGAACACCGCAGCCGCGATGCCGAGGAATTGCGCGGCGCGGGCGATATCGTCCTCGGTCAGATAAACGAATCCCTTGCGCTGGCAACAGGCCGTGCAACCTGGCTGGCATTCAAAACGCATGGGTGTCATTGTACGCGGAGCGCGATCATACGGCTGGCGGCGGACGCGCCTTGCCGTGCCGTCACTTTGATTTCGTACTGGCCCGGAGGGGGCTGAATGCCGCTCATGAAGGGGATGGCGCCGCTCGCGTCGGGAGCCGGCAACTCGGGCGAGGCGCTCGAAACCGGCTTCCCATTCTGCAAGAATTCGATCGAAATCCGCGGCGCGCCGCCGGTGGGGGCCGGATAGACCACCATATAAAGCGGGATCTCGGTTCCGGCCGCAAACACTCCGTCGAGCGACGGCGTAATTTTGCCACCGGCAAAGTGCAGCGGGTCGGCGGGATTCCAGCCGCCGTCGCGGGGGATGTCGAAAGGATCGACGCGCCGCACCGGCACAAGTTCGCTCAACCCTATGCCCGGCCGATCGGACACGATCAGGGCCGCCCGTTTCACGCTGGCCGCGCCATTTTCCCGGTCGACGACGGCGGTCTCCACCGTATACCGGCCTGGCGACAGCAGAAGGGGTTGCGCGAAAGTCAAGTCGCCGCGGGCGAAGGCTTCGAACTTGTCCGCCGGAATATCGTTGGCCAGGTCGCGGCTCACTTTCGCGGCCACCTGACCGTCGGGGTCCTTCACCACTGCAAGGAGCGAAATGTGTGTGCGCAGCTTGGCTGTTTGCTTGTCCTCGCGATACGACATGTTCTGCATGGGCACCTGGAAGACCATGGAATATTGCACGGCGCTGCGCGCGCCGCGGAACGCCAGAGCCTGCGCGCGGTAGGCGAAAGTTTTCGGCTGGGGCTTGGCGTTCAGGGCGTCCAGCGCGGCCATTTCAAAAGGCTGCAAAACCTCGCCGCCCAGCAGCGGCAAGGCGAAGTATCCGGTGCGCGTGTGCACCTGCGCGCCCGGCCGCGTCACCTGGACTTCGATCTTGCGGAAGTGCCCATCGTAATTCTGCGACGTGGGAACGTAGCTCAGCTCATAGTGCGCGCGCACGTCCTCCATCACCTTATGCATCGGCTTGGCGGTGCCGTTAGTGTTGGCGATCAGGAAACCGCCGGTGGATTCCGCCAGTTCCGCCATGGCTTGTTGCGGGTTGGCGTGCAGACTCATACCCACGGTGTCGTCCTGGTGGAACATGTCGATGGCTGCGTCGCCGGTTGCCGTCATGTTCTGGCTCTTGCTGATGCGCGCGCCGGTACGCAGCAAATCGGCGCTGGCGGTCCCCGGAGACTGCACTGATAGCCCCGTGACGTCCACGCAATAGACGCTCACGTTGGCACGGTTGGCCGCAGCGATGATGGCCTGGAACATACCCTCGACCTGCCACGGCACTACCAAGCCTTCGGAAAGCAGCAGGACAGTCTTGCGGCCCGGCAGCGCGGCCTGCGCCTGGACCAGCGACAGCAGCCCGTCGAGCGAGCGCCAGCCGGCTCCGTAGTTGACCATTTCCATCTGCTTCCAAACCATGCGAGCCAACGCCATCTGCCCATCCGAGCTCAGACCGTTGGATTCGGCGCCCTGCGTGGCCGCGCCGGCGCTTTGGAACGGATCGCTGCCGCCGGCCGTGGCGATGGTGATGCCGCCCCTGTCGCCGGAGACCTCGACGGCCATGTTATTGAGCACGTTTTCGGAATCCTTGCGGAATTCGGTGTAATTCCCGGTGGTGGCGCGCGTGATGGCTTTGCGCAGCAGGTCCTGATTGTTGGTGTAGGGCTGTAGCGCGTTCAAACGGAAGTCCAGGCTGAAGACGCCGCCGTAGGTATTGGAGCGGAATTCGTTGGTCAGGAATTCGGCGGCGGCCTGCTGGGCGTACAGGCGGCTGCGCGGTCCCATGCGCTCGAAGACGATGGTGACAATGTTGAGATTGTGGAGCGGGTTGAGCGCGGGACCGTTGGGCACGGCGGCAGTGGCGGGAGTCTTCGTGCCCGGCTGCGCAACGGCAGGTTGGGTCTGATCGGACTCGGTATCGGTGAAGCGGAAGGTTTGCAACTTCTGGGGAACGCCGTCCTCCAGCACGCGGATCTCATCCGGCTTCAGATTGCGGATGAGGCGCTCTTTCTTGTCTCGCACCACAGCATCCAGAAGCACTTCCTGGGTGGTGCTGCGGATCACGGGGGGGGTCGCTTCCTGGGCCGCCAGCGGCAGGCAAGCCAAGCCGGCGCAAACGAGCGATAAAGCGCGCATGGAGTCCTCTCTATTGAGAGTACGACAAAAGAGGCGCCGGGCACGCGGCCTCAAGTCGCTCCGTCATGCGCGTGTCGGATTCGAAGGTAAGATCGGAAGGCAGGCCTTATGGCGGTCAGCCGCGCACCAGGAGGGTGTATTCGCGGAGCAGTTCCCGGGCGGGCGAGTATACCCGGACAAAATAGGCGCCGGACGCCAAGCCTCGGGAAAGGGTGGCCTGCAACTTGTTGCCCTGGGGCGCCGGGTTGGCTTGAAACACAGGGCGTCCGGCGGCGCGCACGATTTCGAGTTTATATTCGGTGAATTGCTGCAGGCCGGTTAAATCGAGCAATACGGTGAGAGGCCTGCCCGCGGGCGCGGCTGGCGTTGGATCTTCCGTTCCGCGCGTGGTCTGGAGCAGAATCACGGCCGGCGTCCCTTGCGCATGTCGTATGGACTGCCACTCGAATCCGGCCAAGACCGCCAGGCCCACTGCCACCAAGCCCGCGGCCCAGGCTAATCTCGGGAATGGCCGCCAAACGATGTCGCGGGGTTGCCGGAGGACCGTCCCTTCATCGCGCACCCCCTGCCGGATGCTGTCCTCGAGGGCCAGCCGGTCCTGACAGGACTCGCAGACGAGCAGGTGCTCCTCAAGTCCGGCCAATTCCGGCTCAGACAAGCGCCCCATCGCATACCGCTCCAGCGCGTCGTCGCTGGCGTGATCCCCGTCGGCGAACTCCACCCTTGCATAGTCCTTTCGGTGCACCATTACCGCTTTAGTGGTATTTCCCTCCAATTCCTCTCATCAAAAGGTACTAGCCGTTTTGTAACCTTCCTTTTGCCGAGAAGACCGAAGCGGGCTTTGGCGCGCGATTTAAGCAGCCGGAACTGGGTATCGGTCAACCCCATCTCGGTACAGATCTGTTCCGCCGGCTGTTCCCAAAGATAAAAGCGTATCAGAATCTCGCGATCGCGGGGCGCGATACTCTTTAAAACCCTGGCGGCAAGCTGCTGATTCTCCTGCCGGATGGCGGCTTGTTCGGGATTGCTGCCGGTGTCGCGCACGGCCAGCCCCCAGTCCAGGTCGAACTGCTGCTTGCGGCTGAGAACGTTATCCTCGATCTGGGCGGCTACCTGGCGGCGGACGATGGTCCGCACGTAGCCCATCAGGCGATCAGGTTCGCGCAACTCTCCCCGCTGGATGGCTTGCGCCACGATCAGGAAGGTATCGTGCACCCGGTCGTCCAGATCCTGGGGACCGAGTTGCCTGCACAGATAAAAACGCACACCGCGCGAAAAGACCCGATACAGTTCCTCTAATCCATCGGGATCGTTTTGCCTGATTTTTTCGACCAGTTCGCCCCAGCAGGGCTGGGCGGTGGCTGGACGGGTATCGGCAGTGTCTTCGGCAATATCGTTGGCCCTCATTGTTGGTTCCCCGTAACAAAATATGCGCTCCAATAGAGCGGGTTTGAACGCCAGGTGCGAGACCGCAGCATATCGATCTGGGCATGTTGTAACGCGACGGCCGGTCCGGCTTGCGGGGCTGCGCGCAAATAGCGGTAGAAGGAGAGAAAGAGCGCTCCGGCGTCATCCGGAGTGGGCCAATGGCTGGCCACCACGGCGCGGGCTCCGGCGGCCTGGCAGGCGCGGGTGAGGCCCATCAAGCCCGTGGCGGGAAGAGCATCGGCCGAGCCGGAACTGCAGCCGCTCAAGGAAACCAGCGCGCCATCCAGATTCCAGGTGGCGATCTCGACCGGGCTGAGGACCTCGTGTTGCCCGCTGTGGGTGAGGCTCAGCACGATGAGCCCGGACCCCGCGCCACGGCTGGAATCGACGCTGGAATGCAGTACATGGGTGGCGAAGTGCAGCACGGCGGGATGGTCGTCGATCGCGGCCTGCAGCCGCTGGCGGGCAGCGGACGCGCCTTCCAGCAATAGCGGGGTTCGCGAACCGCTCCAGGCAGCGGCGCAACCGGCCACCTCCCGCGCGCTGCCGGCGAGGCGCGCCAGATGCAGATCGTCGCCAGCCGCGGAATCGCCCGCGCGCGCCGTAAACAAGCCAAGCAAAGGAGCGGGCTGGGAACCTTTCCAGCGCGGATCGGCCATATTGTAAACGGGGTCGGCAACGCCCACGAAGGGACCGGAGAAACGGCCGCGTTGAAGGCTGGCGGGCGAAAGCATCGCGGCGCCGGAAGTAATCTGCAAAGAGTGACGTTCAGCGAGGAAGACGGGGCCCTGCGCGCGAGTGTCCTCGATCAGGGCGGCGAAGGGCAGTTCGAACAGTTGCGCATCCAGCGCCAGCAGCCAGCGCGGTTTCTTCCGGAATGCGGGATCGAGCTGTCCAAACAACGTGCGGAAGATCAGCGCACCGGCCGGCTGGGCTTCGGCGCCGCTCTGGCGGACGGCTTTGGTGAAACGAGCCACCAGCGCGCCAATCTCCGGGGCGGGAGGCAAGCGGTACAGCGCGAAGCTATCGCGCGACAACGCCCAAAGGTACGAATCGGGCGAGGCGAGGTGAAAGGCGAAGAAGGCGGCGTCCGGACCGAGGCTGCGGCGCGTGTGTTCGAGCAAATCGGGCAGTTCCACATCGGTCGTCGAGCCGGCGCGGGACTCCCACTGGACGAGTGCGCCTTGCAATTGACGTACCCGTTCGTCGGCCGGTGCGGCGGGCGCTCCCGGAGATCGCAGCAATTCCGCCTGGGCGGCTTCGAGTTTCCGCAGCGTCTCCCAATATTCGCCGGGCAGATTGCGGCGCCAATCGCGCGGTTCCGCCAGCAGCGCGCGCAGGCTGGCGGCCCGATTGGCCTCCGCGGATTCGAAGGTTTCTCGCGCAAGCGCGGGCCGGTGGGTTGCGAAATACAGCTTGTTTCCGGCTTCCACCAGCGCGGAATGAACCTTCTGGACGATGTTCTCCGCGCTCACCCGGGTGGCGTCGTCGGCTGGCGCATCCCGGCGCCAGTTGCGGGCCAAACTCGCGGCTATGCGCAGATCGTCGAGGGCCTCCTGGAGACGGTTTTGTTGCAGCCCTACAAGCCCGCGCGCATAATAGACTTCCCAATTCGGCCGCAAGCTGCCGGACTCCCTGGAAAGGGCCAGTGCCCGGTCCAGCAGCACGGACGCCGAACGCGGGTCGCCTTGCTCCAACCGCAACACGCCGAGATTCCGGTAGGAACTCTCGACGCTGCGCAGATGGTTGAGCTTGCGAATGCGATAGGCTTCCAGAAGGGCGTACTCGGCTTGGGGTAGTTGTTGGTGCTCGAGGTATCCATAACCCAAGTCGTTCCACGCCAAGGCATTCGTTTCCAGATCGCCCGCGCGGTCGGCTGCGGCAATTCCCTGCCTATACAAATCCACCGCCCGCGACATGCGGCCCTGGCCGAACTGAAGGGCAGCCAGGTGGGTCAGTAGTTGAGGGAGTTGTGCGCGGCGCTCCGGGCCGGACAGGCGCGCCATCGCGCGGCCGATCGCCTCGGTGGCGGCGTCCATTTGTCCCAGGCACGAATAAAGCGATGAGATATTGAAATCCGCCTTTTCGGCGGTGACATTATCCCCCGAATCTGCCGCCAGCTTGCGCGCCTGCAAATATGTTTGAAGCGCCTCCCGATACTGGTGCAAGGCGAACCGGCAACTGGCCAAGCCATTCAGGAACTGCGCCGCAATTTTCGGTTCACCGGCGCGCAACGCGTCGCGGTATCCTTGCTCGTCCAGGGCAACGGTCTCACGGAAACCGCCGGTGCGGAATATTTTATAGGATTGCTGGTATTGTGCCGTGAGCTTTTCTCTGCGTACAGTTTTCCGACTGCGGGTTGCCAGGGACGGCGTCCTGGGCGGCGGAACGGGGCGCACCAGCGTTCCAGCGAGGAGCATAATCGACAATAAACAGACCAAAAGCCTGGTCCCGATCAATCCCAATCCTTGCCTTGCGGTCTGGAGTATTTCCGGTCTGGCTTTCTTTGGGGGTAGCCTGTAACAGCACCCCCAAAGAATCATACCAGCATTTGCCGTGGAAGTGGCAATCATTTTCGATGATTTGTGTTTTAACGCGCTAGGTTAAGCGCCGATTTCTTGCATTTGTAATGGCCTTAGAGCCAAAACCTGCCGAGGATGTAGATGATAATCGGGTCCATCGGTCGTCTGCCTGGCGGTTCCCAGCCTTGCGGGCAACCGCCTTTCTGCCCTCAAGATAGCTGCTCGGTGCCGGGGACACGGGAGGCATTTCCGCTAAACGATTCAAACTACGGGGAAAATTAATTATGCAGATTGGGGAACGGGGGAAATTAGAGGAATAAGGTAATATATTCCGGTGGTATTTCTTGCCGTCGAACTGCGGGGGTACGCCGCCTTTCAATAGCAGGCCCCCAGGCAATGCCGCGATTCTGCATAAACTGTGGGGCGGAACTCCCGACTCCGAGATAGCTGGCGAAACTATCCGGCATTGTGGCTCGCAGCCCGGGGCGGCCAAGGGTGCCACCACTGCTGCGGCACTACGCTATTCAGAACGGTACGTCGCGCAGAAATTCCCCGATTCCGCCGAGCCGATGACCCAGATTGGCTCGCCACATACCTGGCACTGGGCGCCGGCCTGGTATGCAGCGAGCGCCTGGCGGAGCCGCGCCGTCACCTCGCGCTCGCCCGCGCCAGGATTAGCCTGCACATGCTTGCGGACATAGTCGCGCAATTCGATAGGTGCGAAACTCATGGGCCGAAACGCAGAAGGCGCTTCGTCGCCGTCCCAAGGCGCCCCGGATTCCCAGGGCTCCGGGATGCGCGCGCCGACGGCTGGCGGACCTTCGGGAATCAAGTCCGGCGGTTTTTCGCCTGGCACTTTGCCGAATTGCTTGAAGTGCAGTTCCTGGACCCAATCCTTCACCGGGAGCTTCCATCTCTGTTTAGGACTGGGGATGGCCCGGATCAAGGTATCCGGCCCGAAGCCGAGACGCTTGGCCATCTCAATATCGAGTTGGTTGAGGCGGCACAGCTTCTTGGCCTCCGGCCAGGTGTGCCGCCGCGGTTTCTTGCCCATGATCGAAGGCGCGGCCGAACTTAAAACGGCACGTCGTCGTCGGTGATGCCTTGGTTGAAGGCGGGGTCTTCGGGTGGCGCTGGCGGTGCGGCCTGGCTGGGTACGGCGACCGGGCGGCCGGCGCTACGCGGCATGGACACGGGCTGCTGGCTGTATTCGCCGGGGGCCGATCCTCCGCCGTCCTGACGGCTGCCAAGAAGCTCGAGGTGCTCACAGATGACCTCGGTGGTGTAGACTTTCTTGCCGTCCTTGTCGTCGTAGCTCTTGGTTTCCAGGCGGCCTTCCACGCAGACCTGCTTACCCTTCAGCAGATAGTTGGCGACGTTTTCCGCCCGCCAGTATACTATGCGGTGCCATTGGGTTTGTTCCTTCCACTCTCCGGTTTGCTGGTCTTTATAGCGGCGGCTGGTGGCCAAGGAGAAATTCGTGACGGAGACGCCGGAAGGGGTAAACCTAGTTTCCGCGTCCTTGCCGATGTTGCCGATCAAGATCACTTTGTTGATGGATCCCATATGGCTGCAATGTAACATTATTTAGCGCGGCGTGGCGCACGATCATGCCAGCGGACGGAGGCCGCCGCCTTCGTCCAGGACCTCGCGTACCTTGGCAAGCAGGACGTCAGGCGTGAATGGCTTGTTCAGAAACGCTTTGGGCGGCTCGCCGGGCGGGCTGTTGATGGGGCTGTCGCGGTAGCCTGAGACGTAGAGGATCCGCAGATCGGGGTTCTTCTCGGCAAGCCGCAGTCCAAGCTCGAAGCCGTTCATCTGCGGCATCACCACGTCGGTCAGCACCAGGTCGATTTTGTGCGAGTTCTTCTCGTACACGGAGAGCGCGGCCAGGCCGTTGGCCGCTTCGATCACGGTATAGCCCCCGTTGTGGAGCACCGCGGAGAGCAGTTTCCGGACGCCTTCTTCGTCATCCACCAACAGGATGGTTTCCGAGCCCTTGGAGGCCGAAGGCCGGCGCGCCGCGGGAACCACAGTGGCCGGCTCGACGCGGGGCAGGTAAATCTCGAAGATGGTGCCGCAGTTCACCTGGCTATAAACGGTGATGTAACCCTCGCTTTGCTTGACGGTGCCGTAAACCATGGAGAGCCCGAGCCCACTGCCCTTGCCATGCTCCTTGGTGGTGAAGAAGGGCTCGAACAATCGCGAGCGGGTCTCGGCGTCCATGCCGGACCCCGTATCGCTGACGGCCAACATCACGTATGCGCCGGGCTTCACGCCGGCCTTTTTGGCGGCCGCCTCGTCCAATTCCAGATTGGAGGTTTCCAGCACCAGCTTGCCGCCGTTGGGGGTGGCCTCGCGCGCGTTCGTGGCGAGATTCAGGATGGCCTCCTGCATCTGGGCGCCGTCGATTTGGACGTAGCCGAGGGCTGGGCCGGGCAGCACAATCAACTCCACGGAGTCGCCCAGCAAGCGGCGCAGCATGGGTTCCATGCCGGCGATGGTGCCGTTCAGGTCGATGGCTTTAGGCTGCGCCGCCTGGGCGCTCGAGAAGGTGAGGAGTTGGCGCGTGAGCGCGGCGGCGCGCTCGCCGGCGTAGAGGATCTCGTCGGCGAAGCGGCGCAGCGGGCTGCCTGCGGGGATCTGGGCGCGCAGCAGATCGCTGTAGCCGGTAATGACGGTGAGTACGTTGTTGAAGTCGCCCGCCACTCCGCCCGCCAGGCGCCCCACGGCGTCCATCTTGCGCGCGTGGCTGAGTTGCTCTTCGAGCTGGCGGCGGCCGGTGATGTCGCGGAAAACGAGGATGGCGCCCTGCAGACGGCCGTGCTCGTCGCACAGCGGCGCGGCGCTTTGTTCGATGGCAATCTCGGTTTTGTCGCGGGCGATCAGCAGGACCGGGCCCAGATTATGGGCGGCGGTGCGCGCGCGGATGGCATCCCGGGCGGGACTGCCGGCGGGTTCGCGGCTGCTTTCTTCAATGACCGCCAGGATTTCGCCCAAAGGCCGTCCCAGGGCGTCGGCGCGCCGCCAGCCGGTGAGGGCTTCAGCTACCGGATTGAGGAAGGTGACGCGCTCTTCGCGATCGGTGGCCACCACACCGTCGGCGATGCTCGATAGCGTGGCGGATAGCATGCTGCGGCTGGCGTGGAATCCGGAGACCAAGCCGGTGGCCGAAACCGATATGGCGACGAAGGACAACAGGCAGGCGGCCAGGTTCGGACCGGCGGCATACCACGGCTCACGCAGCTCGACGAGCAATACGCCGAGCGCCACGGTGCAGAGCGCGGTGGCCGAGAATCCGCCGACGTGCCCGTAATACCAGGCGCTGGCGAATACGGCGACCAGGAAGGGGAGGAAGAGGTTCGGCTCCAGCAACGGGCGCAGCAGCAAGGAAACGAGCACCGCGAGGGTGGTGAGAGACAACGCGAAGATGCCGCTGTGGAGGGACGAGTCTTGGATCCGGAACACGATCTGCTCAGTTACAGAATACTATATCCGCTCAGTGACCGAATCCGCTCTCCGCTACCGAATCCGTTCCGTTACCGAGCCGCGACCGTCAGGGAGCGGCCCCCGCACCCGCCACTTCGTCCCACAGAAACCCGAGCCAAATCCGCGTCGTCTTCGATCTGTCGATTCACGCCGATGTTCGCCGCCCTCAGGTTAGCGATTTTCTCCTTCCGGTAATACGCCTCGATCAGGTTCTCCAGCACATCGAACTGAATCTCCACCAGCCGGTCTCCGAACAGGAATTTATAATTTTGCGGAAACTTCTCGATCTTCGGCAGGAACCACTTGATAAAGTCGTCGGTCCGCGTCAGTACGTTCTCCTTGACCGGCATGCGGTCCTCCTACCCCCAAGATTCTCGTCAGGGCTTCGCCCTGCACCCAGAGGTACAGATTAGGAAGAGTATAGGTAACAGGGAAAAGAGCACAGGGTAACGCTATGTCCTGGCACAACGAAACCCGAGGTGACGTCGCGGTAGAGCGGGGGTCCGAAGTCGCGATACGAGCAGGCGGCGACGTCACGAAGGTCGTCCCAAGCGCCGCCCCGAACCACACGGGATTCCCCTTTCTCCAACCACAGGCTATCCGTCCATTCCCAGACGTTGCCCGCCATGTCCTCCGCACCATAGGGCGACCGCCCCGCCTCTCCGTACTTGCCCACCTCCGTGGTGCCCTCGATCCCGCTCTCGGCGGTGTTGCACCATTGGTCCGAGGATTCCTCGCCCCACGGATAGCACCGGCCGTCGATGCCGCGCGCGGCCTTCTCCCACTCGTGCTCCGTGGGCAGCCGTTTGCAGGCCCATTTGGCATAGGCTGCCGCGCCGTACCAGCTCACATAGATCAGCGGGTGGTGCTCATACCCCCGATCCACCGTGAATCGGCCCTTGCGCCCGGAAATTCTGCACTTTTCCTTCTGGTAGGCGCCTTGAAGGTCGACCCACTCCGCGCCCCCTTCCTCCCGGTTTCCGCATTCGTTCAGGAACCGGCAGAACTGCGCGTTGGTGACCGGGAAGCGGTCGATCCGGAAGCCCTGGGTGACAGTCGTCGATTCACCGAAAATGAACGGCCCCGCAGGAACATAAACCATGCCATCTTCCAAGCTCTGCTCGTAGCGGTGCTTCGGCGCTACCAGGTGATGCACGAACCTCACGATGGCGTCATTCAGCTTGCACGGGGAAACCTCGCCCCGCAGCAGCGCCGCCGCCACATACTGGGCCACGAAGAATTCCATGAACGACTTGTGCGCGAACTGGTAATACCCTTCCGCGTCCCGGTTCAGGAAATCGCAGACCCGGATCTCCTGGTCGAAACGGAAGCGGTCGGCCGGCGACCGCAGCAGCTTTTGAAAGAAGTCGCCGACGTACTCCTCGAGCGCGCTGTAATGAATGCGGGGCAGATCGTCCTGGTTCAGCTTGATGGCCAGGGCCTGGGAGAAGCGCAGCTTGTCCTGTGGCGTGAGCGCATCGCCCTTGGCCACATCGTCGAGCCACAGCCGCGTGAACGTCTCGTATAACGTTGCCAGATTGAGGGGGCCGGATTGCTTCAACAGGCGCGGCAGGGTCTTCAGAATCATCTCCAGCAGCACGGGCCGCGTTGCCAGGTCCTCCACTGCGTCCAGCCGCCCGATCTGCTCCATGACCTCATTGGTATTCTCCGGATGGTGGCGGCGCACGAACTCGCGCACCTGCTCCGGTGAGAAAGGTTCCAAGTAGACAATCGCGTAATTGCGGCGCCCTTCCACCTCGGCGAACAACTCGCCGCCGCGGGGCATGCTGCCGGCGATGCCTTCGCGCTCGGCTGCCTGCGTGGTAAAGTAGTGCGTACGGCAGGTGAGGATCACCTTGCTGCGCCCGCGCACCGCTTCATTAAGCCGCCGCAGGCTGGCCACCGTGGCCCATCGTTCCGAGAGCGTGGCCAGCTCGTCGAAGGCATCGAAGATCAGCAGCAGCCGGCCTTCCTCCAACAGACGCGTAAACGCCGGATAGCTGAAGTTGACGATGCCGTACTTTTCCGTCATCCCCTTGGTGACGATGGATTGCAGCGTCTCCTCGTGCTGGTAATCCCGTAGGGAGAAGAACAGCGGCGTGCGCGGACCGCCGCGCTCCAGCAAGCGCATAGTGAGTTCCATGGCGCAGCAGGACTTGCCCGTCCCGAAGTCGCCCAGGATGGTCAGGTGGTTCACTTCGGGGTCGGCCAGGAAGCGGTCGATCGACTCAAACAGGCCGCCCGTGTAATCCCCTTTGCATTGGAGCGGCACGAAGTATTTTTTCAAGTCGGTGCGCAGCGGCAGATACAGCGTCCGCCGGTCGGAACTGTAGCCTTGATAGTCCTCACGCACGCGGCGCACGTACTCGCTCAAATCGAGCAAATCGCCGAGCAAGTGGGCGGGAGTCGCCAGCTTGACCCGCCGCGCCAGCCTCGGCCGGCTGCCGACGTAAGACCTGATCGCCGGATCGAAATCGAGATTGGTGACCGCCAGCGCCCGGTCGTACCCGCCATCCTCGAAATCCGCGAAGAACTCCTTCCATGCGGCGAGCTGTGTAGCACGGCGCTGCGCTTCGAAAACGCAGCGCACGGCCCACTGTGTGGGCACCTGGGCATCGCCGGTCTCCGCCACGAAGTGGGATACGCCGGTGGGTTCGCCGTTCATGCCGCGATAGCCGCCCAACAGCAGCAACTCGCGTACTTCCCGTTCAAACTGGCGCGCATTCTGCGCTTCATCCTGGCGCAGCCAATCGCACAGAATCCGCTTGGCCTCTGTAAACTCCCGGAACGTGTGAATCCAGTTGGCCTTCTGCTGCTTGCAAACAAAATCCAGGAAGTCGAACAGTTCGGCGGGAAGTCCCGGGTCTTTGAGGTCTGTCCCAGCCTTCCGAGCCGCCTGAAACACGCTCCGCTGGTCCCAGATCCGCTCGCGCACCAGAATTCGGATGGGCTTCCCACACTTGAGCGCGCGCAGGTATTCGTACCACGTCACGCTGATCGAGCGCTTCGGATCCTCCGCCAACGGATGCCTGGGATAGGCAGTGCCTTCGTACGCCGATCCGTAGCGGTCGTTGAGAATCAGCACATACTGGTCCGCGCGCTCCACGTTGCGCAGGCAATTATCCTGGGCGTGCAGGCTGGAATCGACGGGAAAGCCGTCGAGATCCGACGCCCAAACCTGGTATCCCATCTCCTCAAGCGACTCTTTCAACCCGCTGCGCAGATCCACCAAGTCCACGCACGTAGAACTGAGGAAGATGCACTGTCCCATAGCCTACGATTCTACTTTGGATTGCGGCAGGGCGGGAACCCAGAACGTAATACCCGGCGCCACCGCGCGGTGCCTGTCAGGGCGAAGGCGAACAGCGGAGGAGCATCAAAACAAGGATAGTCGAAAACATCCACAACCCGCTGAACCCGTAACGATTCGCCCTCGCATGGCGAAACCCGAAGCTGAAGTGGCGGAGGGGCACTTAGTTAGCGGCGGGAGCAGGCGGCGAATTCATTGCAGCATTTCCCAAAACCCGCCCCGAACCTCACGGCACTCCGACCATAGGCTGCGCCAGAGCGTGAACCGGAAAGGCTGCGAGCCGGCGCTGGCGGAGGTGGTGCGATTCATATCTGGCGCAATGGCTTCGCCCGTCCGTGAGACAATGTCGGTATGCAGGCCACTGTGGAACTTCCGGAAGCTGTTCTCCGGCAAATCGAGATGGTTGCCAGGCAAGAGGGCGCCACGCCGGCCGATCTGATTCGGCGGCTTGTCGAAGCTCACATCGAAACCAGTAACGCGCCGTCACAACGCAATCTCGAAGCGCGCTTGCCGCTGATTCCGGCTTCCGAAACAGGACCCATCCAGCCCGTTACGGGTAAGGATGCGGACGCCAACCTCTGGTGACCGTCTCACTACCTGACGTCAACGTTTGGATAGCGCTGGCAGCGGAGGGCCACGTTCACCACGTGCCTGCGCGCGCCTGGTTCGCCGAGCAGCCGGATGCCTCGGTTGCCTTCTGCCGAATAATGCAGATGGGCCTGCTCCGCCTGTTAACGAACCCCAACGTCATGGGTCGCGCTCCGCCGACAATCGGTCAAGCGTGGGAGGTCTTCACCCAGTTGCGACGCGACCGGGGCTCCTCTTTATGGCCGAGCCAGAAGGTGTGGAATCTGCATGGCGTGGGTTCATGACGCAGCCCGGTGTTGGACCGAGTTCCTGGACCGATGCTTATTTGGCAGCTTTTGCGCGAACACATTCGTGCTTGCTGGTGACCTTCGACAATGGGTTCGCCCGCTGGGCCGAGTTGAAGCTGAAGCTTCTGGCCGATCGTCGCTAGAGATAAGCTGGTACGGCCCAAAGTTGACTATGGTTGGCTATATGAAGCTGCCAGGCGGCGACCGCGCGATCGTGGACATCGCCAAACTTCGCGACTACTGCCTCAATCCGGCTCACCCACGCGGGCGGCATAAAGCTCGCGTCTTCGCGTCAACACTCGGACTGACGGCAGCGGATGCGGGGTTTCTGCGCGAGAACCTGCTTCGTGCGGCCCGCGAAGGAAGCGCAACTCCGGGCGACAGCGACGAAAACGGAGAGCGATTTGCCGTCGATTTCAGACTCGACCGGGGAGGCCGGCAGGCGACCGTTCGCAGTGCCTGGATCATTAGCAGGGGCGACCGGGTTCCGCGCCTGACCAGTTGTTTTGTACTATTGAAGGGAGGCTTGGAATGGGTGAAATAGAAATGCTCTCGGTGGTTGCCCTGCTCGAGGATGTCCCCGAAAGAGGACTGTTGCGGGGACAGGTCGGTACCGTCGTCGAGGGCCTTGGGCCGGGCGTATACGAGGTCGAATTCAGCGACGACTCCGGCCAGACGTACGCGTCTTTGGCGCTCCGCTCCGGTCAGTTGATGCGCCTTCACCACGAGCCCAGCCATCGCGCCGCCTGAATCGGGCTCCGCCGCCGTGCTAAACTAACAACGTTATGGCAATTCCGAATGTCAAGCGGTTCCGGCCCTTCTGCCCGGAGTGCGGGGAGAGTTTCACCGTCATGGCGGTGCTCCCGAAAGATGCCAGCGTGGATAAATATCTGGCCGATGTAGTGGCCCGCCACGATCACAAGGCGTACCAGGAGTCCAAGATCCTGCACTTCAAGGTGCGCGTCGGCCAACAGAAGCAGAAGAAGGCCAAGTAAGATTCCGTCAGGTGCGGGCCTGCAAATTCCGCAAGGCCCGCAGTCCTTCCTGCGCCGCTTCCGGATCGGCATCGTGGCTCAACTTCTCCAACTGGGGCACATCGTCTTTGTCGCCGCTGCGCGCCATCACGCGTGCAAGCTGGATTTTCTCGTCCCTGGTCCCCTGCAATAGCGGCGTATAGAGCGATTTCCGCACACCGGGGTCGCGCGCCAATTCCACCAGGAACGGGAATGCTTCGCCGTGATACGCGGCGCTGTTCAGTGTATTAACCAGAAATTGCAGCGGGCTGAATTCGGAGACCTCCGTCTTGCCGAGCATCACCTGCGCGAACGCCATCGAGAGCCGCGGGGAAGTCTTGCCTTCGTCCTGATACGCCTTTTCGAGCATGGGCAGGTCCGCGGGATTCTTCAAGCGCGCATAGCCTTCGGCCGCTGCGGCGCGCATCTTTTCGTCCTTATCTCCGATATAGCGCGCGTAAATCTCGCGGCTGCTTTCCGCGGGCAGCATGGCAATGGCGGTCAGCGCGGCGCGGCGCACTTTGTTGTCGCGCGTGTGGCTGAGGACCTCCGAAAGGTCGGGCAGGGCCGATTTATTCAGCAGCAGGCCGGTGGTTTCGATGGCCGCCACCTGCACCTTCGGGTCGAGGTCGCGCAACAGGAACGAAATGCTGGAAGCCGCCTCGGGATCGCGGATTTTCTGCAAGGATACCAGCGACTCATAGATCACCGGGGTGTCCTTGGCATGCATCGCCTGAACCAGGTCCGGGATGGCGGCTTTGCCGCGCAGGATGCCGATGGCGCGCGCCGCGTTGGCCCGCGCTTCCGGACTGGCGCCCTGCCGAGCCATCGTGCCCAACGCCGCAATCAAGTCCGGGCGCACCGTGATGTAAGGATCGATCACCTGATCGTTGGTATCGGTGAAGTGGCCTTTAATGCTGGTCCCCACGCGGCGCAGCGAAGAGGCGAATCCGGTCTTCAGATAGCCAGGCAGATAGAAGTTGACCAGGCCATCGGTGGCGCGGATCTGGATTTCGGCGTCGCTATCGCGCGTGGCTTGGACCAACGGATCGAGGCTGTGTTGCGTGTCGATTTCCGCAATCTGTTTGACGGCTTCCCGGCGGATTTCAAAGTCCTGGTTGGTTAGCAGCGCGGCCAGTCCGGGAATGGCGTCGGCGCCGCCCTTGCCCATCTCGCGGACGTCTTTAGGCCGCAGCGCGGCATCCTGGGCTTGGGCCGCCAGACAAAATGAAAGACAGAGCAGGAAGGGAATTCCTCGACGAAAGGCCATGCTTTTAATGTAGCAGTCAGCGGATGAACTCGACCTGAACGCGCCGCGGGATGAGGCCCGCTTCGTAGCCCAGATCGAGCAGTTTCTGCACCGCCGCGGGCACGATATCGCCAGCGTCCAGCGTGTAGTGATTCACGTACATGCCGACGAACTTCTCCGCCAGGCTGGTTTCCATGTCGCGTGCGAACTGCAGCGCGTAGCTGAGCGCCTCGTCGCGATTGTCGAGCGCGTATTGAATGCTCTCGCGCATTAGGCGGCAGCACTCGCTTTGGATATCGCCCGGCAAGGTGCGCAACAGCGCGTTGCCTCCCAGCGGCAGCGGCAGCCCGTATTTGCTCTTCCACCAACGGCCCAGATCCAGCACGCGGTGGAATCCTTCGCGATCATAAGTCAACTGTCCTTCATGAATGATCAGGCCCGCTTCCACGGAGTGCTCGCGCACGGCGTGCATGATTTTGTCGAAGGGGGTGACCACGGCCTCGAAATCAGGCTGAAACAATCTCAATGCCAGGTACGCGGAGGTGAGCTTGCCGGGCACCGCGATGCGCTTGCCGGCCAATTCGTCAGGTTCGAGGGGCCGCGCCGCCACCAGCATCGGACCGTATCCATCGCCGATGCTGGAGCCGCTGGCCATCATCACGTATTTGTCCGCCACGTACGGATACGCGTGATAGGAGATCGCAGTCAGGTCGTACAGGCCCTCGACCGCTTTGCGGTTCAGCGATTCGATATCCTCCAGAATATGGCGAAAGCTCACCTTCGGGGAGCGGACCTTTTTGGTGGCCAGCGCATAGAACATGAACGCGTCGTCGGAATCGGGACTGTGCGCGCTGACGATTTCCCGGGAAAGAGGTGTCATATCGCAGGAGGAGTACATCTCAGTTTACACGGGATGCAGCAGGAAGGGGAAGGAAGAGCACGAAAAAAACGAAAAGGGCGGTCCATCCGCGGATCGTAGGCTCGAAGTCCTCGTTGCCGGCCATCCGATTTGCGCTTAGAGCGCAGCGCCTGAGGTAGGCGCTAATCCGACCGTTCGAGATCCTCGTACTGCTTGCCTACTGCCCGGGGTGACGACCGCCCCCATTCTGGCCCGGTTCTATTGCCACCTCCTCGCCGGCGTCAGCAGAAGCCGGCCCTGCGGTGTTCACCTACTTCGGAATCATCACCGGCTGACTCCATACATAGTGTTACTCCAAAGCCTGCGCTTGTCAAGAGGACTGAAGTACCGGGATAATCGAAGGGTGTTCGATCGCTGGCTCTCACGCAAACCCCAGCCGCTCAGCGGCGCGCCGGCAATACGCCGCCAGAAGACGTATTCCGGACAATCGGGTTATGTTTACCAATACTACTATGAAGGCCACCGGCCCTATAAACGCGAACGCAACAACGGGACCGAGTATGTCTTCAACGTTTCCGCAGACCGCAAGACCTCCATCGCGGTTTCCGTTCTGGTGAGCGACACCGCGCTGGAGGATTGGCAAGGCCGCCACGGCCGGACGCTGTACGCCAGCGAGCGCTACGCGATCGCCAAGATGGCGCTGTTCCAGGCGTTCGACGAGCGTCCCGATCCGGCGACCATGAACGCGGACGTGCATGTACGCGCGGCGGATGTAGAGGCGATTTTGATCGCCCTCGGAATTGAGTAGTTGTGGGGCAGGCTCTCAGCCCGCGGCGGCCTCTCAGGCCGCCCTCTTCACTTCCCAATGCTCCGCCCCGCCAGCCGCCCCGAAAGCACGCACCCGCCCAAAAACGTGCCCTCAAGCGATTTTTTGCCGTGCATGCCGCCGCCGCCGAAACCGGCCGCTTCGCCGACGGCGTACAGCCCGGGAACCGGTTGGCCATCGGCGGCACGCAGCACGCGGCACTGCAAGTCGGTCTGAATGCCGCCCAGGCTTTTGCGGCTCAAGATGAATTCGCGAATGGCGATGAGCGGGCGCGCTTTGGGATCCAGAATTTTCTGAAACTTGCAAGTGCGCACGCGGTCGCCGCGATACTGCCGCGCGTTGGCGATGCGCCGCAGTTGGTCATCGTTGGAGTAGGCCGGGCCGCGCTCGATCATGCCGTCCCACGCGCGCACCGTCGCCTCCATCCGCGCCCGATCAATCCGCAAACCGTACAGGCTCTTCCGGTCCATCTGCTCCATCAATTCGTCCAGATTGTCCGCCACCACGATGTCGTCCGGGCAGTCGCGGATCAGGCGCTTCACCAGATCCCGGTTGCCGAACAGCAGGCTGGCCGCCAGCCCCAGGCGTTTCTTGTAGCGGAACGCAGTCATGTAATCGCAGCCCGAGACCGCCAGTTCCTTGATCGCGATTTTCCAGTTCATCACCTGCCAGGAATACTGGCCCGGCTGCGCGAGAACGCTCGAAACCAGGCGCCGCGTGTCGGCATAAACCGGCATGGGGCCGGGATTCATGATGCGCTCGCCGCGCGCGTTCAGCCACAGCGCCGAGCGCGGCGGAACCAGGCTCAAGCCGTCGTAAGGGCGGCGCCTGGCGGGATGATGCACGCCCGCGGCGTAATGCCAATGCAGGTCGAGGTGCGTCACTGCGCCGCCCAGCGCGGCAACTCCGCGGTGCAGCAGGCCGTCGCCGTAGGGGTGCGCGCCGTTGAGCAGTTCCGCGGGCGGATCGCCCCACGGCTTGTGCCAATTGGCGCGCACGCAACTGAGATCGCCGCCGCACACACCGCCGGATGCGATGACGACGTGCTCGGCGGTGACCGTCACGTCGCCGCCGTCATCCACTTTGCGGCAGATGACGCCGGTGGCGCGCCCGCCCGTCATTTCGATGGCGGAGACTTCGGTATCGAAGAGCAGTTCCAGATTCGCGCGCTGCGGGTGCGACTCCAGCGCGTCGAGCAGCCGCTGGACGATTTCGTAGCCCGTACCCCAGACGATGTGCCACCGGGGCACCGAATTGCCCGGCGCGTAGAGGCCGCGCTCGGGCCAGTTCACCAGCGGCAGGAACGTGATCTTCTTCTTGTCCAGGAACTCGAAGATGTACTCGCGGGAATTCTCGCAGTAGAAGCGGCCCCAGGCGCGCGGCCAATCGTCCGCCGGATCGTAATCGGCGACGCTCAGCCAGTCGCGCCAGGCGAGCTCGGGTGAATCGTGGATGCGCAGCCGTTTCTGGTGCGGCGTGCCGATCAGGTGTATGCCGCCGAAGGATTCTTTGGCAAGCCCGCCGAAATTCTCGCGCCGGTCCTTATCGATCACCAGGACGCGCCGGCCGCGGCCGAGCAACTCGTACGCGGCCACAATGCCTGCGAGGCCGCCGCCGGCAATGACGATTTCGGTTTTATATGTCCTCGCGCCGTCCATGAACGAATGATCCAGTATAGCCGGACCACGCCCTGCTGGTACCCGGCGTGGCGCAGACGATCGTTGTTTGTCGTCTGCGCACCGTGCTCGAACTCGGCAGGCCACGCAAAACGATGGCCTGCCCCACAGCGAATCTGCTGTACAGTTATTTCTTGGACAATGCACTAGTCGATAATTGGAGTATGGAAGAGCGGGAGATGATCCGGCGGTGGGTCGAGACCTGGAAAGAAGCGGGACCAAAGCTCGAGGCCCGGGAGGTCCGGGAGGCCGACAACCTGAAGGTACTATCTCTGCTGGAGGGCGCTTTCAATCAAGCGTTGCGGACTTCGCCGCTCAGACCTTCCTCCGGATTGGTCGAGATGCAGGCGTGGTTCGCCAAGCTGCCCCGATGATCGATCTCTTCCAGGCGGCGAAGCAATTGCAAGCCTTCTGCGACTGGCAACGCTGGCGCTCCTGGATTTGGCGGTGAAGGCAGGTTTATCGATGCGTTGCTTGCCGCTTATCCGGCGCGCATCAAAGACGCCCGGGACTTCGCCAGCCGCCATCGCGTCGTTTTGCTGAGGACACCGGATGGAGTAGGAATCGACGTCTCGCTGGGCGCCCTCCCATTCGAAGAGCGTGTCATCAGCCGCGCCTCCCTGTTTTCTTTCGGTCGCGGCCTCGATCTCCGGACTTGCTCGGCCGAGGACCTCATGGTGCTCAAGTTGTTCGCATCGCGGCCGTTGGACATCCGGGACGCAGAAGGCGTGGCCGTCCGGCAAGGCCGCCTTGACTCGCAGTATATCGAAGATCAACTGCGCCCGCTCGCGGAGATCAAGGGAGAGCCTGCGATCCTCGCCACGCTGGCTCGCCTGCGCGAGCTTGCGGCATCGCTGGAGTAAACGACCGCTTCGGGCCACCATGCCCGCGACAGGCTGAAAGCTAAGATCTGACTGCTGAAAGCTGAAAGCTAAAAGCTTCCTACGTGCCTTCCGACCAGCTTGCCAGATAGTGTTCCTGCTCGGCGGAGAGCCGGTCGATCTTCACCCCCATGGACTCCAGCTTCATGCGCGCGACTTGCTTGTCGAGGTCTTCCGGCACCGCGTAGACGCGATTTTCGAGCTGGCTGTGATTCTTCACCATGTACTCGGCCGACAGCGCCTGATTGGCGAAGCTCATATCCATCACCGAGGCCGGATGCCCTTCGGCGGCCGAGAGATTAATCAGGCGGCCGTCGGCCAGCACATTGAGGCGGCGCCCATCGCGGAAGGAATACTCTTCCACGAACTCGCGCGTCTGCCGGTGCGAAGAACACATCCTGCCCAGCGCCTCCAGGTCGATCTCCACGTTGAAGTGTCCCGAGTTGCACAGGATCGCCCCGCTCTTCATGCGCTCGAAGTGATCGCGCGCGATCACGTGCTTGTTGCCCGTGACGGTCACGAAGATGTCGCCGATGACGGCGGCTTCCGCCATCGACATGACGCGATAGCCATCCATCACCGCTTCAATGGCCTTGGTTGGATCCACCTCGGTGACGATCACATTGGCGCCCAGCCCGCGCGCGCGCATGGCGACGCCACGGCCGCACCAGCCATAGCCGGCCACCACCAGGTTCAGCCCGGCAAGCAGGATGTTGGTCGCGCGGATGATGCCGTCGAGGGTGCTCTGGCCGGTGCCGTAGCGATTGTCGAACAGGTGTTTGGTCAGCGCATCGTTGACCGCCACGATGGGATACTTCAGTACGCCTTCCTTGGCCATGGCGCGCAGGCGGATGACGCCGGTAGTGGTCTCTTCGGTGCCGCCGATGATGTTGGCCGCCAAGTCCTGCCGCTTGCTGTGCAGCAGCGAAACCAGGTCCGCGCCGTCGTCCATGGTGATGTGCGGGGCGTGTTCGGCCGCCGCCGTCAGGTGCTTGTAGTAGACGTCGTTGTTCTCGCCCTTGATGGCGTACACGGGAATGCCGTAATCGCGCACCAGGGTGGCGGCTACGTCATCCTGAGTGGATAACGGGTTGGAGGCGCAGAGCACCACCGACGCGCCGCCATCGCGCAGGGCGATCATCAGGTTGGCGGTTTCGCTGGTCACGTGCAGACAGGCGGAGACGCGTTTGCCGGCCAGCGGCTGGTTTTTGATGAACTGCTTGCGGATGGTCTGCAGCACCGGCATGGACTGCGCAGCCCACTCCGTGCGCCGCTTCCCCAGGTCCGCCAGCGAAATATCTTTGATGTCACAGGCAACTTGCGTTTGAGTATCGGTTGGCATGCTTTCCTCTTTTCCGCTCCCTAACGGTCGCGGCTCGGTAACTACGCTGCTCGGTAACTGCGCGGCCCGATAACTAACGGACCGCGGCGTGCGCCACGGCTTCTTCGCGCAGCGCTTCCATCTTGTCGGTGGCTTCCCAGGTGAAGCTCTCTTCGGTGCGGCCGAAATGCCCAAATGCCGCGGTGGTGCGGTAGATGGGCCGCCGCAGTTTCAGGTGATCGATGATGCCCCGCGGCGTGAGCGGGAAATGCGCGCGAATCAGCGCGGTGATTTTGTCTTCCGGGATGATCCCGGTGCCGAAGGTGTTGGCCATCACCGAGACCGGTTCGGCTACGCCGATGGCGTAAGCCAATTGCACTTCGCAACGGCTCGCCAGGCCGGCCGCCACCACGTTCTTGGCGATATAACGGGCCATGTAGCACGCCGAGCGATCCACCTTGGTGGGATCCTTGCCGGAGAAAGCCCCGCCGCCGTGCCGTCCCATGCCGCCGTAGGTGTCTACGATGATCTTGCGACCGGTGAGGCCGGTGTCGCCGTGCGGCCCGCCGATTACGAAGCGCCCAGTGGGATTGATGTGATAGTGCGTGCCCGAATCCACCATCTCCGGCGGAACCACCGGGTCGATGATGTGCTTCTTTACTTCGGCCCGCAGAGTCTCGATCGAAATCGAGTCGCTGTGCTGCGTGGAAACCACCACGGCGTCGATACGCTTGGGCGCGCCGTCGACATACTCCACGCTCACCTGGCTCTTGCCGTCCGGCCGCAGGAAATCCAGAATGCCCGCGCGCCGCACCTCGGAAAGCTGCCGCACCAGTTTGTGGGCCAGCATGATGGGCAGCGGCATGAGCTCGTCGGTCTCGTTGCAGGCATAGCCGAACATCATGCCCTGGTCGCCCGCGCCGCCCGTATCCACGCCCATGGCGATGTCCGGCGACTGCGACTGGATAGCGTTCAGCACGCCGCAAGTGTTGCAGTCGAAGCCCCACAAGGCATCGGTGTATCCGATGTGCTCGATGGTCCGCCGCACCACCCGCGGCACATCCACGTAACAAGTGGTGGTGATCTCGCCCGCGACCACGCAGATGCCGGTAGTCACCAGCACCTCGCAAGCCACGCGGCCTAGCGGATCTTGCGCCATGACGGCATCCAATACCGCGTCCGAAATCTGGTCCGCGATCTTGTCCGGATGCCCTTCTGTTACGGATTCCGATGTAAAAATATGTCGCTGCATGCCTGTCCCGTCCGTTGGAAGAAAGTCGTTTTTCTGGTTAGCTGGATAAAAATCGAAAAAGGCTGACCTTTCAGTGTACCGGAGCGTGCGTGTCAGGTCAAATTCGCTTGGTGGCGCGGTGGCGCGGCGGCGCCGGGTGGCGGTCGGGCAGCGCCCTGCAACGTTAACCTGTTAACTTCAGTCGATATTGCATTTTGCGGCAATCGAGGCGTAGACTGTGTGCCAAACGGAGGCTCTACATTGAGTTGGAGGCGAGGCATTCGGGCCGTACTGGTTGGTGCGATAACTTTCGTCATTGCACTGATTTACGTGCCTCAATGCAGAGTGCAGATCTACGCGGAAAATGCGGTCCCCCCTCAGTATTGACATTGCCGCGGTGATCACTTGGCTTGCCTATCGCTTTTAGGCAAGCTCCCAAGATTGCCACCAAACGCGCCAGGCCGGGTTGCCGGCCGGTCGTCTGGACCGTTTGGCCTGGATTCCGCGCAGGGCCGGTCCACAATCCGCGATTCTGGCTTCGCCGCGATCTTCCGGGCTGGTAAACTGACCGGGAGGTCTTATGGACATTCGCTGTGTGGTAACCGGACAGAACATACCCGGCAAATCGGTATTTGTCCGCGATGCGCCCGTCGCGCCGGTAACGCTCGCTCTTCTCCCGTGTTTCGAGTTTCACCGGTTGTGGGGGAGCGAATCGGTCGTTCAGCTCCCGTCCGATGGGACGGCGCCGCCACATCCTGGCTACTTCCCGCAGAAGAACGGATTCCGCTTCGGATTTTTCACCATACCTCCGCAAGCCGAGTCTGCAGTCGCGCCTGCGGATCTGGCTGCGGCGTTCGGTTAACTGCGGGAGAAACTGCCCGGCATGGCCGAAGTCCTCGAACCGGAGAATCCGGGCATGCACACCACCGGCACAGTGGACTTCGATGTGGTCGTTTCGGGTGAAGTTCATCTCGCACTCGACGATGGCTCCGAGGTACTGCTCACCGCGGGAGACTGCTTGGTGCAGAACGGCACGCGCCACGCTTGACGCAACCGGTCCGCGGCGAACTGCGTCATTGCCGTTACGTTAGCGGGCGCGGAACGTGGCATTTAGATAGACCATGGAAGATCCGCCGGTGTGGATCGCGCGCCCCGTCGGCGGGCAGGCATTGGATCTATACTGAATCAATGCGGCTTCCTTGCGCTTTATTGCTCGCCTGCGCCGTGACCCTCCCGGCCGCCGAATGGTCGCGCTTTCGCGGACCGAACGGCTCTGGTGTCGACGTGGACTCCACCGGCCTTCCCACCGAATTTGGCCCGTCGCGCAATGTCGTCTGGAAGACGGATGTGCCCTTTGGCCGATCCTCGCCCGTAATATTCGGCGCCCATCTGTACCTCACCGCGAGCGAAGGCGATCGGCTCATCACCCTGTGCTACAACATTGCGGACGGCAAGTTGCTCTGGCGCCAGGCGGTGGAGAAGGTGCACAAACACCAGGTTTTTCGCGCCAACGATGCGGCCAGCCCCACTCCCGCGGTCGACGCCTTGGGAGTCTACGTGTTCTTCGCGGATCTCGGTTTGATCGCTTACACGCCCGAGGGCAAGGAGCGCTGGCGCCACCCGCTGGGGCCCTTCGACAACTTCTATGGCATGGCTTCGTCGCCCGTCGTCGAAGGCGAAATCGTGATTGAACAGTGCGATCAGGACGGCGAAGCCTTCTTGCTGGCGGTCGACAGGAAGTCGGGAAAGCAACGTTGGAAGACCGCCCGCCCAGGCGTCGGCATTGGCTGGAGCGTTCCGGTCGTCTACGCGCCCGCCGGCCAGGAAAAGCAGATCGTCGCCACCGGGTGGAATCGCGTGGATTGCTACTACCTGGCAACCGGCGAACCGCGTTGGTGGTTTCCCATAGGCTCCGATGGCGCATTCGGTGTGCCGGCCGCGAACGGCGAATCGCTGATTTTCTACACCACGGGACACGACCAGCCCGCAGGCGATTCATTTGAAACCCTGCTCGCCCGGTACGACAAGAACAAGGACGGGAAGCTTTCGAAAGAGGAGTTCCAGGCCTATCCGGACTGGAACGAGCACTTCGGGTGGGTCGATGCGGACCACGACGGATACATTGAGGCCGACGAATGGAAAACGGCGATCGCGGCTACCGCCGGCGAGTACGGCGCCGTCAAGGTGACGCCCGGCGCGAGCACCGGGCAACTCCCGAAGTCCGCGTTCGCCTGGCGCGTGAAAAGCAAGATCCCCTTGGTCCCTTCGCCCGTGCTGTACAACGGAATCTATTTCATGGTGAAGGAAGGGGGCATCGTCACGTCGCTCGATCCCGAAACGGGCAAAGTGCTGAAGCAAGGCCGGGCCCCGCAAAGCCTGGGCGACTATTTCGCATCGCCGGTGGGCGCCGATGGCAAGGTGTTCCTGGTAAGCGCGGAAGGCAAGCTGACGGTCTTAAGCGCTAAGGGCGAATGGGAAGTGCTCGCCGTGAACGATCTGAACGACGAAGCGTACGCCACGCCGGCCATTATCCACAGTCGAATCTACATGCGGACGCGGGCCGCCTTGTATTGCTTCGCGATGTCCAGGTAAGTTCGCGGCCGCCGGACTGCCGGCGCCATGAGCCATGTTGCAACGCGCCTCTTCCGGAAAATGCGTGCGCCTTCTTGGCGGGCTTTGACGGCGCTGTTTGGCGCCTTTGCGTGAAAGCCTTTTGGAGGCGCAGGGCAATGCCGGCCACCCAAGACCCCAACTGGCACGCAACAGGCGCGTTCAACCCTTCCTGAACCACCGCTGGCCTCCGATTCCCCGACCCCGGACCCGGACCCCAGCACCCAGAACCCAGCACTCATCGCCCTCTTTCCCTCCAACCACTTGGGCCTTGATCGGGTAACATCCTCCAGCCCCCTCATGTCATCTCACAAACACTAGGCACTTCCCCTTGTCCTTCCGTGGGATTGTAAGACCGGTGGTAGTACCGGAAGCGCAAAGCAACGAATTGGCTCCGTGTTACAGGACGGGCGGGGTGCTTCACTAAAAGGCGATTTCGGGGGCGGCGCGATGAATGATTCCAATCTCGCGGTGAGGATGCTGCGGCCAACTGCAAGCCCGCCGCCGCCGACAACGGATCTATGGCGGTATCCGATGCAGCAGCCCTCAGAGCGCCGCCTCCACCCAGAACCCCGCACCCAGCACCCAGGCGCAAGGTAACATCCTCCGGCCCCCTTTCGTCATCTCATAAACACCAGGCTTTCCCCTTGCCCCTATGTGGATCGTAAGACTGGCGCTGCGGCGCCCCTATACTTTTGTTGTCATGGCCGTGCTCATCGCCATCCTTGGCGTGACGGCCATCGTCACCATGCCCGTGGATATCTTTCCGTACATCGATATCCCGGTGGTCAGCATCGTGTGGTCCTACCAGGGCCTGTCGCCGGAGGAGATGGAAAAGCGCATGGTCACCATCTTCGAACGGTCCCTGACCACCACGGTCAACGATATCGAGCACATCGAGTCCCAGTCTTACTCCGGCGTCTCGGTCATCCGCGTTTACTTCCAGCCGAACGTCAAGATCGACATGGCCCTGGCCCAGGTCACGGCCCAGTCTCAAACGCTCCTGCGCATCTTCCCGCCGGGGACCTTCCCGCCCAACATCGTCAAGTACGACGCCTCCAGCGTGCCCATCCTGCAGTTGGGTCTGGAAAGCAAGACCCTCAGCGAACAGGATATTTTCGATCTCGGCCTGAATTTCATCCGCACCCAGTTGGCCACCGTGCAGGGCGCCTCGGTGCCGCTGCCTTACGGCGGCAAGTTCCGCCAGATCATGGTGGATCTGATCCCCGACCAGCTTTACGCCAAGGGCATCTCAGCCACCGACGTCTCCAACGCCGTAAGCGCGCAAAGCATCATCCTGCCCGCCGGCACGGCCAAGATCGGCGACATCGACTATCAGATCAAGGTCAATAGCAGCCCCACCACGCTCGCCGGATTGAATGACATGCCCATCCGGGTAGTCAATGGCGCCACGGTATACATCAAGGATGTGGCCCAGGTCCGCGACGGGTATGCCGTCCAAACCAGCATCGTGCGAACCAACGGCACGCGCGGGACGCTCATGACCGTGTTGCGCAATGGCCGGGCGTCCACGCTCTCGATCGTGAACGCGGTCAAGGCGCGGCTTCCCGGAATCCTGGCAGGGCTGCCTCCCGAACTGCACGTCCGCCAACTGTTCGATCAATCGCTGTTCGTGCGCGCGTCCATCAACGGGGTGGTTCGCGAAGCCGCCATCGCCGCATTTCTCACCGCCATGATGATCCTGCTCTTCCTGGGCAGTTGGCGCAGCACCATCATTGTATGCATTTCGATTCCGCTCTCCATCCTCACTTCGCTGGCCATTCTGAGCCTGCTCGGTGAAACCATCAACGTCATGACCCTGGGCGGTATGGCGCTGGCCGTCGGCATCCTGGTGGACGATGCCACCGTGGAGCTTGAGAATACGCACCGCAACATGGCCATGAAGAAGCCGCTGGTCCGTGCGGTGCTGGATGGCGCGCAGCAGATCGCCGCGCCGGCATTCGTTTCCACGCTCTCCATTTGCATTGTCTTCGTGCCGGTCTTGCTTCTCGTTGGCGCGGCGAAGTTCCTTTTCACGCCGCTGGCCCTGGCGGTGGTCTTCGCCATGCTGGCTTCCTACCTGCTGTCCCGCACCCTGATTCCCAACATGGTGCACTTCATGCTCAAGCCGGAGGTGAAACTCTACGCCCTCGGCGCGCATGGCGAATCGGCCGGCGGCACGGGCCTCATCTGGCGCATTCATTACATCTTCAACCGGCGATTTGAGATGATGCGGTCGTCCTACACCGGGCTGCTGCACTGGTGCCTCGACCACCGCGCGCCGGTATTGGCGGGCTTCGGCATCTTCGTAGCCGCCTCTCTTTTCCTGGTCGTCTTCACCGGGCGCGATTTCTTCCCCACGGTGGATTCCGGCCAGATGCGCCTGCATGCCATGGCGCCCACCGGCACGCGCATCGAAGAGACCGAAGTCCTGTTTTCCAAAATCGACGAGGAAATCCGGCGCGTCATTCCAGCCCACGAAATCGACACCATTATCGACAACATCGGCATTCCCTTCGGCGGTTTCAATTTGGCCTTCGGCGATATCAGCACGCTGGGAACCGGCGACGGCGATATCCTGATCTCCCTCAAACCGGAGGACCATGGTCCCACCGCGGAGTATACCGTCAAACTTCGTGAAGACCTGCGCCGGAAATTCCCGGACGCGACTTTCTTCTTCGAGCCGGCCAACATCACCAATCAGATTTTGAACTTCGGTCTGCCCGCCCCCATCGACCTGCAGGTGGCCGGCCGCGACCCGCGCAATTACCAGATCGCCCAGGCCCTTGCCGAGCGCATCTCGCATATTCCGGGAGCCGCCGACGTACACGTCCACCAGGTCGTGGATTACCCGGAACTCCGTATTAACGTGGACCGCAGCAAGGCCGGCCAACTGGGATTGCAGCAGCGCGACGTCTCCAACAGCCTGCTGATCTCGCTCAGTTCCAGCGGCCAGGTGGCGCCCAACGAATGGCTGAACTGGTCCAACGGCGTTAGCTACGGCATGGCCGTGCAGACCCCGCAATACCGCATGGATTCGCTCGCCGCGCTGATGCGCACACCCATTTCGGCGCCCATTGCCGGCGTCCTCAGCACCACGGCGACGTCTTCGGCTGGCACGGCCGGCGCCTCCAATTCGGCGGTGGGAACCGGCCCCAGCCAGAGTTCGCTGGCCTACGGCAATCCGGGCGCGGCCAGCGGTGGCCCGCAGCTTCTCTCGAACCTGGCCAGCGTCACGCGCGGCGTGGCGCCAGAGATCATCAACCATTACAATGTGCAGCCGGTTTTCGATGTTTACGCCAATGTGGACCGGCGCGACTTGGGCAGCGTCGGCACCGCGGTCGAAAAGATCATGCAGGAGTTCTCGGGTAAGCTTCCGCGCGGCACCAGTTTCGACTTGCGCGGCCAGGTGCGCACCATGGAGACTTCCTTCTACCGGCTCGGCCTGGGCATGATCTTCGCGGTGGTCCTGGTCTATTTGCTGATGGCCGTCAATTTCCAATCGTGGCTGGATCCCTTCATTATCCTGATGGCGCTACCCGGCGCGCTGGCCGGTATCGTTTGGATGTTGTTCATCACCCAAACCAGCTTCAGCGTCCCGTCCCTGATGGGAACCATCATGTGTATCGGGGTGGCTACCGCCAACAGCATCCTGATGGTGGTCTTCGCCAACGATGAGCGCCTGGAAGGCTTGGACGCCCGTTCGGCGGCGCTCTCGGCCGGCCATACCCGCATCCGCCCGGTGCTGATGACGGCCCTGGCCATGATCATCGGCATGCTGCCCATGGCCCTGGGATTCGGCGAGGGCGGCGAGCAGAATGCGCCACTGGGCCGCGCGGTGATCGGCGGGTTGGTGCTGGCCACCGTGACCACCCTGTTCGTGGTCCCCATCGTTTACAGTTTGCTGAAGAAGAAACCGGCGGTCGATTTCGATCGTAGGATCGCCGAGGAGGAGCAGGAGCCCATCGCCGGCGAACTCCTGCTGGGTTAAGTGCTAAGTGGGGCAGGCTCTCAGCCTGCGGCGGCCTCTCAGGCCGCCCGGACAACGATTAAAATGGAATACGAACAAGTGGCAGACGAAACCGAAGCGCAACTGCGCGCCGAAATCCAAGATCTGAAGCGTAAGCTCGCGCTGCAGCACGCCGCGCCCGCGTCCGTTACGCCCCCCCCGCCCTCGCGACGCGCGCTGTGGCTGCTGGCGCTGGTGCTCGCCGTCCTGATCGTCATCGGCTTCCTGAAGGGCTACATTCCGCATCGCCGCAACGAGGCCATGCTTGCGGCCGAAGCCGGCACCGCATCCCAGGAATTGCCCACGGTCACCGTCGTCGGCGTGGAACGGTCCGCCGCCACCGGCACGCTGGTTCTCCCCGGCAATATCGAAGCGGTAACGGAAGCGCCCGTCCTGGCGCGCGCCAGCGGCTATATCCAAAAGCGCTACGTGGATATCGGCGACCGCGTGAAGTCCGGGCAACTGCTGGCTGAAATCGAAGCGCCGGAACTGGATCGGCAGGTCGATCAGGCGCGCGCCGCCCTGGACCAGGTCCGCGCCGCGCTCGAACAGGCCACCGCCAACCTGCAGCAGGGACAGGCGCAAGAACAACTCGCCAAAGTCACCGCGGACCGGTGGAAAAACCTGCAGTCGAAAGGCGCCGTCTCGCGCCAGGAGAACGACACTTACCAGTCCCAGGCGGTGGCCGCGCAGGCCAACGTATTGGCGCTGGAAAAGGCGGTGGCATCCGCGCGCAGCAACATCGTCGCGGCCCAGGCCAACCTCTCGCGGCTTACCGAACTGCAAAGCTATAAGAGCGTGCGCGCGCCCTTCGCGGGCGTGATTACGGTGCGCAACGTGGATGTCGGCGCGCTGGTCTCGGAAGCCAGCACGCTGCTGTTCCGCATCGCCCAAACGGACCGTCTGCGCACCTACGTGAACGTGCCCCAATCCGACGCGGACTCCGTACACGTCGGCCAGATCGCGCACCTCTCCATCCTGGACCTCGCCGGCCACCAGTTCTCCGGCGCAGTCACGCGCACCGCCAACGCGCTGGACCCCGCCACCCGCACCCTGCTCACCGAAGTGCAGGTGCCCAACTCCGGCGGCCTCCTGCTCCCCGGCATGTACGCGCAGGTCGACCTGACCACGCCGCGCAAGAATCCACCTGTGCTCATACCGGGTGATACGCTGGTGGTGCGTAGCAACGGGCCCCAGGTTGGCGTGGTCGGCGCCGACCATATCGTGCATTTCCAGCGTCTCCAATTGGGCCGGGACTACGGCGATAAAATCGAAGTTCTCTCCGGACTCGAACCCGGCCAACAGGTGGTCGTGAATCCCGGCGATACCGTCCAGGAGGGAGCCAAAGTGAATCCCGCGCTGCTGCCAGCGAAAAAGCGGCCCACCTAACCCAATGCGAAAATTCCGTCTTCTGACTTCTGACTTCTGTCTTCTGACTTCTGTCTTCTGTCTCCCGTTGCTCTCTCAATCCCCCGACTTCCACAACTCCCCCCGCGTGCACGACTTGATCCGCGCCGGCAATCTCTATCTCTCCCAAGCCGACGCGCTGGCCCTCGCCATCGAGAACAATCTCGATGTGGAACTCGACCGCTACAGCTTCCGGATCGCCGACTCCGATCTGCTGCGCGCCAAGGGCGGCGGACTCCTGCGCGGTGTCCCCTTCCAAATCGCGGAAGCCCCCACCGGCGCCGGCGGACCTCTCAGTCCCGTCGTGACCAACCCGGCTTCGTCCACCAGCGTCACCGCCGGCACTACGGTTTCCACCAGCGCGCTGGAACTGGGCGCCCTCGGCGAGCCGCAAACCAATCTCTCGATTCAAGGCTCCATCCCGCAGTCCACGGGAACCGCGGTACCCATCTTCGACCCGTCCGTCGTCGGGCAATTGAACTGGATGCACCAGACCACGCCGCAACTGGATCTTCAGTCGTACGGCGTGCCCTCACTGGTGGCCAATGAGTTCAACGCCAACGCCGGTCTGGTGCAGTCCTTCGCTAGCGGCGCGCTAGTGAATCTGGCGTTCGATAATACGCACCAATCGCTGAACGCCCTGACCACCAACTACAATCCTTATACCGGATCGAGTCTGGGCCTGACCGTGACGCAGCCCCTGCTGCGCGGTTTCGGACCCGCGCTCAACCATCGGTTCATCCGTATCGCGGGCAACGACCGCAAGATCACTACGCTGCTTTTTCACCAGCAACTGATCGCCACCGTGTATGGGGTGATTCGGCTGTACACCGATTTCGTGGCGCTCTACGAAGACGTGAAGGTGAAGCAGGAGACCGTCGCCGCGGCCGAGAAACTATTCTCGGACACCAAGGCGCAGGTGGACGAAGGCACCCTGGCGCCGGTCGAGATGACCCGCGCCAACGCCCAGGTCTTCGCCACCCGCCAGGACCTGATCAACGCGCGCGGCCTGCTCGAAGAACAGCAGGCGATTCTGAAGAACCAACTCACCCGCACCGGCAATGCCGACCCGGAAGTGCAAGCCGCCACCATCATCCCCACCGATCCGCTGAATATTCCCGAGAAGGAAGAGGTCCGGCCCATACAGGATCTGTTCACCGAAGCCATGGCCAATCGCCCCGATCTGGGTCAGGCCAGCCTGCAGATCGAGAACTCCCAGATCGGCCTGAAGGGAGCGCGCAACGCTACATTGCCCGAAGTGGACCTGGTCGGCATGGTGCAGAACAACGGCCTGGCCGGGCCTCTGAATCCTGTTGCGCCGGCTACCAATACGCCCTTCACCGGCGGGTATGGCACTGTGCTCGATCAGCTTGCCACCGCCAAGTACCCCACCTACGAAATCGGCGTGCAGGTGACCGTGCCAATCCACAACCGCATCGCCGAAGCCGACCTGGCGCGCGATGAGCTTCAACTCAAGCAATCGGAGGTGCGTCTCCGCCAGTTGCAGAACCAGGCGCGGTTGGAAGTGGAAGACGCGGTGATCGCCATGCGCCGCGCGCGAGCGTCCTATGATGCCGCGGTGCAGGCCCGAAAGTACCAGCAGGAGTCGCTGGAAGCGGAGCAGATGAAGTACGAAGTGGGCGCTTCCACCGCCTTCTTTGTGATCCAGTACGAGAGCCTGTTGGCGCAGGCGAAGTCCACCGAAGTGGCGGCGAAGAGCGCTTATGTCAAGGCCCGCGCCGCACTGGAGCGCGCAACCGGGAACATCCTGGAGCAGCACCAGATTTCGCTCGACGCGGGAATCAAGGGGAGGATGTAACACTCTTCAGAAAATCCTCCAGCGTCCGCCCGGCGACCTCCTCAAACTTCTCATCTCCCATCCGCAGGCTGCGGATGCGGTCGAGCCGGAACACGCGGAAGTCCCCACGAGACTCGCACCAAGCCGCAATCGACCAAGTGGTCCCCCAGAAATTCAGCGCCAGCGGATCGATCGTCCGCGTCGAAGCGCGGCCATCCCCATCCACGTACTCGATATGCAGTTTGCGGCGCTCGAAGATCGCCTGGCGCACAGTTTCCAGACCCGCCGCCGCGCCTTTCGGCACGAGAAATCCAGGGGCAAATAATTTGGCGCGCTCGATCTCTTCCCGGCGGGCCGCGGGCAGCGCGAGCGCGATCTTGGCGATGGCCGACCGCGCGTGGCCACCGAGAGCGGTCCCTCCCCACGTCTCCACCATGCGCGCGCCGGCGACCAGCGCCTCGACTTCGCCCATGGTCAACATGATCGGCGGAAAATCGAAACCCGGCCGCAGCCGGTATCCAACGCCGGCCTCTCCCTCGACCGGCACGCCGGAAATCGACAAATCGCGTATGTCCCGGTACACTGTTCGCTCGGAGACATGCAGCCAGCCGGCAAGCTGCCTGGCGGTGGTCAGGCGTCGCCCTCGCAAGTGTTGGACGATTTGAAACAACCGATCGGCGCGCCGCATCTCAAACTATCCTGACACAACGCTGTCAGGATGCCTGCGGCATACTCGGCTAATGAACACTCAAACCAACGAAGGCCGGGTCGACTACATCGAGTTCCCGGCCACGAATATCGCCAAAACGAAGGCTTTCTATGCCGGCGTCTTCGGCTGGAAATTCACCGACTACGGCCCTGACTACACCAGCTTTGAAGACGGCCGGCTCGCGGGCGGGTTCTTCAGGAAAGACGCGGTGACCGCCGGAGGGCCGCTGGTGGTCATCTACTCCGGCGACCTTGCCGGTATGCAAACGAAGGTACAGGCGGCGGGTGGCGCAATCGTCAAGGAGATCTTTTCCTTCCCTGGCGGGCGGCGTTTTCATTTCACCGACCCGGGCGGGAATGAGCTGGCGGTATGGTCGGACAAGTGAGGGACAACCTGCTGCGCATCCCCGGAGTCGGACCGTCGATAGCCGCGGATCTCAACCGGCTGGGAATTCAAGACGTGGCGGAACTACGAGGCCGCAACCCCGAGGCGCTTTACGCCGACCTCTGCCGCGAAGTGGGCCATCACGTGGACCGGTGCGTGCTCTACGTATTCCGCTGCGCCGTGTATTTCGCTTCGGAGGCGGAGCATGACCCCGATTTGCTGAAGTGGTGGAACTGGAAGGGCTAGTGGGCAGGCCACGAAAAACGATGGCCTGCCCCACAGCTAATCTGCTGTACAGTTATTTCTTGGACACTGCACTAGCGGGCGAGCATCTCCCCCGCCACCCGCGCTGCCGTGGCCGGCGCCAGCAGTATCCCATTTCGATAGTGCCCGTACGCCAGCCACAGGCACGTATCGCCCAGGCGGCCGATCGCCGGCGCCAAGTCGTCGGTCGCCGGGCGAAACCCGAGCCACGCCGTGGGCTTCGGAGCCGAGCGCAGCCGCGGCAGCAACTCGGCGGCGCGCGCGTGAATATCGTCCACTATCTGCGAATCCAGTTCGCGGTTGAAACCTACCTGCTCCGACGAAGTCCCCGCAATGGTGAATCCGCTGGATCGATGCATCACGTACGTGTGCCCATGCCGCAGAATGGGGCCGACCGATCCCGGCTCGAGCGTATACCCGAGCAGGTGCCCGCGCACAGGAAACGTCGCGGGAATGGCGATTTGGCCGTCCGCGCCGTTGACCGGAATCGCCCCGCTCCAGGCCCCCGCCGCCAGAACCGCCGCCGATCCCGAAAGCATGCCGCCGCTGGTCTCGACGTCCGCCCGCCCCGCCGTTACTCGCACTGCCATCACGCGCGTCTGCTCGTTGATGCGCACACCGCGTTTCTCGCAGGCGCAGCGCAGCGCGCGCGTCACATCCCGTGGATCGACCAGCGCATCGTCCGGATAGTACAGTCCGCCGACGGTAACCTCGGCGCGAATGCCAAGCTCCGCCTGCGCGGCACGGCGAGCCAGCAGATCCTGCCATTCGGCTTCCGTGCGGGCGATCTCAACCGCGCCGCAGCGCCGGTAATCGATCCCCACGCCCGTCTCGCCTTCCAGCTCTGCGACGAACGCCGGATAGAGCGCCCGGCTCTCCAGCGCAAACTCCGCCCAGCGGCTGCGGCTGACGAACTCGCCGCCCGGCGCCAGCATCCCCGCGCCGGCCCAACTGGCCTCGCCGCCGAACACGCTCGCATCCAGCAGCGTGACCGCCGCGCCGGCCTGCGCCAGCCGCCAGGCGATCGAGCCGCCAATAATCCCGCCGCCAACGACGATGACGTCACCGCCGCCCAACGCCTTCATGGCACGATCAGCGACGAAGTGCGCGGGCTTGGTGGAAGGGTGCCCGTCGCTTCGCCCAGGAAGCCGCGCAGAGAATCCAGAAAAGCGCGGCCGCGCGGACGCCTATTGTTGCGGTCCAGTTCCAGACGTTGCAGGAAGACCAGCACGCCGAGCACGTCTGCGTCGCGCGTGCGCGCCATGCCGAGCTTCTCCGTCTCCAGCTTGCGAAACTCCGCCAAGCCATGTTGTGCCTCGCTGAAGATGTGGTTCGCGATCGCGTTGTCCGGCCGCGTTTCGTAATACACGCCGCTTTGGAGAGTGCGCTGGGTGCGAATAAGCGCGTCGAGCGCGTCGCGCACATCGCTATCCACCGCGCCCGGAGTGTCAAACGCGCCCAACATGAGGCTGCTCATGGCGCCGACCACCAAGGGTTCGTGGTCCGCCAGGAACTCTTCTGTGATGCGAATGTCCTTGTTGGGAAACTCATTCGGATCGATCGGTTCGGTGTGCTCGTGCTTGCGCGCCTCCTGCAGAAACGGGCAGTCGAACGGGCAGTCCACGGTGACCTCGCGCTCGGCGCCGCAGCAGAGCGTGCAGATGTCGCCATGCACGCCGGGGCAGAAGCGGCGAGGTTTTCGGGTACGGCATATTGCGCAAGACATTCCCTTAGTATAAAGGGAGACACCTTATGGATCGAACCAATCTCTTTTTCAAAGTGGTAATCGAGCACGATGCGGAGGACCAGCCGGAGCGGCTGGGCCGCGAAATCTGCAAGCAACTGATGAAGGTCTACGGCGTGCGGTCGGCGGAGCTGGCCAGTTTCACGCGCGTGGAGGAGTAGAGGCTTGCGCTATTTCGAATTCCAATACGCCTGCTGTCCGATATAATCGTCGTCCGGCAGATTGGCCAGGATCAGGCGGCGTACTTCCAGCGGGTCGATCTCGCCCTGCTTCTGGTAAATGACGCTGCCGTCGATCCCGATCAGAATCGTGTAGGGCACCGCGGCATTCCAGGTGGGATCGAACGCCGCCATCTGATCGTAAGTCTCGTTCGTGGCGAAGATCAGGTTCCTGGTGGAAGCATGCTGCTCGTTGAGGAATTTCAGGACGCCCTTGCTCTCGTCGGGGAAATTCACGCTCACCGTCACCAGGTCGAACGGCCGCTTGCGATACATGCGGTACATCTTCTGAAACTCGGGGAACTCGGCCGTGCAAGGGCCGCACCAGGTCGCCCAGAAATCCACCAGCAGGACTTTGCCGGTTCCGTTCTTGCGCAGCGCCTTCAGTCGATCCAGACCGGCCGGATTGAGCGCCACCGGTTCGGCGGCGATGCGCGCCATCTCCGCTTCGCCCGACGCCTGCTTGTAGGCCCACTTGATGGAGCAGCCCACGGTGGGCGTCTTCTCCGTTGCCACGGGCGTGCCGGCGAGCACCGCGTCGATGGCCAGGCGCGCGTCCTGCCGCTTGGCGAGCGGCTCTCGCGGGCTTGAATCCACGCGGCCCTGGTAGCGCAGCTTGCGCTCCTGGTCGAACACAAACACGTGCGGCGTGGCGGTCGGGCCATAAGCGCGCGCGACGGACTGGGTCTCGCCGTCATACAGAAACGGGAAATCGAAATGGCGGTACTCCGCGCGGATCTTCATCTCCGGAAGCGAATCGGCAAGGTCGGTGTAGCCTAACTCGTCCAGGCGGACGGCCTTCGGGCTGTTGGGCTGAATCGCCACCAGCGCGACGCCGCGATCCCGATAGTCGGCGGCCAGCTTCTGGACGCGCCCTTCGTAAAGCTGCGCCGTGGGACAGTGCACGCAGGTGAAGACGACCACCAGCACTTTGCTCGACGCAAAATCCTGCAAGCGGTAAGTCTTGCCGTCGACGGCCGGCAGATTGAAATCGGGTGCGGCCGCGCCGATCGCCAGCGTAGGTGGATTCTCGTCCGCCAGGACAACGCCGGAGCATGCCAACAGCAGGGCGACGATGGTGAGTCTCATCTCTTAAGTATGGCGCGAAGTGAAGCGGCGGCGATCAATGGCTGGAATCCCTTCCAGCAGGCGCGCGTCCGGCGCCGGCTCGCCCGCCTCGATCCAGAGCGGAACCACGCCGGCCCACACCGGCAACGCATAATCCTCTTCGTCGTCGATGGGCGGGCCGGTGCGGACTTTCGCGGAAACCTCGTCCAGCGCCAGCGCCACCACCGTGGTGCTCTTCACTTCCTTCTCGCTGGGCAGCCGGGCTTCCTCCCAGCGGCCCGGCGCGAGGTGATTGGTGATGCGGCCGAGCGCCGTCATCTTCTCCTCAGGATCGGTTACCAGGCGGGCTTGGCCGAGCGCCACGACCGAGCGATAGTTGATCGAGTGGTGGAACGCGGAGCGCGCCAGCACCAGGCCATCCACGAGCGTCACCGTGACGCAAAGCGGTGCGCCCTGGCCCATCGCGCGCAGCATGCGGCTGGCGGGGGAGCCGTGCAGGTAGATCTGGTCGCCGGAGCGCGCATAGCCGGTCGGAATCACGTACGGCTGGCCGTCCGCGACGAACCCCACGTGGCAGATGAATCCCTCATCGAGGATGGCGTGGACTTGCGCCTGGTCGTAAACGCCGCGCTTGGGCAGACGCTTCACTTGGGTACGTTCGGTGGGTGTGTATGTGTCCATCGTTCCCAGTCTAGCGGGAACACGACAACTCGCGCTGGTGGTTCCGGAGGAAAGCACCCAACATGCGGTCGGCCAAACGGATATGATCGGTCAGCCAGGCGGAAAGAAAATCCAGCAGTTCGATCGCGGCATCGCGATCGCCGCGCCGGATGCGCCGCTCCAGCGTTTTAATCCTGGAGCGGGCCGTATGGTGCTGGCGCCAGTGCCACGTATAGAGAGGGTACCGGGCCGCGCGCATCTCGCGCTCCTCGTGCGAGAAGTGTTGCGCCGTGTGGATGACCAGGTCTTCCACGATCGACTGCATTTCGGCCGTGGCCGCTCCCGCGATCATGGCACGCTGCAGATCGTCGCAGAGGCGAAAGATCTGGCGATGTTCGTCGTCGACCTCGGGAACATGCACGGCATGCGCGTCGTTCCACTCAAATATTCGCATGCGAATATCTTGATTATACAGCACTACACCGGGGTGGACTGCGAGTCAGCGGCCCAGCATGGGGAAAAGCCGCCGCAGGTCTTCGTCGCTGGGCTGGCGGCCGTATTCGCAAATCTCGAATGCCTCCGCGTGGGCGATCTTGGCGGCGCGCTCCGGACCATACCACTTCTCCAGCGCGCGGCGCACAGCCGGCGCGATTTCGTTGCCTCGGCTTTGGGCCAGCCACCGCTTGCGCTCCGCAGGATCTTTGGGCACCGTATCGAGTTGGCCATCCACCCACGGCAGCCATTCGTAAACCTGCGAGACGTGCGCATCGAGCGCGGCGACCTTCAAATCGAAAACGTCGTCGATGCCGATGGCTACATCCGGGCGGAACGGCGACGGCTTCTGGAAATGATCCTCGTAGTACAGGAACACCGGGTTCTTGCGCAGCGGCGGCGTATCGGGACAGACGTTGGGAACCACCACCATGTACGCGGCATCCTGCACCAGCACACCCGTATAGCGGTGATCCGGGTGATAGTCGTTGGGCCGCGGCGCGAGCACGATATCCGCATTCCACTGCCGGATGCGCCGGATGATCTGTTCCCGCACGGCCAGCGTGGGCAGCAGTTCGCCGTCATGGTTGTCGAGCACTTCGTACGTGATGCCCAGCCGCCGTCCGGACTCCTCCGCTTCGGCGCGGCGACGTTTGGCCAGCGCGCCGCCTCCCATCGACTGATGGCCGGCATCGCCATTGGTCACGGAAACGAACTTGACCGCGGCGCCCAGCGCGCGGAACTTGGCGGCGGTTCCCGCGGCGCGGATGTCGCAATCGTCCGGGTGCGCGCCGAACGCGATCACGCGCAAGGGGACGTCTTGTGCCAGCAGCGCGGCCGCCGACAAGAGAAAAAAGACGATAGTGAAAGCAGGTTTCATAAGTAAGATGGTCCCACAGGTTTGGCATCCACTCCCCCATATCGAATCTTGAACAAAGTGTAGCCGGGGATTTTCCAACCCTCCGACCAGGGCAACCAGTCGAGATCGCTCTCGCTAATGGACCGGATCTGCCCGATTGGAATCGACCAGTGAAACAGCCCACAGGCGGCGATGACCTCAGAATCGGTAACCGTGTACTTCATCGTGGGGACCAATGGAAGCGAAAAAGAGAACCGCGGCGGAAAGGAGCGCGGGAATCGCCAAGGCGAGCATCAGTTGCGCGCGCGAGGCGGTGTGCTGAGCCCCGAAAACACCGAAGGCGCCGACGATGGCGACGATGGCAGCCGAGGACAGGACGGGCGTGCGAAAAGACCGCGCGGCAAACACCTTCGCGGGTTGCATTTCAAACGTCCCCGAACTCGTCTTTCCAAACAGCCTCGCGCTTTTGATAGAGCGCGGTGCGGCCCAGAATCGCGAACAGCGTGCTGATGGCGGAGCGCTCGGCGACGTTCTCCACCTCGCCATTTTGGATGCGCGTCAGGAAGGCCTCAATGGCATCGTTGGTGATGTCGCGGGGAGAGGGGATCGTCTCGGCGTCTTTGGGCCCCTTGTGGTGAATCATGCGGGCGCGCGAGGTTTCGAGCACGCCCTTGGCGCCGGTAAATTCCTCGCCGACGTGCGAGAATCCGCGCGGGCTGATCTGGTTGGCCTCGTAGTTCACGTGCATGCCGTTAGGAAACTCGAACGACAGCGTGAGGTGATCCAGGATCTCCATCGACGTGCGCACCTTGGTGCCGGCCATGCCGACGGCGCGAATGGGCCGTGCGTCCAGGAACCAGTGCAGCACGTCGAAATTGTGGCAGTCCTGCTCCACGATGAAGTCGCCCGAGTAATCCCGATAGCAGAACCAGTTGCGCAGGTGCTCGATCTTGGGGTCGTCATACGGCTGGCGCGTGAACGGATCGCTGCCGATCCAGAAGGCGCGGGCATTCACCAGTTCGCCGATCTGGCCTTCGCGCAGGCGCTTGTAGGCTTCCAGGTAAACCGGGCCGTAGCGCTGCTGGAATCCCACGGAGACGTTCTTCTTGGGATCGGCCTTGCGGCTGGCGGCGATGATCTTCTTCACGCCTGCGAGGTCCACCCCCATGGGCTTCTCGCAGTAGACGTGCTTGCGCGCCTCGATGGCGTCGGCCAGCATGCGCGGGTGCTCGAAAGGCGGGGTGGCGATGATGACGGCGTCGAGATCGCTGGCCGCCAACAGTTTCTCGTAATCCTTGTAGACGGTGGGCTTTTCGATCTTGATCTTCTGCGTGCCGATTTCGATGCGGTCGTCGAACAGGTCGCACAACGCGGTGACACGCGCGCGCGGGTCGGCATTGAAGATGGTGGCGTCGTACTGGCCGCGTCCGCCCACGCCGATGAGGCCGACGGTAATTTTGGAATTTTCCTGCGAGCCCCGGACGGCCTCCGGGCGAACGATGGTGAAGCCGGCGGCTAACGCTGCGCCGGTCTTTTCGATGAGCTGCCTCCGGGAGAGGCTGGGGCTGGATTCAGACATTGTGAAAAGGATCTCCTTAGCGGATTATACGTCAATGCACAAGTCAGACAAGGTCCTCGGGCGGCTTGGTTTCGGTAGCGTGCATCCGCTGGCGCGCGTTGTGGTGGATCTCGCCGAGGTTCAATCCGGTGAGCGCGGTGGCGATGGCTCCGCCGGCGAGCAACGGCAGCGTCAGGGCGCCCCACAGGACGAATGAGAAGTCCTTCGCATCGTTCCGTTCCACGCCGAAAACATTGTACAAAGCGATTACGCACGCCACGTTGATCAGTCCGATGTTGCCGGGAGCATTGGGGACGACGGTGCCCAGACGCACAATGGCCAGCACCGCGGCGGCATCCCAAATGGAAAGGTCCAACTGGAAGGCCCTCATCAAGGCCCAGTAGGAAAGCACTTGCAGGACAAGGTATAAGAAGCTTACCGGCATCACGCGCGCGAGAGTCGGCCCATTGCCCATGGTGTGCAGACCCTCCACGACGTGGCGCAAGACCGTGGCCCAACGGCTCTCCTTCACGATGGCGTGCGCATGACTCTTGTGGATCATTACGTAGGCCAGCAGCGCCGCCGCCACGATCACCACAACCTCCAGCGCGCGCACAAAATACGTCAACCAATGGGGGATGCCCGGGAGGTGTTGCGCCGCGACGATGAACGACAGAATCATCCAGAAGCCGTCGATGACCCGCTCGATGGCGGCCGAGGCGAAGACCACGGAAATGAGTTGATCGTTCCAGTGGGCCACCAGATAACAGCGGATCAGCTCGCCGACACGCAACGGCAAGACCTCGTTGGCAAACAGGCCGATGTAGATGGCCTGCACCGTGCGCCAGAACGGCAGGCGATCCACGGGCTGGAAGAGCAAGACCCAGCGCCAGGCGTGGCAGATGTACACCAGGAGGTCCAGCGCCATTCCAAGCGCCACCCATTGCCACTCGAGCTGGCGGAGTTGCGGGAGGAAATCGCCGATCTTGGAGTTGTGGAACACCCAGACCAGGCAGCCGGCGGAAAGCGCGTAGCCCAGCAATTGCGGCACCCAGCGGGGCACCTTGGGGCGCGAGGCGAAGACGCGGGCCAACCAGGCGGGCGCAGGGCGACGGGGATCGGTTGGTTGGGAGTGCTCGTTTGGTAGGGGCCCCAAGTGCCTATCATAGCTGGGCGCTTGCGGGGCGCGGGTGCTGGGTGTTGGGTTCTGGGTGTCGGGTGCTGGGTGCTCCGCTTGTGCGTAGTTATGCGAAACTGTGCGCTTGTGTGCACCGATCACGGGTTTGGGATGCGAAACAAGAATCTGCCGAGCAATGCCAACTGCTAAGTTTCACGACGTTGCCATGTGTATTTGGTTACGCTTACAGACTTTAATTAAAGTTTCGCTTGCTATTTGAATCTTCCCGGCTGCGGTTTGGGAGTTGGGTTCGCTTCGCATACAGGGGTCTAGTGCAAGTCGCTTGCGCCCTCGGGTGAAATTGTCAAAGGGCGGTGCAGGCGGATGTGGGCGGGTTTAAGGCCGTCGAAACCGCTACCAGCTTGAGGTTACCACGGCCAGTGGCCTAGCGATTGGCCGCGAATCTGGATTGGCGTTTGTTTTCCGGTCGTTACAGGCGATTTTGGGGTGGTGATCGGCAAACGGCCCGCCCCAGGAAGCCAGCAGCAGGCCGGCCGCCGAGCCGAACGCCGCCAGCAGCAGGCTCTCGGTCATCAACTGCCGGATGACGCGCGCGCGGCCCGCGCCGATCGCCAGGCGCACGGAGAACTCCCGTTGCCGCGCGGTCGCGCGCGCCAGCAGCAGATTGGCGATGTTGGCGCAGGCGATTAGCAGCACCAGTCCCACGATAGCCATCATGGTATACAGCACGGTGCGATACTGCATGCCCATCTCGGAGAAGCCGGTGCTTGCCGGTTTCAGGAAGAAGGAGTTCCGCAGGTATTCCTTTTGCGCTTCCGCGGGCAAGTCTTGCGGAATTGTGAGGCGAAAGATATCCGGTGCAATGGCCTTCATGCGGTCGCGGGCCTGCTCGATGCTTTCTCCCGCAGGCATGCGCCCCAGAATGCGCAGCCACCATTGCGAGCGCTCATCGAGAGCATTGTGCCCGGGATGGAAGATCGGGTCGCAGGCGATCGGGATGGCCACGTCGAAGCCCCAGTCCTTATCGATGCCGTGAAACCAGGGCGGCGTTACGCCCACGATTTCGAAGGTATGCCGATCCAGGCGCACGGTCTTGCCGACGATGCCCCGTTCGCCGCCGAAATTGCGCTTCCAGAAGCGGTAGCCGATCACAGCCAAAGGCGGTGTGCCGCGCCGGTCTTCGTCGCGAGTGAAAACGCGGCCCTGGATGGCCGGCACGCCGAGCACGCGGAAGAAATCTCCACTCACCCACAAGCCGATCGCGTAATGGCTCTCGCCGCCATCGGCCAGGTCGAACGCCTTCGGCGAATAGGCCAGCGTGCCCGAGAACGCCTGCTGGCGGTCGCGCACCTGTTCCCAGATCGGATTGGTGAATACGTCGTCGCCCGCCGGCCCCGGCCTGACTTGCACTAGCCGCTGCGGGTCTTCCACCGGCAGCGACCGCAGCAGCACCGCATTCAGAATACTGAAAATCGCCGTGTTCGCGCCGATGTCCAGCGCCAGCGCCAGCACCGCCGTGGCGGTGAAGCCGGGATTCGCCGCCATGGTGCGCAGGCTGTAGCGGATGTCCTGCCACGCGGAATCGAACAGGGTCCAGCCCAGGGTTCAGCCCCATGCTTCTCGGCTCGACTCCTGAAGTTGTGCCGCATTGCCGAACTGCCGCCGCTCCGCCACCCGCGCCGCGTGGGGCGCCAGTCCGTCCGCCTGTTTGCCGGCGGCGCGGAGGTCCAGATGAAGACGCATCTCTTCCGCCAGGTCTTGGGTCAAAGCGCGCGCCCGAGAGCCGGTAGCGCAGTTGCCTCCGGATTTCACCAATCCAGGTCATCGACCGTCGCCTCAGACTGTTTGCAGAATCTTGTGAATCGCCCCGTTTACCCGCTGGTATTGTTCCACTTCGGCCAGGAGTTGCTTGCGGCCCTGCGCCGTGAGCCGATAATAGCGCGCGCGCCGGTTGCCCGCCGTCACGCCCCATTCCGCCGTGACCCAGCCCTTCAGCAGCATGCGCTGCAGCGCCGGATACAGCGACCCTTCTTCGACTTGCAGCACATCGTCGGATACTTGCTGAATGGCATTGGCGATCTCGTACCCGTGAAGCTGGCCGTGGCGGGCCAGCATCTTCAGGATCAACATGTAAAGGGTGCCGGGCGGGATTTCGTCGCGTCTCGGGTGCTCTGACATAGTTAGACTATGCCAGTGTCCCATGTGCGCGGCGGACGTGTCAAGTGGGTCTGGCCCCGCGCGCCCCGCGCAACGAAATCAGCCCGGCCTGAGGACGAAACGGCCGACGCGGGCACTTAAGCGACACGGATCACATGGTCGAAAACCCACCGTTTGGGGCGGCCTGAGAGGCCGCCGGGCCCAGAGGGCGCCCCCGAGGGCCTGCCCCACATTCCGGCATGCGCAGACCGGGCGGCAGATGAGGTTAAGAGGCACACTGAGCGGGCTGGGGACGCGGCCCCAGCGCTACTCGTCGTCTTCCTCAACTGTGACGGGTTCGAGGTCTTCGGCTTCGAAGATCTGGCGGCAATCCAGACATTCCAGGTATTCCACGCCATCGCGCCTGGCGATGATCTCGGTACGGTTGTGCTCGCAAGGGTGCTGCTGCATAAAGCAAGACTTAGGATTTATTCTAATGAAGCGCAGGCCCTTGTCAAGGGTATTTGCGTTTATTTTTTCGAATCTTAACGCCGTTAGGGTTTCCGGAGGGCTTTTTGGGTGTCCTGAGCTACAATTTAGGGGATGCCGTTCCCCATACACCGCATGCGCCGGTTGCGCGCCAGTGAGCCGATCCGCAGCCTGGTCCGGGAGACCCGCCTGGATCCGGCCGAGTTCATCCTGCCTCTTTTTGCCTGCCCGGGCGAGGGCGTCCGCCGCGAAATCGGGGCCATGCCCGGCAATTTCCAACTCTCCGTGGACGAAATCGTACGGGAGTGCGCCGAGGTGCGGGCGCTCGGCATCGGCGGCGTGATCCTGTTTGGCCTGCCGGAAAGCAAAGACGAAACGGCCTCCGGGGCTTACGCCGACGATGGCATCGTGCAGCGCGCCATCCGGGCCATCCGCAGCCAGGATCCCAGCCTGCTGATCGTCACCGACGTCTGCAATTGCGAATATACCAGCCACGGGCATTGCGGCAAGATCGTCGCGGGCGAAGTGGATAACGACCAGACGCTGGAATGGCTGGCGGCCTCGGCGGTTTCGCACGCGCGCGCCGGCGCCGATATCGTGGCCCCCTCCGACATGATGGATGGGCGCGTGGCCGCCATCCGCCGCGAGTTGGACGCCAACGGCTTCTCCCGCATTCCGATCTTGTCCTACGCCGCCAAGTTCGCCTCGGTGTTCTACGGGCCGTTCCGCGAGGCGGCCGAATCCACGCCGCAGTTCGGGGACCGGCGCAGCTACCAGATGGACCCCGCCAACGGGCGCGAAGCCATGCGGGAAATCGAACTGGACCTGGAGGAGGGCGCCGATATGATCATGATCAAGCCCGCCATGCCCTACCTCGACCTGATCCACGAAGCCCGCCGGCGTTTCGACGCGCCCATCGCCGCCTACCAGGTGAGCGGGGAGTTTTCCATGATCGAAGCCGCGGCCCGCAACGGCTGGATCGACCATGACCGGGCCATGATCGAAAGCCTGACATGCATCCGGCGCGCGGGAGCGCAGATCATCCTGACCTATTTCGCCAAGCCGGCGGCCAGGTTACTGGCCTGACTTTCCCCTAGACCTAAACCCAATACTGTTCACTTATGTTCACTTAATGATGTCTTGGTGGGGCAGACGATCGTTTTATGTCGTCTGCCAAGCGCTCCCCGAAGACGGCAGACCACAAAGTGCGATGGTCTGCCCCACCAACGGTACGGCGCTACAATTTCAGTGTATTGGCCAGCCGCCAATCGCGAATGGCATCTCACGTGCTCTGTTGGTCCAACTCCGGTTCGAACGGGGACGCCCGTTCCGGCGAGAGAAAGGTAATGGTAAAGTTTGGCACAGAAGACCGGCGGTAGCCGGGCGAGCAGGGTTGGACGCCCTCCGCGTGCGCCCGATTCGCCTCAACCAAAGCAACCAACCCCCCCGGCTAAGAAGCCCCCCCCTGCGACCGCCGAGGAGCAGGGCGAAGCCGGTCGATTCCGCATTGTTGGTGTGGGAGCCTCCGCAGGCGGCCTGGAGGCCTTCACGGAGTTGCTCACGCATCTGCCGGACGATACCGGCATGGCATTCGTGCTGATTCAGCATCTCGATCCGAGTCACGAGAGCCATCTGGCGGAGTTGCTTTCCAAAGCAACCAAAATGCCTATTGCCGAGGTGAAAGGCGAGACTCGCACCGAGGCCAATCACGTTTACGTGATTCCGCCGCGCCGCAATTTGAGCATTTCCGGTGGAGTCCTGCACTCCCCGGACCGGCCGGTCAGCGGCCGCAACATGCCGATCGACGATTTCTTCCGCGCCCTGGCGGCGGACCGCGGACGCCGGGCGCTCGGCGTGGTTATGTCGGGAACCGCATCGGATGGGACGCTGGGCCTGCAGGCGATCAAGGCTGCGGGCGGCACCACCTTCGCCCAGGAAATGGGCTCCGCGAAGTTCGATAGCATGCCGCGCAGCGCCATCGCCGCCGGCGTGGTGGATTATGTCCTGCCGCCGGCCGGAATCGCGCGGCAACTGGTAGCCATCGCGCACCATTCGAATGTTCCGATCGACCCCCGGGAGGAGATTGGGCCGCCGGGAGATCCGAAACTGGCTAAGATCCTCCGGCTGGTACGGAGCGCCACCGGGGTGGACTTCACGCACTACAAGCCCAGCACCCTGGCCCGGCGCATCAAGCGGCGCATGACCCTCCGCGGATTCGAAAACCTCGAAGACTACAGCCGGCATCTCGAGCAGAATCGCGAGGAAGCCACCGCATTGTGCGAGGACTGTCTGATCACCGTCACTGCATTCTTTCGGGAGCCAACGCTCTTCGAGGATCTGAAGACCAGCGTGTTTCCCGCTCTGGTCGAGAATAGGGCTGCCGGGGACGCCATCCGGATCTGGGTGCCCGGGTGCGCAACGGGTCAAGAGGCTTATTCGATCGCCATCGGCTTGATGGAATTCCTGGACGAGGCGGGAGAGAGCGTTCCGTTCGAGATTTTCGCCACCGATATCAGCGAAACGGCGGTCGCAAAAGCCCGCGCCGGCATATACAAGGACTCCGAAGTTGCGCACATCTCGCCGCAGCGGTTGGCGCGGTTCTTCGCCCGTTCGGAACGCGGGTACCAGATTACAAAGAACGTCCGCGACGTATGCGTTTTTGCCCGGCACAATGTGGCCGAAGACCCGCCTTTCTCGAAGTTGGACCTGATCAGTTGTTGCAACGTACTGATCTACCTTGGAACGGCGCTGCAGCGCAAGGTCTTGTCGATCCTGCATTACGCCCTCAAGCCGGCGGGCTTCCTGGTAGTTGGTCCATCGGAGAGCATCGGCACGCTGACCGATTCGTTTCATCAAATGGAAAAGACCCACAAAGTGTATAGCCTGCGGCCGTCGGCGAGCACGCCGGCGCCGCGCTTGAGCCCAGGCCGCAGCGCCGAAGGCCGGGGGGATTTCCCGCAGAGAACTGCCGAGGTCCGAACCGGGCTGGACGTGCTGAGAGAGGCCGACCGGCTGGTGCTGGCCGAACATGGCCCTCCGGGCGCGGTGGTCGACGATGAAATGAACATCGTTCAGGTGCGGGGCCGCACCGCTCCATACCTGGAGCTTTCGCCGGGCGAGCCGAGCCATAACCTGCTAAAACTGGCGCGCGAAGGCTTAATCGCGGGCCTCGGCAAGGCGATGGGAGCGGCCAGAGAAACCAACGCCGCTGCTAAAGAAGACGGCTTCCGGATCGAAGACGGGGGCCAGATAACGGACGTCGCCATCAAGGTCGTCCCGTTTACGGGATCGTCGTCCGAGGAACGCTATTTCCTGGTCCTGTTCGAGGACGTTGAGCCGAAGCGTGGCCCGATCGCGGCGCACGAGCCCGCGGCCGAGGAGCGCCGGGGAAGCGCGCAGTTGCTGCGCGAGTTGGCCGCAACCAAAGAGTATCTGCAATCGATCGTGGAGGCTAATGCATCCACGCTGGAAGAGCTTAGGGCGGCGAACGAAGAGGCGCAGGCGGGCAACGAGGAACTGGAAACCGCGCAGGAAGAGCTGGAATCGGCCAACGAAGAATTGAACACGCTGAACGAAGAGCTGAAGATCAGCAATGTGGAATTCAGCAAAGTCAACCGGGACCTGAGCAATCTTCTGGAAAACATCAGCATACCCCTGGTCATGGTTGGGCGGGATCTGCGCATTCGCCGCTTTACGCGCGCCATTGAACCGATGCTGAACCTGATCGCTTCCGACGTGGGGCGGTCGATAACCGATCTTCAGCCTCAAATCGAACTACCCGACCTGCGGCGGCTGCTATTGGGCGCCATGGAGGGCGGCGACCGGAAACCGCGCGACATCCGCGACGCGCACGGCCGCTGGTATTCGCTGCGCATCCTGCCGTCGGTGGGAACCAACGGCAAAATCGACGGCGCCGTGCTGATGCTGATCGATATCGATGCCGCCAAGCGCGGCGCCGACTTCGCCGAGGCAATTGTGGAAACGGTGCGCGAGCCTCTGGTGATCCTGAGCCAGAACCTGCAAGTCATCAAGGCCAACAGGACGTTCTACGAAACGTTCCATGCCGCGCCGGAGAAGACGGAGGGGCGTCTGATCTACGACCTCGGGACCGGACAATGGAATATCCCGAAACTGGCCGAATTGCTGGAGAACATCCTGCCCATGCACTCCACGTTCCGGGACTTTGAGGTGACCCACGAGTTCGAACATGTGGGACGGAAAGTGATGCTGCTCAACGCCAGCGAAATCTTCAATCCGAATGCGCAAGCGCGGACCATCCTTCTGGCGATTGAAGATGCAACGGACCGCAAACAGGCTGAGGAAGCGCTCCGGACAACCAATGCCGAACTGGAGCATTTCGCTTATGCGCTCACGCACGACCTGCAGGAGCCTCTGCGGATGGTGGTGAACTTCACCGAGCTGCTGGGCCGGGAGTACTCGGGAAAGCTGGGCAAAGAGGCGGACCAGTTCATCGCCTATTCGACGGAGGGCGCGCTGAGAATCGAGGCGCTGCTGAGAGCGCTGCTGGCCTACTGGGAAGTTGCAGGCCAGGACCATGGCAGCTTCGGGCCAATCGATTGCGGCGCCGTTCTGGCCAAAGCGTTGTTGAACCTCCAGGCGGCCATCGCGGAGAGTGGCGCCATAGTGACTTCCGGTCCATTGCCAACCGTGGTGGCCGAGGAGGTTATGCTGACGCAGGTTTTCCAGAACCTCATTTCCAATTCGATCAAGTACAGAGGCGATGACACGCCCAAAATCCATGTCTCGGCGGAGAAAACCGCGGAGGGGTGGGTGTTTGCCGTGCGGGACAACGGAATCGGTATCGATCCGCAGGACATCGGCCGCGTGTTCGGCATGTTCAAACGCTTGCATGGAAAAGAAATTCCCGGCACCGGCATCGGTCTGGCGCTTTGCAAGAAGATCGTCGAACGCAAGGGCGGGCGGATCTGGGCGGAATCGGAAACCGGGCAAGGCGCTACGTTCAAGTTCACAATTCCGGGCAACCATACGGAGTCCGCCCCCCCCGGCGCGCAAACTGAAAATGGCCAGCTCTGACCAAAACCGCCCGGAAGACGAAATCGCGCGCCTGCGCAAGGCGCTGGACGCGGAATTGCGCCGATCGATCGAGATCCAAAGGCAGTTGGACCGGGCCAACGCCGACTTTGAAGAGTTTGTCTCGATGGCGGCTCACAACCTGCGCGAGTCTCTCCGGGAGGTAGCCTCCTACAGTCAACTGATGGCCGAGACGGATGCCGGCGCATACCTCGATCGCATCCGGGAGGGGGTGGCCAGAGCGCAGTCGCTGCTCGGCGAAATCGTCGAGTATTGGGGCACCACGGGCGGCCGGCAGTTCTCCCGCACGGACATGGAAGCGGTCCTTCGCCAGGCTCTCCTCTCGGCGGACAAGCCGATCGCAGAACGGAACGCAATCGTTACCCACGACCCTTTACCCGCCGTAATGGGAGACTTCGAAACCCTGACCAAGGTTCTGCGGCACCTGATCGGAAATGCCATCGAATACTGCGACACGCCTTCTCCGCGCGTTCACATTTCATCCAGACAGGTGGACCACGAATGGGTGATTTCGGTCGCAGACAACGGTCCCGGTATAGACCCGGCATTCCAGGGCCGCCTATTCGGAGCGTTTAAGCGCCTGCACGGGAAAGAGTATCCCGGCAACGGTCTGGGACTCGCATTCTGCAAGAAGGTCATCGAATTGCAGAGCGGGCGCATGTGGATGGAATCGACACCGGGGGCGGGGTCGACGTTGTATTTCACTCTGCCGCCGGGCGATTGACTTTGTGGTATAACTCGTTACAAGATCGACGATGACGGCGGTCAGAAGGGAGAAACAACATGAAAACGCGAAGCATTTGGCTGGTGGTTCTCTCGTTTTGGGCGCTGAGCGCCCGTGCCAGTAATATCAATCTTGGAGCCGCGGGCAGTTTTGCCGTCCTGGCAGGATCCGCGGTGACCAATACAGGCCCCACCTATATCTATGGAAATCTGGGGCTGACGCCGGGTAGCTCAATCACCGGCTTTCCTCCGGGGACCATAGTCCCACCGGGAATAGAAGACGTCGATAATGGCTCGGCGATCATGGCTGAGAATGCTCTGACCACGGCATACGATTCCGCCACGGGCCTACCGTGCACGACGAACTTGACCGGCAAGGATCTCGGCGGGATGACCCTCACGCCAGGAGTCTATTGCTTTAACTCGTCGGCAGAGTTGACCGGAACACTCACGCTCAACGCCGAGGGCGACCCGAATGCGCAATTCGTATTCCAGATGGGGAGCACGCTGACGACCGCAAGTAGCGCGATCGTCGATTTTATCAATACCAACGGTGGTCTGCCCGATCCAAACCTGTTTTGGCAGGTTGGGAGCTCGGCGACTCTCGGCATCGGCACCGACTTCTCGGGAAATATCCTCGCGGAAACGAGCATCACCTTGACTACTGGCGCGAGTATTGCGTGCGGCAGCGCCTTGGCGCAAAACGGCGCCGTGACGCTGGACGATAATGTCGTGTCCATTTATGGTTGCGAAAGCTCTGGCGGCGCCGTTCCCGAGCCGCAGAGCGCCGCGCTCCTCGGCATGGGCCTCCTGCTGACGTCGATCGTATACCGGCGGCGCTCGCGGAAGTAAAGTCCGGCAATTCTTGCCGTATGGACGGCAGCATTTGCACGAAGTGGAGGGCGGGCTTCAGCCCGCCCGAGGCTTTAGCCTCGCTTCCCGGCAGTCCCGCGTTGGTCTCAAATCTGCTCAAAGAAGATCCGTCGAGTAACAAGAGTTAAAGACTCTATTTTCTGAAACTAATACGAGGAAGGAGATTTCATGTCACAAACGAGAGATGCCAAAGGACGGTGGATGCAGAGTGTTCTGGCAGCCGACACTCTGACGGGCGATAGGGTTGTGAACCGTCAAAAAGAGGATCTCGGAACAATCGAACATCTGATGATCGACGTGGAAAAGGGCCGCGTGGCTTACGCGGTACTTTCATTCGGAGGATTCCTGGGCATGGGCGACAAACTGTTTGCCATCCCCTGGAGCGCCCTCGCGGTCGACACCGATGAAAGGCAGTTCATCCTGGACGTCGACAAAAAGTCGCTGGATCACGCTCCCGGTTTCGACAAGGATCACTGGCCGAACATGGCCGACCATGTGTGGGGCGCCGAAGTTGCCACCTATTACCACGCCAAGCCCTATTGGACCTAGAAGTGCAACTCGATTGGGGGGCGGGTGGCGGACACTTCGCCCCCTTCCAAGGAGAAAAACAATGAACACGAGCACTAAAGATAAGGTTGAAGGCAAGTTTCACGAACTGAAGGGCAAAGCCAAACAGAAGGTCGGCGAGGTCGCCGGCAATCCCAACGTGGAGTCGGAAGGCCAGTCGGAAAAGCTCGCCGGCAAAGTCCAAAAGAAAGTCGGGCAGATTGAAAGCGTCCTTGAAAAGTAAGCACGGCGGGGCTCCGCGGTTGCGCCCGGCCCCAGAAAGAGAGGATTCAAAATGCTGATACTGATCATTATTCTGCTGTTGGTTTTCGGCGGCGGCGGGTATTACGGCTACGGCCGCTGGGGATACGGCGGCGGCGCTGGCATAGGTGTGGGTGGGGTGCTGTTGATTCTGCTCGTAGCCTACATGTTGGGGCTATTCCACTAAGACAACGCCGGCTGCGTGGCGGTTGGCGGAGACAAGCAAGGTAGTTGCAAGTTCTGTTGGACTGCTTGCAGGTACGAAGAAAAGGAGAGTGTATTGTGTTGTTTAAGCGATTGATCGGATTGGCGGTTCTTGTAGGCGCCCTGACGTTGAGCGTCGCAAAAGCCGAGGTTGTGGTTCGCGTCGCGCCGCCGCGTGCCGTAATCGAAACGCGGGGGGTGGCGCCCGGCGCCGGCTATGTGTGGATTAACGGGTACCATCGGTGGGATGGCAATGCGTACGCCTGGAATGCGGGAAGGTGGGAACAGCCACCTCGGCCGCATGCCCGCTGGGTGGCGCATCGCTGGGTCCACCGCAGAAACGGATACGTTCTGGTTGAAGGGCGCTGGCGCTAGTGTAGCGTGGCGCAGACGATCGTTGTTGGTCGTCTGCGCACCGTGCTCGAACTCGGCAGGCCACGAAAAACGATGGCCTGCCCCACAGCCGATCTTTTAGACGCTGCACGATGGCCCCAAATTCTAAGTCCTATCTTATTGGTGGCGGCATCGGATCCCTGGCTGCCGCAGCCTTCATGATCCGCGACGGCGGCCTGCCTGGCGAGAGTATTTCGATCCTGGAAGCGGCGCCCTTGATGGGCGGAAGTCTGGACGGCGGCGGAGACCTCGCGGGCGGGTATTCCATGCGCGGCGGACGCATGCTGACCACCGACAACTACGAATGCACCTGGGATCTCTACAAATCGATTCCGTCACTGAACCACGAAGGCAAGACGGTTTTCGACGAAACCGTGGAGTTCAATGAGCGGCACAAGTCGAACGCCATGGCCCGGCTGGTGGACCGGCGCCGCGCCAAAGTTCACGTGACTTCGATGGGGTTCTCCATGGAGGACCGTATCGAACTGTTGAAGCTCAGCAAGGCCGGCGAGGACGAGTTGGCCGCGAGTTGCATTACCGACTGGCTTTCGCCCCGGTTCTTCGAGACTGAATTCTGGTACATGTGGGCCACCACATTCGCCTTCCAGCCCTGGCACAGCGCCGTCGAGTTCCGGCGTTACCTGCACCGCTTCCTGCTCGAGTTCTCCCGAATTGAAACTCTCGCGGGCGTCAAGCGAACCATCTACAACCAGTACGATTCCCTGGTTCTGCCGTTGCAGTCCTGGCTGGCGGGCCACGGTGTCCGTCTGGTCGCGGATTGCAGGGTGACCGATCTCGATCACACCAACGAAAACGGCAAGTTCATGGTGACCGGCATCCATTGCCTGCGGCAGGACAAAAGCGAAGTAATTGCGGTGAACGACGGCGACTTTGTCTTCCTGCAAAACGGCTCCATGACCGACGCTTCCAGCCTGGGCTCTATGGCGAGCGCGCCCGGAAAGCCGACCAAGGTCGATAGCGGCGGCTGGACCCTCTGGGAAAAGCTGGCGGCCGGGCGGCCGGAGTTTGGCAATCCCGCGGCCTTTAACAGTTCGATCGCGCAGTCCTGTTGGGAGTCGTTCACCGTCACGCTGCAGGACCCCGCGTTCTTCGATCGGATGACTCAATTCAGCGGGAATGAGGCGGGCACTGGCGGCCTCGTGACGTTCAAGGACTCCCATTGGCTGATGTCCATTGTGCTGGCCCACCAACCGCACTTCCCGAAGCAGCCGGCCGGCGTGCAGGTGTTCTGGGGATACGCGCTATTTCCGGACCGGGTCGGCGACTTCGTGCCGAAGCCGATGGCCGAGTGCAACGGGGCTGAAGTTCTGCGGGAACTCTGCGGCCATCTGCGATTCGATCCGGAAACCGTCGCATCCGCCAACTGCATTCCCTGCCGAATGCCTTACATCACCAGCATGTTCATGCCGCGCGTGCGCGGCGACCGGCCG
>Ga0224555_1000464_pt1 | contig 61678 bp, 60 predicted proteins | sample 714S23034metaG_FD_180687 | JGI IMG/M metagenome (GOLD analysis project Ga0224555, IMG submission 180687) | Peat soil microbial communities from Stordalen Mire, Sweden - 717 S2 30-34 | ecosystem: Environmental > Terrestrial > Soil > Wetlands > Peat | place: Sweden: Norrbotten County, Stordalen... | reverse complement strand
GCCACGTGTCCACGATCCACCTTCCGCCGCATCGAGCCCCAGAGGCCTTCCTACGACCACGCGATTGCTCGTTTCGCGCCATGGGCGGCGTTCTGCCACCACGGAGGTTGACTTAGGGCTACTCATGACGCCGTCACCGCCTCTTCGAGGATGGCCAGCCCCTCCTCCAGGAGCTCGTCCGAGATGACGAGCGGCGGGAGGAGGCGGATCACGTTGCCATAGGTCCCGGCCGTGAGGATCAGCAGCCCGGCCTCGTGGCAGCGGCGCAGCACCCGGCCGGTGACCTCCCGGTCGGGCGTGATCCCGTCGTCCCGGACGAACTCGATGCCCACCATCGCCCCCCGGCCGCGCACCTCCCCGACCGCGGGGACGGCGGCCGCCAGCTTGCGCAGCCGCGGCAGGATGGCCTCACCGATGACCCGGGCCCGCTCGACCAGCCCCCCGGTCTCGATGGTGCGGATGGTCGCCAGGGAGGCGGCGCAGGCGACCGGGTTGCCCCCGAAGGTCCCGCCCACGCCCCCGGGGTGGACCGAGTCCATCACCTCGGCGCGGCCGGTCACCCCGCCGATGGGCAGCCCGCCCCCCAGGCTCTTGGCCGTCGCCAGCAGGTCGGGCACGACCCCCTCGTGCTCGCAGGCGAACCAGTCGCCGGTGCGCCCAAAGCCGGTCTGGACCTCGTCGGCGACGACCAGGATGCCGTGGTCCCGGCACCATCCGGCCAGGCCGGCAAGCCAGCCCGGCTCCGGGACGACGACTCCGCCCTCGCCGGCGATGGGTTCGACGACGACGGCGGCGATGCTCTCCGCCCCGACGCTCGTCTCCAGCATGGTGATGGTGTCGGCGAACCGCCCCGTTCCCCGGAAGGGGTACGAGTAGGCGGCCCGGTAAACCTCCGGGGCGAAGGGACCGAATCCGCGTTTGTAGGGCATCGCCTTGCCGGTCAGCGTCATGGTGAGCAGGGTGCGCCCGTGGAAGCCGTGGTCGAAGGCCACGATCCCCGGGCGACCGGTCGCGTAGCGCGCCACCTTGACCACGTTCTCGATCGCCTCGGCACCGGAGTTGACCAGGAAGGAGCGCTTCTCGTGGTCTCCCGGGGTCAGCTGATTCAGACGCTCACAGACCTCGACGTAGCCCGCGTAGGGGGTCACCATGAAGCAGGTGTGGGTGAAGAGAGCCGCCTGCTCCCGGATGGCCTCGACGACCAGGGGGGCGCTGTTGCCGACGTTGGTCGTCGAGATGCCGGAGCCGAAGTCGATCAGCCGGTTGCCGTCGACGTCCTCGAGTATCCCCGGGCCGGCCCGGACCACGAAGACGGGCAGGGTCGTGCTCACCCCCTTGGGGATGGCGCGCTCCCGGCGCGCCTCCAGCTCCCGCGAGCGCGGCCCGGGGATCTCGGTGAGAAGCCGGCGCTGCTGCGGAACCTCGTCGGGCGTTTCCTTCACCATTGTCCACTCCTCCCTCAGACGTCCAGCGCCGTCATGACGTGCTTGATCCTGGTGTAGTCCTCGAGGCCGTACAGCGAGAGATCCTTGCCGTACCCGGAGTGCCGGAAACCGCCGTGAGGCATCTCCGCCACCAGCGGGATGTGCGTGTTGATCCAGACGCACCCGAAATCGAGACGCTTGCTCATGCGCATCGCGCGGCCGTGGTCGCGGGTCCAGACCGACGATGCCAGCCCGAACTCGACCTCATTGGCCCAGGCCACGGCCTGCTCCTCATCGGAGAAGCGCTGCACTGTGATGACCGGGCCGAACACCTCCTCCTGGACGATCTCGTCGGACTGCTCGACCCCGGTGACCACGGTGGGCTGATAGAAGAAGCCCCGGTCGCCGATGCGGTGGCCGCCGGCGCGCACCTCCGCGTGCGAGGGCAGCCGGTCCACATAGCCGCTCACGACCTTGAGCTGGTTTGAGCTGTTGAGCGGACCGAGGTCCACACCCGCATCGTCCGGAGCGCCGACCACCTGGCTCCTGGCCCGCTCCGCCAGCGCATCGACCAGGTCGGCGTAGACGCGCGGAGCGGCGAGCACGCGCGTGGCGGCCGTGCAGTCCTGGCCCGCATTGAAGAAGCCGGCCATGGCGATGCCCGCCGCCGCCTTGGCCACGTCGACGTCGTCGAACACGACCACGGGCGCCTTGCCGCCCAGCTCGAGGTGCACTCTCTTGAGATCGACAGCCGCGGTCTGAGCCACCTCGCGACCGGCCCGCACGCTGCCGGTGATCGAGACCATGCGGGGGATCGGGTGTCCGATCAGGGCGGCACCCATGTCACGGTTGCTCCCGCAGAGCACGTTCAGCACCCCGGGCGGGAGGAACTCCGCGGCGATCTCAGCCAGGAGCAGGGTGCTGAGCGGTGTGGTGTGAGCCGGCTTGAGCACGACGGTGTTCCCCGCGGCGATGGCCGGTGCGAACTTCCACACCGCCATCATCATCGGGTAGTTCCAGGGCGTCACCTGGGCGCACACCCCGACCGGCTCCCGGCGCACGAAGGAGGTGTATCCGCGCATGTACTCGGCTGCCGCGCGGCCCTCGAGAAGCCGGCACGCGCCGGCAAAGAAACGGATCTGGTCGAGAACCGGCGGCAGCTCCTCGGAGGTCGTCAGGGCACGCGGCTTGCCGGTGTTGCGACACTCGAGGTCGACCAGCTCCGCCCCGCGCTTCTCCACCGCGTCGGCGAAGCGCAGCAGGGCAAGGCTCCGCTCCGACGGAGTGGTCTCACGCCACTCCTCGAATGCCGCCTGCGCCACACCGAGGGCGTGCTCCACATCCGCGGGTTTGGAGAGGGGCGCCGCGGCGAACGCCTCGCCGGTCACGGGATCGATGAGCTCACTGAAGGCACCGTCCTGGGGGTCGACGTACCGGCCGCCCACGAAGTTTCCCCATCTGCCGTCTGTAGCGCCCACGGCCGCCTCCCACCAACCCGTCCACGCCAGATGCCGGACCCCGCCCGCAAGGCCAATGGCCGGCAAGTATAATCCGCCGCCGGAGGGTTTTCTGCGATGCGTGTGTTGCTGGTCGGAGCAGGCGGAGTCGGAACGGCGATCGCCCGGACGGCGTCGCGCTGGAACCTGTTCGAGGCGATGGTGGTGGCCGACCACGATCCCGTCAGGGCCGAGCGTGCCGTCGCCGGAGCGGGGACGCGGTTCAAGGCCGTGGGCCTGGACGCCGGGGACGAGAAGGCGGTATCGCAACTCCTGGAGGCGGAGCGATGCGACGTGCTCGTCAACGCCGTCGACCCCAGGTTCGTGATGCCTCTCTTCCGGGGCGCCCTGGCCTCCGGGGTCAACTACCTGGACATGGCCATGTCACTCTCCCGCCCCCACCCGAACGACCCCTTCGCCACGCCCGGCGTCAAGCTCGGTGACGAGCAGTTCGCCCTCGCGGGTGAATGGGAGAGCAAGGGGCTCCTGGCCCTGGTGGGGATGGGCGTGGAGCCCGGCCTCGCCGACGTCTTCGCCCGGTACGCCGCCGATCACCTCTTCTCCTCCATCGACGAGGTGGGTGTCCGCGACGGAGCCAACCTGGTCGTCGAGGGATACGAGTTCGCCCCCACCTTCTCGATCTGGACGACGATCGAGGAATGCCTCAACCCGCCGATCATCTACGAGCGCGGGCGCGGCTGGTACACGACGCCGCCCTTCAGCGAGCCCGAGATCTTCGACTTTCCCGCGGGCATCGGCCCGGTCGAGTGCGTGAACGTGGAGCACGAGGAGGTCCTCCTGGTGCCACGCTGGGTCGACTGCGGCCGGGTCACCTTCAAGTACGGCCTGGGCGACGAGTTCATCGGCGTTCTCAAGACCCTGCACAAGCTGGGTCTGGACCAGACCGCCCCGGTGGAGGTCGGCGACGCCCGGGTCTCTCCGCGCGATGTGGTCGCCGCATGCCTGCCGGATCCCGCCGGCCTCGGTGAGCGCATGTCCGGCCTGACGTGCGCGGGCACTCTGGTCCGCGGCACCGGGAAGGACGGCAAGCCGCGTGAGGTGTACCTCTACCACGTGGTCGACAACGCCACCTCCATGGCGGAGTACGGGTCGCAGGCGGTCGTGTGGCAGACGGCGGTCAACCCGCTGTCCGCTCTCGAGCTGATCGACTCCAAGGTCTGGTCGGGTGCCGGCGTCCTCGGTCCCGAGGCGTTCCCGGCGGACCCCTTCCTGGAGCTGCTCAAGGCCCACAACACTCCGTGGGGATGTGACGAACGCACCCCGAAGCATCGCTGAAGCCTAGAGCCGGACGAGCCCAGCGGGTCGCGGGCCGGCGGGGTCACGCCCCGAAATCGTCGGATCTCCGCGGAGGAAGGGCTGCTCCGTCGCCACCTCCCGGGCCGGCGACGGTGAAGGTCAGCCTGTTCCTCACCCGCGCGAGGGCGGCCAGCACGGGCAGCCCGAGCACGATCACGGCCAGAGCGTCACCGGCGGCGCGGAAGCTGTCCCAGACCGCCGAGGTGGCCAGGTAGAAGCGCCCGAAGCGCTGCAGGAGCACCGCCGTCCCGGCGCCCGGAAGGAAGCCGAACGAGGGGCTGCCCCGGTAGAAGGTGGTCCAATCCCAGACGTCGAGGAGCGCCCCGTAGGCGTAGCCGGCAACCACGCTGACGATGGCGAGGACGGCGATGTCCCGGAGCCCGGGAGTCGAGGAGCGGCGCAGCCCGGCGAGCCCCGCCGCCGCCCCGGTCCAGCCGCAGCCGAACATCTCGTAGGGGAGCCAGGGCCCGATCCCGCCGGTGGCCACCGCCGATGCGAGCAGTGACGTGGCCCCGCAGAGGAAGCCGAAGGAGGGCCCGTAGACGTAGCCGGTGGCGAGGATCAGGAAGAAGATCGGGCTGAAGCCTCCGGCGCCCGTCACCAGGACGAGCCGCAGCGCCGCGTCGATGCCGGCGATGGCGGCGAGGAGGGCGAAGCGCCGCGCGTCGAGACGGCGCATCGCCGTCTCCACCGCGGCGAGGGCGGCGAGGGTCCCCAGGGCCAGGGAGAGTGCGACCACCGGAGCGGGGACGCTGGAGACGGCGAACGGCCACAGAAAGAGCGCCGCCCCGAGGATCGACACGGCCACCAGCGTCATCGGCACCGCACCGCGAGCCCATCGGGATGCCACCGCCATGGTCATCTCGCCGCCTCCACGAGCGGCCGCCGGACGCGGGCGACGCCGTCGCCGAGGTCGACCACCCGGGTGGCCACCGCGGCGACCAGCTGCGGATCGTGGGTCGCCACCACCGCGCTCCCGCCCCGCTCCGCGACGCGGGCCAGGGCCGCGGTCAGGGCGGCGCGCGCGGCGCCGTCCATGCCCCTGGTCGGCTCGTCCAGGAGCACGAGAGAAGGGCTGCCGGCGAGCACCGCGGCGAGGGCCGCCCGCTGGCGCTGGCCGCTGCTGAGATCCCGGGGATCGCGCTCGGCCACGGCGGCGAGCCCCAGCTCCTCCAGCAGCGCGTCGGCTCGGCCGGCGGAGTGGGTGCGCCGCAGTGTCCAGTCGATCTCCGAGCGCACCGTCGCCCGATGCAAGAGCGCCGACGGGTTCTGGGGCAGGTAGGCGATCCGGCCGGGCCGACGCTCCACCCTGCCCGCCAGCGGGGGGAGCAGCCCGGCGATGGTGCGCAGCAGGGTGGTCTTGCCGCTGCCGTTGGCACCGGTGAGGGCCACCACCTCGCCGGTGCCGCCCGCCAGGTCGAGGTCCTGCAGCACCGCCACTCCCGCGGGGCCGGCACTCACCTGATGGAGGCGCCAGCTCAGCTCCGGCGAGACCGGGGCATCGTGGCCCGCCACGGCACGGGCGATCTCGACCGGCCCGTCCGGGGCGCACGCGGTGACCCTCCCTTCGGCCATGAGCAGGCACCGGTCGGCACGCTCCAGGACCAGGTGATGGCGGTGCTCGGCCACCAGTGCCGTGGTGCCTCCCTGGACCGCGGCATGGAGCGCAGCGAGCAGCGCAGCCGACCCCTCCGGGTCGAGCTGCGAGAGCGGCTCGTCGAGGACCAGCAGGCGGGGGCGCATGGCCAGGACCCCGGCCAGGGCGAGCCGCTGCCGCTCGCCGCCGGAGAGGGTGCCGACCGCACGGCTCCGGAGACGGGCGATGCCGCACATCTCCAGAGCGTCGCCGACCCGACGGAGCATCTCGCCGCGGGCGACGCCGAGGTTCTCCAGCCCAAAGGCGACGTCACGCTCGACGGACGGGTAGACGGCCTGCAGCTCAGGGTCCTGAAAGACGAATCCGACATCGCGGGCGAGCTCTCGGGTCGGGGTGTGGATCACCTCGCGACCGAGGACGCGTGCGCTGCCTCCGATCACCCCGCCGTGGAAGTGCGGGATGAGCCCGTTGCAGACCCGCAGCAGGGTGGACTTGCCGCTCCCCGAGGCGCCGGTGAGGAGCGTCAGGCCGGAGGAGATCTCCAGGTCCACCCCGTCGAGGGCGCGGTACGCGGTCTCCGGATACGTGTAATGGAGTCCGGCGAAGGAGAGGGTGCGCATCTAGGGCCACACCCGGAGTGACGGCACCACCAGCAGCGCGCAGCAGAGCAGGGCGGGGACACTGATCGCCGGCGCGGAGAGCACTGGGAACGGGAACCAGCCGGGCGCCCCACCGGTCGCGACGAGGGCCAGGAAGCCGGCGACGGCGAGCAGGGCGGTGACGGACACCAGGGTGTCGTACGGAGCCCAGCGCTGGATGCCGAAATGGGTGCGGGCGCTGGTGCCGTAGGCGCGCGATTCCATCGCCTCAGCCAGGGTCATCGACCCCTCGATGGCGGTGAGGACCACCGGCACCGCCACCGCCGGCCAGTCGACGACACGCCGCGCTCGCCAGCCCCGCATGCGCTGGGCCTCCCGGATCTCGCCGGCGCTGCGCAGGGTGCCGGGGATGAGGTTGAGAGCTGCGCCCAGCGCGGCACCGGTGCGGGCAAGCGGCGAGGGCAGCGCGTCGACCAGCTCGTGCGGCTGGCTGACCAGCGTGAGTGGAGCCACCGCGAGCAGCGCCGCCGCGATGCCCAGCCCAGTGGCCAGGCCGAACGCGAGCGCCTCCAGGGTCAGCGGTCCGCCGATCGCCGGGATACCGGCGGGGAGCCGCACCAGAACGTGTCGCCCGGTGTGGCTCAGCAGCAGCGTCAGCAGGGTGGCGATCAGGCCTGCGATCCCGATGCCGGTCAGGAGGATGCGGGCACCGGATCCCCGGCGCCCCCGGGCCAGGAGGAGATTGAGCGCGCAGAGGAGGACGACAACTCGATACACGGGATTGCTCGTCGAGAGCGCGATGACCAGCCCCGACGCCGACCACACCGCCAGGGAGCGGGTGCTCACGTCCGCCGTCGCCGGAGCACCAGCTGCAGCCCCGCCAGCCCGAGGAGAACACCGAAGACCGCGGCGGCGGCGATCAGCGCCGGGCTGGCGCCCGCTCCCGCGGCCCCCGGGGAGGCGGAGGGCGCGCCGCCGGAAGCCGGCACCGAAGAGCCGGCGGCGGCGCAGACGCCCGCCGGGGAGGGCGGGGCCGGGTCGGGGCCGGTCTCGGGGTCGTAGCGAAGACCCTCGGCATCCCCGTTGGCGAAGTCCAGACTCGAGATGCCGACGTCGCCCGCCTGCCAGGCTCCGCCAGCGCGCGAGGTGAAGAGCGCCCAGTAGGAGCCGCTGCTCGGCAGGCAGGTGCTGTAGGCGGCCGGCTCCTCGTCCACCTGGCACACCGCCTGGCCGAGCGAGCCGTAGCCCTGCGTCGCGTACTCCAGGCCGCTGGCCTGCAGCACCTCCTCTCCGCTGATGCTGGAGGCGTTGAAGCCGACGCACCTCCCGACCGACTCCCCGTCGCCCAGCTCGACGACCAGGGCGACGTGATGAGGGTAGGTCGCGGCGGTGCACAGCGACGGTGCGGGGAGCATCCGCACCGCGCTGCCCGCCAGGCCGGCCAGCGCGCCCAGCAGGCAGATGGCGAGCCCACGCCGCGGCCCGATCCTCCTCACCGCCGTGCCCGCACCACCGCCAGCCCACCACCTCCGATGACCAGGGCGGCCGCCAGGGCCACCAGCGCGTAGATCAACGCAGCGGGCGGCGATCCACCCGACGCCCCCGCCGTGGCATTGGCGGACAGGGCCGCTCCGGGCTCGTACCAGCGCCGGCTGGCGAAGCGGACGGGGAACGCCACCCCCTCCAGCGCGGGGGGCACCTGGCTGGTGGTGAAGGCATCGGGGCCGGCCTTGCCCGGGAAGGTGTAGCCGCCGTCCTTGTCCTGGGTGCTCGCCAGGTGATCGAGCGGCGTCTTGCCGCCTTTTGACCACGCGGCACTGGACGGGTCACCGCCGGTGGCGATGACCGCCTGGATGACCAGGGCGGTGGAGTCGGGGTCGCTGCCGTTCCCCGCCTGGTAGGGGAAGCCTCCGTCCGCGTCCTGCTGGATGGCCAGCCAGGCCAGGGCGCTCAGGTCGCGGCCGTGGTCACCGGCGGCGTCCAGCGCCATCAGCACCATGGACGTCGAGTTGGTGTCGCTGGTGTCGAAGTCGGTGGCCGCCTTGGGGTCGTTGGCGTCGTCCTCATAGTCCCAGCCGCCGTCACTGTCCTGGGCGGCGACGAGGAACTGGACGGCGGCGGCGGGCACCTGGGCACCGGCAGCCACCAGTCCCTGGATGGCGAGGGCCTGGGGGAACGCCTCGCCGTCGCCGTACTCCCCCGTGGTCGGGTCGTAGGCCGAGCTCAGCGTGGTGAGCAGATCCTCCCCGCCGAAGGACTGGGGGGCGTCTCCTGCCGCGACCACCGCCTGGATCAGCTCGCCGCACCCTCCCGGGTTGCTCGTGGTGCAGGCCTTGGCGGCGCCCGCCGCCAGGTAGTCCACCACCGACTTCCCCGAGCTCGCGGCGAGCGCCTTGGGATCGTATCCGCCGGCGGCGCCGCCGATCGCGTACAGCTCGCTGTCCGCGTAGCTCCCCGAGGGTCCGGCGATCGCCCCGCTCGCCCCCTGCTGGGACCTCAGGTAGAGGAGGGCTCGGGTCGCGGGGGTCGTGCCCGCCCGCGCCGTCACCCTCGCCGTCACCCCCACGGCCGCGCATGCCGAGATGAGACCCAGTGCCGTCACCACGGCGGTGCACCTGCGGGATCCCTTCATCCCACGCTCCTCAGGCGGCGATCGGTCTCCACCTCGCCGAAGGCATCCTCGCCGCCATGAGGCCGTCCTCCCGTCACGCGCGGGGGTGGAGTCGTGCCTCAGGTCGGTCTCCTGGCTTGCGGATCGTGGCCATCGGTCGCCTTCCCACGAGACGCGGTCTCGCAGTGGCACGCTGACCTTGGCTCCCCGCTCACAGTTGCGCGACAGCGCCGGATTCACACCGGCTTCCCGTTCAACCCGGGGCGTTATTCAGGTGTGGTCCGGATTATGCGGCGCGGGCACGGGTGGCCGCTCCGGGCCCGCGCCGCGAAAGCACCCCCCGCGGATCAATCCCAGCGGAAGCGCCAGGCGGCGACGGAGATGGTGACCACGGCCCACGCCGCCATCACCAGGCAGTCGGTGCCGATGGCGCTGAACCCTGCTCCGTCGTTCATGACCTGGTGGAGCGCATCACTGGCCCAGGCCAGTGGAAGGATCCGGGCTATGTCCTGCACCACGGTGGGGAGCGAGCTGATCGGGAAGAACAGTCCGCTCAGGAACATGAGCGGAAACGTGATCATCGCCGCGAGCGCGCGCGCCGCCTCGCTGGTGCGGGTGACGCTCGTGATCAGGAACCCGATGCCGACGAAGGATGCGGTGCCGAGCACGATCGGCGGGATCAGCAGCAGCCAGCTGCCGTAGTTCTTGGCCCCGAAGACCCAGACGCCCACCGCCACCAGCACCAGGATCTGGAGCAGCACGATCAGGCCGCCTCCCACCACCTGCGCCGCGAGGATGGTGCTGGATCGGACGGGGGTGGCACGGAAACGCCGGAGAACCTGGGTGACGCGCTTCTCGACCAGCCCGATCGCGACGTAGTTCACGCCGGAGAAAAGGATGATGTACGCGATCATCGAGGGCAGCATGTAGTCCATCTCGGTGACCTGGTTGACCTCGGCGGCCTGCGGCGCGCCCAGGGTGACGCTCGCGTGGCCACCGCCGGCGAAGCCGGCGGTCACCTGGGCCACCACGTCGTCGGCGATGGCGGTGGACGAGGAGCCCCCCCCGGCTTGGTAGATGGCCACCTGCTGGGCTGGTCCCGTACGGAGAACGGCCGCCCCGAAGCCCTTCGGGATCACCAGGATGGCCGTGACCGAGTCGCTCTTGAGGTCGGCGAAGGCGGCGGTGTGGGACTTCGAATCGACGGTGACCCCGCTGACATCGCCCAGTGCCTTCAGGTAGCTCGCCGACTCTGCGGTGTGGTCGTTGTTGACGGCGTCGAAGGTAACGGACAGCCCGTTGCCGCCGAAGAGCAGGCCGAAGATGATCATGAAGAGGACGGCGAGCCCGAGGGTGAAGATCAGCGCGGTCCGGTTGCGCACCGAGGCGCGCACCTCGTTGACCGCCAGGGCACGGAAGGAGCGGAAGCCGTTCATTCGCGGAGGCTCCGTCCGGTCAGGCTGAGGAAGACATCCTCGAGAGTGCCGTGGCGGACCATGAGGTCGCGGATCGCCCCCTCCCCCTCCCCTCCTCCAGCCTCCGCGGGAGCCCACGGCGCGCTGGGGTCGAGCAGGGTGTGGAGCACGGTCTCGGGCGTCCGGGTGGTGATGCTCACCCGCCCATCCGCCACCACACGCTCCACCCCGGGCACCTTCCTCAGGGTCTCGACGTCGAGGCCGGGGACATTGGCGAACTCGACGGTGGTCCCCGGGGCGTGCTCGGCGATCAGGCGGCGCGGGGGGTCGAGGGCGACGATCCGACCCCGCTCCACGACCGCGACGCGATTGCAGAGGCGCTCCGCCTCCTCCATGTAGTGGGTCGTGAGCACGACGGTCTTGCCCCGCCCCCTGATGCCCTCGATGACCGTCCAGATGTTGAGCCGCGCCTGGGGGTCGAGGCCGGTGGTGGGCTCGTCGAGGAAGACCAGGTCAGGGTCGTTGATGAGCGCCAGGGCGATGCTCAGCCGCTGCATCTGACCCCCGCTCAGCTTGTCGGTGTAGACGTCGGCCTTCTCCTCGAGGTTGAACTCCTCGATCACCTCTGCCACCGGCCGCGATCGCTGGTAGAGGGCGGCGAAGAGCTGCACGGCCTCGCGGACCTTGGTGAATGGGGGCAGGGCGGTGGCCTGGAGCTGGACCCCGATCCGCTCCTTGACCGTGCCGGGGTGGGCGAGGACGTCGGTGCCGAGGACCTGGACGGTGCCGGCATCGGGTGTCCGGAGACCCTCGATGATCTCCAGGGTCGTGGTCTTGCCCGCGCCGTTGGGCCCGAGCATGCCGAAGACCTCGCCCTTCTGGACGGAGAAGCTCAGCCCGTCCACCGCGACCACGTCGCCGTAGCGCTTGACCAGACCAGTGACGTCGATGTCTGCCATCTCTCCCCTCAGCCGCACGGCGGCGGGCATCGGCTCAGCGTGAATCATAGGGGGTCACCTCCTACGGGCTCTCAGGGAAGACTAGTTTCAGAACGTTGATTGGAAACGTCGTTATAGAACCACGTTCGGATATACTCTGTCAAGTGGCCAGACCGCGGACCCACGACGCCAAGCTCCGCATCCGCCTGCTCGACGAGGCCGGGCGCCTGCTGGCCAAGGAGGGCCCCTCGGCGCTGACCGTACGCCGCCTCGCCGAGCGGGCGGAGACCTCACCTTCGGCCGTCTACACCCTCTTCGGCGACAAGTGGGGGCTGGTCGAGGAGATGTTCCGCGAGGGCTTCCGGCGCTTCGCCGAGCGGATCGCCGCGCTGGAGCGGACCGATGACCCGCTGGCCGACCTCGCCGCCCTCGGCGCCGCCTTCCGGGCCAACGCCCGGGCCAACCCGCACCTCTACGACCTGATGTTCGGCCAGCCCTTCCCCCAATTCGTGCCCGGGGAGGAGGACCGCGTGATGGCCATGGGCACGTTCGGGGCCCTCGTCGAGGCGCTCGGCCGGTGCGTCGATGCGGGCCTGCTGAGCGGCGACCCGCAGAGCCTGGCCACCATTTTCTTCAGCCTGTCGCACGGGTTGACCAGCCTCGCGCTGATGGGCTGGTTCGGTCCTCCCGAGCAGGCCGACGCGGCATGGGGTCGTGCCGAGCGGGCGCTGTTCCTGGGCCTGATGCCGTCCGCGGCCGAGGACTGAGCCAGACCTCCGAGGCGGTCCAAGCCGCGACGACCTCAGGCCCTCCGCGACTCCCAGCGGAAGAAGCGGAGCGTCACCGCCAGCCCGAGCACCCCCCAGATCAGCAGCACCAGGAGGTCCTGCCCGTTCCACCCACTCGAGCTGGGCTCGGCGCCGAAGGCGATGAGCATCGACTCCTTGAACCAGTAGATGGGGAAGACCTTGGCGATGTCCGCGAAGACCGCGTTGTTGAAGTTGAAGAAGAAGCCGGAGATGAAGAGGATGGGGAGGGAGGTGAAGTTGACCACCGCAGGAGCGGCGTCGGCATTGGGGATGAACGGGGTGATGGCCAGCCCGATGACGCAGAAGACGAGGCCGGCGAGGAGCACGGTGACCAGCGCCGGCAGCGGGTGGGCGGGCCACGGCGCCTGATAGAGGAGATGGCCCACCACCGCGGTCAGCGCGACCACGATCACCGCGGAGATCAGGGCCGAACCGAGCACTCCGCTGACGAAGGCCGCTGATGGCAGGGGCGTCCCGCGCAGCCGCTTGAGCAGCCCGTTGTCGCGGCGGTTGACGACGCCGATGGTCAGGTTGGAGAAGCAGGTGGTGATCACACCCCAGGCTGCCATGGCTGGGACGAAGAAGTTGTTGTACGGAACCTCGGCGCCGCCCACGCACTGACCGCGCGCACCGATGGTGCCGTCGACGCAGGTGCTCTGCTTGTTGAAGATGGTGCCGAAGATGAGCAGGAACATGATCGGGAAACCGAAGCCGAAGAGGGCCGCGGCGCGGTTTCGCCAGAAGGCCCTCTGCTCGGCGCGCACCTGCCGGAGGCCGATGGCGAGGTCACTCATCTCCGGTGAGCTCCAGGTACACGTCCTCCAGCGACGGCTGGCTGACCTCCAAGCGCTGCAGCTCCAGACCGCGGGCGACGGCCCACGCGGTCAACTCGTGCAACGCCTTGGTCGGAGTTTCGGTGATCATCGCCATCAGCCCGTCCTCGCCTCCGGGAACGACCTCGCCCACCTCGGGCACGGAGACCCCGTCGGGGCGGATGAATTGGATCCTGGTCTCGGCCCGCTCCGCGCGCAGGCTGGCGGGAGTGCCGATCCGGACCACCTCTCCCGCGCTGACGACGCAGACCCGGTCGGTGAGGTTCTGCGCCTCGTCCATGTAGTGGGTGGTGAGGAGGATGGTCTTGCCCAGCTTGCGCATGCCGCGCACGATCTCCCATGCATTGCGCCGTGCCGACGGGTCGAAGCCGGTGGTCGGCTCGTCGAGGAACAGCAGCTCCGGGTCTCCGATCAGCGCGAGAGCGAGATCGAGACGGCGCTGCTGCCCACCCGAGAGCTTCTTGACCCGGACGCGCGCCTTCTCCTCCAGACCGACCAATTCGATGACGTCGTCGGTCAGCAGCGGCTTCGGGTAGTAGCCACGGTGCAACTCGACCACCTCGCACACGGTGAGGTACGGCTCGACGGCACATTCCTGCAGGACCATGCCGACCCGCCTGCGGAGGTCGCGACCGGCAGTGGCCGGATCGGCGCCGAGAACCTCGACACGTCCGTGGTCGCGGCGGCGGTAGCCCTCGAGGATCTCGACGATCGTGGTCTTGCCCGCGCCGTTGGGGCCGAGCAGGCCAAAGACCTCGCCCGGCTCCACGCTGAAGCTGACGCCGCGCACGGCGTGCAGAGAGCCGTACGACTTGTGCAGCTCCTCGACCACGATGGCCGCCACCTACGTGGTGCCTCCCATCAGCCGGAGACGGTACCCGACTCGTCGCCGGCCGCGGCGGCGCGCTCGCTGGCCTCCACGCAGCCGTCGATGACCGCGGTCATCACCCGTCCCACCGCCTCAGCGGAGAGACGCGGCACCCGGCTGGCGACATGGGCGATGACCTCCTGCTCGCGGCTGCGGTCGCGCACAGTCAGACCGCTCCGTCGCTTGTCCCGCTGCACGGCGTCGACCGCTCCGGCGCGACTCTGGAGCACGGCTCCCAGGGCCAGGTCCAGCGAATCGATGATCTGGCGGTGCTCGGCGAGCTCGGTCGCCTGGTGACCGCGCAGCATCGGCGCCAGCACCGCGGCCCCGGCGATGATCGCCTCGAGGGTCTCGGGCGTGATGGCCTGGGCGGCGTCGCTCCAGGACTCCGAGGGCACGGGGTGGGATTCGATGAGGAGCCCGTCAGCCCCGGCGGCCACGGCTGCCAGCGCCAATGCGGGAACCCAGTCGGCACGGCCGGCGGCATGACTCGGATCGACGATCACGGGCAGCGGCGTGCGCTCGCGCAGCACCGGGACGGCGGAGACGTCGAGGGTGTTGCGGGTGGCCGTCTCGAAGGTGCGGATGCCCCGCTCGCAGAGGATGACCTGGGGGTTGCCCTCGGCCAGCACGTACTCGGCGGCGGCAAGCCATTCGTCGTAGGTGGCGGCCATCCCCCGCTTGAGCACGACCGGGAGGCCGGAGCGGCCCGCGGCGCGCAGCAGGGGGGTGTTCTGCATCGAGCGCGCGCCGATCATGAAGGCATCGACGCGGCCCGTCAGCATCTCCACGTGCTCCGCGGAGAGCGGCTCGACGAGCACCGGCTTGCCGGTCAGGGCGCGGGCCTTCTCGACGAGCGCGAGGCCCTCCTCGCCCATCCCCTGGAAGGCGTCCGGACGGGTGCGGGGCTTGAAGATGCTGGCCCGCAGCATCGAGGCCCCGGCCTGGTGCATGGCCAGCGCGTGGCCGACGTACCCCGGCTCGACCGCGCAGGGCCCGGCGATGACCGGGACGGCTGGACCGCCGAAGACGACGTCCGCCACGGTGACGCGACGCCGCGCGGGTGACGAGGTGATGGGCTTGAGCAGATCCGTGAGCATCGGTGCCTCCAGTGTCGTGTGAGGACCGGGCCCGGTTCGCGAGATCCGGGTCGGCCTCTCGGCCTCCCGGGATCTCGGCGCAGGACTACTTGCTCAGCAGCACCCGCACCGGCCCAGGGGCCGATGTGGCGTACTCAAAGTAAAAGTAGAACCGCGGCGCGATCGCGAACATCGAGCGGGATGGTAGCAGGGTCCGGCTCCCGAGAGTGGATCAGGCCGGCGGCTCCCCGCCGGGCGCCTCGGCTCCGCCAGCGGAAGAGCCCCCTCCGGGATCTTCCGGGACGCCCCCCCAAGGGGCGGGCGGGACCGCGGCAGGGGCCTGGACGGGACGGGGCCGGTCCCCCACGGCGGAGGCGAGGAGGCACAGCGCCACCAGAATCAGGAGAATTGGACCAATCCAGTCGAGCCGGGTGATGAGGCTCACCCCGTTGGTGAGGAGGAGAACGCCGGCACCGGCGAAGATCAGGCCGAAGACGAGAGATGCCCAGCTGGTCCGATGTGCGCGCATCACCGTCCTCCCGCAAGGCGGCTGCGATCATCGGACACGACGATCACGGGGTGCCCGTTCGCGCCGGCCCGTGTCTGGACGTCGACGCCGCCGGTCGTGACGGTGAGCTGGCCGCAGCCGACGCTCACGTTGAGGGTGAGGGTGCCCGCCGCCGCCGGGCCGGCCGCCGCGTCGAATCGGGAGGAGATCTGCACCCCGGAATCGATCCGGCCGAGCAGGCTGTCCTCCCCCGCTCCCACCTTGCCGGTCAGGTCCACCGTGGTATCCGCCGGGACCACGACGACGAGGTGGCCGAACGCCACGCTGGATGTGACGGCAACGTCCTGCCCGCCGAGGTCGACCTCGCTCAGATCGACGTACAGCTGGCCCGCCGCCAGGTGGTAGGCGGGCTGCACCGCGGAGAGGGCCTGAGGCGCGTAGCTGACGTTGCCGGCCCCTCCGGTGAGTGGCTCGGGGACGAGCACCGCCGCGGCGGCGAACGGCAGGAGGCAGATGCCGAGAGCGACGAGCCCCCCGGAAAGCCCAAACCACGCCCCGATCAGGAGGGTGAGGCCGAGCACCAGGAAGACGATGCCGAAGCCCATCTCGGCGGTGAGGTGGATGACCCCCGCGCTCTGCAGGAGCAGGGCAACACCGACGGCCAGCACCACCGCGGCCAGGCCGACGGTCCCGAGGCGGAGGCCGGCGGAGCGGTAGGCGCTCCCGGACCACGCAGCCGGCGCCGCGTAGGCGGGTGTCGCGTAGGCCGGCTGGGGAGTGTAGGACGTGTAGGGCGCGTAGGAGGAGGGGTACGCCTGCTGCGCGGGAGCCGCAGGCGCGTACGCGGAGGGCACCTCCCCGGTTGCTGCCGCCGGAGACGTGTACCCGGCCGGATCCACGGGGACGGACGGAGCCGGGGGGGCTCCCGCCGGGTATCTCGACCGCCAGGATTCCCCCACCAGGAACAGCAGACCGATGCAGATCAGCACCGCCCCCCAGACCAGGCCGGAGTAGTGAAAGTCGAAGTTGCCGGCCAGGACGAGCACTGCGACGATCAGGAAGAAGGCACCGGCGATGATGCGGAGATCGGCTCCCGCCCCACGTCCTGTGGGCCCCGCCCGCCACCCGGATGGTGGGGCACCGTCGATGGCCGGCATCAGAACCCAGGCGGCGATGTAGAGGACGACCCCGAGGCCGCCGCAGATGGCGAGGATGCCGAAGGCGAGCCGGACCAGGTTGGCATCCACCTCCAGGTATGCGCCCAGCCCGGAGGCGACCCCGGCCACCCACCGGTCACTGCGCAGGCGGTAGAGGCGGCGGGGTGAGGAGCCCGTCGCCGCCCTCACCGGGAGCCCGTCGGCAGCCGGCATCACCACCCACGCGACGAGGTAGAGGAGGAACCCCAATCCGCCGATGAAGGCGAGGACCACGAAGGCCAGCCGGACCCACACGGGGTCCAGCTCCAGATGGGCGGCCAACCCCGAGGCGACCCCGGCCACCACCCGGTCGTTGCGCAGGCGGTAGAGGCGGCGGACGGGCGGTGGCGGAACCGTGCCGCCGGAGGGGGGCACGGCTCCCCGGGGGGACGGCGCCTCTCCCGCCGGCGGCATGCCGGACGGGTCGGGGTCCTGCTGGCCGGGGGTCTGCTCCATGGTCGATCTCCTGGATCCGGCGACCTTACACACCTGGGCCGGCGGTCGCGCTGCCGTTGCCGAGCCCTCTCGGTCGCCTACCCAGCGTGGACCGCCACGGGACCGAACACCATCCGGCGAGTCCCTGGAGAATCCCCGAGCCTCACCGGGATCTCTCAGGGCACCGCCCGATATCGCGACCCCGCGTGGCGTGTCACGCTTGACCCGGTGAGCGCAACCTCCGCCACGCACGATCCGCGGGATGCGACCGGAACCCACGATGGGGCCAGCCCGCCGGGGCCGCGACGCTACCGCCTCGTCATCCGCAGCCGGAACGACCGGGTGCTCACGGGCACGGCTGCCGGGCTCGCCGAGGCGCTCGGCATCGAGCCGCTGCTGGTACGGCTCAGCCTCGCGGTGCTCACCGTCGCAGGCGGAACCGGTATCGCCCTCTACCTCGTCCTCTGGGTTCTCAGTGCAGAGCCGGACGCCACCACCCCCGACCAGGCGGTCCGGGAACGCCCTCGGACCCGTCAGATCGCCGCGCTGGCCTGCATCGTCGCCGGCTGCATGCTGGTGCTCCGCTCCACGGGCCTCTGGTTCGGCGACGCCGTCGTGTGGCCGGTCGCCCTGGCGGCGGCGGGATCGGCCCTGATCTGGGCTCGCATCAGCGAGCGCCTGCCCGGCAACCCAGTGGTGAGCGTCTTCCGGGGCAGGATCTCACCGCTTCGCGTCGCCGGGGGTGGCCTGCTGATCGCCGCCGGGATGACCCTGTTCCTGGTCGTCAACGGCACCCTGGCCTCCGCCCGCACGGCACTGCTCGCGGTGCTGGTCACCGCTGTGGGGCTGGGCCTGATCCTGGGTCCGTGGATCCTCCGCCTCGCCCGCGACGCCGGGGAGGAGCGGCGGCAGCGCATCCGCTCCGAGGAACGGGCGGAGATCGCCGCCCATCTCCACGACTCCGTGCTCCACACCCTCGCCCTGATCCAGCGGAGCGACGACCCCGCCAACGTCGCCGCTCTGGCCCGGCGTCAGGAGCGAGAGCTCAGAGCCTGGCTCGACCACCGGCCCACGCCCTCGGAGCAGCAGGACCTGCGCGGGGCGGTGGACGCCCTGGCCTCGCGTGTCGAGGAGCTCCACCACGTGACCGTCGACACCGTGGTGGTGGGGGACGCCCCGGTCACGGAAAACGTCGGTGCCCTGCTCCTCGCCTGCCAGGAGGCGGCCATCAACGCCGCCCGCCACTCCGGCTCGCCACGGGTGTCCATCTATGTGGAGGCCGACAGCGACGGCATCACCGCCTACGTCCGCGACCAGGGCGCAGGCTTCGATGTCAATGCGGTGCCCGCCGACCGCCGCGGCATCGCCCAGTCGGTGATCGGACGGATGCGCCGTCATGGAGGTTCGGCGACCGTCACCAGCCAGCCCGGTCAGGGCACCGAGGTTCAGATCCAGCTCCCGAGGGCCGCGTCATGAGCCCCACCGCCCCCCGCACCCGCCTCTTCCTGGTCGACGACCACCAGCTCTTCCGCAGCGGGCTGCGCGCCGAGCTGGAGGGGGAATTCGACATCGTCGGCGAGGCCGGTGACGTGGACCAGGCAGTCGCCGGGATCGCGACGCTCACACCCGACGTCGTCCTCCTCGACGTCCACCTCCCCGGAGGCGGAGGGGCCACGGTGGCCGACGCCATCATCCGGCGCGGCGCGGGAGAGACGCGCTTTCTCGCGATCTCCGTCTCCGACGCGCCCGAGGACGTCATCGGGGTGATCCGAGCCGGAGCCCGGGGGTACGTCACCAAGTCGATCTCCCCCGCGGACCTCGCCGACGCCATCCGCCGGGTGCGCAGCGGGGACGCCGTCTTCTCCCCGCGGCTGGCGGGATTCGTCCTCGACGCCTTCCGCGGCGACCTGCCCACCAGCATCGACCCGGAGCTGGACCAGCTCACCCCCCGCGAGCGCGAGGTGCTCCGCCACATCGCCCGGGGCTTCACCTACAAGGAGATCGGGGTGCGGCTCAATGTCTCCGCCAAGACCGTGGAGACCCATGTCTCCTCGGTGCTGCGCAAGCTCCAGCTCTCCAGCCGCTACGAGCTGACCCGATGGGCGATGGATCGCCGCATGATCTGAGGACACCGGCCGTCGAGATCAGGACTGGTGCGCTCTCCTCCATCGGAGTCCCAGTCCGATGAGTATCCCGGCGGCCAGCCCGCTGACCACAACCCAGACCTCTCCCCCGCCCGCGCCGTGGGTCGTTGAGCTGGTCCCGTTGACTGCCACGAAGACAGCGGCGAAAGCCACGACGCCTGCCGCGATCCCCACCACCATGCGCCACCAGCGGCTCAGCAGCCCTGTCATCAGGTAGTGCCTCCGTGGAGCGTCGGCAGACCCCGGCTGCGAGATCCCGGGCCGTCAGCCGGCGACGCGATTATGCAACTCAGATTGGTCTGCCGGTGACCGGCACGGGCGCTCCCCGCCCCGGTGTTCGACAATCCCGGCGCATGGAAGACGAGGCGGTCACCCGCAGCACGGCTCCGGCGAGCAGGGATTCGCTCTGCCGCGATCTCAGGGCACTGGGTGTCGAGCCGGGGATGGCGCTGATCGTCCACTCATCGATGTCACGGCTCGGCTGCGTGGCGGGGGGCGCGCACGCCGTCGTGCTGGCACTGCTGGATGCGGTTGGCGGTACGGGGACGCTGGTCATGCCGGCACATTCGACGCAGCTGACCGACCCGGCCTCCTGGCGTAACCCTCCCGTCCCCGAGGACTGGTGGGAGGCGGTCCGCGACACGCTGCCGGCGTTCGATCCCCTCCTCACCCCCACCCGTGGAATGGGTGCCGTGGTGGAGTGCTTCCGGCATGTGCCGGGCGCGCGGCGCAGCGCCCACCCGCACTACTCCTTCGCCGCCTGGGGCCGCCACGCGGAGGAGGTCGTTGCTGATCACGCCCTCGAGGGGGGCCTCGGGGAGAGGTCGCCGCTGGCGCTCGTCTACGACATCGGGGGCTGGGTTCTGCTCCTCGGCGTGGGGAACGAGAACAACACCTCCTTCCACCTGGCCGAGTACCGGTCCGACTACCCCGGCAAGGCGTTGGTAACCGTGGGCGCCCCGGTGATGGTGGACGGTGAGCGGCGCTGGGTGCTCCTCCAGGAGCTCGCCCTCAACAGCGACGACTTCGGGGAGATCGGGCGGGCCTTCGCCGCGATCCCCGGAATGGTGCGCCGCGGATCGGTGGGGAGCGGCGAAGCGCTCTTGATGCCACAGCGGGCGGCGGTCGATTTCGCCACCGGGTGGATCCGGGAGCACCGCGGCGGCTGACGCGGGGGGATGGGTGGTCAGTCGGGGCGGCCACGCCGGTAGGCGACGCGGAAGCCGCGCGGCTACGTCACCAAGTCCATCTCCCCCCCCGATCTCTTCGACGCCATCCGCCGGGTGCACAGCGGGGACGCCGTCTTCTCCCCGCGCCTGGCGGGATTCGTCCTCGACACCTTCCGCGGCGACCTGCCCACCAGCATCGACCCGGAGCTGGACCAGCTCACCCCCCGCGAGCGCGAGGTGCTCCGCCACATCGCCCAGGGCTTCACCTACAAGGAGATCGGGGTGCGGCTCAATCTCTCCGCCAAGACCGTGGAGACCCACGTCTCCTCGGTGCTGCGCAGGCTCCAGCTCTCCAGCCGCCAGGAGCTGACCCGCTGGGCGATGGACCGGCGGATGATCTGACGCCCACGGATGCGGGCCGGGAGAGGTGCCGAAGTCTCAGCTGTGTAGCCGGGCCATGTAACCCTCCACCTCGGCCTCTCTGATCGGCTTGCGCACGAAGGCGGTCCAGGCGTGGATGACCAGGCCGCAGCCCCAAAAGAGGAGCACGAACCCCGGCCAGAAGATGCCGTGGGAGACGAGCGCCCAGACCAGGACCAGCCCGGCGTTGACCAGGATGTACGCCAGCAGGTGGGGCATGAAGTCACGCCGCTCCTGGAGCTGCTTCAGGGCGACTTGGCGCAGGTCGTCGGGGGTCACGCTCATGACATTCCTTTCGCTCGGTTGGGGGGCGGGCCCAAACTCCTCACCTGCAGGGGAAGCGACCCGAGACGCGCCAGGGCCTTTGGTCGATCCGCTGGGGTGACGAAGAGGGGCGGAGATCGGGTTCTGGCGAGGAAAACACCAAACGCGCGAAAGCCCCAGGCTGTGGGCTCCCCGTCACCGTCACACCCCTTAAGGACACTTCTGTCCTAAAGCCCCATGAGAGGTGGGTGGTCCACCGCGAGGCCGTCCATCGAGGCACATCGAACCGTTCGGCACCTCGTGGGAACCGTGGCCGAACAAGCGGACCACCACCAGCGCTGGCTCCCTTCCCCGCCATCCACGTGACCGTCGCCGAGGAGATTGGGCACCAGGGGAGCTCTCGTCGGGGAACTCTCGGCCCCTGTTCTAGGGTGAGATTACGGCCACAGCGGGCGGCAGCCGATTTCGCCACCGGGTGGATCCGGGACAACCGCACCGGCTGACGAGAGAGGGCGGCCCGATCAGCCGGGGCGGCCGCGCAGGTAGGCGACCTTGAAGCCGTGCTCGCTCCAGACCCGCCGCTCCTCGTCGGTCATGGTCGCGGCGAAGTCGTCGCGCGAGGTGTGAATCGAGTAGATCCATTCGGCCATGGTCGCCTCCTCTGCGCATTGCACGCGTCGCGTGGCTCCGATGCTCAGGCTCTCCCTTACAGGAGGGGCGAGCCGGATCGTCGTTGTACACGATGAGGTCCGCCGCTTCGTGGGGATGCGCGACCGCGAAGTAGAGCCGCTGACCCGGGATGTATCTGCTGCGATACCGCCGCTCGACCTCCTCGCGAGACCCGAAGAGGGCCACGTCGCGATCCAGGGCGCGGCGCAAGGTCTCATCGAAGCTGACTGCCACGACGACAGTGAGGTTCGCCCCCGGACGCGCAGCGCAGGGGCCAACTCGTCAGCGAGCGTCGTCTTCCCCGCCGCGTCCGGCCCATCGATGGCCACCCGGACCGGGCGAGAACGTTGGACAGCGTCGATCAGCCCGGCCATCCGCTCGACCAGAGCGGCTCGCGACATGGCCAAGCGTGCCGCAGGCATCAACCGGATTCTAGGGCCCCAGCTCGGATGAGACGGGGCGCCGGCCGGGTCGCGCCGGGATCAGGCTCGCGCCGGCTCCACAGCCGCACGCGGGACCGGGACGGTGATTGCACCCTGGCTCGCTGAGGCAACGCTCGCCGCATACTTGGCGAAGGCGCCGGTCCGGTAGCGGGCCTCTGGCGGCTGCCAGCTGCGCAGCCGGGCGGCGATCTCCGCCTCGGGCAGCTCGACCGACAGCTCGCGGGACGCGACGTCGATCCGCACCATGTCGCCGTCGCGGAGCGCCGCCAGCGGGCCGCCGAGGGCGGCCTCGGGCACGACGTGGGCAACCATGAAGCCGTGAGTGGCACCGGAGAAGCGCCCGTCGGTGACCAGGGCAACCTGGTCGTCGAGACCGGCGCCGGCGAGCGCGGCGGTCACCGAGAGCATCTCCTGCATCCCCGGTCCGCCGACCGGGCCCTCGTAGCGGATGACCACCACATCGCCGGGCTGGACCTTCCCCTCCCGCACCCCGGCGAACGCCTGGTTCTCCGAGTCGAAGACCCGGGCTGGTCCCCGGTGGGTGGTCTTGTCGTGGCCTGACAGCTTGATGACGCAGCCTCCGGGGGCCAGGTTGCCGCGCAGGATCGCAATCCCGCCATGGGACCTGACCGGATGGTCGGCGGGGCGGAAGACCTCCTGCCCCGGGGTCTCGTGGGCGCCGGCCGCGATCTCCGCCAGGGTGCGACCCTCGACGTTGCGGGCCTCTCCATGGAGCAGGCCGAGGCTGAGCAGGCGCTGCATCAGGACGGCCAGCCCGCCGGCGCGGTGGATGTCGGTGGCGACGAACCGTCCCCCCGGGCGGAGGTCGGCCAGGATCGGGGTCCGGGCGCAGATCGCCTGGAAGTCCTCGATCTCCAGGGGAACCTCGGCCTCGGCGGCGATGGCGAGGAGGTGGAGCACCGCGTTGGTGGACCCACCGGTGGCGGAGAAGTAGGCGATGGCGTTCTCCAGCGCCTCCCGGGTGACGATGGAGCGGGGCCGGACGTCGTCGGCGATCAGCTTGACCGCCAGGCGGCCGGCGGTCTCGGCGACCGCAGCCTTGTCGGCGTGAAGGGCGGGCACCCCGTTGGCACCGGCCGGGCTGAGGCCGAGGAACTCGAGGGCGCCGCTCATGGTGTTGGCGGTGTACTGGCCGCCGCAGGCTCCCGCCCCGGGGCAGGCCGCCTCCTCCACCGCCCGCAGCTCCTTGTCGTCGATCTTGCCGGCGTTGAAGGCACCGATGGCCTCGAAGACGTCCTGGACGGTGAGGTCGTCACGCTCGCGGAGCCGTCCTGGGGCGATGGTGCCCCCGTAGAGGACCAGACCCGGGAGGTCCATCCGGCAGAGCGCCATCGCCGCGGCCGGGATGGTCTTGTCGCAGCCGACGATCAGTACCAATCCATCAAAGCTGTGGCCCCGTGCCACCAGCTCGATGGAGTCCGCGATCACCTCGCGCGAGACCAGCGAGGCCTTCATCCCCTCGGTGCCCATCGAGACGCCGTCGCTGACGGCGATGGTGTTGAACTCCATCGGGGTCCCGCCGGCCGCTCGGATGCCGGCCTTGACCCGCTCGGCGAGCGCCCGGTGGTTCCAGTTGCAGGGCATCGTCTCGATCCACGCATGCCCGACGCCGATGATGGGGCGCTCCAGGTCCTCGCGGCTGAAGCCGATGGCGTGGAGCATCGCCCGGGCGGCGGCGCGGTCGGGGCCGTGGAGCATCACGGCGCTCTTGCGGGGGTGTTCGTTCTGGGTCATGGCCCGCAAGGATACAGGGGTGCGAATCCTGACAGCCAGTGCCGAAGCGTCATCCGGTGACGACGAACCCCGCCGGGCCCGAGACCGAGCCGGCGACCATCCGCAGGTCCGGAAGGGACGCCAGGCACCCGGCGCTCCACGGATGGGGATTCGACGGGCCGGCCAGTTGAGGCCCGACGAACACCGCCCCCATGCCGTCGAGGGCGCGCTCCGCGCCGGCCGGAGCGGAGCATGCGTGGCTCATGGCGACGAGCCTCCAATCGTTCGGGTAGGAGGCCGCGTAGCTCTTGGGCTCCGCCTCGGCGTCGTGGGTCAGCGCGGTGATCCACTGTCCCGCGTCGAACGTGCCGTCATTCAGGATCACCGATCCCGGAGGAAGCTTCGCCCCGAGCGCCTGGATCACCGACACGTCCTGTGCCGACACGCGCACCTGCGTCGACAGATCCCCGGACTCCAGCTGGACGGTGATGACCGCGCCGGTGAGCAGTCCGCCGGCGGCGACGAGTGCGATCACGGCACTGGACCACGCCGTGGCTCGGCCGGGGGAGCTCGCCCCCACACGACTCGCCAGCTGTGCTGCCAGGCCGGCAAGGCCCACCGCTCCGACGGCGGCGATGACGGGGATCACGAAGAGCTCCATCCCTGCGAGCCGGTCGATGCTGCCCCAGGGGTACACGCGCAACCAGAGGGGACGGAGGAGCTGGGGACCGGCCACATCGAGGATGCAGAGGCCGGGGAGCAGCAGTGACCCTACCAGCCAGCGCCCGCGGCGCTCGCGCACCAGCACCACCCACCCAGCGCAGACCAGGACCCCGGTGAGCGCCGACAGGGTCCAGCCGAGGGATGCCCGGAGGGCGTAGAAACCCTGTGAGCGGAACACTGCCAGATAGGCGACCGCCTCATTCACCTGAGGACCGGAGACCCGGCCGGCGGCGAGCGCCGGTGAGCGGGTGAGGAGATAGCCGGCCGCGGCCCCGACGGCGATCGCGGCCAGGGCCGCTCCTGCGCCGGCCAGGGCGGCCCGCCTCTGCCGGATCAGGATCGCTGCCCAGAGGGGCGCACCGATCACGACAGCGGTCGGGATCTCGAGGCCGTGGATGACCCAGATGGCCAGGACGGCCGCACCCGCCATCAGCGCGCTGGCGACCGCCGATCTCGCCTCGAGGCAGCAGGCGACGGCGAGGATGAGGGGGACAACGAGGGTGGAATCCACCAGGTAGGGGTAGTCCCCGAATGCCACCCACTGCGCCGGGAAGATCAGGCCGAGGCACAGCAGCGATGCCAGGGCGGCGACACGCCGATCGGGGACCGCCCGATACGCCAGCAGAGCGACGCTCAGGGGGAGCAACAGGAGACTGACCAGGGCGAGCGGCAGCATGACGTTGGCAGGGCCTCCAGCCCCGAGCTCGGAGGCCAGCGCATCGGTCGCCTCGAAGGCCGTCTGGGTGCGGACGAATCCGGAGCCGGTGACGGGGATGGGGACGACGGGGAGGACGTCGCGGTCCTGGACGATCGTGGCTGCGATGGCGCCATGTACGGCCGGGTCAGTGGACGCCGGCAACGCGTCGGCGCGCATCTCCACAGCAGTGATTCCGATCAGCACCAGACCCGCGATCAGTCCGGCGCCGGCAACAGCCCACCCGGGCCCCGGGCGATCGCGTCCCGCGGGAAGTGGCGATCCCCGCAAGCGCCACTGCCGCACCGCGGCGGCCGCGATGAGCACCGCCAGGACAGGGAGGACCGTGACCGGCATGAACCCGACGTGCACCAGGTGGAGCACCAGCCCGGTGACCCCTACCGCGGCCGCGGAGAACCCCGGCGCCGCGGCGAGCCGCTGGACCCAGGGAAGCCGTGGGTCGATGAGCGTCACGACCGCCAGCCCGGGAATGGTCCCGAGGAGTAGGACGACGGGAAGGGCGCGGAGAAGCTGGTCGAGCGGCACCGCGCTGATTCTCTGTTCCACGCCTCCCGAGCGCCCGTCTCTGCGCTGAGATGTCACGGTTCGGTTACCCTCGTCACCCTTACGTGGCGCGACGAGTTGCGTCCCACAGTGGGGCCGGGGCCTCCGCACCAGATCGTCACAGGCTCTCCACCCGCCCCGTCGCCCAGGTGGCACCCGAGCGGAGAACCTTCTCTCCATCATGTCCGCGCCAGAGTTGGCACCCGATGACGCCTCCCTCGACAACCCTTCGAACTCAGAGCCGGCTCGAGTGAGAGATCGGTCGAGATGAGCCTCCGGGCAGTGCCCCACGGAGGTCGGCTGGGACTGGGCGGGGAGTTCACCGGCTCCGGACTCTGCTGCCTTGCGCTGGCAGCCCTCGCCATCGGGGTGATGCAGGCGTTCGGCGCTCTGACCGACGCGGCGCTGCTCCTGGTGGCCGCCTCACTGGTACTGGCGGTGTTGGCGCTGAAGACCGGCCTGCGGATGGCTGGTCGGGCCTGGTGGGTCGTGACCACCGTCATCGTCGGCCTCACCAACTTGCTCTACCCGCACCTCGGCGGCCCCTTCGCGTACCACGTGAGTGCCCAGGTGGCCCTGGCCCTGGCGTTGACGGCGACCGCCGGGGCCGCGTGCGTGCTGCGCCCCGGCCGTGCCGCCCTGGCACTGTTGGGGGCCGCGGCGCTCTGCCTTCTCGGGCTGATGGCGGTCACGTGGAATTGGGGAGCCGACCGGATCGACGTCTTCACCTCCGTGAGCGGAGCGACCGCCGCGCTTCTCCACGGGGCCAATCCCTACGGCCCGGTCTTCACGATGAACATCCCCCAGTACCCCTGGCATGTGCATGCGCACCTTGTCTACGGCCCCATCGTTCCGGTGCTGGCCGCCCTGGGATGGCTGGTCGGCGACGTCCGGGTGATGTCGGTGGCTGCACTGGCCGCCACCTTCGCGGGGCTGTGGCTGCTGGCGCGACAGGGTATCCATCGCCTCGATGCGCACCGCGTGGTCGCGCTGGCGATCGCCTCGCCGTTTAACGTCGGGATGGTCAATCGAAGCTGGGTCGAGGTCTACATCGGGGCCGGTGTGGTCATGTGGCTGGCATTGCGCGGACTCCATCGGCGCCTGGCCATCGCCTGTCTCGGGGGGGCGCTGCTGGTCAACCCCCTCACCCCTCTGGTGCTGCTGCCCGCGTTCCTCTGGTCACGGCGAGCACGGCGCGAGATGGTGGCGGCAGCAATCGGCGCCGCGATCTTCGCGCTGCCCTTCGTCCTCATCACCGGCGTGGGTCCGTTTTTCTCCGCCGTCATCGGGTTCCAGCTTTCGATGCCCACCTGGCCCGGCGCCCTGACCGTCACCGCGTTCACCTTGCGATCCTGGCATCTGGCTCTGTCCTCGTTGGTAACCGTCATGGTGGTGCTGATCGCCCTTGCGGTCATCTGCTGGCGCGGGCGCCCGCACTCTCTCGGGGACCTCGCGGTGCAGGCGGCCGTGCTGCTCTTGGCCGCCTTCCTATTCGCCAAGTTGGCCTTCTTCAACGAGTATTGCCTGGCCGCTACGATGCTGGTCACGGGCCTCGCCGGCGTCGGGGTCGCCTTTCCAGCGGGCGATGTCGCGCTGCCGGGCGTCCACGCGCTGCGCCGTCTCATCCGCCGGCGAGGCACGCCCGACCCCCTGACCTCACCAGACGACAAGCGCGCCGATGCGCCGGCCGACACGCCGACCGGGGCGGCCGTCCTGCCCTGAGACGCCCCGCCTCCCGTCCCGTCCGCCGGCCGCGCCCCCGGTGGCGAGTCAGGATCGTGACCCCGGCTCGGTTGACGCAGTAACCAGCCGCAGGGTATGCTCCCCGATCACGATGACCTACGCCGCCGTCCTGGTACTGCTGCTGGGCCTGCTCCTGATTAGGAGCGGGGCTTCCAGGCTTCAGGCCGGGTCGGTGCGCACGTAGGCCACCAGAACCAGACCGGAACAGCCGAAGGGGCCCCCTCCCAAGAGGGGGCCCCTTCTTTTGTGTCCGGACCCGAGCAGGAGGCATCGCGATGAGCGCCAGCGAGACCGAGCAGGAGGCAGAGGGATGACCAGCAACGGACAGGGACCGAGCTCGCGGCCGCGAGCCGGCGAGCCGCGCCGGCGCGCGCGGGGAGCCGACGCGTGCCGTCACGACGTCGGCCCGCAGTGGGGCCTGCTCGCAGCCGCCTCCCGGCTCGGCCGCAGCACCGCCCCGCTGGTGAGCGGGCGCACGGAGAGGCACCTGCCGTGGGGCGCCCCCCTCGCCATCGCCTCGCGCCCGGCAGCGTGGCAGCGCGACGACGCCGGCGCCGACTTCGTCCTCCAGGCCATGCAGCGGGCGTTCCAGTGACCGGCGCCCGCCCGCAGCCCGCCTCCGCCCCGGCCCCGTCGCCCGAGACGCCGGCGACCGCGCCCGCACGACGGATGACCGGCGCGCAGATCTGCCTCGAATCGCTCCTCCGCGAGGGCGTCGACACCATCTTCGGCTACCCGGGAGGTGCCAACCTCTACCTCTACCGCTGGCTCCCCGAGTATCCAAAGCTCCATCACGTCCTGGTCCGCCACGAGCAGGGCGCCGCACACGCGGCCGACGGGTACGCCCGGAGCCGGCGCGGCGCGGTCGGCGTCTGCTTCGCGACCAGCGGACCGGGGGCGCTCAACCTGGTGACCGGGCTGGGCACCGCCTTCATGGATTCCGTCCCCGTGGTCGCGATCACCGGCCAGGTCCCGGTCTCCGCGATCGGCACCGACAGCTTCCAGGAGTCCGACGTCATCGGCTCGACCATGTCGGTGGTCAAGCACTCGTACCTTCTCACCCGGGTCGAGGACATCGCCCCCACCATCAAGGAGGCGTTCCACGTCGCCCGTTCGGGCCGACCGGGACCGGTGGTCATCGACTTTCCCAAGGACCTTCAGGCGGCGGTCTCCGAGCTCAACTACCCCGAGGAGCCGGTGCGGATGCGCTCCTTCCCGCCGCCCCCCCAACCCGACCCCGACGAGCTGCGTGAGATCGCCCGGATCATCAAGCAGGCCAAGCGGCCGGTGATCCTCTGCGGACGAGGCGTGCTCATCTCCGGGGCCGAGCAGGAGCTCATCGACCTCTCCCACCGCGCCCACATCCCGGTGGGCTGGACCCTGCTCGGCACCGGCGCCTTCCCGTTGCAGGACCCCCTCGCGCTCCAGATGGTCGGTTTCATGGGCGCCGGCTACACCAACAAAGCGGTCTGCGACGCCGACGTCGTGATCATGATCGGGATGCGCTGCGACGACCGGGTGACCACCCGGCTGGATTCCTTCGCTCCCCGGGTCGAGCACCTCATCCACATCGACATCGACCCCGCGGAGATCGGCAAGAGCGTGGTGCCCCACCTCTCGGTGGTCGCCGACGCCAAGACCGCCCTCAGCCGGCTCCTGCCCATGGTCGAGCCCAAGCGCGAGCACGAGTGGCTCACCCAGATCGACCAGTGGAAGGAGGAACACCCGGTCCACTACGTCCGTCGCGAGGGATTCCTCCAGCCTCAGGAGGTGCTGGAGGCGATGTACAGCCGCTGCAAGGACGAGGCGATCGTGGTCGCCGACGTCGGCCAGAACCAGATCTGGGCGGCGCTCTGGTTCAACTACGCGAAGCCCGGCCTCTTCCTCAACTCCGGCGGCCTGGGCACCATGGGCTACGCCTTCCCCGCCTCGATGGGGGTGAAGTTCTCCAATCCCGAGAAGACCGTCTTCTGCGTCACGGGCGAGGGCGGCTTCATGATGAACATGCAGGAGATGGCGACCATGGTCGAGAACAATATCGACGTCAAGGTCATCATCCTCAACAACGCCTCTCTGGGCATGGTCCGGCAGTTTCAGGACGACTTCTACGACGGCGTGCGCAGCGCGGTCGACCTCACCTTCACGCCTGACTTCGTCAAGCTGGGCGAGGCCTTCGGGATGAAGGCCATGACCACCCGCCGGATCGAGGACGTCGGCCCGATGATCGATGAGGCGCTCGCCCACAAGGGCCCGGTGCTCCTCAACTTCGACATCGATCCCGACGCCAACGTCTACCCGATCGTCCCGCTCGGCAAGGGGATGCTCGACTTCGTGGAGGCCAGCTGATGAACCCCAGCCGCCTCGTCTCGGTCATGGTGGAGAACAAGCCGGGCGTGCTCAACCGGGTCGCCTCGATGATCCGCCGCCGCGGCTTCAACATCGACTCCCTCTCGGTCGGGCCGACCGAGGACGCGACGGTGTCGCGCATGACCATCGCTGTCCACGTCGGCCGCCAGGCGGCCGAGCAGGCCACCAGGCAGCTGGCCAAGCTGATTGACGTCATCACCATCGATGACATCACCGAGCTGCGCAGCGTGTCGCATGAATTGATGCTGATCCGGATGCACGCGCCGCCCGAGCAGCGCTCCGAGATCCTGGACGTGGTCGCGGTCTTCCTGGGCCGGATCGTCGACATCGCCGCCAGCTCGATGGTCATCGAGATCACGGGCACCACCGAGAAGATCGACAACTTCGTCGAGCTGATGCGCCCCTACGGCATCAAGGAGCTGGCCCGGAGCGGGGCGGTCGCCCTGGTGCGGGGCGATCAGGCCGGGACCCGCCTGGCCGGCCTCGGCCTGGACGGGGAGGCGTCCGGGGGATCGAGGGTGGGAGCGGGGCTCGCCGGCGCGAGCATCACCGCCGACACGACAGGGGACATCTAGTGCAAGGCAGAATCCACGCCGTGATCACGTCCACGGGCCGTCACCGCCGAGCGGCGGCCCGATCCGAGACCCACCGGAGGAACTCCCCGCGATGACCGCCCGCATGTACTACGACGCCGACGCCGACCCGGCGGCCCTCCAGGGGCAGAAGATCGCCATCCTCGGCTACGGCTCTCAGGGCCACGCCCACGCCCTCAACCTGCGCGACTCCGGGTACGACGTCCGGGTCGGTCTCCCCGAGACCAGCAAGAGCCGGGCGGCGGCCGAGGCGGAGGGGCTGCGCGTCCTCACCCCCGCGGAGGCCTCCGCCGAGGCCGACGTGATCATGGTGCTGATCCCGGACACCCGCCAGCGGGCGCTCTACGACACCGCCATCGCCCCCAACCTCAAGCCGGGCGACATGCTGATGTTCGCCCACGGCTTCAACATCCGTTACGAGCTGATCCACCCCCCCGCCGGGGTGGACGTCAGCATGGTGGCGCCCAAGGGGCCCGGCCACCTGGTCCGGTGGACCTACGCCGACGGCCAGGGCGTCCCCTGCCTCTTCGCCGTGCACCAGGACGCGACCGGCAAGGCCCGCGCCCGCACCCTCGCCTACGCCCGGGGCATCGGCGGCACCCGCGCCGGCGTGCTGGAGACCACCTTTGCCGAGGAGACCGAGACCGACCTCTTCGGGGAGCAGGCGGTGCTCTGCGGCGGGGTCTCCTCGCTGGTCAAGGCGGGCTTCGAGACCCTGACCGAGGCCGGCTACCAGCCCGAGCTCGCCTACTTCGAGGTGATGCACGAGCTGAAGCTCATCGTCGACCTCATGTACCAGGGCGGTCTCTCGTACATGCGCTATTCGGTCAGCGACACGGCCGAGTACGGCGACTACGTGAGCGGCCCCAAGGTCGTCAACGAGACCAGCCGCCAGGCGATGCGCGCCCTGCTCAAGGACATCCAGGACGGGACCTTCGCCAAGCGCTGGATCGAGGAGAACGAGCTCGGACTGCCCAATTTCCTGGAGTATCGCGACGAGGATCGACATCACCCGGTCGAGACGGTCGGCGCCCAGCTCCGCTCGAAGATGAGCTGGTTGGGAGCCAAGACCGCGCCGGGCATGGAGGAGGTGCTCGCATCCGAGGGTGACGGCACCGTACAGAGGACAGAGTCATGAGCGATTCAGTCAGCCTGGGCAACCCGCTCCTCGTGAAGCGGGCTCCGGAGAAGCTGGAGCCGCTCACCATCCTGGACACCACGCTGCGCGACGGCGAGCAATCGCCGGGCGTGACCTTCAGCGCCGAGGACAAGCTGGCCATCGCCCACCAGCTGGCACGGCTCGGCGTCGACGTCATCGAGGCCGGCTTCCCCTACAGCTCCCCCGGCGATTTCGCCGCCGTCACGGCCATCGCCGAGCAGGTCGAGGGGCCGATCATCGCCGGCCTCAGCCGCTGCTTCGAGGAGGACGTCCGCTCCTGTGCCAAGGCGCTCGCCACGGCGAAGCGCGCCCGCATTCACGTCTTCATCGGCACCTCGCCCATCCACCGCGAGGGGCAGCTGCGGATGACCCAGGCCGAGGTCTACGAGCGCTCGGTGAGCATGACGCGGCTGGCCAAATCCTTCCAGGAAGACGTCGAGTACTCCGCCATGGACACGACGCGCACGGAGCCGGACTACCTGGCCCATGTGCTGAACGGCTGCATCGAGGCGGGGGCGACGACCATCAACCTCGCCGACACGGTCGGCTACGCCACTCCCGACGAGTGGCGTCAGCTCATCGAGTGGCTCTACGTGCAGGTCCCGGCCCTGAAGGACGTGACCGTCTCCGTGCACTGCCACAACGACCTGGGCCTCGCCACCGCCAACTCCCTCATCGGCATCCGTGCCGGCGCCCGCCAGGTGGAGGGCTGCATCAACGGGATCGGCGAGCGCGCCGGCAACACCGCCCTCGAGGAGGTGGCGATGGCGGTCCGGCTTCACCCCGAGGTCTTCGGGGTGGCCACCCGCTTCGACCACACCCAGCTCTTCCGCACCTCCCGGCTCGTCTCCCACCTGAGCGGCATGCTCGTCCAGGCCAACAAGGCGGTGGTGGGCGGCAATGCCTTTGCCCATCAGGCCGGCATCCACCAGGACGGCATGCTCAAGGACCGCCGGACCTTCGAGATCATGGAGCCGCAGGAGGTCGGGGCCGGCTCCAGCCTGGTGCTCGGCAAGCTGAGCGGGCGCCACGCTCTCCGTGAGCGTCTCGCGGCCCTCGGCTACCGCCTCGACGACGAGGACCTCAAGCGGGCCTTCGTGCGCTTCAAGGAGCTGGCCGACCGCAAGCGCGAGGTCACCGACCGCGACCTCGAGGCGATCGTGGCCGACGAGCGCCAAGGGGTTGCGGAATCCTTCCATCTCGAGCACCTGCAGGTGAGCTGCGGGACCAACCTCCGGCCCACGGCGACGGTGCGGATGCTCCTTCCCAGCGGGGAGAGCCGGGAGACGGTGGCGCTCGGCGACGGTCCGATCGACGCCACCTACCGGGCCATCGACGCATTGGTCCAAGTGGAGGGTGAGCTGGACGAATTCGCGGTCCAGGCCATCACCGCGGGGATGGACGCCGTCGGCGAGGTGACCGTCCGGCTCCGTCACGAAGGCACGCTGAGCGCCGGCCACGGCGCCGACACCGACATCATCGTGGCCGCGGCCAAGGCCTACGTCCAGGCCCTCAACCGGGTGGCCGCATCCAGGGCCAGCGGCCCGCGCCTCACCCCGGAGCGGATGGGCGCGGAGCGCGTCGGGACGGAGGTGGCCAAGTGACCGGCAGGTGTCAGAGAGCGGGAGCGCCCGCCGCGTGGGAGAAGGGCCGATGACGGAGGGCACACGGACTCTCTTCGACAAGATCTGGGACTCCCACATCGTCGTCGAAGAACCGAAATCCCCCGCGCTGATCTACGTCGACCTCCATCTGGTCCACGAGGTCACCTCACCGCAGGCCTTCGAGGGGCTCAGGCTGGAGGGACGGAAGGTGCGCCGGCCGGGTCAGGTCGTCGCCACCATGGATCACAACGTGCCCACCACCCAGGACGTCCTGGGCGGCGCCGACGAGATCAGCCGGACCCAGATGGAGACGCTTCGCCGCAACTGCGACGAGGCCGGCATCACCTGCTACGGCATCGGCCACAGGTGGCAGGGCATCGTGCATGTCATCGGGCCCGAGCTGGGCCTGACCCTGCCCGGCACGGTGATCGTTTGCGGCGACTCCCACACCGCGACCCACGGCGCCTTCGGCGCCTTTGCGCTGGGGATCGGGACCTCCGAGGTCGAGCACGTGCTGGCGACCCAGTGCCTCCGCCAGTTCCGGCCCCGGGCCATGGAGGTGAGGATCGAGGGCGCGCTGGCGGCCGGGGTCACCGCCAAGGACGTGGCCCTCGGCGTGCTCCGCACCATCGGCACCGCCGGCGCCGCCGGCCACGTGGTCGAGTACACCGGACAGGCCGTCCGCGACTTCTCCATGGAGCAGCGGATGACCCTCTGCAACCTCACCATCGAGGGTGGCGGGCGGGCGGGGATGATCGCTCCCGACGCGACCACCTTCGCCTACATCGAGGGCCGGCCCTTCGCCCCCCGCGGCGCCGACTGGGAGGACGCGGTGGCCGCCTGGAGCGAGCTGCGCAGCGATCCCGGTGCCAGGTACGACCAGACCGTCGTCATCGACGCGGCCTCGCTGGAGCCGACCGTCACCTGGGGGACCACCCCGGCGCAGTCGGTGCCGGTCACTGGCCGCGTGCCCGACCCGGAGAGCTTCGGCGACCCGAACGCTCGGGAGTCGGGACGGCGCGCGCTCGCCTACATGGACCTGGTCCCGGGGACGGCCATCGAGGACATCCCCGTCGACGCCGTCTTCATCGGTTCCTGCACCAACGGCCGGATCGAGGACCTGCGGGTCGCGGCATCGGTGCTCGAGGGCCGGACGGTCAAGGACGGGCTGCGTGTCCTGGTGGTCCCGGGATCGGCGCAGGTCAGGGCTCAGGCCGAGGCGGAGGGCCTCGACCGGATCTTCCGCTCCGCCGGGGCGGAGTGGCGCAACACCGGCTGCTCGATGTGCCTGGGAATGAACCCCGACATCCTCCAGCCCGGAGAGCGCTGCGCCAGCACGAGCAACCGCAACTTCGAGGGCCGCCAGGGCCGGGGCGGGCGCACCCACCTGGTCTCCCCCGCCATGGCCGCGGCCGCCGCCGTGGCCGGCCACTTCGTCGACGTCCGCCGGCTCGACCGGTTCCAGGAGGAGCACCAGTGAGGCCCTTCCACTGCGAGCAGGGAGTGGTCGTCCCCCTCGACCTCTCCGACGTCGACACCGACCAGATCATCCCCAAGCAGTTCCTGAAGCGGATCGAGCGGGCCGGCTACGGCACGTTCCTATTCAACGACTGGCGCTACGACGAGAGTGGAGCGGAGCGACCGGACTTCGTCCTCAACCGGCCCGAATACCGGAGCGGGACCCTGCTCGTCGCGGGGCGCAACTTCGCCTGCGGATCGTCGCGCGAGCACGCCGTCTGGGCGCTCAACGACCAGGGCATCCGGGCCGTGATCGCCCCCTCCTTCGCGGACATCTTCCGCAACAACGCGCTCAAGAGCGGGCTGCTGCCGGTGATCCTGCCGGAGGAGCAGGTCCGCCAGCTGCTCGACGTGGCCACCGAGGACCCCGGGGTGGTCGGCATCGTCGATCTCGAGGAGCAGTCGGTGAAGGTCGGGGGCCTCAGCTTCCATTTCGAGATGGACCCCTTCGAGCGCCGCTGCCTCCTCGACGGCCTCGACGACATCGGTCTGAGCCTCATCCATGAGCCGGCGATCAGCGCCTATGAGGCGCGGCGGCCGGCCTGGATGCCCGACCTCTCGCGTGGCGTGGAGGCCGGCTGATGAGAGCTCATGTCGTGTCTCTGCCGGGAGACGGGGTCGGCCCCGAGGTCACGGGCGTGGCCCTGGGCGTCCTCTCCACGGTCTGCTCCGAGGCCGGGATCGACCTCGAGGTCGAGGAGCGGCTGGTCGGGGGGCGCGCCATCGACGAGACCGGGACCCCTCTGCCCGCCGCCACCCTCGACGCCTGCCGTGGCGCCGACGCGGTCCTGCTCGGAGCCGTCGGCGGCCCCAAGTGGGATCACCTCCGCGGCGCGCTGCGCTGCGAGGCAGGGCTGCTCGGGCTGCGCCGGGGGATGGGTGTCTTCGCCAACCTCCGCCCGGTCCGGGTCCATCCCCAACTCATCGAACACACCACCATCCGCCCGGAGGTGGTCCGGGGGACCGACATGGTCATCGTCCGCGAGCTGACCGGCGGGGCCTACTTCGGCGAGCCGCGCGAGCGATCCGGGACCGGGCCCGAGGAGACCGCCCGGGACAGCACCGTCTACACCGCCGCCGAGATCGAGCGGGTGGCCAGGATCGCGTTTGCCCTCGCCGCTGGAAGGCGGCACCACCTGACCTCGGTCGACAAGGCCAACGTGCTCATCACCAGCCAGCTCTGGCGGGACACCGTGACCCGGCTGGCCGCCGAGTACCCGGAGGTGACCCTGGAGCACGCACTCGTCGACTCCTTCGCGATGCGGCTGGTGCAGCGCCCGGCCGGCATCGACGTGGTGGTCACCGAGAACCTCTTCGGGGACATCCTGAGCGACGAGGCGGGGGTCCTCGCCGGGTCCCTTGGGATGCTGCCCTCCGCGTCGCTGGGGGAGGGCGGCGCCGGCCTCTACGAGCCCATCCACGGCAGCGCACCGGACATCGCCGGCCGCGGCATCGCCAACCCGTACGGAGCGATCCTCTCCATCGCCCTGCTGCTCCGCCACTCGCTCCGGCGCGACGACCTCGGCCTGGCCGTGGAGGCGGCGGTCGACGACTGCATCAGCGACGGTGCCCTCTCCGCCGACGTCGGCGGCTCCCTGGGGACCGAGGCGATCGGGGCCGCGGTGCGGCAGAGCGTGGTGCGGCGCCTGGCCGCGGCGGGCTCCCCGCGATGAGCGCGCTGCAGATCTACGACACCACGCTGCGCGACGGCGCTCAGGGGGTGGGGATCAACTTCTCGGTGTCGGACAAGCTCCGCATCGCCGAGCAGCTCGACCAGCTCGGTGTGTCGGTGATCGAGGGCGGATGGCCGGGGTCCAACGCGACCGACACCGACTTCTTTGCGCAGATGCGCGGCCACCAGCTCACCCACGCCGTGCTGGCCGCCTTCGGTGCGACCCGGCGCGCCCACGTCCGGGCCGAGGACGACCCCCAGCTCCGCGCACTCTTCGAGGCCGGGACCCCGATCGTGACCCTGGTGGGCAAGAGCTGGGACCGGCAGGTGACCGACGTGCTGCGCACCACCAACCAGGAGAACCTGCGGATGATCTCCGACTCGGTGCGCTGGCTCACCGAGCAGGGCAGGCGCGTGGTCTTCGACGCCGAGCACTTCTTCGACGGCCACCTGAGCGACCCCGACTACGCGCTGCGCTGCCTGGAGGCGGCCCTCGAGGCGGGGGCCGAGACGGTCGGGCTCTGCGACACCCGGGGCGGGATGCTGCCCGACCACATCGAGCGGGTGGTGGGCGAGGTCGTCACGCGCTTTGGCCCGGTGGCGGGGATCCACTGTCACGACGATTCGGGCTGCGCCGTGGCCAACACCCTGGCCGCGGTCCGCGCCGGCGCGACCCAGGTCCAGGGCTGCGTCAACGGCTACGGCGAGCGCACCGGCAACGCCAACCTCTGCACCCTCATCCCCGACCTCCAGCTGAAGATGGGGATGCCGGTGATCAGCGAGGACCAGCTCCGCCGGCTGACCGTCATCGCCCGCGACGTGGCCGAGATCGCCAACGTGGCACCACCGCACTCCGCGCCGTACATCGGCACCTCGGCCTTCACCCACAAGGGCGGGCAGCACGTCGACGCCATGGCCAAGGCGATCTACACCTACCAGCACATCGACCCGGAGGTGGTGGGCAACCGCCGCCAGACAGTGGTCAGCGAGCTGTCGGGGCGCGCGACGGTGCTCACCAAGGCCGCCGATTTCGGCGTCGACCTCGGGAACGATCAGGCCCTGGTCCGGCGGGTTGCCGAGCAGGTCAAGCAGCTCGAGCACCGCGGCTACTCGTTCGAGGGAGCGGAGGCATCCTTTGAGCTGCTGGTCCACCGCGCCCGGGGCCACCAGCCGCCGTTCACCCTCATCGACTGCATCACGCTGAACGAGCAGCGCGAGGGGCGGGCCATGGTCTGCGAGGCGACCGTCAAGGTGCAGATCGACGGCGAGACGGTGCACACCGCGGGCGAGGGCAACGGCCCGGTCAACGCCCTCGACGCCGCCCTGCGCAAGGCGCTCACCCCGGCCTTCCCGGCGATCGGCGAGACCCAGCTCTTCGACTACAAGGTCCGCGTCCTGGACGGCAAGGACGGCACCGCGGCGGGGGTCCGGGTGCTGATCGAGAGCGGCGACCATCGCCGCCGCTGGAGCACGGTCGGCTGCAGCACCAACGTCATCGAGGCATCGTGGATCGCGCTCGCCGACGCCTTCGAGTTTGCCATCGTGGAATGCCGCCGGCACGGAGGGGTTCACCCGGAGACGGCGGAGCCGGCCGGCCCGAGCTGAGCGGCCAGGAGGCGGCCGGTCACAGCTGAGCGGCCGGGGGACGGCCGCGGAGCAGGAGCGCGCCCGCGGCGCGGGCGCGCTCCTCAGCTCACCACGATCTCTCGGAGATCGCTCAGGAGTTGGTGGTGTCCGGGCGCGAGCTCAGAGCCCCCGACCGAGAAGGCCGCCCATCATCCCGCCCATGGCACCGCCGGCCATCCCGCCCTGCACGGCGGAGCCGCCGCCGCTGCGGAACTCGTCGAGGGCATGCGCCAGGATCGAGAGCGGCATCGACTGCAGCCAGACGCGGCCCGGGCCGGCGAGCTGGGCGAGGAAGAATCCGTCGCCGCCGAAGATCTTGTTCTTGATCCCGGGGACGGTGGTGATGCCGAACTGCACCGTGTCCTGGAAGAGGCCGACGTGACCGGGATGCACCCGCATCACCTCGCCGGCGGCCAGGTCAAAGGTGATGATCTCGCCCGACAGCTCGATCCAGGCACGGCCCTGGCCATTGATCCTCTGGAGGATGAAGCCGTCCCCGCCGAAGACCCCGGCGCCCAGGCTCTGCTGGAAGCCGATCCCGAGGTTGACACCCTGGGTGCCGCAGAGGAAGCCGTGGCGATGGGCCATAAAGCTCATGCCCGGCTGCGGAGCCACGTCGACGGGGAAGATCGTCCCGGGCATCTTGGCCGCGAAGGCCACCATGCCGGGCTGGCCCGCGGCCGTGTACTCGCTCATGAAGATCGAGCCGCCGGCGACGGCCCGCTTGAAGACGCCGCCGATGCCACCGCCGCCACCGGCCTGGGTGGAGGTCCTCATCTGGACGGATGCGGTCATCCACGAGAGCTCGCCGGACTCGGAGAAGACGACCTCACCCGGGTCGAGCGCCACCTCGAGGACCGGCATGACGGTCCCGACTACTTTTGCGTCCATCTTGGGAATCTCCTGAATCCGACGGAAGACCTGATCTTAGTGTGGTGAGCAGGGGTGCGATCGACCTGCTGGGGTGCTCGGGGCAGCCCGTGGGCGATCTCCGCCGCGAGCACGGTACGCGGGGTGGATCGCTCGCGAGGAGAGGGGACGCGTCATGGTCTACGGCGCCGGCTGGACGGTCAACGTCTACTGGCTGATCCACCTGGTCAGCTACTTCCGCCAGCGCGGCAAGGGTCGCCCGCAACCCTGAGCCGGCCCAGAGGGGACCCTCAGGACCGCGTCAACGATCTGCGACGGAGCCGATGCCGCCAGCCAGTCGGAGGCCCGAGGGACGCGCCCCCGGGCCTCCGCTGTCCCCGCCTCAACGGGAGCCCGCTCGGCCCTATCCGAGGAGCTGACTCGCGTACGCCTCGACCTTGCTCAGCGTGGTCGTGGTCCCCGTGCAGGCAATGCCCACGAAGGTCGTCCCCTTGACGGCGATGATGCCGAGTGCCGTCTCGGAGGCAGTCGGGGCGTACGAGTAAGAGAACGCCTCTGTGCCCACTCCCGACACGGGGGTGAAGGCGAAACCCGTGGTCGTGGCAGCGGCCTGCATCGTCGCCTCAGCTGTGGTGAGGTACGACGATGGGATGCCATTCACGATGCTAACCTCCACGTCGAGCACGGGGGCGGACTCGCTCAGGTAGTTGCACGCCACGCCCGCTGCACCCGTCCCGATCGTGGTGGGAGCGGGGACGGTGATGCCCAGAGCGGCGCCGACGGCGCTGGCCGTCGGGCACGACAGGGTGGTGGTGCCCGAGGTCGCGGTCGCGGTCGCCGTCGAGGCCGCGGCAGTCGGGATCGCGGTCCCCGCCGCCGCGCTGCTGGACGATGACGAGCTCGAGCTCGCGCTTCCGCAGGCTGCGACAGCGATCGAGCAGAGGAGAGCGACACCGGCGGCAACACCCAGGCGCTGACGCGTGGGGTGAGAAGACCGTCTTGCGATAGATGATCGAATTGTCACAAAACCACTGTACCAGGTCCCCCCGCAGCCGTCCCGCTCGGCGCGCCGGCGGTTGAGCGCGGGCACGCGGCGCGGGCGCGATTCCGTGCCGGTCGCATACTCTGTGGCCGCCATGCGGATCGCCATCACCGGGGGCACCGGCTTCGTCGGCTCGCACCTCGCATCGCACCTGGCCGAGCAGGGTCACGAGCTGGTCGTGATCTCACGGGGCGCGCGAGCGAGCGGCGCCGCCGGGCCCGGGGCCACGCGGGTCACCGCCGACGTCGTGAGCGGGTCCGACCTGACGGCAGCGTTTGCCGGCTGCGACGCCGTGGTCAACCTGGTGGCGGTCATCGTCGAGAGGCACGGGCAGACCTTCGACGCGGTCAACCGCCAGGGCGCCGCCAACGTCGCCCGCGCAGCCGTGGAGGCCGGGGTCGCGCACCTGGTCCACCTGAGCGCCATCGGAGCCGATCCCGACCCGCGCTTCGGGTACCTGGCCAGCAAGTGGTCGGGCGAGCAGGCGATCAGGATCAGCGGCATCCCCCACACCATCATCCGATCCAGCCTCGTATTCGGCCTGGGCGACGGTTTCTTCGTCAAGCTGGGCAGGCTGATCCGGCGCACCCCGCCCTTCTTTCCCCTCCCCATCGCCGGTGACGGTCGCACCCTCTTCCAGCCCATCGCCGCCCAGGACGTCGCCCGCTGCATCGCCATCGCCCTGGAGCGCGGCCCGGACTCGCGGGTGCTCGCGATCGGAGGGCCGGACCACCTCAGCTACGAGCAGATCGTCGACATCATCCGGCGCCAGGTCGTCTCCCTCCCCCGGATGAAGGTGCACATCCCCGTGCCGGCCATCCGGCCGGTGGCCGCACTGATGGCGGCGGTGATGCGCGACCCGCTGGTGACCCCCGCGCAGCTCGACCTGCTCGGGCACCACAACATCACGGTGCCCGGGGCGGTGGCGGCGGGCTTCGGCTTCGAGCCCCAGCGCTTCGCCGACCGAGCCGGCTACCTGCGGCGGCGAAGCCGGTGACCGCCAGCCGGCGTCTCGCCGAGCTGGGGATCTCCCTGCCGGGGGTGACCGCTCCACTGGGCAGCTATGTGCCGGCACGGCGGGCGGGGCAGCTGCTCCACCTCTCTGGGCACCTGGCCAAGCGGGACGGCGCGGTCGTCGCCGGCCGGGTCGGAGCCGAGATCGACGTGGAGACCGCCCGGGGCCTGGCCCGCCAGGTCGCCCTCGACCTCGTCGCCACCGCCGCGGAGGCCGCCGGCGGCGTGGACGCGCTCGCCGGCGTGGTCAAGCTGGTCGGATTGGTGCGGAGCGCCCCCGGTTTCGACCAGCAGCCCGCCGTCATCAACGGAGCCTCCGACCTGTTGGTGGAGATCTTCGGCGAACCCGGCCGCCATGCCCGCAGCGCGGTCGGAGTGAGCGAGCTGCCGATGGGCGCGGCCATCGAGATCGAGGCGATCTTCGAGCTCGGGTGAGGCGGCCCCGGCGGTTTCCCAACGGGGTGCTGGAGAACCGTCAGCACCTTGTCAACCGGTTCTCGACCACCACGAAGGCGTCATCGATTGGAAAGACACAGGGGGTAGAGTGAGCGTCACCGTGATGAACGACAACACGACCCCACCCTCCGACCACGACCCCACAGACCCGGAGAGCCCCACTCCCAGCACTGACCCCTCGAGCGGAGGCGATCAGCCGCCGGTGGACGCCGGCCCCGCCGCAGGCCCCGGATGGAGCGGCCCGCAGTGGGGCCCGAGCAGCGCCGGCGCTCCCGGCTGGGGCCAGCCGTGGAGTCACCCCTCGGGAGGGTTCGGCCCCGCCTACGGGTGGTCGAACGATCCCTGGGGCGGCTACCCCCCCTACGGTTCGCCCACCGCCTACCCGCCGGCTCCCGGGTCTCCGTCCGGCTACGCGCCGGCCGCGCCCTCCAAGCCGTCGCGCATGGCCCCGGTGGTGATCGCCGTCGCGATCGTCATCGCCCTGGTCTCCGGGGTCACCGGTGCGGGTATCGGCTTCGCCCTCCGACCGAGCTCGACCACCAGTGGCTCGTCGTCAAGCAACGGCTCGTCCTCCGGCAACAACTCGTCCTCCGGCAACCGCTCGTCCTCCGGCAACAGCTCGTCCTCGGGCAACAGCTCGTCCTCGGGCACCAGCAACGTCAATGCCTCCGCCATCGCGGCTCAGATCGACCCCTCCGTTGTGGACGTCATCAACACGCTGGCGGGCGGGAGCGGCCTCGCCGAGGGCACGGGAATCATCATCAGCTCCTCGGGTGACATCCTGACCAACAACCATGTCATCGACGGTGCCCAGTCGGTCACCGTCCAGATCGACGGCAGCGGGCCCCAGCTCGCGGCCACCGTGCTCGGATACGACCCCATCGACGATGTCGCCCTGGTCAAGATCAATGACATCTCGGGGCTCAGCCTCAAGGTGGCACCGCTCGGCAACTCCGACGGCCTGACCATCGGCGAGGCCGTGGTCGCCATCGGCAACGCATACGGCAAGGGCGGCGCTCCCGCGGTGGTGTCGGGGACGGTCGCCGATCTCGACCAGTCCATCACCGCGAGCGACGGTGGCTCCTCCGAGAACCTCACCGGCATGATCGAGACCAACGCCAACATCGTCTCCGGTGACTCGGGCGGTCCGCTGGTGAACGCCGCCGGCCAGGTGGTCGGCATGGACACCGCCGGATCCGAGACCGGTGCCAGCTTCGGCGGGCAGACCGCCGCCACCCAGGGATTCGCGATCCCGATCGACACCGCGCTGCAGGTGGCGCAGCAGATCGAGACCGGGCAGTCCAGCGGGAGCATCAATGTCGGATCGGGCCCATACATCGGAGTCGGGGTCGAGAACAGCACCTCCACCACCTCCGGCGCCCTCGTCGACAAGGTGGAGGCCGGTACCCCGGCGGCGAGCGCGGGCCTGGTGGCGGGTGACGTGATCACCTCGCTCAACAACACCCAGGTCACCTCCAGCAGCGACCTCAGCACCGCCCTGGACACCCTCCACCCCGGAGAGAGCGTCCAGCTCGGCTGGGTCGACAGCTCGGGCCAGCAGCACACCAGCTCGATCACCCTCGCCAGCGGGGGGACGCCTCGCTGACAGCGGTTGCGCGGCAGGGGAACGCCCAGATGCGCTCTCCTGCCGCGCTCCCCTCACCTCGGAGCGGCCGCGGATGAGGAGGGGGCAGGTCTCGGTCACCGCGCAACGGGTGGCAGCCCGCAGGCTCACCTTCCCCCGGGTGGCGGCGGACTACGGTGATCCGGAAGCCGACCAGCGGCTCGGACGCGACGTCGCCGGCCCGGTGGCGATGGTCGACCAGACGTCGGGATGCCGCTACCCCCCGGCGGGGAGCTCCACGTGGCCGCCAAACTCGCGGCGCATCGCCGACAGCAGGCGGTCGGCGAAGTCGGCCTCGCCGCGCGAGCTGAAGCGCTCGTAGAGGGCGGCGGTCAGCACGTGGGCGGGGACGCCCTCGTCGACGGCGGCGATCGCGGTCCAGCGACCCTCCCCGGAGTCGGACACCCGACCCGCCAGGTCGGCCAGCTCCGGTGAGCGGAGCAGCGCTCCCGCGGTGAGGTCGAGCAGCCAGGAGGCGACCACGCTGCCCCGCCGCCACACCTCGGCGACCTCGGGGAGGGGGAGGTCGTACTGGTAATAGCGGGGATCCCGGAGCGGCGTGCTCTCGGCACTCGCCTGCTGCTCGGTCAGCCCGACATTGGCCTTGTGCAGGATGTTGAGCCCCTCGGCGTAGGCGGCCATGAGCCCGTATTCGATCCCGTTGTGGACCATCTTGACAAAATGTCCCGCACCATGAGGCCCGCAGTGGAGGTAGCCCTGCTCGGCCGGCGACGGCTCCCCCGCCCGACCGGGGGTGCGAGCGGCCGAGTCCACGCCCGGAGCGATGCTGCGGAAGATGGGATCGAGCCGTTCAACGACCTGAGGCTCGCCGCCGATCATGAGGCAGAATCCCCGTTCCAGCCCGTGCACCCCGCCGCTCGTCCCGATGTCGACGTGGTGGAGGCCGAGGGCCGCGAGCTTTTCGGCGCGCTCGATGTCATCACGGTAGTAGCTGTTGCCCCCGTCGATGATCACGTCCCCCTCGCTCATCCGCGAGGCGAGCGCGTCGACGGTGTCACCGGTGAGCGCGGCGGGCACCATCACCCAGGCCGTCCGGGGCGGGGTCAGGGCCGCCACGAACTCGTCGAGCGAACCGGTGGCCACGGCGCCCTCGGCCCTGAGGGTGGCGACAGCCTCCGCGTTGACGTCGTAGACGACGCAGTCGTGCCCGTCCCGCATCAGTCGGCGGACGAGATTGGCGCCCATCCGCCCCAGACCGACCATCCCCAGCTGCATGTCCGGCTTCCTCCTCGGGACCTGCGATTCCGGTTCCACGACCGCCGCAGGGCCGGGAACAGTATCGTTCAGAGACGACTGTTCACGACGGCACCCCGGTGGGAGTGACGATGGCGACTGGCCTGGCGCGTGACAACCGTTCCCTCCGAGGTGGCATCGACCTCGGCGGCACCAAGATCCAGGCCGTCGTCATCACGCGCACCCATCGGGTGATCGGCGAGGCGCGGCGCCCCACCCCCGTCGACGGCGGTCCGGAAGCGGTGGCGACCGCGATGGCGGAGGCGCTCGGCGAGGCGGCATCGACGGCCGGGGTGGCTCCGCGCTATCTCGCCGGGGTGGGCGTCGGATCGCCGGGCAGCATCGACGTCCGTGCCGGGACCGTCTCCCAGGCCGGGAACCTGCCCAGTTGGGACGACGCCTTCCCTCTCGGTGAGCGCCTCAGCCGCCTGCTGGGATGCGCGGTCCGCCTCGGCAACGACGTCCAGGTGGCCAACCGGGCCGAGATGCGTCTCGGAGCCGGGCGCGGCCACCGCTCCTTCCTCGGTGTCGCCTGGGGGACCGGGGTGGGCGGCAGCCTGATCCTCAACGGCCGGCTCTGGGTCGGCCGCGGCGCCGCCGGCGAGATCGGACACGTGGTGGTGGTCCGCGACGGCGCGCTCTGCGGCTGCGGCCGGCGCGGTTGCGTCGAGGCCTATGCGGGACGGGCCGCGATGGAGGCGGCCGCCCGCAAGCGCGCGGACCGTGGCGAGAAGACCCAGCTCCTCCGGCTCATGAAGCAATTCAGCCGCACCCGGCTGACCAGTGGCATCTGGGCCCGGGCCCTCGACGAGGGCGACGCCATGGCCCACGACCTGATCGACCGCGCCGTGGACGCGCTGGGCACCGGCATCGCCTCGACGATCAACCTGATGGACATCGGGACGGTGATCATCGGGGGCGGGCTGGGGATCCGGCTCGGCCAGCCGTACGCCGACCGGATCGCGGAAGCCATGAAGCCGCATCTCTTCCTCCCCGATCGGGCCCCCGAGGTCAAGGTCGCGGCGCTCGGCGACCTGGGCGGGGCGATCGGCGCCGCCCTCCTGGTGGGCGCCGCCTGACCCGGGCCAGGAGCCGGCCCCGAGGGCGGGGATCCGGTCAGATGGTGACCGCCGCCCAGGTGTGGCCACCGTCGCGAGTCATCACCAGGAGACCGGTGGAGCTGGTCAGCGACACTTCGATGGCCACCCCCTCGCTGGACGTGGTGAAGCCCACGTAGTCGAGGCTGGTGCTCCCAGCGCCGGTGTAGGTGGTGCCCCAGGTCGAGCCGCCGTCGAAACTCGTCAGGATGTCCCCACCGTTACCGACGGCGAGCACCGACGTGCTCGGGCTGGCGGCGGCCGGGGGGCTGTCGCCGTACCTACCGACCTGGGGCGATGTGAACGGCAGGGCGGACGCCAGCTCGGTGAAACTCGAGCCGGCAGTGGTGGAGACATAGGCGCGGACGCTCACCGGCCCCGATGCCCAGATTCCCTGTGAGCACACCGCAAAGAGGTTCGCGGCGCTCGATGGGGCAAGGACGGCGGGGCCGCCCGTCGCGGTGCAAGGCGGCGTCCAGGTCGACCAGGAGCCGCTCTGCAGGCGGGCTCCACCGACGACGACCCGGTCGTTCTCGACCACCCACCCGCTGGAGCCCTGGAGAACCAGCTGTGCATCGGGGACCGGCCCCGCGCCGTAGGCGATGGTGGTGGGCGAGGTCGTCCAGGAGCTGCTCCCCAGCGCGGCGGTGTCGATGAGGAACCCGGAGGTCCCGGTGATCACGGCATCGACCGACCCGGCGGAGGTCTCCAGCTCCTGGATGGGGGTGGCCCCGGAGGACACGTTGAGACCGGGAAGGGCGACCTGGGTCCAGCTGGCTCCGCCGTTCTGGGTGGCGAAGAGGTCGTAGCCGTACGCCCAGCCGTCCTGCTGGTTGGCGAAGCGAATGCCGGAGACCCCGGTGCTTCCGGATCCCGTGTAGAAACCGGTGGGAGGCGGGGTGACGCTGGTCCAGGTCGTTCCGCCGTCCTGGGTGCGGGCGAGTGCCACGCTTCCGCCCACCGTCCCGAGCACCCAGCCGTCCTGGGACGAGACGAAGGTGACGGAGGCGGCCTCGAAGCCGGCGATCGGCGTCGGAGCCGGCGTCGACGGGGCGGCGGTCGCAGACGCCGAGGCGCTCGCGACGGGCGAGGGCGATGCCGAAGCCGTCGCGGTGCCGCTGGTCGGCGTGGGGTGAGTGGTGGTGCCTCCACACGCCGCGAGGAGCGCCGCGAGCGCCAGCAGGCTGAGGGCGGCCTCGCACCTCGGACCGTGCATTCGCGTCATGGCAGAGATCCTCCTGTCACGCGGCGTCTGGGCTCTCCGTCAGGACCGCGCGCCGTGCACCGGCCTGGCAGCGCCGCCGAGTCATTCAACCCTACCCGATCACACCGGGCGGTGACGTCCGGTGACGCAGCGCCCGTGACACCCCACCTCGCTCGCCCGCTCCTGCTACCGTTGCGCGGTGCGGCCCTACATGCGCCTGGGTGAGCTGCCCCGGAAGCGCCATCAGCGCTTTGCAATCGAGGGCACCCCAGCCTACGAGGAGCTGTTCAGCCGGGAGGGCTTCACCGGCCCCTCGTCCCTGCTCTATCACCGGCACATGCCGGAGGCCGTCCAGGACGTCGTCGAGGGCGATGCCGACGACATCTCCATGGAGAACGAGAAGGTCCACCAGCACGCCCTCCTCCAGGGGTTCCGGCTCCCCGCCCATGGCGACGCCATCACCGGCCGGCAGTGGCTGCTCGTCAACGACGACATCCGAATCGGGCTGCTCGTCCCGCAGCGGCAGCAGAAGGCCTTCCTCGTCGACGGCTCGGCCGACGACGTGCTCTTCGTCCACAGCGGTTCGGGGACGCTCCACACCCAGTTCGGGAGCCTCCGCTTCGACCACCACGACTACCTGGTGATCCCGCGGGGGACGGTGTACCGCGTCGAATTCGACCATCTGGAGAGCACCCGGGTGCTGGTCATGGAGGTCGCCGGGGCCGTCGACTCCCCGGAGCGCTACCGGGCCTCCAACGGTCAGCTCACCGAGTTCGCGCCGTACAGCGAGCGGGATCTCCGCGCACCCGAGGCGCTGGAGCAGGGCGAGGGCACCTCCCAGCTCTGGCTCAAGAGGGCAGGCCACATGTCCTGCTACTCACTCGACCACCACCCCTTCGACGTGGTGGGATGGGACGGCACCGTCTACCCGATCGCCTTCAACATCCACGACTTCGAGCCGCGCGCGGGGCGGTTCCACCTGCCGGCGGCGGCCCACCAGACGTTCCAGGCCGCCAACATCGTGATCTGCTCGTTCGTGCCCCGCAAGCTGGGCTGGGACCCGGAGGCGGTGCTCCTCCCCTACCACCATTCCAACCTCGATTGCGACTCGGTCCTCTACTACGTGGAGGGCAACTACGCGTCCCGCCGGGGCGTCCAGCAGGGCTCCCTGACCCACCACGTCAGCGGCCTGGCCCACGGGCCCCAGCCCGGCGCGCTCGAGGCGTCGCAGGATCGCCCCGCCGAGACCGACGAGCTGGCGGTGATGATCGAGACCTTCCGCCCCCTCCATCGCACCCAGGTCGCCCGCCAGGTGGTCGACACCGCCTACCCCTTCTCCTGGCATGACGGGGGCTCGGGGGGGCCGGGCGCCAAGCCATGAGACCGGAGCCGGGAGCGGGCTCGGCGGGGGTGCGCTGGGAGGGCCTGGCGACGTGACCGCAGGGCCCGGCGAGGGCGCTGTCACCGCGTGGGTCCGCGGGGAGATCGAGGCCGGGGGCTGGGTGCGCGCCGGCGCGGCGACGGCGCAGCGGCTGCGGGAGCGCTACGGCGCGGACGCGGTCGCCGACCTCTCCCTGGGCCAGCCCCTGGAGGCGACCGAGGCGGTGCGCCAGGCGTTCGTGCGCGCCGCGGCGGCGGTCCGGCCCCGACGGTTCGGCTACATGCCCAACCTCGGCTATCCGGAGCTGCGCGAGCGGATCGCCGAGGACGTCGACGTCGCGGGGGTGACCGCCCAGTCGGTGGCGGTCACGGTGGGGGCGGCGGGAGCGATCTCGATGGCGCTCCGGGCCTTCGTCGAGGCGGGCAGCGAGGTGGTGGTGATCGCGCCCTACTTCTCCGAGTTTCGCCTCTACAGCGAAGTCTGCGGCCACCGGTTGCGGGTGGCGGGCTCGGCCGAGGACGGCTCGCTCGACCTGGACGCGATCGCCGCCGCGCTCAACGACGCGACCGGCGCCCTGATCCTCAACACCCCCTGCAACCCGAGCGGCCACGTCGCCACCGAGGAGGAGCTGCTCGGTCTGGCGTCGCTCCTCGACGCCCACCGGCGCCGCGGCGGCCGGCCGGTGCTGCTCGTCGTCGACGAGGTCTACCGCCGGCTCATCTACCCGCCCCACCGGCGGGCCGAGCCCTTCCACCACTACGAGCACACCGTGCTCTGCCGCTCCTTCTCCAAGGACCTCGGGGTGGCCGGCGAGCGGATCGGCTACCTGGCGCTCCACCCGTCGCTCACCGGCGCGGAGAGCGAGGCCGGGCTGGCCCTCTGCCAGCGGGCCCTCGGCTACGTCAACGCCCCGGCGACAGCCCAGCTGGCCCTTCTGGAGCTGCCCAGCTGGGAGGCCAACGCGACCCCCTACCGGGAGCGCCGCGACATCATCGCCAACGCCGCGGCGGCCGCCGGCCTCCAGGCCTCGGAGTGCCAGGGCGGGCTCTACCTCTGGGTGCGCAGCCCCTGGGAGGACACCATGGCCTTCACCGCAGCGCTGGCGGAGCGCCGGGCGGTGGTGGTGCCGGGAGTGGCCTTCGGGGGGCCCGACCACTTCCGAATCTGTTTCAGCGTGGAGCGGCCGGCCCTCCAGGTCGCGGCTCAGGCGCTGGTGGAGGCCGCCGCGTCCCGGGAGGGGTAGGGCCCGAGCAGGGGCTGGGTCCTTGTGCAGCAAGCACATGGACACCCGGCACGTCCCGGGCGCACAATTCGCGACCAAATGCACGCTCTCCCCCGACCCGCCCAGCTCAACCGCGCCCGGCGCGCCGCCTTCGCCGCCCTGGCCCTTCCCGTGATCGTGATGAGCGCCTGCGGGAGCACCAGCCCGATCCTGACGAGCCCCCAGCCCGCCACCCAGTCGAGCATCGCCAACGAGATCCCGGCGGCGGTCAAGAAGCTGGAGCCGTTCGTGATCGCCACCGACGCGTCGTACGCGCCGAACGAGTACGCGAATGCCAACGGGCAGCTGGTCGGGTGGGACCTCGAGCTGGCCCAGGACGTCTGCTCGGTGCTCGGGGTCTCGTGCACCGTCCAGGACGTCACCTTCGACGACATCATCCCGGCAATGCTGGCGAAGAACCCCAAGTACGCGATGAGCTTCTCCAGCTTCACGCCCACGGCGGACCGCGAGGCCTCCGGAATCGACTTCATCACCTACTACCAGGCCGGTGAGTCCTGGCTGGTCCGGGTGGGCGGGCCGACGATCACCGCGGCCTCCCAGATGTGCGGCCACTCGGTGGCCGTGGAGTCGGGCACCGTCGAGGAGTCGGACGCCTACGGCTACATGGGGCAGAACCCAGGCGGTGGCGCGATCAAGGGGGACACCGACCACTGCACCGCGGCGGGTCTCCAGGACATCAACGTGGAGAGCTTTGCCGGCCAGACCGAGGCCAACGCCGCGCTGATCAGCGGGCGGGCCGACTACGGCTGGGCCGACCAGCCGGTCGCCGACTACCAGGTCAAGCTGGAGCCCGGCAAGCTGAAGATCAGCGGTCAGCCCTGCAGCATCTACCCGTACGGGGTCGCCGTCGCCAAGAGCCTCGGATTCGACAAGGCCATCGAAGACGCCCTCACCTACCTGATCAACCACGGCTTCTACGGGACGATCCTCAAGAACGCCGGGGTCTCGGACGGTGGGGTCACCGCGTCGGCCGTCGGCGCCAACGACAACAACGCGGTCGGCTCGACCTGTGTGCCCTCGTACTGAGGTCGCAGGCCTCCGACCCGGCGCGTGAGCCCGGATCGCACGGGAGGAGGAGCGGTGTGCTTGCTTAGGGTGAGGTTCGCGTGACCGAGTTCACCGCGGACCCACCCGTCCCTCCCGGGCCCCCGCGGCAGCGCCCCGCAGCGATCAGGGCGGTCCCCCTGCGCCATCCCTGGCGCTGGGTCGCCGCCGTCCTTGTGGTGCTCATCCTGGCGGGCGTCGTCGACACCTTCATCACCGCGCCCTACCTGCGCTGGTCCGTGGTCGGCCAGTACCTCTTCGACGACCGCATCCTCGAAGCCTGCGTGGTGACGCTCTACCTGACCGCGATCGCGATGGCGGTCGGTGTCACGTTGGGTGTCCTGCTCGCGGTGATGCGGCTCTCCCCCAACCGGGTGATGTCCTCAGTCAGCTGGCTGTACATCTGGTTCTTCCGGGGCACCCCGGTACTGGTCCAGCTCTTCTTCTGGTTCAGCATCGCTGACATCCTGCCCTACCTCTCGATCGGCATCCCCTTCACCCACGTCATGGTGCAGGCCTCCACCAACACCCTGATCACCCCGCTCCTGGCGGCGATCCTCGGTCTCGGGCTCAACGAGGCCGCCTACATGGCCGAGATCGTCCGAGCCGGCATCATCTCGGTGGACCACGGCCAGACCGAGGCGGCCCAGGCGCTGGGGATGAGGCGCCCCCAGGTGATGCGCCGGATCGTGCTCCCCCAGGCGATGCGGGTGATCGTCCCTCCCACCGGCAACGAGACGATCTCGATGCTCAAGACGACATCACTCGCCTACATCGTCACCCTCCACGAGCTGTTCTTCGTCTCGCAGGAGATCTCGTTCTTCAACTACCGCGTCATCGAGATGCTGATCGTGGCCAGCATCTGGTACCTGGTCATGTCTTCGATTCTCACCGTGTTCCAGTACTACATCGAGCGCCACTTCGCCCGGGGGGCGGTACGCGGCCTCCCGCCCACGCCGATCCAGCGTCTGCGGCGCATGCTCTTCCAGTTCCACGCCGTGCCGCCGTTCGGAAGCGATGCCGAGCCCGATGTCGAGCCCTGGCTCCCGCCCGCCCCGCCTCACTCGGGAATGTGAGCTGATGGCCACCCCCATGGTCCGCGCCGAGTCCGTGCACAAGAGCTTCGGCCGCAACGAGGTGCTCCGGGGCATCGACATCGAGGTCGCACCCCGCGAGGTGATGTGCATCATCGGGCCCTCGGGCTCGGGCAAGAGCACGTTTCTCCGCTGCATCAACCACCTGGAGAAGATCGACGCCGGGCGGCTCTGGGTGGACGGCGAGCTGGTCGGCTACCAGGAACGCGGCGGCCGCCTCCACGAGCTGCCCGACCGCGAGGTCTGCCGCAAGCGCTCCGAGATCGGGATGGTCTTCCAGGGATTCAACCTCTTCCCCCACATGACCGCTCTGGAGAACGTCATCGAGGCACCCGTCAGGGTCAAGAAGGAGGCGGCGGCGGTGGCCACGGAGCGCGGTCGGGCCCTGCTCGACCGGGTCGGCCTGGGGGACAAGATGGACGCCCATCCCCGCCAGCTCTCCGGCGGGCAGCAGCAGCGGGTGGCGATCGCCCGGGCGCTGGCCATGCAGCCCAAGCTGATGCTCTTCGACGAGCCGACCTCCGCCCTGGACCCGGAGCTGGTCGGCGACGTGCTCAACGTCATGCGCGATCTCGCCCACGAGGGGATGACCATGATCGTGGTCACCCACGAGATGGGCTTCGCCCGCGAGGTCGGCGACTCCCTGGTCTTCATGGACAGCGGGATGATCGTGGAGGCGGGCACCCCGCGGGACGTGATCGGCAACCCGCAGCAGCAGCGCACCAAGGACTTCCTCTCCAAGGTGCTCTGAGGCCCACCCCAGTCGAAGGCGACCTCGATGCTCCCATCCGCGCGCAGGTGCAGGCGTCGGAGGTGCCGCCAGGCCAGGCTCCATCGGGAGGCGGCTCGGCACCGATCGCGCCTAGACCGAAGCGGAGGCCCCCAGCCCCAGTTCCCCTGCGATCGCTCCCAGTATCTCGACATGCTCTTCGACTGAGGAGAGGCCGGCACCCATCGTGTTGATCGAAACATGACTGGCTCCGACATCCGCCCAGCGCCTGCATTCGGCGATCGCCTTACCAAGGTCACCGGACCAGTTCACCCGGCCCTCCATGGAGATGGAGGCTGGATCTCGCCCTGAGGATTCCGCTCCCGCCCGTATGATCGCAAGGGCTTCGTCAAGTTGGTCACCCGGAGGGATGAGCGGGAACCAGCCGTCAGCCAATCGTCCAATGCGGTCATAGACCTTCGGAGAGAAGCCGCCGAACCAGATCGGAATTGGTCGTTGAACCGGCAGAGGCGCGATGCCTGCCCCGACCACACGATCGAACTCGCCTTCGAAGGTCACCGAGCGACAGGTCCACAGTTTTCGCAGTAGGTCAACCTGTTCTTCGACCCGGCGGCCTCGAACCGTGAAGTCCTGACCGAGCGATCCGTACTCAACAGCATTCCATCCAATGCCGACGCCGAGCCGCAGCTTGCCCTGGGTCAGAAGGTCGACCTCTGCAGCCTGCTTCGCGACCAAGGCAGTCTGACGCTGCGGCAAGATCAAGATTCCCGTAACAAGTTCGAGTGAGATGATACCGGCCAGGAATCCGAAGACGACGAAAGGCTCGTGGAACTCAGTGTCCACGTCATAGGGGCCATCCCACCCGCCGTGCACCGAAGGGTCGGCCCCAAGGACGTGATCGTATGCAACAAGGTGATCGAAGCCAAGTTGCTCCACGGCCTGACCGAAGTACCTGATTCTTCCTGGATCGGGTCCGATCTCAGTCTGCGGGAGGATCGCTCCGATTCTCATAGGGCATCCAATCGTGATTGGGATTCAAGCGGTTGCTCACAGTGTGCGAGATTGGGCCCGGCGCAGGAGACCGGTGACGAAGGCCCCACCCCGTAACGTCGGGATCATCAGGGCCGTGGCGGTAGCGGAATCCAGTCCTGCCCCGTCCACCAGTAGTTGGTGTCCGGCGAGCGGAGGGCGCTCTCGGGGGCGGCGTCTGCCATGTTTGTCCATTCCTGGCCGTCCCACCACCAGGCTTGATCGCTCGAGACCGTGAAGGAGGGGGCTCGGCCGTCGAAGATGGCGTTCTTCACCGCACGGAGCGAGGAGACGCGGGCGAGGATCAGGCAGAGGACGAATGCAGCCGGTCCCAGCAGGCGGACGAGCAAGGACGGCGGAGTGGTCGCGACCGCTGAGAACGAGCCGGCTGGGCTGAGCACCCAGCCGGCTGCGAAGGATCCGGCGAGGGGGAGCAGGTAGGCCAGGCCAAGCCACACCTTGGCGGCGGCACTTCCGCCCAGTCCCCAGTCGCGCATCATCAGCCTGACCCGCGGCCGGCCGGCGGTGGCGATGACCGCCAGCCCGTACCCAACCCCAACGGCGCAGATGACGAGGTAGGGCAGGGCCGCCGGCCAAGGGATGCCCGGTTCTAATGCCACCGCCCCGGCCATCGAGTAGAGGTAGAGGAAGAAGAGGACGCCGAGGATGGCGAGGCTGCGCCCTGAGCTCGGGTGCCGTCCCTCCGGCGCAGACCACGGCGGCCGGCGCCACGCTGCCGCCGGCGTGGCCGAGGGCGGAAGGTCGGCCCCCACCACCGTCATGCACGCAGCATAACCGCCGGAGTCGGCCTCGTCGATGGCGATCGGCTCGCAGGCCAGCGACAGGCCGGAGCGGGGCCGTCGGCGGGGCCACAGGCCACGAGAGCGTACGCGGCCGTCGTCAGGATAGCCGCGGGAAAGGGAGCCTTATGAGAGCCCCAGCAACCGCATCGCGGCGGTGGCGGCATCGCGGTGGCGGGAAGGGAGGGATTCGAACCCTCGGAGGAGCTTAACACCCCTCACCCGCTTAGCAGGCGGGCGCTTTCGGCCGCTCAGCCACCTCCCCGCGTGCCGCCAGTATAAGGTCCGTCGCTGCGACATCAGCGCGAGATCGTTCAGAATCCACAATCTCGCGACCGCCTCATCCGCACCACGGGAGCTCGCCCCCCGTCTCACCCGCCGGGAACGGTCTCTCGCCACCCCACCGCAAACCTGTGAACTCCACCTCCCCCGACCCGACGGCCGACTTCCTGCGGCGTCTGGCCGCAGTCGAAGTCCGACTGCGCGACCTCTCCCGGAGACGGCTGGACGGCCGCACCGACCCCGACCCAAACACCGGGGAGAGCTGGGACGCCGGGCAGATCTGGGCCCACCTGGCCGACTTCGTCCCCTACTGGATCTCCCAGGCGGAGCGGGTGCTGGCTGCGGACTCGCCCGATCCGGTCCCCTTTGGCCGCGCCCGGGCAAGCGCCGACCACATCGCCGCAACAGAGCGCGACCGGCACCAGGGGCCCAACGCGCTCTGGCATGACGAGAAGGAGGACCTCAACGACCTCCGAGCCTTTCTCGGCGACATCTCCGGCCGCGCCTGGCAGACGAAGGGTTTCCACCCCACCCGGGGCATGATGACCATCCATCAGCTCATCGAGGAGCTGCTCATCGGCCACCTCGAGCACCACGCGACCCAGTTGGAGGGGCTGGGGGCGAGCTGAGCTGCCCGGCCAGCGGCATGGGACACTATTCCCGGCACACGGAGGGATGCCGGAGTGGTTGATCGGAGCGGTCTTGAAAACCGCAAGGGCCGCCAAGCCCTCGGGGGTTCGAATCCCTCTCCCTCCGCCAAATGCCCTTTGTTGCGTATGCGTTTCAGCGTTTAGGCAGCTTATGCTTGTGCTCGCCTTTCTGGACTCCATCACGGCGATCGCGCCCTGGGCACCGACCGCACTCGCCTCGGGGATTCAGGATCTGCTACCCGGCGGCGGTGGCGTTCCGTGGCGTGCCGTCGCCGTCACCGCCGCTGCCACAGCCGTCCTGCTCGCCGTCGCCACCAGATTGGTGGGGTCACGGAGATCCGACCGGTGAGCCCTCCGGCGCACATTACTCATGGAGGACGTGAACGATGACCGCTCCTGACTCGTTCGGCGAGAGCTCGGAGGTGAGCTGGCCCCTGGGCACAACCACCGTCTACGGCACGGTCGTGCGGCCGCCCGGTCCCGGTCCTTTCCCCGGCGTCGTGCTGGTGGCGGGGAGCGGCCCCACGGACCGGGATTGGAACTCGCCCCTGCTCCCAGGGCCCAACGGCAGCGGCCGCCTGTTGGCGGAGATGCTGGGAAAAGCCGGCATCGCATCGCTGCGCTACGACAAGCGCGCCTCTGGACCCCACGTTCGCGAAACCATCCCCCAGCTGATCGGAAAGATCACGATGCAGAGCCACGTCGACGAGCTGGCCGGCGCCGTTCGCACGCTCGCAGCCGAGGGCTGGGTTCGGGACGACCGGATCTTCGCGCTGGGCAACAGCGAGGGCACCCTCCACGTTCTGAAGTACCAGCTAGAGAACCCAGACCTTCCCTTGGCCGGTCTCATCCTCACCGGTCCACCCGGCCGCGCCGTGGGCGTCGTTACGCGATCCCAGCTCGCGGCCCAGGCCGCGGGGATACCGAACGGTGAGGCGCTTCTCGCCCTCTACGACACGTCCATCGCCCGGTTCCTCGCCGGCGAGCCCATCGACCCGGATCCAGCCCTCCCCGAGGGCGTCAGGCTCCTCCTGCAGGCGCTGGAGACGCCTGCCAACCTGCCCTTCGCACGCGAGCTCTGGATCGCGGACGCAGCCACCCTGCTGGCTCGGACGACGGTTCCCGTCCTCGTCATCATCGGCAAGAAGGACCTCCAGGTGGACTGGCAGGCGGACGGCGAGCCGCTGCAGCGCGCGGCCACGGGTCGAGCGGACATCACCTTCCTGTTCCCCGACAACGCGAACCACGTGCTCAAACATGAGCCAAGGCCGCGAAGACAGCTGGCGCAGGCCGAGGCCATGCCCAGGTACAACGCGCTGGATGCCTACTTGGACCCGGACGTCGCAACCGCCATCATGGCTTGGCTAACCGCCCACGCGTAGTCACGAAGCGGACGCTCCCCACTGCGGCTCGGCCGCAGCGCATGTGCGCCCAACCGCGCTCCTTAGCAGCAACAGCTACACGCACCTTGACAGCCCTCGAAGCTGTCGGAGACATCGTCGGGCCGGCGCTCGGGCTCCCTCTGGTCGCTGCCGCCGCTAGCAGGCTGTTGATGTTCGCTTCTGGTGGAGCGAGGAAGGGTTGAGGGGTCGCCCGGTGAGCAAGAGGGCCGGTTTGCGGGTGACGCCGAGCCCCGAGTGGGGGTCGGGGAGGGCACCTGGCCTCCAGATCAGGCCGCCGCGACCTGTGCCGTAGGACTGTGACGTGCTATTATCGGACAAGAATGTCCGACACCGAGTCCCTCAAGAATGCTCGGACGGTACCTCGGAGCCCCGTGCTACAGGACCGCACGGCTACCGCCATCCTCCAGGAGGCGGCCCGCGTCATCGCCGAGCACCGAGAGTCCGCCAGCCTGTCCGATATCGCCCAGGGGGCCGGGGTGGCCCGCTCGACGCTGTACCGGTACTTCCCCAGCCGTGAGGCGCTACTCGAAGCCCTCGCCGAGCGAGCAATGGGAGAGCTCCGAGCCCGAATCGAACAAGCCCAGATCGACACGGTCCCCGTCCCCGAAGCGCTCGCCCGCGTCACCCGGGGCTTCATCGCTACCGGGGCCAAGTACGTCGCCCTCGCCTACCTGTCGCCCAAACCGAGCGGCTCCGCCGAGCGGGCGATCAACGCCCCGATGACCCGGCTGTTCGAGCGCGGGATCAAAGACGGCAGTCTCCGTGGTGACCTGCCAGCCACCACCCTGCTCGCCGTCTACGGCGACCTTGTCCAAGGCGCCATCTCCCGGGCAGCCCAGGACGATTACGGGGTTGAACCGACCAGCGCAGCCGTCCTCGCCGTCTTCCTCGAAGGAGCCCTTGCCACCAATGAACCGCAAGTACGAGCCGCCCAAGGGCGTAACCGTGGCTAGCGCGCCAGATGCGCTTGTGACCGGCTGTTCGTCTGGCATCGGCAAGGCGACCGCTTTCGCCCTGGCTGAAGCCGGGTTTACGACCTGGGCCACCGCCCGCAGGCCAGAGACACTGGCTGACCTGGCCGCCGCCGGCTGCCGGGTGCTCCCACTCGACGTCACCGATGAGCACTCACGCGCCGCAGCGGTGGCGACGGTCGAAGCCGAGCACGGTCATGTCTCCGTGCTCGTCAACAACGCCGGGTACTCCCAGCCCGGCGCTATCGAAGAGACCCCGCTGGAGGCCTATCGCGCCCAGTTCGAGGTCAACGTCTTTGGGCTTGTCCGGATGTGTCAGCTCGTGCTCCCCGCCATGAGGGCAGCTGGTGAGGGCACCATCGTGAACCTCGGCTCCGGCGCCGGGCTGGTCGCGCCACCGCTGTCGTCTGCTTACTCGATGAGCAAGTACTCATTGGAGGCCTTGTCTGACTCGCTGCGGTTCGAGACCCGTCGCTTCGGCGTGCGCACCGTCCTCATCCAAGCGTCGGCCGTCAAGACGTCCTTCACTGACACCCTGGAGCGCCTTACCCCCGAGCAGTCGCCCGACGGTCCCTACGCCAAGGTCACCGCCAACGTGCTCGGCTTCGCCCGCCGAGAGGGCGAAAGGGGCATCTCCCCAGAGCGCGTCGCGCAAGTGGTCCTGCGCGCCGTCCGCTCGCCTCACCCGCACCCTCGTTACAAGATCGGAAGCCAAACCCGTGTCGCGCTGGTCGCCCGCCGCGCCCTCGGCGACCGCGCCTGGGACGCGACCATGGCCCGGCTAGTACGAGCCGTATAGAACCGAGGTCGGGGTCGAGTGGCGAGCCAGGTCGCCGGGGACGGTCGTCAGCCCGGAAGGGTCACTCGAGCCCGCGCTCCGCTCCAGCGCCGAGGTTGCGGCGCGCGATGGTACCCTCGCCGATGGTGAGCCTGACCTCTACTCCTTCCCGGCGCCGCGGCGCGGTGGCGCTGTGCACGACCTCCGCCCCCACTCGCGCGGGTGCCGTCCCGCCCCACCGATGAGCTCCACCTCGCTCCACCCGCCACGCACGCCCACAGAGCCCCGGTCCCAGGCCGTGTGGGATGGGACGAGCCTCCTCACCCGGCCCGGGCTGACCCGCGTCCCCGCCGTGATCACCGCCTGGTTCTGGGTCATCAAGGTGTTCACCACGGCGCAGGGCGAGGCGACCTCCGACTACTTCGTCCACAGCCCCCACGTCAGCCCCTACCTGGTGGTCGGCTGCGGCTTCCTGGTGTTCGTGGCCGCCATGGCGCTCCAACTCGGGGTGCGGCGCTACATCCCCCCGGTGTACTGGCTGGCGGTGACCATGGTCGCGGTGTTCGGGACCATGTGCGCCGACGCCATCCACATCCAGCTCGGGGTGCCGTACTGGGCCACCACGACGGCCTTCGCGGTCGCGGTGGCAGTGGTCTTCTGGGCCTGGTACCGCACCGAGGGGACTCTCTCCATCCACAGCATCGTGACCCTGCGCCGCGAGCTCTTCTACTGGGTGGCCGTGCTTGCCACCTTCGCCCTGGGGACGGCATGGGGTGACCTCATGGCCTTCACCCTCAACCTCGGCTTCCTGACCGCGGGCATCCTCTTCGCGGTGGTGATCGCCATCCCCGCGCTGGCCCACCGCTTCGCCGGCATGGGATCCGTGCTCGCCTTCTGGTTCGCCTACGTCATCACCCGGCCGCTGGGGGCTTCATTCGCCGACTGGATGGGCTTCCCGACCACGACCCACAGCGCGCTGGGCTGGGGGCACGGCGCGGTGAGCCTGATGTTCACGGCGCTGATCGCCGTCGGCGTCCTGTACCTGGCGGTGAGCCGCGTGGACGTGGAGCCGGGGCGGAGCCCGCTGCCGAAGCTGACGTAGGCGCCCGGCCGGCCCGCGGAGAAGGCGGTCGCCTCTCGTCACGGGCCGGGTGGAAACTATCAAGCGGCCACCGGCTCGGGGACCGGGCACGCTACGCCCGATGCTGCCCCAACGAGCGTTTGGCCTGCCGACACCATGGGATAAAGGGTGACCAAACCCAACCCCCTTCGGCCGCTGTCCGCTCCTGAGCCCGGCGGGGCCGCGCCATGGGCTGCGACCATACGCGGCATGCTGATGTTCCTCGACGACTACTCTGAAGGTGCCCATCCTGCTGTGCTCGAGGCCCTCGTGGCGCACAACGGCGGGCAGGAGTTCGGCTACGGGGAGGATCGGTACTCGCGGCTCGCGGCCGCGCGGATCGCCGCCCAGGTCGGGCGAGACTGCGAGGTGCACCTGCTGGTGGGCGGCACCCAGACCAACCTCACCTGCCTTGGCGCCTTCCTGCGCTCCCACGAGGGTGTGGTCGCTGCCGAGACCGCCCACATCAACGTCCACGAGACGGGCGCCGTCGAGGCCACCGGCCACCGGATCGTGCAGATCCCCACGCCCACCGGCAAGCTCGACCCCGGCCTCGTCGACCAGGCGCTGGCCCAGCACGAGGATGAGCACAGCGTGCGACCGGCCGGGATCTTCCTCGCCCAGGCCACCGAGGTGGGCGGCGTCTACACCGGCGAGGAGCTCGCGGCCCTCTGCGCCCACGCCCATGCCCGCGGGCTCTGGGTGTACGTCGACGGCGCCCGGCTGGCGCCGGCGCTGGCGGCGCTCGGAGGCCGGCTGGACCTGATCGCGGCATGCGGGGTCGACGCCTTCTTTGCCGGGGGGACCAAGAACGGGGCGCTGTGCGGAGAGGCCGTGGTCCTGGTCAACGATGAGCTGCGACGCGACTTCCGCTACCACATGAAGCAGCGCGGTGCGCTGCTCGCCAAGGGGCGGCTTCTGGGTATCCAGTTTGCCCGCCTTTTCGACGGCGACGACCTCTGGTACCGGCTGGGGGCCCAGGCCAACGCCGCCGCGGCGCGCCTGGCGCGCGGGCTCAGCGATTGCGGGGTGCCCCCCAGCGCGGCCGAGGCCAACCAGGTCTTCGTCGAGCTCCCCGACGACGCGGCCACCCGGCTGGCCACGGCGGTTCGCTTCCATGTCTGGTCCCGCGGCAAGCGCGGCACCCTGATCCGGTTGGTCTGCTCCTGGGCCACCGACGCGGCGACGGTCGACCGGCTGATCGATGAGGTGCGCGGGGCGCTGGCACCGTCAACCGGCACCGAAACTCCGCCGGGTGAGGTGCGAGGGACCGGCGGCACGGCAGGGATAGGTTCCGGCGTATGACCGACACCGCCTGGGAACCCCTGCGCGACCTCCCTCGGGGCACCACCGGCTTGGAGCGCGCCGCTCGAGCCATCCGCCAGGCCTCCTCGCGCCACACCTCCGTCTATCTCTACAGCCTGGAGGGTGACACCCTGGTGATTCGTGCCTTCAGCGGACGGCCGACCGAGCACACCCGGATCCGGGTCGGCGAGGGCGTCTGCGGACGCGCCGTGGCCAGCGGTGTGAGCCAGGTGGCCGCCGACGTCGCCGGTGATCCCGACTACATCTCCTGCAGCCTGGAGACGCGCTCCGAGTGCGTCGTCCTGGTCCACCGCGACGGCCGAGTCGTGGGGCAGATCGATATCGACAGCGATGTTCCCGACGCCTTCACCGCGGAGGACGTCAAGTGCCTGGAGGAGGCGGCAAAGTTGATCGCCCCGCTCTTCTGATCCGGCAAACCAGCGCGTCCGCACCGCGGCCGGCTTGAAGAAGGCACGCATTATGCAGCGACAACTACCCCTATCCATACCCCCACGGGGGCGGCATGCGGGGATACAGGACGGCACCCAACCACTACACGCTTGTCGCGTTTCATCTTCGCCGCGGCGCCCGGCGACACGCCACAACACCCCAAACGACGCACTTGAAAACCGCAAGGGCCGCCAAGCCCTCGGGGGTTCGAATCCCTCTCCCTCCGCCAAAAAGCCTTGCCATACAATGGCTTTCTGGCAAGATGGCGTATGGGGCGTATACGCCGTATTAGGCGTTTGAATCGCTCAACCCACTAACCATCCCACAGAGTCCACCCCTAGCGCGGTTGTTCCACCGATAGACGCCGTAGCCCAACCCTACGCTTTCAGATCAATAGCAGCGACTGATCCAGGGGACCAGCTACTCCATAGCGGCTAACCCCAATACCGTTTACTTAGCGGGATGAGGTGATATGCTGGGCGCACCCACGGAGGTGCGTCTGGATGCCAAGGTCGGGATGGCGGAAGCCGGAGTCGGATGCTCGGCTCTCGGACCACATCTCGATCG
>Ga0224555_1000463_pt1 | contig 61713 bp, 54 predicted proteins | sample 714S23034metaG_FD_180687 | JGI IMG/M metagenome (GOLD analysis project Ga0224555, IMG submission 180687) | Peat soil microbial communities from Stordalen Mire, Sweden - 717 S2 30-34 | ecosystem: Environmental > Terrestrial > Soil > Wetlands > Peat | place: Sweden: Norrbotten County, Stordalen... | reverse complement strand
ATACGTGCGCGGCGCAAGCGGTGAGCCGTCTGGGCCGCAAACGGCGACCATGCTTATCTTCTGTGCGTTTGGGATTGATTCAACCTTTTCAAGGTTGATGGGATTGCTTGGACGGGGGGCCAAAAAAAGCAAAAGGGTCAGCCCTCGGAAGTTGGTATTTATGGTTGACTTGGGTGGCGGCAGCGGCCATGTAGGCGGGCGGGCTCAAACCTTTGAGCATCGCCTGAGCCGGGATGGCGCATGGCGTCATGGACCGGGGCAAGCAAGGCCGCGCCGGCTGAATTTTATTTGTTTTACCACGGATTTCACGGATGACACGGATAAGAAAGGACGGGATTCCCATCCGTGAAATCCGTGCCATCCGTGGTAAAAAATCTTGCCTGAATTCACTTTCTTTCGCCCGTGTTACGCGTATCAAGGGCAACGGAAGGCAGTGAAAGGCAGGGGCGCAGGGTTAGCCTGACGCCACGCATCGGCCTTGATCAAATTTGAGTCGGTTGCGTAGAGCGAAAACAGGAAGCTGGTATCGGCGTAGGTTTTCACCAGCGTTCTTCCGCGCGAGCGAGCAGGACCATGTTTGGCAGAACCTTGTCCCCGAAAATGCGGCGCCGGCGGGCGGAATAATCAGGCAGGGGCGGAGTCTGCCCTCCATTGTCCTGGGAGCCTTTGCCTTCGGCTTGACTCAGAACGCCTTCCTGCAAGTCGTCCAGTAGCCAACGGGCGATTTCCCACCGATCTTGCGGGGGCAATTGCCGAAGCGCCATCTCAATTTCCAAAACACTGTTCATGCGGTCAAGCATACCAGAGCCGCCACTCTTTTGCGAGAGGGATTTTTGACAGAGGGATTTTTGACAATCCCAACATTCGAACCAAAACCGGGGGGGGCGCAAAAGGATCGCCAAAGGGTCCTCGGAAGTTGGTATTCATACGGAGATGGCGCTGGCAGGGGGATGCGGCGGGTCAGGTTCTGGCCGTTTTTCTGGATTGGGTGTTTGAAGAAGGCAATGGGTGACCGCTTTGTGGTTAAAAACTCACTTGCCAATCTCGATCGGTCATGGTTAGTTCAGGGCATGACCGCACAAGCCGTCATTGATCAATTCAAAGCGTTGCCGCTCAAGCAACGGGCCGAAGTCGCCAAGTTCATCGTGGCGTCGGACGATTCGTGGATTCCCGAATCGTTCAAACGCGGCATGGCAGACGCCAAAGCGGGACGATTCGCTGACATGGACGCCGTTCTGAGCGATGCCCCGCCGCCGTCGCGCCGCCGGGCAAAATGAAATATCGCTTCAAGCCGACGGAGAACTTTTGGGAAGCCTTTTACGACCTGACACCAGACCAGAAGAATTCAACACGGCGCGCCTGGAAGATTTTTAAACAGAACCCTTTTGACCCGCGCCTCCGTCCGCACAAGATTCACCGACTTTCCGCGCACTGCGGCCAAACGATATATGCGGTGGATATTGAGGGCGATTTGCGCGCCGTGTTTTATGTCGAACGCGACTGCGTTGTGACCGTGGATATAGGCACACACGACATTTACAAGGCGTAAGAGAACAAAAGGGTCACAAAAGGGTCCTCGAATTCACTTTTGGGCCGCAACAGTTCGAAATCATTCAAGCCAGTTCCCGCAACCGTTCGCATTTAGTTTGCTTTGTTACGGCTTTGCAGGAGGGTTTGTAACGAGGGAATGTAACGGGTTAAGTGCTTGAATATCAACATTGCAACGGATGTAACGGCTGTACAGGGGGGTGCCCGGCAAGGACATGAGATCCACGCATCCAAATCACCCTAAGGCTGAGCCGGCAAGCATCACGCTCATGATTCGGGTTTATTTGATCAACGACATACGCTTGCGGCCAGACGAGTCGGAGCGTAAGCTCATGCCATGAGCTATGTGACGGTTGAAGTTGAAATCGAGCACGGCCGCATTTTGCCGAGAGGAACGGAGGCCCTGCCGGAGAAGGTGTCCGGCCTGCTCACCATTCTGAATCCGCCGCCACTTTCCCAGGCGCGCCCAATTGGATTGGCCAAGGGCCAGTTTACCGTGCCGGATGACTTCAACGCTCCCTTGCCGGAGGATGTATTGCAGACCTTTGAAGGCCGATGAGGATTTCTGAAGGTCTTACGCTGGCGTCGTCCGATTCTCTCGTGCGACAATATCCCGTTGCGCTTCTTTGAAAACAGATGTCTGAAAAAACGCCAACGCCAACGCCAACGCCTGCCAGCGGCCAGAGAGTCCGCCGCTGGCTTTCGCTCTTTTACGCGCTGCCCGTGCTCTTCGTGGTGGGCCTGGTGGGCTACATGGCCCACAGCCGCGCCACCCACCAGGGGCCGCCCGTGCGGAAAATCTCCGCCACGGCTTTCGCGTCCGTCAAAATCAATGGACTGGAGGCCCATCTTTTCGCCCAGGGCGACGCCTTGCGCGCGTCGGGCAACGATCTGTTCATCGAGTTCCGCGACGCGCACGGGAATTTGGCCGACGTGGGCGACGTTGAATTTGAACTGGTCTTGAAAATGCCCGGCTCGATCATGCATAGCATCGGCAAAGTCATGCGCACCGCCACGCCCGGCCAATACCGCACGATCCTCGATCCGGGCCTGGCCGGGGAATGGACGGCGACGCTCAGTTTCTCCGGCCCGCGCGGCAAGGCGGAGGCGGCCTTTCCGGTCAAAGTGATGTGACGCTGCCCGGCTCATCCCCCGGCTTGGAGGGCGCCGGCTTTCCCGCCAGCTTTTCCAACTCGCTGACGCGCCGAAGTAGCTCGGGCAAATGATGCAGCGCAATCAGTTGCCGCTTGGCCTGCCGGTCGGGCTGGGCCGGCGCGCCCAGCCATTTGCCGCCGTCGGGCACGTCGTGCATCACGCCGGATTGCGCCGCGATGGTCACTTTGTTGCCGATTTTAAGGTGGCCCGCGATGCCGACCTGCCCGGCCAGCGTGGTGTAATGGCCGATTTTGGTGCTGCCCGCCACGCCCACCTGCGCCACCACCAGACAATGCTCTCCAATGCTCACGTTGTGCGCGATCATCACCAGGTTGTCTATCTTGGTGCCTTTGCCGATGATCGTCGGCCCCAGCGCCCCGCGGTCAATGGTCACGTTGGCCCCGATCTCCACGTCGTCCTGCACAATGACCTGCCCAACCTGGGGCACTTTGCGATGCCGCCCGGAGTCAAACACGTAGCCAAAACCGTCCGACCCGATGACGGCCCCGGCGTGAATGCGCACGCGCTGGCCAATCTGGGTTTGATCGTAAACCACCACGTTGGGAAAAAGCCGCGAGTCCGCGCCGATGACGACGCTCCTCCCGATATGGTTGCCGCCTTGCAGCACGACCCCGGGGCCAATCCTGGTTTTTTCGCCAATGACGCAATACGGGCCGACGTGGGCGGTCGGGTCAATTTGTGCCGACGGGTCCGCCACGGCGGTGGGATGCAGGCCCGGAGCGAAGGCGCGTTCGGGAAAAAACAGCGGCAGCACGCGGGCGAAAGCAACGCGCGCGTTGGGCACGCGGATGAGCGCCTTGACGGACGAACTGAACGGGCCGTCAATGAGAATGGCGGAGGCGGCGCTTTCCTCGGCCTTCTGGAAAAAGGTCTCGTTCTCCGCGAAGGTCAGGTCGCCCGCCCGGGCGGCGGTGGCCGGGGCAAAGCCCGTCAGCTCGAGCGAACTGTCGCCGATGACTTCCCCGTTCAATTCTTTGGCAATTTCAGCAGTCGTGAACATTTCTGTGCGTGTTAAAATGGGATTCCTCCAAGTCGCCCATTGACTTGAATTTCCCCCCTCACTATAATGCGCCGGAACTTGACAATTCAACTCCAACTTTGAATCGCATTATTAAATTCAAAACATCACGCCAATAAATTATGTCAAACATACCTCTTAACGTCGGATTGGTAGGCGGCGGACGCGGCGCGTTCATCGTCCAACCTCATCAGAAGGCCATTCATTTTGACGGCACCCGCCGGGTGGTGGCCGGCGCGCTCTTTCCCGATCCCAAAATCGCGCTGGAAGAAGCGGCCAACTGGCCCTACCCCATCAAGGGTTACGGCTCTTACGATGAGATGATCGCGGCCAACAAGACCCTGCCGGAAGATCAAAAGTTGGATTACATCCTCATCGTCACGCCCAACTTTGTCCATTACGACCCCGCCATGAAGGCCATGAAGGCCGGCATCGCGGTCTTCTGCGAAAAGCCCCTTTGCCTCAACCTCAAGGAAGCCAACGACCTGGTCAAGACCTCGCGCAAACTGGGCGTTCCCTTCGGCGTGGCGCACACGTACCTGGGCCATTGGACCACCCGGTTGAGCCGGTACATTGTGCGCAGCGGCCTGCTGGGAGAGGTGCGGTGGGTGGACAGTTCCTACATCCAGGGCTGGCTGGCGACCAAGCTCGAAGCCAGCGGCCAGCAACAGGCGGCCTGGCGCGTGGACCCGAAACGCGCCGGCGGCTCCGGCTGCGGGGGAGACATCGGGACGCACGCGCTCATGCAGTTGCGCTACGTCACCGGCCAGGACGTCACAGACGTTTCCGCCCAACTGGAAACATTCGTCCAAGGCCGCCAACTGGACGACCATTTTACGATCTATTGCAAATTGAGCAAAGGTGGCCGGGCCTTGGTGCGCGCCTCGCAGATTTGCATCGGCTATAAGAACGACTTTGGGATTGTCATCGCCGGAACCAAAGGCTCCCTCCGCTGGCGCCAGGAAGAACCGGAGAGCCTCACCATTTGCCTGGCCAACCAGCCCGACCGCGTCTATTGGCGCGGCGCCGTTGCCCCGGGGGATGGCTTCCTGCCCAAGGATATGCCGGCCGATCTCATGGCCGAGCCGACCATTCCCAGCGGGCACCCGGAAGGGTTCCACGACGCCTTTGCGCGGCTGCATCGCTGTTTCGAAGCCGACGTGCGCCAGTGGAAGGCCGGCGGAAAATTTGTCGGCGACGGCAGCAAATATGCCAACATCGAGGATGGCTGGATGGGCATTGCCTTCATTGAAGCCTGCGTCAAGAGCAGCGCCAAAAAAGGCGCCTGGACCGCCCTGCCCAAGAAACCTTGATCCTGCCGCTCCCGGCATTATGTCAAACAAACCCCTTAACGTCGGTTTGGTGGGTGGCGGACGCGGCGCGTTCATCGTCAACCCGCATCAGAAGGCCATTCATTTTGACGGCACCCGCCGGGTGGTGGCCGGCGCGCTCTTTCCCGATCCCAAGATCGCCCTGGAAGAAGCGGCCAACTGGCCCTATCCCATCCGGGGGTACGGCTCCTACGATGAGATGATCGCGGCCAACCGGACCCTGCCGGAAGATCAAAAGTTGGATTACATTCTCATCGTCACGCCCAACTTTGTCCATTACGACCCCGCCATGAAGGCCATGAAGGCCGGCATCGCGGTGTTTTGCGAGAAGCCCCTCTGCCTCAACCTCAAGGAAGCCAACGACCTGGTCAGGACCGCGCGGCGGCTGGGGATTCCTTTCTGCCTCGGCCATACGTATTTGGGCCATTGGACCACGCGGTTGAGCCGGCACATTGTGCGCAGCGGGCTGCTGGGGGAGGTGCGGTGGGTGGACAGTTCCTACCTGCAAGGCTGGCTGGCGGCCAGGCTCCAAGCCAGCGGCCAGCCGCAGATTTCGTGGCGCGTGGACCCGAAACGCGCCGGCAGTTCCGGCTGCGGGGGAGACATCGGGACGCACGCGCTCATGCAACTGCGCTACGTCACCGGCCTGGACGTGACGGATGTGTCGGCCCAATTGGAAACATTCCTCGGAGGCCTTGAACTGGACGACCATTTCACGGCCTATGGCAAACTGAGCAACGGCGGCCGGGCCTTGGTGCGCGCCTCGCGGATATGCATCGGCCACAAGAACGACCTTGGGCTTGTCGTCGCCGGAACCAAAGGCTCGCTCCGCTGGCGCCAGGAGCAACCGGAGAGCCTCACCCTTTGCCTGGCCAACCAGCCCGACCGGGTCTATTGGCGCGGCGCCGTCACGCCGGGGGATGGCTTCCTGCCCAAGGATATGCCGGCCGATCTCATGGCCGAGCCAACCATTCCCAGCGGGCACCCGGAAGGGTTCCACGACGCCTTCGCGCGGCTGCATCGCTGTTTCGAGGCCGACGTGCGCCAATGGAAGGCCGGCGGAAAATATGTCAGCGACGGCGGCAAGTACGCCAACATTGAGGATGGCTGGATGGGCATCGCCTTCGTTGAAGCCTGCGTCAAGAGCAGCGCAAGGAAGGGCGCCTGGACCGCCCTGCCCCGGAAGATTTGATGTCCGTTTAATTTCGGTTGCAACCGGGCCAAACGCCTGTAAGTTACATTGTTCCCAGCACACTGGAAACAAAACAAAGCGAAAGGGCAGAATAATATGAATAAATCCACATCAGAAACCAGTAATGACCTGGGCACGCTCGCCGAAGACGCGCACGCCTTGATGACCGCCACCGCTGACGTGGCCGGAGAAAAAGTCGGGGAAGCCCGCAAACGTCTGGCCGCCGCGCTGGAACGCGCCAAGGAATTGGCGGGACGCGTCCGCGACAAAGCGGTCGAAGGCGCCAAGGCGGCCGACCAGGCCGTGCATGAGCATCCTTATCAAGCCATGGCCATCGCGTTCGGTGTCGGGGCGATCATCGGCTATCTTGCCGCCCGCCGGTGCGGCAGCAAACACGATTGATCTGGTTATGGAAGAATCCCCTGTCGGCCTGAAGCAACTGCCTTTGGCCTGGAAACATTTGGCCGCGCGGCTGATGGCCATCGGGGAAAACCGGCTCGAACTGTTGTCGGTGGAAGTGCAGGAGGAGCGCGAACGTCTCCTGCACGCCTTCCTTTTGGCCTTGGGCGTGGCGGCGTTCGGCTTGCTGGCAGCCCTCACGCTCACGGCCGCCATCGTCATCAAGTGGTGGGGGTGCTCGCCTGTGGCCGTTCTCCTGACCTTGACCGTCCTCTACGGAGCCGCCGGGGTATTGTTTTACCGCCGGTTCACCGGACTGCTGAGGCACTGGCAGACGCTCCCCGCTTCGCTCGATCAACTCCGAAAGGACCGCGCATGTCTGGAAAAGATCCTCAAATGAATTCGCTGACGCTGCGCAAACGGCTGTTGATTGCGGAAAGCGAACTCAACCGCGCCCAACTGGCCGAGGAATGGCACACCATGGCGGAGGACGTCCGGTTAGTCGCCGGCAAGGCCAAAACCATCAGCACCGTGGCTTTGGCCGCCGCCTTGTTGGTGGCGGGGTTGGTGCAATTCCGGCGGGCCATGTCCGCGCGCGCCGGTCAGAAATCGTCCTGGTGGCAGACCCTCCTGCAAGGCGCCAAGATGGCCGTCACCCTCTGGTCACAGTTCAGGCCGCCGCCAAAGTCATAGCGGGTCGTTCTTTTTAGGCAGTCGCGCCAGTTTGCTGTGGCGGATGCCGTAGAAGACATAAACCACCATGCCGATGGCAAACCAAACCAGCAGCCGCCGCCAGGTTGGCCATGGCAATCCAGACATCAGCAACATGGCCGAAAGCGCGCCCGCAGGGGCCACAAACCACACCCAGGGTGTTTTAAAAGTGCGCGGCAGATTCGGTTCCCGCACCCGCAGCACCAGAATCCCGGCCGAAACGATCACAAAGGCCAGCAACGTTCCAATCGAGCAAAGACTGCCGGCGTCACGCACCGTGAATACCGCCGAGAAAAAGGCCACGAACAATCCGGTGATAACGGTCCCCACCCACGGCGTCTGAAAGCGGGGATGGACCCGGCTGATGAAGGGCGGCAGCAGGCCGTCCCGGGCCATGCTGTAAAAGACGCGCGATTGGCCCAGCATCATCACCAGGACAACCGACGAAAGGCCGGCAATGGCCCCCAACTTGATCAACCGGCCCATCCAGCCCATCCCCGCGTGGTCCGCCACCAGCGCGATCGGGTCCGGCACATCCAGTTGCTGGTAAGGAACCACGCCGGTGGCAATCCCGGAAACCAGCAGATAAAGCAAGGTGCAGATCAGCAGGGAGCCAATGATGCCGATGGGCATGTCGCGCTGCGGATTCCTAGCCTCCTGCGCCGCCGTGCTCACCGCGTCAAAACCAATGTAGGCGAAAAACACGATCCCTCCTCCTCTCAATATTCCGCTCCATCCGAAATGCCCCGCCTGTCCGATGTTCGGGGGAATGAACGGATGCCAGTTGGCCGGGTTGATGGCATGGGCCGCCGCGACAATAAACAGCAGAACGACGCCGACTTTGATGATGACGATCAAATCGTTAAAGCCGGCCGATTCCTTGATGCCGATCACCAACAAGGTCGTGATAATGAAGACAATGATGACGGCGGGAAGATTGAACACCGCGATGGCGTGGGACATGGAGCCGGCATCCAGGCCGGCCTTCTGGAGCGCATCCGCCAGCGGGGCCAGCGCCGTCCAGCCCGGCCTGACTTTCAACGCCGCCGCCGCCGCCGCAGGGAGATCAATCAACTCCGTGCCCCGGGCGGCCGCAAGCTGAGGCGGCAGGTTGATGCCAAAATCGCGCAGGAAGGAAACCACATAGCCCGACCAGCCGACGGCCACGGTAATCGCTCCCACGGCGTATTCCAGAATCAGGTCCCAGCCAATGATCCAGGCAAACAGTTCGCCCAAGGTCGCGTAGCCATAGGTATAAGCGCTGCCCGCCATGGGCACCAGCGAGGCAAATTCACTGTAACACAACGCCGCGAAGACGGAGGCGATGCCCGCGGCCACAAACGAAAGAATCACCGCCGGCCCCGCGTTCTGGGCGGCGACCGTTCCGGTAAGCACGAAGATGCCGGTGCCGATGATGGCGCCGATGCCCAAGGCCGTCAGATTGACAGCGCCCAGGGCGCGTTTCAGACTGTGGTCCGCCGCCGCCTCGGCTTGCAGGGCGGTGACGGTTTTTCGACGAAGGAAGTTCATGGCGTTGGTTGTGGATGCGGCGCGTGCCGCGCCCAAAACCCGTGTTTTGCCCTTTCTTGATGTTTCATATTTTACTTGCAGAACTGAAAGCCGGCGCCCGCGCGCTCACGGCGGAAGCCAGCCTAAGCGAAGACCGCGCCGCTTATCAACGCTGAATCGCGCCCAATCTCACAACGAGGATCAACACAGTGGTGCGCGAGAGAGGACTCGAACCTCCACCCCTTGCGGGACCAGATCCTAAGTCTGGCGTGTCTGCCATTCCACCACTCGCGCATCGTTGAAGTTCAAGCACTTACAACAGCAACGAAAAAAGAACTTGACATTGTGCTACTTTTTGTGCTAGTTTCATCGTATGAATGACATTGAAACCGCAAGCAATAGCACAAGCTCAATTCCACGGCATTTACAGTATCAAAAGGTGAGGGATGGGCGCAAGCGTCCGATTCGCGGCCTATGGGTGAGGAACGGGCGATACTACGCACAGATGACCGTGAAAGACCCAAACAAGGGAACCAAGAGTGTGCGCCGTGTCCCCTTGGAAGTGGAAGAAAACGGCGTCAAGCGTCCAGTTGCAACCGTTCCAGAAGCAGTTGCGTCCAAGGGCAGGTTAGACGTTCAAAGGGCCGACAACGCATTGCCAGTCTTGGGGCAGACGCCCAAGTTCTGTGATTACGTCAAGGAGTATTTGGGCAAGCCCGTAACCCTGAATAAAACACCGAAAACAATTCAAACCGAAACGGGGCATTTAAAGAAGTGGGTTGAACACCTTGGCGAGACGCGCCTTGACCGAATTACCAAGCCAATGATTGCAGATTTTCGGAACAAACGGCTTAAAGAGAATGTTTCGCCGCGCACTGTCAACCTGGCAGTCGGTTCTTTGCGCGTGGTCTTGCGTGAAGCAATTGAGGATGGGTGGATTCAACGTCTGCCCACAGAGAACGTGCTGCCTTTGAAGTATTTTGCTCGTAAACGCCAGTTGTGTTCATTGGCTGACATTGAAAATCTTTGCGCGGCTGGCATGGAGGTTTCCAAGAACGGGGAACAATTCAGGGATTATATCATGTTCATGGCGTTCACTGGGGCGAGATGCACACAAGCCTTGGTGACAAAATGGGCTGATATTGATTGGCGCAATCGTCAACTCAAAATCCCCCGCGTTGGACGCGGCGAGCAAGGCGGCATTGTGGACTTCAACCCAAGGCTGGAAAGCCATTTGAAGGAGATGCAGTCCCACAAAGCCCCCGAATTAGAATATATTTTTCCATCGCCACAACGGGGCAAAAAGGATATTGCGGCCAAAACATTCAGGGAAACATTGAAACTTGCGCGGGCTAAGGCTGGACTGCCAAAGTTTGGTTTCCATGATTGCAGACACTTCTTTGCGTCGTTTTCTGTCATGGCTGGAATTGATTACATGACAATCGCACGCTGGCTTGGACATAGTGACGGCGGAATTTTGGTTGCAAAAGTCTATGGACATCTTACGAACGAACATGGACAACGTCAAGCAGAAAGATTATCATTTGAGCCGATAATTTTGCAGAAAACCGCGTAAACTCATTCGTTCAATTCAAGGCTGGAATCTTGACAGGTTTCAGCCTTTTTCTTTTTGGGCGCAACGTGTTCTTTGGCGAACTCGCCCGCTTCCATGCGCCGATTGAACTCGCGCAAGTCTTTGGGCAGAATGTAAACACGGCCAGCAATGTTTCTGGTGTTCAACCAGCCGCGTTTGCGCCATCGCCATGCGGTCGTGTCCGTTATCCCGCAAGTCTCAATGAAACGGTCTAGGGCTATGGGAATTTCAACATTTCCGGGCGTCTGAATGCCGTCAATAGTCTGCATCATAATTTTATCTCTTTTTAATTAGCTTTACTTATCATTTGTGGCGGACTGCCCTAGACGGGTAAGATGGATAGGCGGATTAGGGGCCTAAAGGCTTATGGTCTAGCGCTTTCGCCGGATGCAGAGGGCGCGTTTATCTTCAATGAATGCCGTTTCAATCATTGAACCATATTATCAGGATTGAATAGCGGAGTCAAGAACCTTCAAGGAGTTTTTGGGTATTGTTTTTGCTTGCGCGGCCCTTCTGGTTGTCTTGTCAGTCGCAAAACCGCCTTGAGCTATAGGGGAAACGACTCTTGAAAGATACGCATTTACATGCTTTCTAATTTTTACTCTTTTTATTGAATTAAATTATCTTTTGTTCTTGACATAGGAGAAACCGACGGGCTTTGATTATGGAAAGTTGCAAGCTTCGGGAAATGCAAAACCTTGGGGGCAGGGGGTTTTATATTTATCCCTGCTTGGACGGGAAACCGGATTTCATTCGGGCAAAAAAATCCGGGCAAGGTCTTTTTCGGGGGCAAAAACCCAGAAACAAGAATTGCGTCGTTTCGAGGATTCTGGCAGTTTCCTTGCATGATAGATTTTGGCAACATTCCCTCGTGGATTGGCCCTGCCCGACAGGCTCATTTTGAGGGCTTGCGGTTCGCCCCTTTATTCATAGGGGTATGAGGACTAAGAAAACAAGTGTTCCCGTGCATGTCCTTTGCTCAAGACAGAGCGCAAGGACGTTCATCCGGCTTTATGCGGGCATCCAACCAACCGCCTATTGGCTTCACCAGACATTGACCTTTCCACCACCAAAGCCAGACTTGGCCTTGGCTCATGCTCATTTAAAGACCCTTTTGGACGGTTTGGAAAAGACCCACTCGGACATGGCGTGCTTTTGGGTTAGAGAACAAGAGAAAGAGACAGGGTATCATTTCCATGTAATTTTTTTATTTTTCGGGAATCAAGACCTTGAGCCAGAGGCAATGCGCCAGACATTCGGCGCAGTGGTCTTTGCCCATTGGAATGACATCAACAGCGGGGGGTTGTTTAGAAATGCGAACCTGATGACCCTACGGGCAAAGGACGCCGAGTGCATCCGCTATTTGACAAAGTGGGCTAAAACCTGCCCTAAAACCACGCGCTCTATCCATTGGAACGGGCACCGACGCATCGGCAAACATTCAACGCCAGCCCCAAAAAAGGAAGTCAAAAGGCTGCTCAAGATTTGCTTTGATGACCGGAACCTGCCAGACAAAATCACCCCCGTCGTCAAAAAGCCGGAACATGAGCGTTACGACAAGCGCACACTGGCAAGCGAGCGGGCCTATGTGGAGAATAAAGACGTTCAAGAATGGGATGATTACAAACGAGCCGTGACAGGTAGCAAAAAAAGGGTCAGCGATTCGGATTTCATCAAGTTTCGGAATGGAGAACCGCTAACCTTGACCGATAACGGAGATTGGGACACGCTTTGATAAGAAAACAATTGCTTTGTATTAGTTATTTTATTTTGAATTTGTTTTTGATTCTGACGGCGCGGACAATTCCGCTGCAAGCCCTTTGGACAAATGCAGAGCCGGTATAAAAAGAAACGGCGGTTCCGTGTTCAAATCGAATCCATTGGCTCTCAGTTCAAGCAAAGCGGATACGAATTTGTTGTTCCAATCAGCCGCCGCCCTAGCATAGGCATCAGCATTCCATTGCGCGGTCTTATATTTCTGTTGTTGTTGTTCAAATTGCGCTTGCGCTGCCGCCGCCGCTGCCGCCGCCGCTTTATCGGTATATCTCGCCGCTCTCCTATCAGCGATGTCCGGGCGATAGCCCGTTGCCTCGGTTGCATAATTCATGGCTCTTGTCCCTATCCCTACATCGGCAGCCGTAGCATCTCTCTGAATGGCGGCACTGAGCAGTGCATCTGAATTCCCTCCCGGATTTGCAGCACTGTGAGATTGATAGATTAAACGATTTACGTTTGCCTCGTTATACGCTTTTAGCAGCTTTAGCAAATGGATTCGTTTCGCCAAACGCTCTTGTAGCGATGCTCCCGCAAGCCAATTCGAGTATAGCGACTCCTCAATGGCCAACGATTCATACGTCAAACCTATGTTTTTAGCGGGAGTAAATGAGGATATGCCCTCAAAAAGCCTGCGAGTCCGAAGCACGGTCTTGCAATCCGCAGTCGTCAACTGGGATAATGGGATTAGGACATGCTCTCCATTTGTTTCTAGCACCACCTTTCCGTCGTAAACATCAGTTAGCTCGCCCCTGCCCATCGAGAGCGAAACGACGTTGTTGGAAACCAACGACACAGTGACTCGTGAACTGTGATCATTAGCCGACGCAGTTTGATTTGTGTTGTTTTGCGATGGGGGACGGGATTCGTATTGATATAACCGGGCCACCTCATTGCCTGTTAGGGCGTGGTCGTAAATTCTTAGGTTGTCAACTGAACCGTTGTAATAGGCTCCTAATCCGAGAGTGAAAGGGCTGTTTGCTGTCTTGGTAAAGGCTTTGGGTAATGAAGAAACCAATGCGCCGTTTACAAAAAACCGGAAGCCCCTTCCGTCGCCAGTAAAAACACAGTGAACCCAAGGGCCGTTTCCCAAGATGCCGGAAATTCCATTTCTGATGTCGAAACTGCCTCCACCAACGCCAAACGCAAACAGTTGCGGACTGTTTCCTTGCTGATAAAACGATATGACCTCCTCCTCATACAGAATTCTTCCGGCAGCAGCATTGCCAAAAGTGGGCGGTAAAAATTTTCCGGGCTTTAGCCACATTGAAATGGTCACTGCCGATATGTTATCGAGCGGCTTGGCTGTTCCAAAACTCATCCATTGCCCCCCAAAACGGTTGTCAAAATTCCCTGCCGGTGGGGTTGACGAACCTGCATTGAAGTAAGCTGCGCCAGTTGGGTTTCCAAACCTATCCATTCCGTATGTTGCGCCGTTGTCAATTAAGTTATTGCCATTGCCGCTCGCATCATGGGCGTCGCCGTCGAACGGATAGTAGGCGACAAGGCCATTCGTCAAGAACGAGGATTGAGCCTCAGTAGCCAAAGGGGAAGAAACGAGTCCCGCCATCAGCATTGTCAATTGTAATGTTTTCATAATTTTTCCCGTCCAGATTCGTTCTTTTTTCCCCACGAATTAGGGAGCATACCCGTATTGAGCATTTGCCTCGGATGATACCCGTTTTCCACAATTTGACAAGCCTCAAAATTGGAACAACTGTTCCTGTAAAGTCGCTTCTTTCGCTTGGCAGGATTCATGGATGCATTCAAAGGATTTTGCCAAAGCGTTTGGGGTTGCCGTAAGGAACCACCGAAAGGCAAGAGGCTTGTCGCAAGAATCCTTGGCAGAGAGGGCAGACCTTGTCCCAAAAATGATTTCCCTCATTGAGCGGTTTCAACGGAATCCCTCGCTAAACGTTGCCCATTCAATTGCAACGGGCCTTTCCGTGCCTCTGTGGCGGTTAGTGAAGGATGCTGACGATTTGAGACGAAAAGCCACAAGGCCAGCAAAAAGCACTTGAGCCTTTTCACTTTGCAAGCCCCGTCAAGCCCCTGTAAATGCCCTGTGGCGCGGTTTGGGAGCGCGGTTTGACGGTTTTAGCTGGCAGAAAATGAAACCTCTCTGAGAGGCAATGGAGCGCGGTTTGCCGTTGTGCTACTTTTTGTGCTACTTTGCGGACATTCAGAGCAGCCCGATGTTGAGAACCAAAACCGCAATTTGTGGGCCATTTTACGAGGGAAATTGCTGTTTGCCTTGAATCCGCAAATTTCCAGAAGAAATTCAAAAAGAACTATTCCTAAGTCTGGCGTGTCTGCCATTCCACCACTCGCGCAACTTTGAGGTGTTGAACCCCAGAGGGACACGTGAACGCGGATTTCTTTCAAATCAGCCTTCCGTTGCCGGAGCTGGAGCGGGAACCGGCTCGGCGGGAGTCTCCACGGCGGGCGCCACGACCGTCTCCGCAACCGGCTCAACCGAAGGGGCTGCAGCCGGTTCAGCCGATGGGGGCGCAACCGGCTCCACGGGAGGGGCTGCGGCTGTTTCGGGCGCTTCAGCGGGAGCGGGAGCGGGAAGCGGGGGCGTGACGGCGGGTTCCGCCGGTTTTTCCGGTTTGGGCGGCCTGGGCAGCGGCTTTTTGGCTGTTTCCAACAGGCCGTTGGCAAACTCAATGACGTGCCCCTCGTGGATCAGCCAATGCAAATCGCTCGCCAGCGCGGTCTGTTCCGGCGCGGCCTCCGGCGCAGGCGCGACCGGCGCGGCGGGCGCGGCGGGCGCGACAGCGGGCGCGGCGGCGGCGTCAGGCGCGACAGCGGCGGGCGCAACAGAAGCAACGGGCGCGGGCACAACAGGCGCGGCGGGCGCGGGGGCCAGGGCTTCCATCAATTTGCGGCGGGTGGATTTGGGATGGGTGTTGATGAAATCAACAATCCGTTTGACACCCTCGGAGACCGGGGTGGCCTCCATGTCGAGATAGAAGGGGCGCGCGACCGAGACGTGGGTCACGGTGCGGTTGACTTTGAAGAACTGCAAGCCGTGGCCGGCGAATTGCTGGCTCAAAACCGTGGCCACCTGCAAGGGAAAGCGGCGCTGGTCCTCCCAGGCGCCGCGCACGGCCCGCTGCAAGCCCGGCGAACGCTGCTGCCGCGCGGCGGCGCCGCTCAAGGTGTGGGTTTCGACGGTCTTGACCACGTTGGGCAGGTGGACTTCGCGGAAATGTTTGGCCACTTCATCCCGATTGGGCAGTTTCTTCGGCTCCGGCACGTTGAGGCAGTTGTATTCGTTCTTGAAACTGTGGTCTTCGATCCATTGCTTGACCACCGCCTCGTCCTTGACAATTTTGACGCGGGCCTTGAAGGCTTCGAAGGGCAAATGGGCAAAGCGTTCCGAGTGCAGCTTGTGCAGTTGCGTCTGGTAATCGTGGTAATTGGGCGGTCCGAGGATTTTGCCGCTCAAGCCGCATTGGGCCACAAAGGTGTAGGTGCCCCGCGGCGGCTCGGTGGCCGTGCGCTCCACCTGGTAAAAAGTCTGAAAGTGGCGCGAGAGAATATGCTGGACGACCTCCTCCTCGGACAGCCACAAGGTGTCGTCCAGCGCGCACAGGAACAACGGCTGGAGCGGCTGGCCCTCGGCGTTTTTCTTGACGTCAAAACGAATCTGGTGGCGCTCCGGCTTCTGCAGGATCAGTTGGGCGATGTCGAACAGCGGATAGGCGCGGCCGGTGACCCGAATCTGGCGGGCCAGCGATTCCACTCCTTTTTCCTCGGGCAGAATCGAGACGGTGACCGGCAACGGCGGCGGCGGTTCGGGTTTGGGGGCCGGTCTTCCCGGCGGGCGCGTCTCGGGGCGGCGGCCCTTGCGGTCGGCGCCTTCCGGTCGCGGGCCGCGGGGCCTTGTTCCGCCGGGTTGGTCGCGGCGCGGCGGGCGGCGTCCGTGGCGGTCGTCAAATTTGCGGTCGGCCCGTTCTTCGCCGTCGAAATTGGCGTAACGATTGGCCGGGGGCGCTTCCTGAGCCCAAGCGGGCAGGAAGAGTTTCTCCAGGTCAAAATCGGGTTCTGGGGGTGTGCTCATTTATGGCTTTCAGAAAGTCCTGATGTTTAATTTGTCTGTTCCGGGTCAGAATGGGGCGGCGGCGGACGGAATGCAAGCACGGGATGTGACAAAATGCCGGGCTATTTGGGGCCTTCCAGGAGGGGGTCGTCCGCCGCCCCTTCCCAATGGCGCCCTTGATTGGTGCGCAGGAGGCCAGCGGCGGCAACGTAAAGGGGATCGGCCATAAGTTGTTCCAGGTTTTGCGTCTCGGCCACGGCCACATCGGTCGCCGAGTACCGCAGGGCGCCCTGCTCAAGCCATTTCTTGGCGGCGGCCAGTTCGCCCAATTCGATGCAGTGCCGCGCCACTTCAAGGGCGACGAAGCCGTTATGGGGATCGTTTCGCAGCGCCGTCCTGAAATAGGGCGTCGCCTCTGCCACGCGTCCGAGGCGGTCCAGGCACATGCCGCAGCCGATGGGGGCGCAGGCGTCGAAGCGGTTCAAGGGGATGACTCTGGCGTACCAGTCCAGGGCTTGCCTGGCGCGGTCGAGGGAATCGGAGCCTTCCAGCAGGCCAAATTGCCAGATATATTCTCCCAGAAGATAATCCGTTTCCCAGTTCATCGGCTCGGCCTCATGCGCCTTGGTCAGCAAGGTAATGACCGACTCCGGCGTATTGTGTTGCGGATGAATCAGGTCCAGCCAGGAGGTCAACATGGGGTCCACAAAACCGGAAGCGGTGTCCATGATGTTGCCGGCGTTGGCGCGGGCCAGCCAGCAGGTCTCGGCCCCTTTGCGCAGGCCCTGGGCCGACAAATAGCCGAGGAGGGCGGCCGCCACCGCTGTCAACAGGATTTTTCCAAGCCGCCCGGGGTTGATCCAGTATCGTTCCGTGGCAAAGCGCGTCTGCCCCGCCAGCAGGGCCATCAAGGTGACGGCGGTGACCGCCAGGGCGGGAATCTGCATGTTGAACTCGACGATGCAATGGAGCATCACGGCCAGCACGCCGATGGCGGCGCCGACGACAAAAGCGGAGCGGTCGCTGAATTTGGAACCCAGTTCATGGGAGGGCTTGCGCAAGCTTTGCCAGACCTGCCAGAGGCTCCAACACAACAAACCGCAGGCGGCGGCAATGAGGCCCAGGCCCACGACGCCCCAATCGCACAAGGTGTTGAGATAATCATTGTGGACGTAGGTTGGACGGTCTTGCACCTTCATGGGCCGAACGGAGGGAAACTCAACGTCAAAGTGGCCCGGCCCGATGCCCCAGGCGGGAGCGCGCCTGAAAAGCTGACAGGCGCCCGCCCAATAGTAGGGGCGATAGTCCGTAATGTTGTCCCGCACAATCATCGTCTGAAATCGCTTCTGGATCGAATCAAACTGGCTGGCCGCGCCCACGCCCAAGGCCGTTAAGACGCACAGCAGCGCGAGCGCCGGCCGCCAGAAATCCCTCTGCGTCAGCAACACGCCGCAGAAGACGACCATGGTGATGATCGCGGTCATGATGCCGCCGCGCGAAATGGAGACCGCGATGCCGGCCAGCATGACGACCGCGCCGTAGGCCAGCAGCACCCGGGTGGTGGCGGAAACCCGGCCCATGACCGTGAAGGCCAGCGCCAGCGGCACGGTCATGCCCAACAAGCAGGCCAGGTGGTTGGGGTTCATAAAGGTTCCGCTGCCGCGGCCCAGATACTGCTCCTTCAACGGCACTCCCCAGATCGGCGTGGGATGCAGGGCAAATTGAAACACCGCCAGGAGGGCCAGGCCGAATCCCACCGCGACCAGCATCAGGCTGACCAACGTGGCCGAGCGCTTGCGGTTGAGGTTGTTGAGCGCCAGAAAAAAGAGCGCGCCGTACACGAGCACGCGAACCAATTGTTGACGGCCCGCGTACTCCACGTCCACCCACTGGCAGCGCGCCACCGCGTAGAGCACAAACGCCAGCACCGCCCAGCATATCGGCGGCCATAACAGCCGGAACGGACGTTGCACCCAAAAGCGCACGACCCACAACGCCAGCGCCGCGACCGTCAGGGCCTGGATGACCAAAAAGGCGGCCGGGTACTTGGCGCCGAAGGCCATCGGCCCCCATGCCAGGATGACCAGAAAAATGAGCAAAATGGCTCGCGCGCAGAAGGTGTCCACGCTCTCGCCCATCCGACCCGGGCCTCTCTCCTCCAAAGCAGCCTGTTCCACAAATGATATGACGCTTAACTCAAATACTCGCGCGGATCGGTAATATGCCCGGTCAGCGCGCTGGCGGCCACCGTGGCCGGCGAGGCCAGAAACACCTGCGACTCCTTGTGCCCCATGCGGCCGGGGAAATTCCGGTTGGTCGCGCTGATGCACTTCAAGGGCGCGTTCATGCGTCCAAACGTGTCCACCGGCCCGCCCAGGCAGGCCGCGCAGCCGGCGTTCTCGGTCATTTGCACCCCCGCGTCAAGCAGGATTTGCCACACGGTCTTGCCATCCCAGCGCGCCGTCTGCAAGTCATGCACGATTTCCGGCGTGGCCGGCACGCCAAACGTGTCAATCACCACCTTCCTGCCCCGCAACACGCGCGCGAATTCCAGGAAATCGCTCGTCTTGCCCCCCGTGCAGGAGCCGACATAGGCGCGGTCCAGCCGGGTTGACCCCATGAGCCGGGCCAGTTGCCGCCGGCCCGGATCGGGGTGGCAGGCGACGGTCGGTTCCAGTTTCGCCAAGTCCATTGTCGTTTCATACACAAACTTTTCGTCCCGGTCCCGTTCCACGGGTTCGTAGGTTTGACAGGTGCCGTTGAGCCGGCAGCGGGCGTCCACGGCCGCGCGGGTTTGGTCGTCGCACTCGAAGATGGCGTTCTTGCCGCCGGCCTCGATGGCCATGTTGGCGATGGTCATGCGGTCATCCATGGACAGGTTCCTGACGCCGCCGCCGTCAAATTGCAGAGCGCGGTACGTCGCGCCGTCGAAGCCGATTTCCCCGATGCAATGGAGAATGACATCCTTGGCCATGACCCCCGGCTGCAACCGGCCTTCCAGGCGGAAGTGCATTGTTTCCGGCACTTTGAGCAGCAACTTACCCGTGCCCATGACGAAGCCCGCGTCGGTATTGCCGATGCCGGTGGCGAACTCATTGAAGGCGCCCGCCATGCAGGTATGGGAATCGGTGCCAAAAAGGATTTCACCCGGCCGGGTATGGCCTTTTTGCGGCAGGGCCGTGTGGCAGACGCCGGCGTAGCTGGAGCCGTACTGCCGGAGCAACGGCCCCCGGCTGGGATCGAACTTCCAGGAGCCGTTGGGGTCGTCAATCACATCGTAAAAATACGTGATCTCTTGCTCGCGCACGAAATCCCGCAAAAGGTCCACGTTGCGGTTTGATTTGGAATCCGCCGTGAAAATGTAATGGTCGGGAATGATGACGATCTTGTGGCGGTCCCACACTTTGGCTGCGGGGCCGAACTCGCGTTTAAAAACTCCGATGGTTCCCGGGCCGCAAACGTCATGGGTCATCAGAATGTCCGCCTTGACCCACACGTTATCCCCCGCCAGCACGACGCTCTTGCCCGACGCCCGCGCCAGAATTTTTTCAGTCAATGTCATACAATGGCACCTATGTTAGCCGACCTCGCGCCCGCCCGCAACCGCGAAACGATGCCGCGCGCGGCAATGCGTCAGTGACGGCGCGCGCCCGTCCCCGGGCGCAGCAATGTCCGAACTCATGCCGCACCCAGTAAAACCCGACACTGCCGAATCTTTCAATATTTCTGCGCCCGGGGACGGGCGCGCGCCGACAGAGTCCCTCTCTGTGACGGACCGGTTACGCCGCGCGCGGGGTGCGGGAGAAACTTCTTCGGGCCGTTCAAAATTTTTTTGGCCATAGGTCGGATTAGCCCGGTCTGGCGTTAGTTTGCCCGGCCTGACCGTGATTTTAGGGCCACTCACCGTAAGTCACCTTTATCGTTACCGGCCGCGCGGGCCTGGCCGGATTTGGACGGCAGGGCGAGACTCCGTCGAGCCGTGACTTTTTCCCATGAAATCGAGTTACGGCTCGACGGAGTCTCGCCCCACCGGGACACGCTCTCCCCTTTGGCCATTCCCTTTATGTCAAAGAACAGGGCGCCCAAGCGCCTTCTAAAAAACACACTATCATGTATAGAGTGCAATTCAAGTAAAACATTCAAATATTTTTGCCCTGATGCCATTTTCCCGCCAAAGCCGGGGTTTTTGAAGGGGCTGCTCGATCTTGCTCCTAACCCACACGCTGGAGGGGGGATGAGATTAAGATTAGGAGTAAGATTAAGAGGGGAACCCAAAAAAGTGAAATGCACCCGGCCGGCGCCGCCATGCGCAATGGCGCTTGACTTTGCGCGTGGGCGGCGCAAGTTTTACCCTTATGAAGATACTGCTGGCCATGTTGTCAGGGGTGATGCTTCTCTTCATCTCAGGAGAGGCGGTTCGCGCGCAAGCGCCCGCTGCCCCGTCCGCTGCCGCCGTTCCGGCCTTCGGCACCGCCCAACTGGAACAATTGGTTGGCCCCATCGCGCTTTATCCCGATCCGTTGATCGCCGAGCTTCTGCCCGCCGCCACTTTACCCAGCGAGATCGTCATGGCCGACCGCTATGTCAGCCAGGGCGGGGACCCGAATCAAATCCCGGAGCAAGGCTGGGACGCCAGCGTCCAGGCGATGGCCCATTATGGCAATGTTCTCAAGTGGATGGATGACAACCTGGCTTGGACCACGCAGTTGGGCCAGGTCTTTCAGAACCAGCAGGCCGATGTCATGAACGCCATCCAGCAACTCCGCGGCCAGGCGCAGAATCTGGGCAATTTGCCCAGCACCCCGCAGGAATCGGTCGTCACCGACGGCGGCGACATCGAGATTGATCCGACCGACCCGGATCAAATGTACGTGCCGTCGTACCAGCCGGACCAAATTTATTATCAGCCGGGGATTTACTGCACTTTTCCGTTCTGGCTGCCGATGGGAGGCTGGCTGGGGTGTGATTGGGACTGGCACCATCACGGGCTGATTTTCTGGGGTCCCGGCCATGAGCGCCCGGGGGATTGGTGGCACAGACCGCCCGGCGAACGCCACGCCTATATTGGAGGAAATCCTCTGCCGAGATGGCATGCCGGGGTGGGAGTGGGGGCGAGGGTGGCGCATGGAAATTTGGATCGCGGCTACGAGGCGCCGGCAGTCTATCGTTCCTACGCCCGTCCGGGAGTGGCGCCCGGAGTTTCTGTCATTCACAACGCGCCCGCCACGGTTCGATCCGTGCCGGCTTTCCGGCAGTCGGCCGCGCCGGCGGGAGGCTTTTTTACCGGCGGACGGAGCGGACGCGAGGCGGTGGAATCCAGCGAACGCGGCCAGGCCAGCCGCGCCGAAGTGAGAGGCGAATCCGCGCCGCATGGAGGCGGCGGATTCAGCGGTGGCGGTGGCGGAGGAGGAGGAAAACGTCGTTAGGTCTTGCGCATGAAAATGACTCGAATACTCAATCGGGCCGCCGTCGGTTCGGCTCTTGCGGCGGCAGCCTGTTGCCTTGTTTTCCTGGCGTCGGCGCGCGGGGGGCAGGAGCAGCGTTTTGCCACCACGAATGACGCCGTCAAGGCCTTCACCGTGGCCGCGACCAACAAAGACACCAACGCGCTGGAAGTTATTTTCGGGCCGGGCCTGCGCGAATTGGTTTCGGCCGACGCGGTGCAAGCCAGCAACGGGCTGGCCCATTTGGCAGGGCGCGTGGCCGAGAAAGTCACGGCGGTCCGGCAATCGGATTCGTTCATCGGGTTGGAACTTGGTGTTGACGCCTGGCCTTTTCCCATCGCCCTGATCCAACAGGACGGGCAATGGCGCTTCGACACCGCGGGCGGCAAGGAGGAGATTCTCAATCGCCGCATTGGCCGCAATGAATTGGACACCATCGCCGTTTGCTCCGCTTACGTGGAGGCGCAGCGCGAATACGCCCGCGAGGACCACACCGGCTCCGGCGTGCTGGAGTACGCCCGGCATCTTCGCAGCGCGCCCGGCCGGCACGACGGCTTGTATTGGCACGCGGAACCGGGCGGGGAAATCAGCCCGCTCGGCCCGTTGATCGCGCAGGCGCGGGGCGAAGGCTACAGCCATGAGTCCAAAATCATGACCGAAAAGCAGGTTCCCTATCATGGCTACTATTTCAAAATCCTGACGCGCCAAGGCTTGCGCGCTCCGGGCGGCAAGTATGATTATATGATCAACGGGCACCTGCTGGCCGGATTCGCCCTGGTGGCGTGGCCCGCGGAGTGGGGCAACTCCGGCGTGATGACCTTCATCGTCAACCAGCAAGGCAAGGTCTATGAAAAGAACCTTGGGGCCGAGACCTCCGCTCTGGCCGGCAAGATGACGACCTACGATCCCGGCCCCGGCTGGAAACCCGCCTCGGAATGACTCCAGGGCGGACGCCCAAGTGCTCAGTTTTCCCTTGTCGCTCCGCGCGCCCTTGCCCATCCTTCACGGACATGGCGAAGAGCAAAATCACAGAGGTGCTGGCCGAGCCGGACGTGGCGTTGGAAATGACGCTGCGGCCTTCCCTCTTTTCCGAGTTCGTCGGCCAGCCCAAAATCAAGGAACGCCTGGAGATCGCCGTGCAGGCCGCCAAACAACGCGGGGAGGCACTGGATCATTTGCTCTTTAGCGGGCCGCCGGGCCTGGGCAAAACCACCCTGGCCCACATCATCGCCAAAAGCATGGGGTCCAACATCAAATGCACCAGCGGGCCGACCATCGAGAAAGCCGGCGACCTGGCCGGCTTGCTGACCAACCTGGAGGAGGGCGACGTGCTTTTCATTGATGAAATTCACCGCCTGCAAAAGAGCATCGAGGAATATCTTTACCCGGCGATGGAGGATTACAAGCTGGACATCATCATTGATCAAGGCCCCAACGCCCGCAGCGTGCGCCTGTCGCTGCCGCGTTTCACGCTCATCGGGGCCACCACCCGCAGCGGCCTTTTGACGGCGCCGTTGCTGACGCGCTTTGGCATTCGGGAGCGGCTGGATTATTACCACGCCGAGCAACTCCAGCAAATCCTGCTGCGTTCGGCCAATTTGCTGGCCGTGGGCCTTGAGCCGCCGGGCGCGTTGGAAATCGCCCGGCGCAGCCGCGGCACCCCGCGCATCGCCAACAATCTGTTGCGGCGCGTGCGCGATTACGCCCAAGTCCGCGGCGACGGCCACATCACCGTTCCCGTGGCCGACCAGGCGCTGGCCATGCTGGCCATAGACCAGAACGGACTGGATGAGATGGACAAGAGGATCTTGGAAACCATTGTGGTAAAATTCGCCGGCGGCCCGGTGGGGCTGAATTCGCTGGCGGTGGCGGTGGGCGAGGAACCGGACACGCTGGAAGAAGTCTATGAGCCGTTCTTGATCATGGAAGGTTACCTCAACCGCACCTCGCAAGGCCGCGTGGCCACGGAACTGAGCTATAAAAAGCTGGGACTAAAGTCTGGCGGCGGAAAACAGGGAGGGTTGCTTTGATCGCCGGTGGGGAAAATACGAAAAATATGTCCTATAAGACCAATATGAACGCTCCCACCAATCATAAGCCGTCCGGCTTCATCCCGCCGCACGGGGGCTACGAGAAGCTCATCTCGTTTCAAATGGCCCGGATTGTTTACGATGGCACCGTGCGGTTTTGCGAACGCTTTCTCAACAAACGCGACCGCACGTATGACCAAATGGTGCAGGCGGCCCGGTCAGGCAAGCAAAACATACTGGAAGGCTGCCAGGCCTCCGGCACTTCCAAGGAAACCGAAATCAAGCTGGTCAACGTGGCCCGCGCCAGCTTGGAGGAATTATTGGAGGACTACCGGGATTTCCTCCGCGTCCGCGACCAGCCGCTTTGGGCCAAGGACTCCAAGGAAGCCCTCTTTGTCCGAAAACTCGGCGCCAGAAAAGACCGGTCTTACGAAACCTATCGCATCTTTCTTGAAACCCGTCCGGCTCCAGTGGCAGCCAACATCCTGCTCTGCCTGGCTCACCAGACCAACTACCTATTGGACCAGCAACTTCGTCAGTTGGAAAAAGCCTTCCTGCAAGAGGGCGGTTTGCGGGAGCGCATGACCCGCGCCCGCCTGGCTTGCAGAGCCAATGACAAATAACTGCTGACATCGCGCCGCCGCGCCTTTAAGTTTCCTGCCGCGAATTATGCCCAAGCGCGCTGACATTCATTCCATCCTGATCATTGGGGCCGGGCCGATCATCATCGGACAGGCCTGCGAATTCGATTATTCCGGCACCCAGGCCTGCAAGGCCCTGCGCGAGGAAGGTTACCGCATCATCCTCGTCAACTCCAATCCGGCCACCATCATGACCGACCCGGAGTTCGCCGACCGCACTTACATCGAGCCGATCACTCCCGAGTGCATTGAAAAAATCATCGCGCGCGAGACGGAGGAAATGCGGCGCGCGGGCGCGACGGGCAAGCTGGTGCTGCTGCCCACCCTCGGCGGCCAGACCGCCCTCAACACGGCCATGGCCCTGTGCAAACGCGGCACGCTGGAGCAGTACGGCATCGAGATGATCGGCGCCAACGCCGCCGCCATCGAACGCGGCGAAGACCGGCAGGTTTTCAAGGAACTGATGCTTTCCATCGGCTTGGACGTTCCCATCAGCGGCACGGCCCACAGCCTGGAAGAGTCGCGCGCCGTCGCGGAAAAGATCGGCCGCTACCCGCTGATCATCCGCCCGGCCTACACCCTGGGCGGCACCGGCGGCGGCATCGCCTACAACCGGGAGGAATTTGAAGTCATGGCCCGGCGCGGCCTGGAGCTTTCCCCCGTCTCGGAAATCCTGGTCGAGGAATCGCTCTTGGGCTGGAAGGAATTTGAAATGGAGGTCATGCGCGACAAGGCGGACAATTGCGTCATTATTTGCTCCATCGAAAATTTCGATCCCATGGGCGTCCACACCGGCGACTCCATCACGGTGGCGCCGGCCCAGACGTTGACGGACAAGGAATTCCAGATCATGCGCGACGCCAGTTTCGCCGTCATCCGCGCCGTGGGGGTGGAGACGGGCGGCTCCAACATCCAATTCGCCGTCAACCCCGACAACGGGCGCATGGTCATCATCGAGATGAATCCGCGCGTGTCCCGTTCCTCCGCCCTGGCCTCCAAGGCAACCGGCTTTCCCATCGCCAAAATCGCCGCCAAGCTGGCCGTCGGCTACCACCTGGACGAAATCCGCAACGACATCACGCGCGAAACACCGGCCAGCTTCGAGCCGACCATTGACTACGTCGTGACCAAGATACCGCGGTTCGCCTTTGAAAAATTCCCGCAGGCTGACCCGACGTTGAACACGCAGATGAAATCGGTGGGCGAGGCCATGGCCATTGGGCGCACGTTCAAGGAATCGTTGCAGAAGGCCCTGCGCTCGCTGGAGACAGGCCGCGCCGGCTTGGGCGGCGACGGGCGGCCCTGGCGGCTGGGCGGCGTGGTCTATGGCGACCGCGACATCCTGCCGCGCGACGTTATCACGCAAAAGCTGATCTGGCCCAACGGGGAGAGGATTTTCTTCATCCGCCACGCCATGCGGGCCGGCTTCAGCATTGAGGAGATATTCCAATTGACCAAGATAGACCGGTGGTTTTTGGCGCAGATCAAGGAGATCGTGGAGGTCGAGGAGGAATTGGCCGCCACCGCGCCCGCCGGCGCGGGGAAAAAATAGGATTTACTCCCTCGCTCCGTCAATACGGCGTCTTGTCCGGCAACCGGCGCCACTCGGAGAAAACCGCCACGGCCTGTTCCCGCAAGGCTTCCTGCATGGAGAGTTTGCGCGCGTGGAGAGGGCGCGAGAATTCCGCGTAGATTTCCGCGTCGTCAAAACCGGCGGTGGCGGCGTCCGTGCGGGTGGCGGCGAAAACGACGCGGTCCAGGCGCGCCCAATAGGCGGCTCCGAGACACATCGGGCACGGCTCGCAACTGGTGTACAGCACGCAGCCGCGCAATTGAAACGAGCCGAGGGCGGCGGCGGCCGCGCGAATGGCGCTCATTTCGGCGTGGGCGGTGGGATCGTTGGTGGAGGTCACCTTGTTCCAGCCTTGGGCCACGATTGCCGCGCCGCGGGCGACCACGGCGCCAAACGGCCCGCCATCCCTGGCGCGCATGTGCTGGGCGGCCAGTTCAATGGCCATGTGCATGAATTTCAAGTCCTGGGCGGTCGAGGGCGAACGCATCACCACCCTGTAACAGCTTTCCCCGCTCCTGGCGAGAGGGGAATTGGCGTTGCAGTTGGCTCCCCTTGCCAATTGGGCCGTCCCGATTTATAATGTCTGGCAGTTGTAAAAGAGCATTATGAATCGCCGCATTTTCAATGGGTTTTTGGTGGCCGCGTTGGGGGTGAATTTATTCTTCGGGGCGCAAATTTACTTTTATTCCGCTCAGGCCTCGCCCAAGGACGATCCTTATGAGAGCTATAAACTCCTGGCCGATGTTTTGGAAAAAGTGCGCCAGGAATACGTGGATGGCGACAAACTGTCTTACCAGGATCTCATTCACGGCGCGCTCAAAGGCATGCTCAACAGCCTGGACCCGCACAGCGAATTCATGGACCTGGAGAAATTTGACGAGTTGAAAAAGGAAACCGAGGGGGAGTTCGGCGGGGTGGGCATCATCGTGCAGATGAAGGAGAAAACGCTTACGGTCATCATGCCCATGGAAGACAGCCCGGGCCTTCGGGCCGGCATCCTGCCCGGCGATCAGATTGTCAAGATCAACGGCAAGAGCGCGGCTCACCTTGATTTTGAGGACGCCGTCAAACAGTTGCGCGGCGAGCCGGACACCGTCGTTCACCTTTCCATCCGCCGTCCCTCCACCGAGCAGGTCAAGGAATACGACCTCAAACGCGCCATCATCAAGGTGGATACCGTCAAGGACATCAATGACAAGGAACAGTTTCCGCTGGGACCGGACGGCATCGGCTACGTGCGCCTGACGCAATTTGGGGAAAAGACTTCCGACGATCTGGACAAGGCGCTCAAGAAACTGACCGACGAAGGCATGAAGGCGCTCATTCTGGATTTGCGCGAGAACCCGGGCGGGTTGCTGGAGCAGGCCGGGCAGGTTTGCGAAAAGTTCCTCCCGCACGGGACGCTGGTTGTGACCACCGAAGGCCGCGGGACGACGCCGCGTTCGGAATACCGCGCCAACGGGCACGGCAAGCGGATTGACCTGCCGATGGTGGTGCTGGTCAACGGCGACAGCGCCAGCGCCTCGGAGATCGTGGCCGGCTGCCTGCAAGACCGGCAGGACCTCACGCACGCCATCATTGTGGGCGAACAGACCTTTGGCAAAGGCTCCGTGCAAAGCATCCTGCCGTTGTCCGACGGCTCCGCCCTGCGCCTGACCACGGCCAAATACTACACCCCCAGCCACAAGGTCATCCATCAACATGGCATCACGCCGGACATCGTCGTCCCCATGTCGCAGGAGGACGAACAGAATTTGAACCTCCGGCACATGCCGGGGGCCATGGAAGTCCTGGATGAAAAGGAGCGCCAACAGGTGGCCGCCGTGCGGGACCGGCAACTGGACCGCGCGATGGATTTGCTCAAGGGCATTCTTCTTTATGCCCAGCGCAGTCCCACCAGGGTCGCCGCCGTCACCTTGCCGGCCCAATGAAGCTTCCGGCGCGATCCTCCTGGCTGGCGTTGATGATCGTCTGCGCCCTGACCGCCGGTTATGCCGGCCCGCACGGCGGGCGGGAAAGTTTTGCACCGCAGACAATCCATTTTGACTCCTGCCAGACTGGCCGGTTGCCGCCCGGCTTCTCCACCCATTTGACAGGCGGCGGCGGGCCGATGAGCTGGGTCGTGCGCGACGATGCCACCGCTCCGAACAGCCGGAGAGTTCTGGCGCAGGAAAGCGCGGAAGACACGAGCTACCGTTTTCCGCTTTGCATTTACGACAAGACCCTGGCGCGCGATGTGGCGGTGGAGACAAGTTACAAGGCGATTTCCGGCAAGGTGGATCAGGCAGGCGGCCTTGTCCTGCGGTACACGCCGGACAACTATTACATCGCGCGGGCCAACGCGCTGGAGGACAACGTCATTCTCTTCAAGACCGTCCAGGGCAAGCGATCCAAGATTGAGGAAGTTCCGGTCAAAGTCACCGCCGGCCACTGGCACACGCTCCGCTTTGAGGCCCAAGGGCGGCATCTCAAAATCAGCTTCGACGGCAAAGTGGCGCTCGAAAAAGACGACGACACTTTTTCCAATCCCGGCAAGGTCGGGTTTTGGACCAAGGCCGACAGCGTCACCGCCTTCGCCAACCTCAAGATCGAGCGCGTCCCATAGCCGTGCTTTTCATTTGAATCACCCCTTGTCGGCGCTTGCGCCAAGGCAGCCGACATGCCACATTTGGAGCCATGACGAACGCGGTTGAATCTCCTCCGGTTCCCTTGCGCGGGGCGCAACTCTGGCCCCTGTCCGTGACGGGGTATCGCACGCTGGGCGAACTGGGCCTGATTCCCAAAAACACGGAACTTCTCTACGGGTTCGTTTACACGAAAATGTCCAAATCCCCCTTCCACAGTTTCCTTTTGCAATTCTTGCACGAGGCTCTGACCCGCGCCCTCCCGGTCGGGTGGCTTTTGCGAACCGAGCAACCCATCACGTGTGGCGATTCGGAGCCGGAGCCGGACCTTGCGGTGGTCGCCGGTTGCAAGGAGGACTTTCGGCACGACCACCCGCATACCGCCGAGTTGGTCATTGAGGTTTGCATTACCAGCCAGGATTACGACCGCTCAAAACTGCGCGCCTACGCCACTGCGGGCGTGAAGGAATGCTGGCTCATCCTCGGCCCGGAGAAGAGAATCGAAGTTTATCGCCAGCCCAAGGAGGGCCGCTTCACCGAACACGAGACGCACGGCCCAGGCGGCACGCTGGCCAGCGCAGCCCTGCCGGAACTCACGCTGACGCTGGACGCCTTCTTCGCGCAGTGACCTTGCCGTCACCACCGCCTTCGCTAATTCCAATGGCACAGCCAGCCGCGGGCGGGGATGCTCAGGCTCTGCCCGTTCAAAATGACCTTGACCGCCTCGGTGTTGAAATTCTCGACCACCCAGCCGTCGGGGCTGAACAAATAGAGCGCCACCTGGTCGGGCGCCTGGAAGGTGACATGAAGCGCGTCCAGCAGCGGCCCGCGCAATTGGTCGCATTGGGCCTGCGGCAAAACCAGCAAACTATCCAGGGGTTCAGGCATGCTCACAATGCGGACGTTGGGCGCCGGTAAATTGAGCCGGGGCGACAACAACTGGGCCAGTATTTTGGTCAGCAGCACTGGCCGTCCGGTCTTGATGTAATCGTTGATCTCCGCGGTCGCGTTTGGGTCGTCAAAGGCATGGACGGAAAAGAAGGCCGCCGGGGCGTTGGTCGGGAATTGATGGCAGGGCGCCAGCGGCAGGCCCATCATGCCTAAAAAGTCGAAGATGCGCATTTCCGAGCCGCCGCCGCTGTTAATCGGCTTGTAGGCGGCGATGCCCACCGGATGCCTCCGCCGCACCTCGCGCGCGGTGGCGAGCAGCTCCGGCAAATTGGCGCGCAGGGCCGCCATGTCCGCCTGGCCGGTGGGAGTGGGCCAGGGAATGGAAGCGGGATAAATGGACTGGGCGGATGGATTGAGGCCGCCATAGCAAAAAAGCATGGTTTCCGGCGCGCCGGCCAGAATGGTTTGGCGGGCTTGCTCGACGTAGTTCGGTTCGGTGGTGCCGAGCCAGTCGAACCAGCCGCCGCCGCACTTTTCCCCGCCGACTTCGCCGAGCCACCGCGTCAGGAAATAGCCCTCATACTGCACCGTGCCGCCCCAATGCCAGACGTTGGTGTAATCGCGCGTTTCGGCCCCCGCCCAAGTCCGGTCAAAGGCGGCCGTTTCGCGTCCCACGTCGTAACCCCGCACCTGGTACATGTCGTACCATTGCGGATACTTAATGATGAGGCGGACCTTGGGATTGATCTTTTTGGCGGCCGCCAGCACGCGGTCCTGGGACAAATGCACCATCAAGGCGCAGTGGTAGTCCGACCAACTGTCGCCCTCCACCGGGTAGGTTTTGTCGCCAATGGTGACGCGCCGGGCCAGCCGGGCTGCGTCGCACTCCGGGCATTTGCAATCACAAAAGTAAAAGTCATCAATCATGATCTCATCGAACAAACTGGCGGCGTATTCAAAGACAGCCTGCAACTTGGCCTGGGTCGGCAGATCGGTGTAACAGCAGACCAGCGGCCCCCAACCGCTGGAAGGCTTGCCCAGGAGGGTTGTCGTCACGCAGCCCGAGACCAGAAACCCCGCCGTCTGGAAACGCTCGCGGGCGCGCAGGAGGGTCGCCCGCTCGGCTTGGTAATCGTCGCGAAACGCCTCAAGGAACACGTGGGTGATGCCGGAGGTTTGGCACCAGGCCACGGCCGCGTCCAGGCCGGCCTCGGTGGACAGACAATGGAGGACGTCCTGCGCGGTGAAGAGCACCGAGAAGCGGTGGGCGGCGGCGGCATCTTTGGCCAAGGGCCACAAGTTGGTTTGAGCGTGGGTTGGCACGGCCAGAAAACCGGCCAGCCATGCGAGCATAAGGTGTTTGCGCATATAAGGGGGGATGATGGCCCCCCGTTCCGCATCTTACTGTCGCGGGCGGTTCGAGTTCAAGCCTTCCCTATAAAACAACGTATTGAGGCAGCGGCCCAAGCTCCAAGGAAATCTCCTTGCCGAAGGCCGTGATGCGAATGGAATGGGGTTCCGCCAGCGTCCACGCCACTGCTTTTTGGCCGCCGCGTTCGTTGACAAAAACCAGAACAAAATCGTCTTTCGGAAACCCGGCCAATCGGCGTTGCAGCCGGTAGCCGTTGAGTTCGTGCGTCATCGTTTTGAGCGCGGTGTAGGCAGGCTTGGGTTGCAGATCATAGGTGACTGTTCCGAAGTTCTGTTCGTTGTCGGCGGGGTTTGTCCCGTCATTCTTCCAATCGTACCATATTGAGAGCGGGACGCCGTTGAGCAGGTTGGAAAGCTGCTGGCGGACGGCAAAGGCGGCTTGCGTTGCCAGCGAAACGCCCTTGGTGTCGGTAGCATAACCCCACTCCCCGCTCAGGATGGGGATTTTCCCGCGCTTCGACGGCGGCGCGTAACAGTCCATCATGTCGCGCAGTTTGTTGTAATCCGCCGCCGCGCTTTCCGGCGGACTTTGGGGAGGCCGATAAGGATGAACGCTGACGCCATCGAGGAATTCCAGCACGCCCGATTGCAAAAAATGCTCCATGTATTTCCAATCGAAGCACGACATGGCCGGAGCGACCACGGTGGCGGATGGTTCCGCTTCCCGGATGGCTTTGGCCGTCGCCAGGGCCATCGTGGTATATTCGGCGGCGTCCGGCTTGGGCCGCCAAAACCCGCCGTTGGGTTCGTTGTAGATTTCCCACACGATGGGCCGGCCTTGGAAATGACGCGCCGCCGCCGCCGACCAGCGCGCGAAAGCGGCCACGCTTGCGGGATGGCGCGGAGAGGCCAGATGCCGTTCCGGGAGCGGCTCTCCCACCGCGCGCCGGGCCTCCACCATCGGCTCGTAAAGTTGGTTGACATAATCCAGGATGTAAATGACGCGCAAGCCGCGTTGTTCCAGGCGCATGGTCAATCCATCATACTCGGTCCAATCATAGACGCCCGTTGTTCGCTCCGTCGTCTCCCAACTGAAATCCATGCGCACGAACTTGAATCCGGCATTGGTGATCAAGTCCAGGTCGCGCGCGTGCCCGGTGACGAAGTGGATATTGACACCAACGCCGGCGGGAATGACGGCGGGGGGAATTTGCGCGCGTGGAACCCCCGGCAGGAGACCCAGCGCCAAAAGAAAGGCTGACAGCTTCATGCGGGCAAGAATGCGGCGAAGTTGCCTGTCGGCGCAATGCAAAGTTCTTGTCTGAAATGCTCCCAACCGCCTGTTGACTCCTGACCGCCAGTTGGGTTATGCTGAGGGACAATACAGGATGGTTGAACTTAACATGAAAACGAATTGTTCACGGCTCGGCCTTTTCCTTTGCATGGCCATGCTGCCGGCCTTTTCCAGCCGCGCGGTGACGACGTTGTATTCGTTCACCAACAAGTTCGACGGCTCCCAGCCCTACGCGGGGCTGGCGCTGGGCAGCGACGGCAATTTTTACGGCACCTGCTTCTCCGGCGGCACCAACGATTTAGGCTCGGTTTTCAAAATCACCCCAGGCGGCGCTCTGACGCCATGCTATTCCTTCTCGTTCCTGGACGGCTCGCAGCCGACGGCGGCGTTGGTGCAGGGCGCGGACGGCAATTTCTACGGCACAACATTCGAGGGCGGCACGAGTGTTTTCGACTCCGAGTATGGCTACGGCACGGTCTTCCAAATCAGCGCCAACGGCGTTTTCAATTCGTTGTATTCCTTTACCAACGGGGTGGACGGCGGCGGCCCTTACGCCGGATTGGCGCAAGACGCCAACGGCGCGTTCTATGGCGCAACCGCCTACGGCGGCACGAACGGTGACGGCGCCGTTTTTCAAATCACGACCACAGGCGCGCTGACGCCGCTTTATTCCTTTACCAACGGGGTGGACGGCAGCCAGCCCCGCGCCGCGCTGACGCTGGCCAGCGATGGCACTTTCTATGGGACGGCCTACGGAGGCGGGAGCAACGGCCTGGGTGTGGTGTTTCATCTCACCGCCGCCGGCGTGCTGACGCCGCTCCATTCTTTCAAAGGCGCGAGCGAGGGCGCCAACCCGCTGGGCCAATTATTGCAATGGACCAACGGCATTCTTTACGGCGCCACCTACGCTGGCGGCCCCGGCAACTGCGGAACGGTTTTCAAAATCACCACCGGCGGCGCGTTCAGCAATTTGTATTCGTTTACCAACGGGATTGACGGCGCTTTTCCCGGGGCGGGCCTGGCGCCGGGCAGCGATGGCAATTTCTATGGCACGACTTACGGCGGCGGTCCCAACGGCGACGGCGGCATCTTCAAAATCACCCCGCAAGGCGCGCTCACGCCGCTCTATCTATTTACCGGCGGCAACGACGGCTCAAGTTCCTACGCCACGCTGACGCAAGGGAGCGATGGCGATTTCTATGGCACGGCACTGGCTGGCGGCTCCAAAGGCGATGGCGTTGTGTTCAAACTCAATGTTTATTCCACCGCGCCGGTCTTGACCTCCATCACCCGTTCCTCGGGCGCGATTGGCTTCACCTGGCTCGGTCTGCCGGGACGATCCTACCAGGCGCAATACGCCACCAATTTGAACCAAACCACGTGGAGTGCCTTGGGCAGTCGCGTCACCGCCACCAACGGCATTGGCAGCCAGACCGACAGCGCGCCCGGCAACACGCGCCGTTTCTATCGCGTTTATCTGGCGCCGTAGCTAATCTCCGGCAAGCTCCCGCAGCTTTTTAAGGCTGAGGCACGACCAGCCGCGCAGATGGAACTCGGTGATTTGCCGGCGCAAAAGGCGGTAAAGCGCCGGATCGGTATGGGCCAACGCAGGCGAGGCGTCCTTTCCGGCGAATCCGACCAAGGCAGCCAGTTCGTGCCATTTTCGCGTCTTCAGGCACACCCCAATTTCTTCCGGGTGGGCCAGCAGGTGCCGGGCGGTCAATTCCTTTTGACGGGGCGTAAGAGACGGCATAAATGATCCTGGAATTTGACGGATTTCCACCCATGGCATCAAGGTGAATTTGCGCCGCCCTGGCCCTGGGGCGCAGGACAAAATTCTTCGGCGCGAGGATTTCTTCTTCGCTGCCTTCGTTTGCTTCTGTAAGCCTTTGAGAGCCAAACAGAAGGCAACGAAGGTAACAAAGGGGGGAAAGACGCTGCAAATTATATGGCTTTATCATGTACCTCCATAAGTCGTCACCTCGTGCAGTTCCGCTTCATGAAGAATTCTGTCCTGCGCCCCCCGGCCCGCAAGGCCAATTTTTACGCTTGATAACCTGGCCGCTTGCGCCCCAAGCTTGTCCGCAACAAGACCTTTATCGTCAATAGAATGAAACTTATGAGCAATACAAAGAAAATCGAACAGGCTTATCAACTCGCCAAAGAGCGTTATGCCGAAACCGGCGTGGATACCGAAAAAGTCCTCCAGCAACTGGCCCGCGTGCCGGTTTCCCTGCACTGCTGGCAGGGCGATGACGTGGGCGGTTTTGAAAATTTCGGCGGAACGCTCGGCGGCGGATTGGTCGCCACCGGCAACTACCCCGGCAAGGCCCGCAGCCCGCAGGAACTCCGCGCCGACGCCGAGAAGGCCTTTTCGCTCATCCCCGGCAAACACCGCTTCAATCTGCACGCCTTCTACGGCGAATTTGGCGGCAAGAAGGTGGACCGCAACGAAATCCGCCCCGATCATTTCAAGGGCTGGATTGACTGGGCCAAGTCCATCGGCGTCGGCCTGGATTTCAACCCCACCTGCTTCTCCCATCCCAAGGCGGCCGACGGTTTCACGTTGTCGCACGCGGACAAAAACATCCGCAAGTTCTGGATTGAGCACTGCATCCTCTGCCGCGAAATCGGGGCCGTCATGGGCAAGGCGCTCGGTTCCACCACCGTCACCAACATCTGGATTCCCGACGGCATGAAGGACACCCCCGCCGACCGGCGCGGGCCGCGCGTGCGGCTGGCCGAGGCGCTGGATGAAGTGTTCCGCAAGCCGCTCAATCCCAAACACAACCTCGACGCCATCGAAGGCAAGCTCTTTGGCATCGGCGCGGAAAGTTACACCGTGGGCATGCACGAGTTCTATCTCGGCTACGCCGTCAAGAATCAGAAATTGGTCTGCCTCGACGCCGGTCATTTTCACCCGACGGAAAACATGGCGGACAAGATTTCATCCGTCCTCTGCTTCGTGCCGGAAATCCTGCTGCACGTCAGCCGCGGCGTCCGCTGGGACAGTGACCACGTGGTCATTCTGGACGACGCCCTGATGGCCATCGCGCAGGAACTGGTGCGCGGCGATTATCTCGGACGCACCCACATCGGGCTGGATTATTTTGACGCCAGCATCAACCGCATCGCGGCCTGGACCATCGGGGCGCGCAACATGCTCCGCGCTCTGTGCATGGCCATGCTCGACCCGATTGACAAGCTCAAGCAACTTGAACTGGCGGGCGACTTCACTTCGCGCCTGGCGCTGATGGAGGAGGCCAAATCCATGCCGTTGGCGGCGGTGTGGGATTATCATTGCCTTAAAGCGGGCGCGCCGGTCGGCGAAGCGTGGCTGGCCGAAGTCAAGAATTACGAAAAAGACGTGTTGTTGAAACGCAAATAACCGCCTGACGCCATGAACGAAACTGCTTCAGTCGCCGCCAATCCCGCCCTGGGCATCATCATCTTTGTCCTGGGCGGACTGGCCGGCGCGGTGTTTTATTTGCCGCTCAAGAAGGTCAGGAACTGGGCCTGGGAAAGCTACTGGCTTTTCTACGCGCTGTTCGGGTTGCTGATTGTGCCCTGGGCGCTGGCCTTCATTGAATCGCCCAACACCTTGAGCGTCCTCAAAGCCGCGCCGGGCAAGGAACTGTGGTATTGCTACCTTTGCGGAGCGGCCTGGGGTTTTGGCGGTCTGACATGGGGGTTGATGATTCGTTACCTCGGTGTCGGTCTGGGCCTGGCCATCGGCTGCGGATTGTGCTCCGCGGCGGGAACCATCGTGCCGAAAATCCTGCGGGGCGAATTCGCCCAGTTGTTCCAATCCAACGCAGGCATCGCCTCCTTCGTGGGCGTGCTGGTCTCGGTCCTGGGCATCGTGCTGGTCGGCCTGGCGGGCATGTCCAAGGAAAAAGAGCTGCCGGAGGAGCAGAAGAAAAAAGCCGTGGCCGAATACAACTTCGGCAAAGGCATGTTGGTGGCGGTCTTCTCCGGCTTGATGAGCGCGGCGCTGGGTTTCGGCCTGGTGGGTGGGCCGAGTATTGAACATCTCGCGCTGACGACCCAGCCGGTCACGGCCACGGCCTGGAAAGGCCTGCCCGTGCTGGTGGTCGCGTTGCTGGGCGGTTTCACCGTCAACTTCCTCTGGTGCCTTTTCCTCAACGCCAAAAACAAAACCTTCGGCGATTATGCGAAAAAGGACGCGCCGCTGGCGGCCAACGTCCTTTTCGGCGCCATCGCCGGCGCCCTTTGGGTTTGCCAGTTCGTCGCCTTCAAGACCGGCGAACCGCAAATGGGCGGCCAGAGCTACGTGGGCTGGGCGGTGCTGATGGCCAGCACCATCATGTTCAGCGGTCTTTTGGGCCTGTTCCTCGGCGAATGGAAAGGCACCAGCGGCAGGACCCGCGGCCTGCTCGTCGGCGGTTTGGCGGTGCTGCTCGGTTCGGCGGTCCTCTCCGGCTACAGTGGCAAACTGGGCCAGGAGGCGGCCGGGCAACCGGCCCCCGTCCAGACGGCCACGCCCGCAGCCAAGTAAACCCCGTCGCGCGACTGTCTCAACTCATCAAAAGCAAATCCAACTTCATTGAACTATGGCACAACGTGTTTATCTCGCTATTGATCTCGGAGCCGAAAGCGGCCGCGTCATGGCCGGCCTGTGGAACGGCAAAACCATCAAGCTGGAAGAAGTCCACCGCTTCCCCAACGGCCCGGTGGCGCTGGCCGAGAGCCTGCGCTGGGACGTGATGCGGCTGTGGGCTGAAATCCAAAACGGCCTGGCGCTGGCCGCCAAAAAATACGGCAAGTCCATCGTCTCCGTCGGCGCGGACACTTGGGGCGTGGACTTTGTCCTGCTCAACAAGCAGGACGAAATCCTCGGCCAGCCCTACAATTACCGCGACGCGCGCACGCGCGGCGCTCTGGAGCGGGCCTTCAAAAAGGTGCCGCGCGCCGAAATTTTCGCCCAAACCGGCCTCCAGTTCATGGAGTTGAATTCGCTCTACCAGTTGCTGGCGTGGAAGCAGCATTCCCCGGCCATCCTTGACGCGGCGGATTGTCTTCTGTTCATGCCGGACTTTTTCCACTGGTGCCTGTGCGGCTCGCGCGTGGCCGAGTTTACCAACGCCTCCACCTCGCAGTTCATGCACCCGCTCAAGCGCAACTGGTCGCTGGCGATGCTCAAGAAGTTCGGCCTGCCCACGCATTTCCTGCGCAAGATCGTCACGCCGGGCACTGATCTGGGCGTCATCCGCGAATCGCTCGCCGAACGCACGGGGTTGTCGGGCGTCAAAGTCATCGCGCCGCCCACGCACGACACCGCCGCGGCAGTGGCCGGTGTGCCGACGGCCAACACGGGCCGGGCGGACTGGGCCTACATCAGTTCGGGCAGTTGGTCGCTCATGGGCCTCGAAGTTCAGGAGGCCGCCTTGGGCGCGCGCGCGCTGGAACTCAACATGACCAACGAAGGCGGACTCGACGGCACCTATCGCCTGCTCAAAAATATCATGGGCCTCTGGCTGGTGCAGCAATGCAAGCGCAGCTTCGACGCGCGCGGCAAAAATTACGACTACGCCCAACTGGCGGAGATGGCCGCCAAAGCGCCCGCCCTGCGCTCCGTCGTCAATCCCGATGACGCCCGCTTCCTCAACCCCAAGGACATGCCCAAGGCGATCCAGGACTTGTGCCGCGAAACCAAACAACCCGTGCCCAGGACGGAAGGGGAATTGGTCCGTTGCGCCTACGAGAGCCTCGCCTCCAAATATCGTCAAGTGCTCGGCTGGCTGGAAGAACTTGGCGGCCAGCGCGTCGAGGTCATCCATATTGTCGGCGGCGGCTCGCAAAGCAAGATTCTGAACCAGTTTGCCGCCGACGCCTGCCAGCGCCCGGTGTTGGCCGGCCCCGTGGAAGCCACGGCGCTGGGCAATTTGCTGGTACAAGTGCGGGCCAGCGGAGAAATCAAGTCATTGTCTGAAATGCGCGAGGTCTCCCGCGCCTCAAGCCAGGTCACCCGCTATGAACCCGCGCGTCTCCCGGGCTAAGTTGGAAAAAAGCGCCTCACTGACAGTCAGGATTCCCGGACGCGAAAAGGATGTCTGGCAGAAGGTGGCACGGCGGGTTGGCGAAGACCTGAGCGAGTTTGCCCGCAAAGCTGTGCGACAACGAGTGCAAGCAGTCCAGTGGCGGGGGAATGAGAGGCAGAGGAATAACTTCAAAATGTTGTCTTTTGCCCGTTCCCCATTCCTCTGCCTCTTATTCCTCTGCCAATCATTCCCTTGCCTTTCCCCTGGCACACGTCTTCGCTGTGGCTGCGGCTTCGCCGTGCTGTGCTTCTTGCGCCTTTTCGCGGCTATTGCTTTGTCTTCAATCTCAAGGACTCCTCTGTAAGGCGGCTGTTCCATTGGCTTTTCAATGCGTGCTCAATGAGGGGTAGAGCGGTTGCCCCCGGAGAAAAATGCCGGCCAAGGCTAACATGAGGCACTTCGCGGCGACGAGGACGAGCAGGCAGAAACTTGCGTTGCGAAGCCCTTGAGTCCAAGTCATGCGCAATTGCTTGAAATTGGCATAGCTCAAGCAAAGGCACACGGCGATCAGAACCGCAGAACACTGATTGCCATTCCCCAGCACTTGGCCGAAAGCAACTATCAATGCGACGCCAAGGAGGACCGCCGCGCCGAAGGCCTGCAAGAAAGAGTCGCTCATACTCGAACCGTAGCATCCAATGGCGGTGATGCCCGCCGCGGCGAGCGCAAACTTCGGCAGGGGATTTTCCTTGATCGGCTCGGCATTCATGCCCCAGACAGCCCGCAACAGTTCCAACAACCAAGGCAGGACCGCGCCGAGAAAAATTCCCAGTCCGAACACGACCAGCATCTTGATGGCAAACTGCCAGTGTTCCGCCATGGGAAGACAGAGCGTGCTTTCAAGGGTTCGGCCCCGGCGTTCTTCCGCAATGGCGCCACAAGAGACCAGCAAGGGGGCGAGAAACCAGATCATCCAAACATTATAGAAAAAGGGGTATTTCGCTAACACCGCAGGCGGAAAATACTCGGGCACCGCCACTGCCGCCAAATGCAGCACGAGCAATCCGGCGGCAATGACCAGCGTTCCTTGTTGCAATCGCAACTCCTTCACCACCAGCGCCGTCACAGGCCGGCGCCGCGTCCGAAAGCCGGGCAGAAACGACCATGCCACGGCGTCGGTGGTTTCCCGTTCCGGCTTGTCCTGGGCGTGGAAAAACAGCCATCGCGCCAGGAAATATCCCAAAATCGCATAGCTGCAAGACAAAAAACCCAGGGCAGTCGTAAAGCGAATTGCGCGAACGTCTTCGACAACCCAAGCAACAGGCCAGGACACACGGACCAACAACACCGGAACCAGGATTGCACACCAGAAGGCCGTCATCAGTTGCCGGAACAACAACGTGGTCCAAAGTCCTCCGGCAATCGCCATCAGCGCCAGCGACAGGAGACAACAGGCGTATTCGCGCCAGGTGAAATATGCGTACGTCAGCATTATGGATTTCCATAGCCAAAAGGAAAAGACGGACGCCGCCACGACCAAGGCGAGCGCTGACGCCAGCACCCCAATCTTCATCCTCCACGTCTTCGAGCGCGGGCGCGGTTGGGCCAGCAACGCTGGAAATGTCCCAAAACTCATTTCCGCTCCGAACGACGAAAGCGACAGCAACAAGGCTCCCGCCGCGAAAAATACAAGCAATGTTCCTACCGTCGCTCCAAAATCTTGGCTCAAAATTCGACCATTCCTCGCCCATATAGGAAGCGTTGACATCGCCATAGCCAGGCTCCACGCCGGCAGCAACAGGCGGATTTCCTTGCGCAGGATGGCGTTCATAGTATTGACTCCTGGGGCAAGGCTTTCGACGCCACAAAAATCTCCTCCAGCGACAGCGCCTCGCACCGCAAGTCCTCCGGGCGATGGCCGCGCAGCGTTTCCAGCAACTCCCTGGCGTTGCCGTTGCCGATCAATTCCAACTCGCGCCCGGTTTGCCGCACGTTGATCGCGCCGGGCAGCTTCAACTCCGGCGGCGCTTCCGCGAAGCGGGCGCGGATTTTGCAGAAACGATTCCGCGCCTGGTCGGCCTCCATCGTCAGCAAATTGCGGCCTTGGGCGATGATGGTGAATTCGTCAATCAACCCCTCGAATTCCGCAATCAAATGGGTGGAAACGAACACGGTGCGGTGTTCGGGATCGCCGGATTGATAAGCGCCGATGACCGTCTCAATGAACTCGCGCCGGACGATGGGGTCCAGGCCGGAAGTCGGCTCGTCCAGCACCAGCAATTCCGGTTCCGCCGCGATGGCGCCGATAAGCGCAAGCTGCGTCTTTTGGCCCTTGGACAGGTTGGCGGTCTTTTGCGCCGGGTCCAACTCGAAGCGCCGCTGCAAATCAGCCGCCACCGTCTCGTTCCAATGTTGCCGGAAGGAGGCCTGGTAATTGAGCGTGTCGCGCACCGTCATCCACGGGTAAAAGGCCACCACGTCGGGCACGTAGGCCAGGCGCGATTTCACGGCGACTTCGTCCTTTTGCGGATCAATGCCAAAAACGCGCAACGAACCGGCAGTCGGGCGCAGCAGGTTGAGCAGACACTTGATGGTGGTGGTCTTGCCGGCCCCGTTGCGGCCAAAGAATCCGTAACAGCGGCCGGCCTGCACGCGCAGACTCAATCCGTTGACGGCGTCCAGCCGTCCAAAACGTCGGTGGAGATTGGCGATGTCAATGACGGGTTTGTCGGTGTCCATATTTGTTCCTTTTCTTGAGGTTCGGGTTGGGCGGCGGCCTTTTTGCGCTCGAAGAACTGGATTCGTTCCTCCAGCAGGCCCCGCAAAACTTCCGGGCTGACTTGCATCTGATGCGCCGTGACCACGGCTTCGTCTATTTTGGCCGCCAGCAGCTTGTGGCGGACTTGCTTGGTTAGCGGGCTGTCATTTTCCTTGAGAAAGCAGCCTTTGCCGGCCATGGTTTCAATCACGCCCAGGCTCTCCAACTCGGCGTAGGCTTTGGCGACGGTGTTGCGATTAACGCGCAACTCCTCCGCCAGCGGGCGAATGGACGGGAGCGCGTCTCCCGGCCGCAAGGCCCCGGAAGCGGCCGCGTAACGGACTTGATCCACCAGTTGGAGATAAACCGGTTTGCCGGACTTGAAATCAACGTGAAACATCATCGCTTACTGTCCTAAGACAGTAGGACTGTAAGACGGGCGGGCTAAGATGTCAAGGGGTAAAATGCCGTTTTTATTCTCTTTCTCTTAATCTTACTCTTAATCTTCATCGTAACCCATTGAACCAGAATAGATTAGGATTAAGATTAAGATTAAGAAAAAGAATCACGAGCGCCACGCCAGATGGATTACCTGTCCGTGATCCTTGTGCGCGCGGTCCAGGCAGCGCAGTTCAAGCCGCGCCCCATCCGGGTGCAAAGCGGCATGAACCCAGCCGCTGGGCTGGCCTTGCTCGAACACGTACGCGACCGGCGGAAAATTGACCAGGCACAACCCGCTTTCATCGCGGGAAACGCTCCACCGATGCGTGTGGCCGAAGAAATAAGCCTTGACGTGCCGGCGCGGGCGCAGAATGGCCAGCAACTCCGCCGTGTCTTCCAGCGCGTTTCCCCTGGCAGCGCCGCGAATCGGGTTGTGATGGATGGCGATGAGCGCCGGTTTGTCCGCGTTCTGATCCAACGCCTCGGCCAGCCATGCCCGTTGCGCGTCGCCCAACCGTCCGGGCGTCGTGAGCGTCTTGATCAACGAATCCAGCACAAACCAATTGGCGCAAGGAGTCCGCACGATGGCCGCCTGCCGTTCGGGCAGGAGCGCGTCCTCTGTTTTTTCTTCCGGCCAAGCGGTCCAGAAATGCGCCCGATGATCGTGATTGCCCAGCGCCAAGTGAACCGGCAGCCCCTGCTCGCGCATGGGACGGAGCAATCCGAGAATGGCCGCGTAATCCTCCGCCTTCCCGCTGTTGTAGGCCAGGTCCCCGTTGATCAGCACGCCCGAGACAGGCTCCGGCCACGCCAGCACTTCCTCCGTCGCGGTCCGCAAATTCCGAGTCATATTGACCTTGTTGTGCGTCACATCGGGGTCCGCCGCGATGTGAATATCGGACAGCAAGGCCCAATGATTTCCGTCGGCGGTGGTTTTGCGCGTGGCGCATCCGCCCGCGGCCATGAGGGCCGACGCGGCCAGCGATCCCATGAGAAAGCGTCTCCGGGAAATAGGCGGCAAATAAACCGGCATGGCAAAACGATACCCCGCCAATGCGCCGTCGTCGAGCCAACATTTTCGAGAAGATTTGTCAGGGGAATGATGGTCAGGGGAATGGGAAGAAGACTTTGAACGATTATTCTCCTGACCATCATTCTGACAACGGCCTTTCCTGGCCTGAACGCGTTGGGCTTGCTTGGGAATGCCGCACGCATTAAGCTGGCTGCATGAAGCGTTACCAGGAATACGCCATCGATTATTTCCAGGACGAAGACGGAATGTTCACTGCGGAAGTGCCCGCCATTCGCGGGTGCGTGGCATGGGGAAAGACCTTGCGTGAAGCGCGTCGCAACGCCGTAGATGCGATCGAAAGCTGTCTCGAAGCGCGGACCAGGATTGCCGCCAAAAAAACGCGCAAGCCTCGTTATGCTGGCGTGAACATTTATCGCCGTCTGGTTGATGCCTAAACTGGCGCCAATCTCTCATCGCGAGTTGGCGCGCAAGCTCCGGCGCGCGGGCTTTGTGGATTAAGATTAAGATTAGGAGTAAGATTAAGAGGGGAACCCAAAAAAGTGAAATGCACCCGGTCTAATCCGGGGCGAGCTTTGCTCCTTGAACTTGGCGCGGGGTGTTTTAAGCTGTCGGCATGTTGCTGATGCGGGTCATGGCCAGGGTTGCCGGGTTGCTCGCGCTGGCGGTTTGCCTGGGCGCTTGCATCCCGGACGCCAACCCTGTGGATGAACAAAAGGACCCGCATTATCAACGGGGGCTTAAACTGGTCAACAGCCAGGATTACAAGGGGGCGGTGGAGGAGTTTGAAAGGGCGCTGGAAAGCAATCCGCATTCGGCCGCCGCCCACTTTGAATTGGGCTGTCTCTATGACAAACTGGGCGACAACGCGGCGGCCATTTATCATTATGACCGGCATCTCAAACTGCGGCCCAATTCCGATCAAGCCCAAGTGGTCAATGAGCGCATCCATGGCTGCAAACAGGATCTGGCCAACACGGAGTTTTCGCCGCATATCACCCAAAATTTACAGCGCGAGGTGGACCGGTTGACGGCGGAAAACGCGGCCTTGCGGCAACAATTGGCGGCCTGGCAGCGGCCGGCCAAGGCCCCCGCGGATCCGCCGCCACCGCGCGCCGAGGCCGCGCGGTTGGCGGCCCATGACCAACCGGCGACCGCGCCCCCGGTGCGAGGCGCGACGCCTCCGCCGCCCCGCCTGAACGTGGCGGGCAACATTCAATCCGTGGCCGCGGCTCCGGCTCCATCGCATCCCCGGGTTCATATCGTCAAGCCACGCGAAACGGTGCATTCGATTGCCCTGCAGTACGGTCTGAGCGTCAGCACCGTCCTGGCGGCCAACCCGCGCGTGGATCCCCGGCGCCTGCGCATCGGCCAAAATTTGGCTCTGCCTTGACCGTCATGCGCTCCCGGATTTTTTTTCTGGCCATCGTCTGCTTTTGGCTGGCCATGAATTACCTGCTGTGGCGCTCCCAATGGGGCGCCCACAGCCGGCTGGGCAGCGCGGTGCCGGCGGAGGTGGTGTGGGAAAAAATCCTCACCGCGCCGGACCTCTCCTCGCTGAACATTTACGACCACGACAAAAGGGTGGGCAGTTGCCATTGGAGCGCCACCGTGGGCAATTCGCCCCTGGAGTCCAACAAAATCCTGGCCGAGGATTACGCTCCCGATGGCTCGGACGAACGGGTCACCGGCTACTCGCTTAATTTCGGAGGCAACGTGGCCTTCTCCGCCAGCAACCGCCTTGGGTTTGAGGCCAGCCTGGAATTGTCCACCAACCGCGCCTGGCAGCTTTTCCACCTGCGCGTCAGCGCGCGCCCCAGGATATGGGAAGTGCGCGCCGTGGCGGCCACCGAAAAGGTGATGCTCAAAGTGGAGGAGGCCAAAGGCAGTTGGCAAAAAACATTGAGCTTTGCCGACCTGGGCAACCCGGACATGCTGTGGGCCGATCTGGGCGGGACGGCGGCGTTGAGTTTGCTGACCGCGGCCGGGCTGGCGCCGTCGAAGGAGTCGTTGTCCCGCGTGGCTGGCGCGGTGGAGTGGCAGGCGCACGAGGATTGGATGCAGTTCGGCCATAACAAGGCGCGGGCTTACCGGCTGGAGACGGTGTTTCTGGGCGGGCACATCTACTTGTTTACCAGCCGGGTGGGGGAGATTCTGTGGGTTGAATTCCCCAATGGCATCACCTTGCGCAACGACGCCTTTGAGCATTTTTAGAAACCGCCATGATCGAATTGCATCATCTGACAAAGAAATTCGGCGACTTGGTCGCGGTGGATGACCTGAGCCTCAAAGTCGAACGCGGCGAGTTTTTTGCCGTGCTGGGCCCCAACGCGGCCGGCAAGACCACGTTGATCCGCGTGCTGGCGGGATTGCTCAAACCGAGCGCCGGCACGGCGCGGGTGGCGGGATTTGACGTGCAAGCCGACCCGCTGGAAGCCCGCCGCCGGCTGGCGTACGTGCCTGATTTTCCATTTCTCTACGACAAATTGACGCCGTGGGAATTTCTGCGTTTCACGGGCCATGTTTTCCAAATGAGCGAGAGCCGGATGCAGGAGGCCAGCCGCGCCCTCATCCCCCGTTTTCATCTCGAACCCTTCATCGGCCGGCCCATTGAGGGCCTTTCGCACGGCACGCGGCAGCGGGTGGCCATCGTCTCGGCCTTGCTGCACGACCCGGAAGTCCTTGTGATTGACGAACCGATGGTGGGTCTGGATCCGCAACATGCGCGCGTGGTCAAAGACGTGTTGAAGGAGCGCGCGCGCAACGGGGCCACCATTTTCCTCTCGACCCATCAACTCGACGTGGCCGAGGAAATGGCCGACCGCATCGGTATTATGTTTCGCGGCCGCCTCATCGCCATCGGCACGCGCGAGCAATTGCGCCAGCAGGCCGGCTTCAAAGGCGCCTTGGAGGATGTCTTCCTGGCGCTGACGGCGGGAGGCAACGGCAGCCCGGCGGCGGAGTGAAGGACCCCATGTCCGCCCACATTCACATTCTTAATCTTAATCTTAATCTTAATCTCTTAGCGGTGGGACCAAGAAGATTAAGATTAAGATTAAGAGCCAGGAAAACACACCCCCAATGACCCCTGCCGAAACATTCGCGGCCTTGCTGCGCGCGCCGCCGCCGTTGCTGGCGCTGGCCCCCATGCAGGACGTGACCAATCTGGCCTTCTGGCGCGTGATCGCCCCTTTGGGCGGGGCGGACGTCTATTGGACGGAATACTTTCGGGTGCATGGCGACTCGCGGCCGGAACGCTGGATTCTTGACTCCATTGCGCGCAATCCCACCGGCCGCCCGGTCGTGGCGCAGTTGATCGGCAATGACGCGGCCGCCCTGGCGCGCACGGCCCGCGAGTTGCAGCGCTATCCCATCGCCGCCATTGATCTTAACCTGGGTTGCCCGGCGCCGGTGGTCTATCGCAAATGCGCCGGCGGCGGATTGTTGCGCGATTTACACAGAATTGACGCCCTCCTGGGCGCCCTGCGCCAGGCGGTGGCGGTCCCCTTCACTGTCAAGACTCGCATCGGCTTCGCCTCCCCCGCCGAATTCGACGATCTGCTGGCGCTCTTCGCCCGGCATGAGATTGATCTGTTGACCGTGCATGGCCGCACGGTGACGCAAATGTACCGCCCCGGCGTGCGCTACGACCTGATCGCGCAGGCGGCGCGGGCGTTGCGCTGTCCGGTGCTGGCCAACGGCAACGTGCATTCGGCGGAGCAGGCGCTGGCGGTGTTGGCGGAGACGGGAGCGCGCGGGCTGATGATTGGCCGCGGCGCCATCCGCAATCCGTGGCTCTTCGAGCAGATTCGCCAGCGTCAATTGGGCGGAGCGGTGACACTGCCCACCGGGCGCGACGTGCTGGACTACATCCGGCAACTATGGGAATCGCAAGCGACGCCGGAGGCCGGGGAATCCGCCCAGGTGCAACGGCTGAAAAAATTCATGAATTTCATTGGCGAGGGCGTTCCGCCGGCGGAAAAGTTCCTGCATGAAATCCGCCGCGCCGCCACCCGGCGCGAGTTTTTCCGGATATGCGAAACTTTTCTCGATCATGACCGGCCCATCTCGCTGGAACCCGTGGAGGCGCAAGCTGCTAGGGCGCAATCCAGGGCCAGTCAGGATTGATATAGCTGAAGGTCATTTCCGACGGTTTGAAGTTCTTGTAATTCTTCACGTGCCAGTCGGCGAACAACACGTTGACCCGGCTGTTGTGCGTGGGAGAGGGAAGGGAGAAGAGCACGTTGATGTCATTGTCGTTAATATCGGCATTGGTGGGATACGACGGATAATTGCAGTCGCCAGAGAGCACATACATGGACGGGTACATGATGCTGCGCAAATTAACGCTCGTCGGATTCCAACCCGGCGGCGGCGCGCTCAGATCGCTATTAAAGGCAAAAAAGTCAGACCCCATGAAATAGCTGTAGCCGGATTGCTTGTAAAACGCGTTGAAGCCCGGACAGCGAAGCACGTTGGTGTTATTGGCGTAATAAGGAGCCAACGACCTCGTCCACGGTATGTTCGTGCCGTTGTTCCAGTTGCCCGCGTTCGGGTCAGAGATGGAGGCATAGGAAGTCGGCAACCGGTCCTCGCTATCGTCCCCGTACATTTGCATGGACAAGCCGATCTCGCGGAGGTTATTGACGCAAAAGATGGCAATCCCTTTCTCCTTGGCCTTGCCCAGAGCCGGCAGCAACATGCTGGCCAGGATCGAAATGATGGCGATCACCACCAGCAACTCGATCAGAGTGAATCCTCCTTTAAATCTTTTCACATCGTCACCTCCTTGACTTGACGCAATATAGCCTCTCCGGCTGAAAATCGCCAGCAATAAAAAATCAGGGCTTCATTTCTGTTTCGCCGCCTTGGCTTGCGCCTTGGCGAGGGTGTCCTCCAAAATGAGGCTTTGGTTTTTGTCCATCTTCACCTTGATGGCCAGCACTTTCAGCGGCCGGACGGCCGCGACGTAATTGCTCTGGTCAATCGCCTTCAACGCCAGTTCCAGGTCGTCCTTGGCGTCGCCGGAGAGGGATGGGAAGGCGGCCCGGACTTTGGCGGTGTCAATCTTGTTGTCGGAGCAGCCCACGACCGCCAGCCAAGCCAGGCCGGTCATGGCGAAAATTAGAATCAGCCGTTTTTTCATCGTATCCTCCACCATAGCAGGAGCGATTCGCCTTGTCTGTCTTTTTGTTTGGCTAAAAAAATCAAAAAAGAGAGCGTTGACACCGCCGGGGCTTGAGCGTAAGGTTGGCTGAAAGTTAAAAAGGATTTGTAAACATGTTGACCAGAATCAGCTTAATCATTGCGATACTCGCCGGGTTGGGAGCCGGCTCTCTGACTTTCACCAAGGTGCAGGACATCATCACCTCCACGCGCACGGAGCGGGACGACTGGCACAAAAAGGACACCGACGAACTGGCCGCCCATACCAAGACCAAGAAGACATTGGCGGACACCAAGAGCACGCTGGATAAGACGCAAAAAACCCTGGACACGACCAAGGGCGAATTGGAAGCCGCCAACGGCAAAGTGGACGAATTGACCAAGAACAACACCGATTTGACCGCCAAACTGGAAAAGACCACCGGCGAAAGAGACGACGCGCAGCAACAATTGGAGCGCTGGCGCAATCTGCCATCCCCGGAAGAAATCAGGGGGGTCATTGCCGATCTGGATAAGACCCGCAAGGCCAAGGATGCTCTCGTCGGGGAAAACAAGCTTTTGGTGAGCAAGGTTCATGAGTGGGAAAGCCGGTGGAACAACTTCTTCCAGAATTCCGAGGAAGTGCTGCTGCCCACCGGCTTGCGGGGCAAGGTGGTGGCCGTGGATCCCAAGTTTAACTTCGTCGTGCTCAATATCGGCGAGGATCAGGGGGCCAGGCAACGGGGAGTGTTGATGGTGGACCGGGACGGCAAACTGCTGGGCAAAGTGCGGATCACCAGCGTCACCAAAGACGAATGTGTCGCCAACATCCTGTCCGATTGGAAGCGCGGCAATATCATGGAAGGCGACGAAGTCCTTTACTAATGAAAATGTTGCGCACAGTTTTATGCGCCTTGTTTTTGGTTTCGGCCGCCGGCTGGCTGGCCGGTTGCGCCACGGATTCGGATGATGTTTCCTCAACGCCCTGGGACCGTCCGCAAGGATGGGAAGGCCCCATGCCTTCGACCATTAATCAAGGCCGGTAACCGGGGTTTGGGCGTTCATTTGGCGAATTCCAGACACCGGGTTTCCCGCACCACGGTGACCCGGATTTGGCCGGGGTATTGCAACTGCTCCTCGATCTTGCGGGCGATGTTGCGCGCCAGCAGGTAGGATTGCTCGTCGGTCACGTGGCCGGGCTGCACCATGACCCGCAATTCGCGCCCGGCTTGCAGCGCAAAGCACTTTTCCACCCCGGCAAAAGACAGGCCGATGCGCTCCAGGTCCTCCACCCGCTTGATGTAAGTCATCACGGTTTCGGAACGCGCTCCGGGCCGCGAGGCGCTGATGGCGTCAGCCGCGCTGACCAGCACGCCGTAGGGGCCGGCGGGCGGAACCTCGCCATGATGGGAGGCGACGGCGTTGACCACTTCGGGCGATTCGCCGTAGCGTTTGACGATCTCGGCCCCGACGATGGCGTGCGCGCCCTCGACCTCGTGATTGACGGCCTTGCCGATGTCGTGCAGCAGGCCGGCGCGTTTGGCCGTGGCGACATCCAGGCGCAATTCCGCCGCCATCAGCCCCATTAGTTGCGCCACCTCCACCGAGTGCTGGAGAATGTTTTGGGCGAAGCTGTGGCGGAAATGGAGGCGGCCCAGGAGCTTGATCAATTCGCCGTGCATCGGGGCCACGCCCAGTTTCATGACCGCTTCCTCGCCGGCCAATTGGATGGCGTTGTCCATTTCCTGCGAAACATTGGCCACGACCTCTTCAATGCGGGAGGGATGGATGCGCCCGTCCAGAATGAGCCGTTCCATGGCCTCGCGGGCGATTTGGCGGCGCACGGGATCAAAGCCGGAAAGCACGACCGCGCCCGGCGTGTCGTCAATGAGCACGGTCACGCCGGTGGCGGCTTCGAAAGCGCGGATGTTGCGGCCTTCGCGCCCGATAATGCGGCCCTTCATCTCTTCGCCTTTGATGCTGACGGTGGCGGTGGAGGTTTCGAAGCTGTGGTGGCCCGCGTAACGCTGGATGGCCAGGCTGATGATCTTGCGCGCCTGCTCCTCGGCCCGCTCTTTGGCCTCCTCCATGATGTGCTGGGAAAGCTGCATGGCGTCGCGGGTGCTTTCCTGTTCGATCTGCTTCAAAAAGGCGCCGCGCACCTCCTGGCTGCTCATTTTGGCCACTTCCGCCAATTCGGCGCGCCGCTGGAGGACCAGTTCCTCGGCCAGCTTGCGCTGGGCCTCCGCGTCGGCGATCTTGGACGCCAGCGCGTCACGATCGGCCCGCAGCACTTTTTCCTCCTGCACCAGGTGCTCCAATTGGCCGTTGACCAATTCCTCCCGCGTGATGAGGCGCTGTTCGGTCACGGCCAGATCCTTGAGGCGGGTGGCGGCGGTTTGCTCCATTTCCGCGCGCAACTTGAGGGACTCTTCGTTGGCCGCCAGCCGGGCGTCGCGGTTCAACGCCTCCGCTTCCAGCCGCGCCTTTTCCAGGATGTCGGTCTTTTGCTGCTCAATGCCGGAACGCAGACTGTGGTCGCGCCATAAACGCAGCAAATAACCAAGAGCAATGCAAATGATGAACAAAATGACCGTTTTATAATCAAGGGGCAAATTCATGATTAAACTGAAATAGACTCGGATACTTTCAGCCAGCGCGTCGGCGTCAAAATAAAGTTCATGCTCACGTCGTGTCTCTCCGCCGGAATCAGCCCGACCACTTGCTGATCGAAGGCCACGCCGCATTTGGCTCCCACGATCCCGGCCAGCAGGCGATCATAGAATCCCTGGCCGCGGCCCAGCCGGTGTCCTGACACGTCGAATCCTATACCAGGCGCCAGCGCCAAGTCCAGATGCTTTAATGAAATCTCCCGGCAATGAGCCGCCGGCTCGATAATGCCGAATTTCCCCGGCGCGCAATCACGCTTGTAGTCGGAAATCTCCGCGGCCTGATAGGTTCCTGTTTCGCTGACAAATCGAGGCAGGGCCGCCCCCTTGCCGGCTTGCCGCGCCTCCTCCAGCAAGGCCGTCAAATCCAATTCGCCGGGCAGCGGCGCGTAAAACAAAATGGCCCGGGCGCGCTGCCACGTGGTTTGACGGCGCAACAAATGGCGCGCCCCGGCCGAAGCGGCGTCACGTTCCGCCTGCGACAAGGCTCTCAAAACGTCCTGCAAGCGCCGGCGCCATTGCGCCTTTTCGGTCATGGGTTCCAGGTTCATGGGCGAAGGGCCTCAATTTGCGCGCGCCATTTCTCCAGCCGTTCCTTGATTTTCTTCTCCGCCCCCTGCTCGGTCGCTTCGTAATACCGCCGCGCCGCCCCCAAATGATCCTGCGGCACGAAATGACCGTCATAATCGTGCGCGTATTTGTAATCCGTTCCGTGCCCCAATCGTTCGGCGCCCGCGTAACCGGTTCCGCGCAGCCGTTGCGGCACGGGGATGGTCCGCCCCGACCGCACGTCTTCCAAAGCCGCGTCAATGGCCAGATACGCGCTGTTGCTCTTGTTGGCGGTGGCGATGTAAATGGTGGCCTCCGCGATGGGAATGCGCGCCTCCGGCCAGCCCACAAATTCCGCCGTCTGATGCGCCGCCACCGCCAGCACCAGCGCCATCGGGTCCGCCAAGCCAACGTCCTCCGCCGCGCAGATCATCATGCGCCGGGTGATAAACCGCGGGTCTTCCCCCGCGTGAATCATCTTGGCCAGCCAGTAAAGCGCGGCGTCCACGTCGCTGCCGCGCATGGATTTGATGAAGGCCGAGATGGTGTCGTGATGCGCGTCGCCCTCCGCGTCATAAACGACCGCCTTTTTTTGGATGCACTGTTCGGCGGTGGGAAGATCAATGTGAATGACCCCATCCCCGCCCGGCGGCGTGGTCAGGGCGGCGATTTCCAGGGAATTGAGCGCCTTGCGCCCGTCGCCATCGGCCATTTTGGCCAGATGCCGCAGGGCCTCCTCGTCGGCCTGGAGATGGACGTGGCCCAGGCCGCGTTCGGCGTCGGCCAGGGCGCGGCGCAGCAATTCCAACAAATCCTCCTCCGTCAGCGGCTGCAATTCGAAAATTTGCGAGCGCGACACCAGCGGCGAATTGACAAAGAAAAAGGGATTATGCGTCGTGGCGCCGATCAGGCGCACCACGCCGCTTTCGACATCGGGCAGCAGGACATCCTGTTGCGCCTTGTTGAAGCGGTGAATCTCGTCAATGAACAGGATGGTGGATTGGCCGGTGTTTTCCTGGCGGTTGGCCGCCGCCGCCAGCACCCGGCGCATGTCCGACACATTGGATTCCACCCCGCTCAGGCGCTCGAACTTGCTGCGCGTTTGCCGGGCAATAATCTGCGCCAGCGAGGTCTTTCCGGTGCCCGGCGGCCCGTAAAAAATGAGCGACTGGATGCGATCCGCCTCGATGGCGCGCCGCAGCAATTGTCCGGGCGCCAGGACATGTTTTTGTCCGGCGAATTCATCCAGGTTGCGCGGCCTCATGCGAGCCGCCAGCGGTTGGGAAGCAAAGGACTTCAAATCTTCCTTGGCCGTCCCCGCCGCGGCCGCTGTCGGCGCGTCGGAAAACAGATCGTGACCTGCCACACCGTCAAGATAACCGAAAATGGCCATTTTACCAAGCCCGAACCGGCAGGGCAAACGCAGCCAAACTGTTCAAACACGCCTTGATCAACCCTTTCGACGCTTCTGTCGGCGGCCAGCCCGGCAATGGATGGATGCGTGAGACTCACGCACCTTCCACCCACTCAGCGTAGGGCAGGCATCCTGGCTGCTGGTTGGCGGGGCGTCCCGCCTCGCGCCATAAAAGGGGGTTGCGGCGGCGATTTTGTTCCTTCAGCCGGCGCTTCGTAAAACCACAGATATGCGATTATGCGGGACCCGTTCATCTACAAGCGTGATTATTTAAGAACACCTTCATTGACCCTGCTCCCCCACTGTTCCATCCGGGGGTGGCACCCGAAAAAGCGAATCCGGCCAAAAAATGTCCAAACTCCACAGAGCTGCTGCCATGATGGCTTGAACTCAGGATTGCTTTACACCTGGCTGTTGAATTAAGCTTGGCATGGAAAATGATAAACGGCTTTAAAATATCACCAGGGTTTAAACCTGACGGCCAGGCCGTTGTCTATGAAGGCGACTGCCGGGAGATGCTGCGGCAGGTTCCCGCCGGAGCCATCCAACTGATCGTCACCTCCCCGCCTTACAATCTGGGAAAAGAATACGAAAGCCGTCTTGACCTCCATGACTATCTTGCTCAACAATGGGAGGTGATTGCCGAGTGCGTGCGCGTCTTGAGCGATAGCGGCAGCATTTGCTGGCAGGTTGGCAATTATGTGGACGATGGGGCGATCATCCCGCTTGATTCTCTGCTGTATCCTGTTTTTGCCGATTTGGGCCTGAAGATGCGGAACCGCATTGTCTGGCATTTCGAACACGGCCTTCACTGCTCGCGGCGTCTTTCTGGCCGTTACGAAACAATCCTATGGTTCACCAAAAAAGATGACTACGTGTTTGAATTGGACCCGATCCGGGTACCGCAAAAATATCCCGGAAAAAAACACTTCAAAGGGCCGAAAGCCGGCCAATATTCGTGCAATCCGCTTGGCAAGAACCCGGGGGATGTGTGGACCATTCCCAACGTGAAGAACAATCACGTCGAAAAGACGGGGCATCCTTGCCAGTTTCCAGTGGAGCTAATCGAACGTTTGGTGCTGGCACTCTCGCGGGAGGGTGATTGGGTCTTGGACCCTTTTCTTGGCACCGGGACATCCATCATTGCGGCCTTGCGCCATCAGCGGCGCGGCATTGGCGCGGAAGTGGTTCGCAAATACATTGATCTGGCAAAGTCGCGCATCCAGTTGGCCTCATACGTCGAAGTAGTAAAAGAACCGGAGATGAAGATGACCAACAAAATCAACGGCGGCGAAGAGGAGGGCATCAAGGAACTGACCGAGGAACATTGGAGCCATTCCGGCGTGGAAATGGCCATCTCATAACTCGCGCTCTGCTCCGGCCCATCTGCACGCTGCCGATGAGATAGCGGTAGGCGATGTAGCCAACCTGGTGGCTTGGATGAACCCCGGCAGGTTATGCCTTCGCTCATTGCGTTTGAAGAATGTAAAACCTTTGCGGGACGGTCCGGGTCACCGTGTTGGTGACGGTGATGGTAAAATTGCCATTCGCGCTCGACATATTGGTTGCCACCGGCGTCCATTGGCTCAACGGCAGGGCGAGGTTCGTGCTCGTCAGCACATAATATGTACTGCCGGACTGCCCATTAGTCCCGCTCAGCACCAAGTTCGAGCCGGACAAACTGGTTCTGATGATGCCTGGCGACGACGCAGAAACCGTGCCATTAGGCAACAACAAGACGCGGAAAAACTGTTGAGAGTTAGTGCCGATGGGCATGGAGATAGTCATTGTGGAATTGGTTGCGGTGATGGTGGCACCCAGAAAGCTCCAATTATTTTGACTCAGGTCCGTGCATTGTTCGACCTGATATACCTGGCCCAGAATGGTGTGCCAGGTCAAGGCGAACAATCTGGGTGAATGCACTGCCGCGCTCAGAAGGGTCGCATTGAAACCGGTCGAATAAAGCCAAAGTGTTTGGTCCGCGCTTAGTGCATTTGTAAGGATGGCTACCTCGTCGATGACACCGTTGAAGAATTGAAACTCGCCGGGATCAGGGTCTCCGCCAATCCAAAAATCGTTACTGTTCACGGCAGGTAACACCGTTGCGTTCGTTGATTGGGCCGCAAGACGACCGTCGACATAGAGGGATTCTACATTGGTTCCATCGTAAATGCCGACCAAGTGATGCCATTGGTTATCATCGATCTGATTTGGGCCGACTAGGTCACCGAACGGTTGCGCGCCATCTGCAAAGTGAGGGCGGCCCAGCCCATCCACAGTTAATCGGTATGAAGATGCGCCTAAGCTGAGAACAGACTGGTCTTGCCCGGAAGTGAGAGGAGTGTTGATCCAAGCCGTTAGGGTTAGTGCGCCTGTGCATTGGAGTGGGGCTCCTGGAACATCTATATAGGATGTACCTTCAAACGCACACGCAAGGTTGGAATTGCCAAAACCGCAGTCTGGCACTCCAGCAACGCCTGGGATTGATCCAGGCTGATAAGTGCCGTCACACAAATAGGAAAGGCTCCCGATGTTAAACGCCGTAGGGAGCGTGCCCGCCAAAGGCGGTAGGAATGCCGACTCATCAAGATGCCAATATCCTGCCGGCTGGCTGGCAAGGACTTGTCCGCCATAACCAGCATTGTTGGTGACCGCAGCTTGGTAGTGGGCCATAATACTCTGCGCACTCAGCGTCTTTGTATAAACCGCCACTTCGTCCATGGATCCGTCAAACGTGCGGTTGCCAAAACTGGTAGCGCCTATGCGGACTGTGACGGTTTGATTTGTATTGGGACTGTATCCACTGGCCAAGGTTGGGCCAGCCACTTCCACACCATCCACGTAAAGGGAGACATTCGTGCCGTCGTAAATTCCGGCGACATGCTGCCAAACGTTGGTCTGAACGGTCCCTCCCGCTATTGCCGCGACATAACCGTTCTGATTACCAACCCTAAGCATCCATTGGTCTCCGGGAGTCTGATAAAAAATCCACCCTTCGCGACTAGCGCTCCCATTCTCGGTAACATCTATGGAAGAAATCGGACAGAAATAGTCCGTTGTATATTGATTGGGCTTTGCCCAAAATTCAACCGTAAATGGGCCGCTTGTGTTCAAAGCAGAGTTATAGGGAATATCTACGTAGGAACCAAGATAACCAACAATCAGACTGGGATTGCTAAATGAAGCACAGTTGCTCACAATCCCAGGCTCACCTTGAGAGACAGTGTTGAATGGAAATCCATTACCCAAGAAACCAAGCGAACCAGCGTTACTAACAACGTCCGCAGGAAGTGGCAAAGAGGATTCGTTTAATTGAAAATACGCCAAGGGCTGGTACGACAGCACAGTTGAAGCGTACGTTGCAAAAGACTCAGCAACAGGATAGCATACAACGGTCTTCGTGACTTCGACGACAGCCTGCGCGGTAAGACCGGAAAACGAACCATAAATCGTGGCCACGCCGGGAGCAATCGCGGTGACTGTTCCATCTGAACCGATATTGGCGACGTTCGTATTTGAAGAGGAATACTGCGCTTGGCCACTCGGAATGTACAATAAATTGCTCACACCATTAGAGTAAAAGCTCCAAATCGATGGAAGTAAGGTGTCGCCCGGTAACAGGTAGGCCGTGCCAGGTATGAATTGGATGGCGCTCAGGGCCGGTGCGGGTAAATAGGATGCGACCACCACTGGGTTTGCAAAGACGAGATCGCCATTTGTGTCTGAATACGAACCGTAAAGGACAATGGTTCCTTGAGATAGATTGGTCACGGATACGGTGACAATGGTGCTGTTGCTAGTGTTTAACAACAACACAACACCTTGGTTTGAGGCACCGTTGGTCCCGAAGTTCTGCACGAACCAAGTGATTGTCCCAGCCAGCGGGAGATTAGTTGGGACCTGCATCACATAGGTTAAATTTGTGGTTGGAATATTCGGCGTTGGTTGTTCCGATATCAAATCTTGGAATATCGTCCTCGGGAGGATTCCGAGATAAGTTAATTCTTCTGCCTGGGTGTGCAATGCCGGTAGTTGAAACGGCCCAAATGCGGTAGCGGGGCCGCTTAGCAAGGTTCCAACGGACGAGGCCACCGTTTCCTCAATCGTCTGGCTCTGCGAATTAAACGGGACCCCAAAGACTGTATCTAGCAATCCAGATTGCAAATTATAAAACAGAGGGAATGTGATGTTAGCGTGTGCGATGTCCTCCGACGTGATTGTTGTTTTATAAGTGCTTGGGCCGCCTCCCTGGCTATCGAAGTCCACAACCCCGTCGGATCCTCTCGGAAGCAGGTAAGAGCCCCTGCATCTTCCGGCACTTATGATATCCGACAAGCCAAGAAACGAATAGCAAAATGGAGGGTTATGTGCAGAGTCCGGGACAATTCCGCCAGCAATTGTCGTTTGAATACAATTAAATCTGATTCGACCATCAGCGGGCAAGTCTGGATTGTTAATTTCCTGGATTTGATTGTCAATTGGATTGAAGGGATCAAATTTGTCGGGAGTGTGATTCGCCAGCACAGAATAAGGGGCTTCATATCGCCAACCGGATGCAAAGGCCAACTGCAATGTGTACCATGCAACCAAGCTGCCGTTATGAGGCGAACCAATCGTGATGACCCTTCTAAAGCGTCCGCGAAAGAGGTTGGCCTTTGAGACAACCGGGACGTTTCCAGCAGTGAACTGCCCCATACCAAGACTATTTATCTGGCAGAGCATGCGCAAAAGCACGCCTCCTTGACTGTGCCCGACTGCATCGTAACGCGTGAAAGCCCAGTTCGCTCGTAATGGAGCTTCAAAGTTCTGTTGGAGAGAATTGTCAAGGGCAACCGAGAGGACATCAAAGCGTTCGTAGGTATTCGGCCACTTCGAAGAATCTGACCCAGGCCCCACTCCATATTGGACTGGAATGATGAAATCTGGCGGAATACCAAGTTGCAGTTCATTCAGAAATTCGGAGCTCCAGGTAGTATTGTTGTCGGCAATCCCATGGACAAGCGCTACCGGGGGAGGCCTGACCAAGAACTGCGCTGATGCCACTGCATAGCTTGAGCCAGCGGGAATTACTGTCACCGTCAATGTCACCCCATTCGATGGCGTTCCGTTGAAGTCTGCCCAGGTTAGTCCGCCAAGGTAGAAGTAGGCAGTTGATCCTCCACCAAATGAAGTGGCAGAAAGGCTGACTGTCGGATTCCATTGGCCGCTACTAAGCACTGACAGATGGCTTGCAAGCGTGCCGTTATTGTACGAATCCGCGTCACTGGTCACTTGAATCGTATAGGATCCTGCTGGAGCCGCGAGTTGGAACAATACGGGGGTTACATCATCTGCCACCACGCCCATTCCAAGTGGTTGCGCGGAGGCAAGGACATTCGGGTCGGTCACGGGGGTGATAGTTTTGTCAATCGCGTCAGCTGCGGAAACATTGGCCTGGCTTGCGTCTGTCACACGGAGTGCAACGAGGCGAGGGAGAATCGCCATCCACGCTTCTGTGTGACCACTTGGATCAATACCCATGCCAACAATCGTTCTACCGTCGGAAGATATGCCTTGGGCTGATGTCAACGACCAGCCAGCCAAGTTTGCTCCCATTTGAGTCAAAACATCAGCCAAATAGCGGGATCCGTTGATATTGTCCCATAAAAATGCCTGTTGGTTGATGTTGTTGTTGGCGAATCCTACTACGACGGATCCATCCCCCGAAACCGCATGAGCTTCGCCAGTGATTCCTCCAGGAGGGAAGCCAAGCTGGGACACTTCACCCGTGTAAAGGTCGTAACTCATCGGTTGTAATGCACTTGGGCCTCCTTCTGCAGAGCCCACAACGAACCTGCCGCCATAAGAGACGGCATAACAGCGGCTGATAGTCCCGTTAATGGGATTAAAGTAACTCAGTATTTGGTACTGGCCCGAAGGTGTCCAAACCAAACCTTGCAAAGGAATGTCATATGCTATGCCGGCAGCAACTGTTCCATCTCCAGAAACGGCAAACAATGTGCTTTCGCCAGTTGCTCCAACCATGCCTTGCTGGGGCGTCCATCGAAACGCATATTGTGCGGCGACTGTCACAAGGCCATCGGGTGAGGTGAAATCCTCGGCGCTCCAGCCAACTATTGTCGAACCGTCTCCAGAAACCCCTAGTGCAGAACTAAATAAATCAACTGTCCCCAAAAAGCCCAATCCCACCATCCCTGTGGCCGCAGTCCATTGAAATGCCTCGCCTTGGGACACCGGATAAACCGTATTATAGCACAATTGATCAGGGCAATTTGCCTTGGTGGATGCCGAAGAATCGCTTTGCCCGACCACGACTGAGCCATTCGAGGACACCGCATACGCAACACTGCTGTTACCACCCCCAGGCAAATAGCCCAAAGCCTGCATTCCACCTTGCGCGGTCCAACGAAATGCCTGGTTTCCACCACTTGCTGTTGCGCTTGAGCCCACAACCACGGTGCCATCTGCAGACACCGCATTTGCGGAACTCGACAGACCCCCTCCGGGTAAAAATCCCAATCCTGTGAATACCGCGATATTGGAATTATTCGCATTTTGCCCGAAAGAGGAGGAAGTCGCACCCAGCCCATAAAAAAGCAGCAGAAAAGCGTTGATAAGGCGCGCTGTTTTGTCGAGCGACCACCTTATGCCTTTGGATGTGATCCCAAGGCGAGCAGGCGATGTTCTTTTCATATTAATAAAGGGTTTTTAAACCTCATGCAATGGGTAGCGAATCCGCCGTTTTCGCCGTTTTCCCGATAAGTGAGCGCGATTCAACGTGAGAACTGCTTCGCCGTCGGAAAATCAATTCCACTCGGCAAGTCAATAACCAGCAGCAACCGGGCGATTCCAACCCAGTCTTCGCGCTGGCAGTCGTGCATAGCGATGTCACAATTGTTGCCTTTCAACCCAGAGTTTGGGAGAATTTGCTCGCCAACTCCACTGTTGGCAATAACAAAACGACTGCAAAAAGGGGTGCGAATTCCGCTGCGTCCCTGGCCACGGTGCTTCCACCCGGAGCCAAGGAATCGAAGCCCCTGTCCCAAGCCGCCAGCGGCGTGCGTAGCAGTGATGGATTCTGCAAACCGAAGGCGTTTCGACGAACTTTTCCCTGGTCGCGTCGTTCAAGCGCGGCCGGTTCCTGGCAGTCTTGCTCCAAAGGCCTGTGGATGCGGTGAAGATTATAAGCGATCAGTATTGTGGAGCGCGGTGGAAAATGAGGCTCCTGTGGCTCGTTTGGCTTGCAGTTCATTCCACATTATTGACAATGCCATAGAGTTCCCCAGTAACTACCGGGAATGAATACATCATCACATTCGCAGAGGTTTCCCATCACACCAGGACCGCGGTCCTGCTATCGCAAACTGCCGATCATTGGACCGGTCTTGGATAAAGCGTTGATTTGGTTTCGACACCACGGTTACACCGAGTCAACCATAAAGCTTCGCCTTGACGGAATCAGCCATCTGGTTCGCTGGCTGCAACGTCGCCGAGGACCAACTCTCAAAAGGCTGACACAAGATGATCTGTCCTTGGCCCACGAGAACTTCGTAGGACGAAATCATCGAGTGGCCTCCGCAACGCATACCCTGGCAGGCTTCCTTCGTGAGGAACATTTGATTCCAGAGGGCAAACCCGCCCGGCCTTCTGCTTCGGAACTACAACTCATAGCCCATGTTGTCTATTTGCGGGAGATGCGCGGCATGGCTCCCATCACGATTGTGCGGCACCAGATGCATTTGCGGTCTTTCTTGGGGTTTCTGAGATTTGACCAGCACCCCTCCATCATTCGCACATTACGATTAGACCAGATTGGGGCATTCCTGCGGGTGGTAGCCAGGACCAACAACCGTTTCAGCCTCCAGCAGGTCGTCGCGGCATTGCGGGGCTTTCTCCAGCGCCAACACGCCCAAGGCATACTCAGGCGGCCGCTGCATGAGCAGATCGATACGCCACGCACTTACCGGCTGGAAAAACTACCACGGGCATTGCCTTGGGAGCAGGTCAAAGCACTGCTCCGTCCCATCAACCGAACCCAATCGGAGGATCAGCGAGATTTCACCCTGCTTTATATGGCGGCCCGTTATGGTCTGCGGAGCGGCGAGTTGGTTCGTTTGACTTTGGACGATATTGATTGGCGTGCCGGCATCCTGCATATCCAGCAAACCAAGACCAAGCAAACCCTGCAACTGCCCTTGACCGATGAAGCCGGTGACATTCTCACCCGCTATCTTAAAAACTCTCGCCCACAATGTTCATTCCGCCAACTGTTCCTGCGGCACAAAGCACCGTCGGGGCCGCTCACCAGTGTGGCGGTGTATCATATACTGCAACAGCGAATCCGCGACAGTGGGTTGGATATTCCTCCGGTCGGCTGCCACGCGTTGCGCCATGCCTTGGCGGTTCATCTGCTCCGTCGCGGTGTGGCCATCGGGACCATTGGGGAGGTGCTGGGACATCGCGATATCGAAAGCACTGGCGTCTATTTGCGTCTGGCGGTTGAAGACCTGCGGGAAGTGGGCCTGCCCATACCGGAGGGTGGCAAAGCAGCAAACTTAGAGCCGAAGAAGTGGTTTACCAAATTGCCCCGCGTGCAGTCCCGGGTTTCCAAGCCATTGCCGAAACCGGATTTCCATAGTGGTTTGGCCCCTGCGCTGCGCCAGTATCTGGCCACTCGCCGCGCTCTGGGGCGAGCTTATATCGCTCAGGAAGCCGTGCTCCGGCGCTGGGATGATTTCCTGCAACATCGGTTTGGTCAAATGCACCGGATTCGCTCCGAGATGTTTCATGGTTGGGCTCAGACAATGTTACAGTTGACTCCAGGGGAACAGCTAAAGCACCTGCGGGTCGTGCGCAGTTTTCTCCAGGTCCACGCTCGCCAGCATCCTGATACTTACATTCCGGACTCGGCTACCTTTCCCAAACCCATTCCCTATCGGCATCCTCGTTTGGTCTCGGCCAAAGAGATGGCTCAAGTGTTGGCGACAGCACGCCGGTTGCCGGTTTCGCATCAAAATCCACTTCGCCCTGAGACTGTTCGGTTGGCCTTGATTCTCTTGTTTTGTTGTGGGTTGCGGCGCGGTGAATTGCTGCGCCTGCAATGGCGCCACTTCGATACCCGGGAGAACGTGCTCCGAATTGATGAAACCAAGTTCCACAAGTCCCGATTGGTTCCTTTATCGAATTCCTTGGCCAAAGAGTTGACCATGTACAAAGAACTACGTCACAGGCGAAAATTGGCTGTGCAGCCGGAGCATTATATTATATGGAGTGATAATCCTCTGACTCCGGGCAGATCGGGCGCCCAGCGCGATCTCAATGCCCAGCCGGTCCGCCTCCCGAAACGCCTGCGCGATCAAGTCCAGCCATGGCGGACTCATGAAATCCACCGGGCCGCGCGCCATATCGGCCCGTTGTCCTCGACCGTAATCCATACTCTCGACGTGACGGGCGTTTCCCCTTTTGTTCGCTCCATTGTCATGCTCAAGACCGAGCCGGCGGAGGGCAAACCCAGAATCTACGCGCCCTTCCTGGCGGG